>Ga0233383_1000306_pt1 | contig 20277 bp, 19 predicted proteins | sample ElkDunMinimDraft_14_FD_191542 | JGI IMG/M metagenome (GOLD analysis project Ga0233383, IMG submission 191542) | Fecal eukaryotic communites from dung pellets of Tule Elk in California, USA - Elk Dung G16 | ecosystem: Host-associated > Mammals > Digestive system > Large intestine > Fecal | place...
CCTGCGTTTCGTCGACTACGCCCGCCACCTCTGGCAGCTGGAGCGCGACGACTTCATCGACCGCAACCTCGACGCCCCCACCGATCTACTCACCGCCAACCTGGTACGCCTGATCGCCGCCGGCGGGCTGCGCCGCCTCCAGACCAAGATCGACCAGTTCTTCCGCGACCCGCGTACCCGGCGGATCTTCTCCTTCCAGGCCATGTACGCCGGGATGGCCCCGCACGACGCGCTCGCCATCTACACCGTGATCTCGTACCTCGACTCGGTCGCCGGGGTCTACTTCCCGCGCGGCGGCATCCACGCCGTCTCCCGTGCGCTGGCCGACGCCGCCGAAAAGCACGGCGTGCAGTTCCGGTACGGCACCACGGTGGAGCAGGTCGAGACCGCGTACGGCCGGGCCACCGGGGTGATCACCACCGAGGGGGAGCGGATCGGCGCGGACGTGGTGGTCCTCAACCCGGACCTGCCCGTGGCCTACCGGGATCTGCTGCCGCCGACCCGGCAGCGCAAGCTGCGCTACTCCCCCTCCTGCGTGGTGCTGCACATCGGCTCGAAGCAGGGCTATCAGCAGATCGCCCACCACAACATCCACTTCGGCCGCGCCTGGAAGGGCACCTTCGACGAGGTGATCCGCCGCGGCGAGCTGATGAGCGACCCGTCGCTGCTGGTCTGCAACCCCAGCCGCAGCGACGCCACCGTCGCCCCGGACGGCCGCCACACCTACTATGTCCTCGCCCCCACCCCGAACCTGGAACGAGCTGCCCTGGACTGGCGCGGTGACCTGGCCCGCACGTACGCCGACGACCTGATGCGCACCCTTGAGCAGCGCGGCTACGTCGGGTTCGCCGACGGTGTGGAGGTGTCGCGGATCGTGACCCCGGCGGACTGGGCCGACCAGGGCATGGCCGCCGGCACGCCCTTCGCCGCCGCCCACAACCTCTTCCAGACGGGCCCGTTCCGCCCGGCTAACCTGCATCGAACCTTGTCCAATGTGGTGTTCACCGGATCCGGCACGCAGCCGGGGGTGGGAGTTCCGATGGTGCTGATCTCTGGAAAGCTGGCGGCGGCGCGGGTCACCGGGGGGCAGCGATGAGCGTTCGGGAGTCCCACCTCGTCGAGCTGGTCGACGTCACCGGCAACGCCGTGGGCGAGGCCAGCGTCGCCGACTCGCACCGCTCCCCCGGCCGGCTGCACCGCGCCTTCTCCGTGCTGCTGGTCGCCCCGGACGGCCGGATCCTGCTCCAGCAGCGGGCCGCCGTGAAGACCCGCTTCCCGCTGCGCTGGGCGAACGCCTGCTGCGGCCACCCGCTGCCCGGCCAGCCGCTCGCCGAGGCCGCCAACCTCCGGCTCGGCGAGGAGCTCGGCGTGGCGCCGCTGGAGCTCACTGAGGTGGGCGTGCACCTCTACCAGGCTGCCGACCCGGACACCGGGCGCATCGAGCACGAGTACGACCACGTGCTGCGCGCCACCTACGCCCCGGACGCTCCGATCTCCCCGGACCCGACCGAGGTCGCCGACCTGCGCTGGATCGCCCCGGACGACCTGCTCACCGACCTGGAGCGGGAACCCCAGCGGTACGCGCCGTGGCTGGCGGGCGTGCTCGACCGGCTGCTGCACCCCACCACCGGTCTCCCCGCACAGGCACCGGAGCGGCCGGTTGGACGATGACGAACTGAGCGCCGGGGCCGTGGCGCGCCGGCTGGGGGTGGCGGTCACCACCCTGCGCAGCTGGCACCAGCGCTACGGCCTCGGCCCCAGTCGACACGCGCCCGGACGGCACCGCCGCTACACCGGCGAGGACCTCGCCCGGCTGGAGGTGATGCGCCGCCTCACCGCCGACGGGCTCCCGCCGGCCGAGGCGGCCCGCTGGGCCCGCCAGGCGCCGCCGGCGCTCGCCGGGGACCTGCTCGCCCCGACCCCGGCCGTACGACCGGATCTGGTCCGCGACGGCGGACGGCACACCCTGCCGGTCGGCGCCGCCGGGCCGTCGGCGCGCGGGCTGGCCCGGGCCGCCATGCGGATGGACTCGATGGCGATGATCCGGCTCATCGGAGACGCACTGGAGGCCGACGGGGTCGCCGCCGCCTGGGAAGGGCTGCTCTGTCCCGTCCTGATCGCCATCGGCGAGCGGCACGCCGCCTCCGGGGTGCTGGTCGAGGTCGAGCACCTGCTCTCCCGCTGCGTCTCGGAGGCGCTCGCCGCCGCGACCCGGGCCGCCGCCCCCGACGGCGTGCCGCGGGTCCTGCTGGCCTGCGCCGAGGAGGAGCAGCACAGCCTGCCGCTGGAGGCGCTCGCCGCCGCGCTCGCCGAGGCCGGGGCCCCCTGCCGGCTGCTCGGCGCCCGGGTGCCCCTCGTCGCCCTGGTCGACGCGGTGAACCGCACCGGCCCGGAGGTGGTGATGCTCTGGTCGCACGCGCCGTTCACGGCCGACCCGGCCCAGCTGAGCGCGGTCCTGGACGTGCCACGGCGTCCCGTGCTGCTGCTCGCCGCCGGCCCCGGCTGGGACGTCCCGGCGCTGCCCAGCGGCGTGCTCCACCCGGCCCGCCTGAGCCAGGCGCTCGCCATGATCGGCGACATCCTGGGCACAAGCCGCTGATCCGAGCGCGTTTTGCCTGGTAGAGGCCGTGCCGGAGCCCACCGGCGTACCGGTTTTGTGGGCTGGCCTTCGATCACGTATGCTTTCCAAGCCTCCGGCGGGGCCGGATGGGAGCAAGTCCGCACAGAGTTGCCACGTGCAAGTAAGTGAGAACGCATGTGCAATGATTGCGGGGCCGCCCTCATCGTCTAGCGGCCTAGGACGCCGCCCTTTCAAGGCGGTAGCACGGGTTCGAATCCCGTTGGGGGCACGACCGGCGAAAGCCGGAGCAGTACCGGCGCGAGTCGGAGCAAGAGCAAGGTCCTGTGGAGCAGTTGGAGTGCTCGCCGCCCTGTCAAGGCGGAGGTCGCGGGTTCAAGTCCCGTCAGGACCGCCAGCGCCGAGCGCCGCGCGTGATCCGCGCGGCGTTCTGCGTTCCAGGTTCGCCCCACCTCGGTGACGACCTCGCCGAACGGGTAACATGACCTGGGTAACACGGCCAGATAGCTCAGTTGGTACGAGCGTCCGACTGAAAATCGGAAGGTCGGCGGTTCGACCCCGCCTCTGGCCACATAGCCTTTCGCCGGGCTACAGCAACGCCGACCAGCGGAAACGCAGGTCGGCGCTTTGCTTTGTGCCCCCAAGTGCGGCGGATCCGGTCTGCCCCTGGTTGACCCTGGAATCCCCCCGTTGTCCGCCCCCTATCGCACGTGGATCGCACGGAAACCGACAGATCTACCGCCGATGCGGGGCACCGGAAGGATCCGTCTGGCCCCGCTTCCTAGGCCTGCCCTAGCCGGCAGCCTCGCCGCCGTCTGTGCCGACTGTGGCCGGTCACTACAGGCTATGCCTGCTCGCGACATCCGAGGGCTCCTCACGGCCTGGCTTAGAAGGCGTGCGCGCTGTTCGAGTGCCGCGCTCCGCTGCCCTACTACTGGATCCCGCCGCCTGATTGACACCGTGAAGGCTGAGCCGTCAAGCCTGAACGGGCGCTGCGGAAGCGCCGAGTAGCCGCTACGCTAGACATGCGACAAGCGAAGCAAGAAGGACTAACTGTCGGGAATCTGACACTACTTCCCCGCGAGATGCTGATAACTTCAAGCGACCTTGATGGATAGATAGTCGAAGGCAGGACGCTGTTGTCCCCTCGCTCCAGCAAGATCGCCCAGGTACAAGATCTCGCAGACGAAATCGAACTTACGCAGTACGGAGTGCATGGCGAAGAATTCCGGAATAGCCTCCGGATAGATCGCGGCGAGAACGAACTTTCGTTGCTGCTAGGAAGGCTGAAGGCCATGATGGCCGCACTGATGGTTACGAAGACCGTACCGTCGGGAGCCCGTGCGCGTTACACGACTGTAGGAGCGCTAAGAGCATGCGGCTTCATCGTGAAGCATTCGCCAACGAAGGGGAACAGCATTCACGTATCTGTGTATCCACCTCAGGGGGATCTAGGACCTCTTGAGTGGGACGCAGCGCTCGCTGAGACTTTCGACAAGTGCTTCTCCGCTGACGACTCGGGAGGGCCGAACCAGTGAGTAACGCACTCATGCCAGAAATTGGGAACCTCGCATGGGCTCCACTATCGAATGCTGAAGAGGTTGAAATCTTCGACCGGCACAACGGCGTGCCGACGTTAGGAGTAATCCGCACCCGGAAGGAAGCTCACCTCTACTGGCGAGTTTTCGGTTACACCGGAGATTTCTCGCTGTGGCTCTACGTTCCACTCTCGGCTGCCGATGAAGCAAAACTTGAAGACGACGAAGGCGCGGGGATTCTCGATGGCATTGTGTTCAGATCGCCCCATCGCCGCTATGTCACTGTGGGAGTTGGGCATCTTCACCGACTGATCTTTGAGCGCGAATGGGTTTTGCCGGCAAGCGTCCAGCAGGATGAGATAAGCGGCCCCTTGGCAATCTTCACTGCTGAGGCCTTGGGTATGGCCATTAAGGATTCCCTGCCTTCGTCCCGTCGGCAACTAGTCGAGCAGGCGAAGCAAGCGGTAAGAGACCTCGCTGCTTGCTAATTCCTTGCGCACGTTCGACAAGTGCTTGCCTTCCGCGGCTTGCGCCTACAGTCACGACAGCCTGCCCTATATCGACAAAGATCCCCCATCAGCGAAACGCCGGTGGGGGATCTTGCTATATGTATCCCGGCTACCCAGATCGCCGATACCGTGGTTGCCCGCGCTTCTCCTTGTCTGGCCTTGCCGTTCACTGCTAACCGTCAACCTGAAGCACTTCGGTGGCTCTCCCTCGTCGTTCTCGTTACCGTTGCCACGGTGTCTTGTTCTCCTCGCTGTCTCGGTCTTTCTGCAGGACAACATCGGCGGACGAGACCTCCAGCGGGCCCTTGGGATGCGACCCCATGGGCCCGCCTTCATGTTGCTTGTGGCTCTCCCTCCGACGCCGAGCGTAGAGACGACCTCGCACAAACGCGGATGGCTGTGGATGGCGCGCCGCCGTCCACAGGGGCACTCGCCGATGCTGGGATACCTGCACCCCCTAAGAGGGGTTTCCGCCGCAGACGTTGCAACGTGCCAACCGCTGCGATGAGCGGATCTCCTCGTCGGGCAGTCGTAGACCTTCCGGCCTCCCCGGGCGGGGACAAGGTGGAGCGCCCTACTGGACGAACGACCTTGTCCCCGCCCGGGGAGGCTGGTAGCCCTTGTGGTGCCCGGCGAGGTGATCCGCGGCGGCATCTCTGAGGAGGGCCGGGGTTCGGGGCGGAGCCCCGAGGTCTTCAAAGCCCTTCAATCACCCATGCGTTTGCCGCCCGGTCCGGCCGATGCCGGCCGGAGGTCGCCAGCAGGCCGAGGCCGGGCGGCGCGGCCCGCTTGCGGGCCGCCTTGATGATCTGACCTTCCACGACCTGCGGCACACCGGCCAGACGTTGGCCGCACAGACCGGTGCGACCCTGGCTGACCTGATGAAGCGGCTGGGGCATTCGTCTATGGCCGCTGCACGGCGCTACCTCCACGCCGTCGACGGGCGTGACCGGGAGATCGCCAACGCCCTCTCGGAACTCGCCGCGCATGGCGATGTCGCACGGCTGCCCCGGCACATCACGATGCGGAGCTAGTCGCATGACCGATCGCACGGCAGCCTTCGGCGAGTCTCTGACCTGCGGAAATGTGGGTGCCTGAAAATCGGAAGGTCGGCGGTTCGACCCCGCCTCTGGCCACATAGCCTTTCGCCGGGCTACAGCAACGCCGACCAGCGGAAACGCAGGTCGGCGCTTTGCTTTGTACCCGCTGGCTCGGCGGATCCGGTCTGCCCCTGGTTGACCCCGGAATGCCCCCATGTCCGCCCCCGCATCGCACGAAAGACCGCTGATCTGCCGTGGCGAGCCATCCAGACGGATCCGGCTGACCCCGCACCGACGGCGCCACTTTGCTCGGAGACCCTGATGCCTCCCCAGCTTTCGTACTCGTCGGTCCTCGAACCGTAGGTGCTCATGTGGACGGCCAAATCCATCCCCCGACCCCGACCTCCCACATCGGCAGTGAGCCCTCGTGATCACGCAGCGCGTCGTACTGATGCACGCTGAGTCCGCTGCCGGTATGGTCCGGACCATGGGACAGGAGAGCCGCAACATCCACACCCAGCAGATGTCGCCGTACGCGATCTCCACCTCCGTGCAGCTCCGGGTGCCGGCCGAGGAGGCGTTCGCCGCCTTCACCGACCGGCTCGGCGACTGGTGGGTCCGGGAGTACACCTGGTCCGGCCGTCAGCTGCTGGTCGCGCTCGGTGTCGAGCCCCGCGCCGACGGCATGTTCTACGAGATCGGGCCGCACGGGTTCCGGATGGACTGGGGGCGGGTGCTCGACTGGGAGCCGCCGTACCGGTTGCGCTTCACCTGGCAGATCGGCCCGGACCGCACGCCGGTGCCGGACCCGGGCCGGGCCAGCGAGGTCGAGGTGCACTTCCACCCGGTCCAGGGCCACACCGAGGTACGCGTCGAGCACCGGCACTTCGACCGGCACGGCACCGCCGCCCAGGAGTACCGGGCCGCGCTGACCGCCGGCTGGGAGGAGCTGCTCAGCCGCTACGCCGAGGTCGCGACCCGCCCCACCACCCACCACGGCTGACCGCTCAGTCGGGACGGTCGCGGCGGTGATCGCCCAGGCCGACAGCGCCTCCTGTCGCGGCGGTCAGTCGGTGCGGTCCCGCAGGGTGGCGATCGTCGAACCGGCCAGGGTCAGCAGGCAGTCGCCGAGCCGGCCGTCCGCCAGCGCCGTGGTGAAGAGCGCCTCGCCGGTGTCGGCGTCGTGATTGGCGTACGCGCTGACGAAGCGGGCCACCCAGCGGGTGTCGTACGCCGCCTCGTCGATGCCGGGGAACTCCAGCGCACAGGCACCCGGCGGCGCCTCCTGCCCCACCATCGTCGCGGCCAGGCACCAGGCCACGTCGTACGCGCCGACCACTCCGGACCGGTCCACGACGGCGTCGAAGGTCCCGGCGACCGCATCGCCGTCGCCGCTCAACGCGCCCTGGAGCACCGCCATCGCGTCGTTCATGACCTGCTCAGGTGAGTCCGCCACACCGGCAGCGTAGGCGGGAGGGTCAACCGTCGTCCCGCACGACGATTCCACCACGCTCCGTAATGGATCCCTGCTGCCTGCGCATTGATGCGCATCCCCGGCCCACATGAGCCCGTCGGCGCGCTAGTGTGCGCAACGGACCTTCGGGGAGGAAGGACGACCATGTTCACATCACGCGGCTTCCGCGGTGCCACAGCAGCCCTGTGCGCCGCGCTGTTGCTGACCGTCAGTGCCTGCGGTACGGATGAGACCGAATCGGACGAGCCGCAGCACATCCGGCTCTACGGCACAGACGGCAACATGCAGAACTCCTTCATATCGGCGTTCAAGGAGAAGGCCGGACTGCTCGACGGGATGAAGGGCACCACGCCCCTGACCCCACTCTCCGGGGAGTTCAAGAACCGGGTCCTGTCGATGGACTCGAAAGTCGCCGACTACCTCTACGCCGCCGAGTCGTACGACGCGGTCGCGATCAGCGCCCTCGCGGCGCAGCTGGCGGGGAGCACCGACCCGGACCGCATCGCCGAGCAGATAGTGGCGGCGACCAACGGGGGAACCCGCTGCGACTCGGTCGAGGAGTGCCTGGCCCTGGCCCGGCGCGGCACCGACATCGCCTACCGTGGGGTGTCGATGCAGCGGGCGGGCTTCACCGATGTCGGCGAGCCCTCGACCGCCAGCTACGCCACCCTGCACTTCGACAACGGCCGCATCAACGACGCCAAGAGCGAGTTCGTCGGTGCCGGCAACGAGTCGGACGCCAGCAGCGCCCGGGCCCCCCGGCCCGCGAAGCAGGACGGGCTGAGCAAGGCCCAGACCGGCGCGCCGCTGAAGATCGGCGGACTGCTGCCCAAGACCGGTGACCTCGCCATCGCGTACCCGCCGCTCGCCGCCGGCGCCACTCTGGCGATCAAGGAGATCAACGCCGCGGGTGGGGTGCTCGGCGAGAAGGTCGTCTGGGTCGACGGTGACGACGGCACGAGCGTTGCGGTCGCCAAGCAGACCGTCGCGAGCCACGTCGCGGCCGGCGTCCACGTGATCATCGGCGCGGGCGCGTCGAGCATCTCCCGCGAGGTGCTGCCGGACGTCATCGCGGCCGGGCTGATCCTCTTCTCGCCCGCCAACACCGATGCCGGGTTCACCTCGCTCGACGACAAGGGCCGCTACTTCCGCACCGCCCCCTCGGACTACCTGCAGGGGCGGGCACTGGCCGACGTCCTCATCCGCGACGGCTCCGACAAGATCGCCATCGTGGCCCGCAACGACTCGTACGGCACCGGCCTGCAGGAGAACGTCCGCAGTGAACTGGAGAACGCCGGCATCGACCCGGCCCAGGTCAAGCTCCTCACCTACGAGGTGACCGAGGACGAGGCGACCATCAGCTTCGACGACCAGGCCCGGGAAATCACGCAGTTCGGCGCCGACGCCGTACTGATCATCGGCTTCGCCGAGTCCGCCGAGGTCATCCTGGCGCTCGACCGCCTGGGCGTGGCGCTCGGCAAGTGACGCCGAGGCCGCCACGCAACCGCGTGGCGGCTCAGCGCCGGTCGCGGCGGTCCAGGAAGCGGGTCATCCGCTCCCGCTTCTCCTCGTCTTCGAAGAGGACCGCCTGGGCGGCCAGGTCCAGCGCCGGGTGGGCCGCGGCGGGCGCGTCCACCGCGAGCTTGGTCAGCCGCAACGCCAGCGGCGATGCCTTCGCCATCTCGTCCAGCAGGCCGTGCGCGGTCGGCAGCAGCGCCGCCGGGTCCGCGACCACCTGGTTGACCAGGCCCACGCGCAGCGCCTCGGCGGCGTCCATCCGCCGTCCGGTGTAGAGCAGCTCCTTGGCCCGCGCCTCACCGATCAGCGCCGGCAGCCGGTGGGTCGCGCCGGCGCCGGCGATGATGCCGAGCCGGACCTCCGGCTGGCCGAAGACCGCCCGCTCGGTGCAGACGCGCAGATCGCAGGCGTACGACAGCTCTGCGCCGCCACCGAGCGCGGGCCCGTCGACGGCCGCCACGCTCGGCATCGGCAGCGCCCGGATCCGAGCGAAGATCCCCGCGTTGATCGCGGCCAGCGCGTCGAGGCGGTCGCGGTCGCGCAGCTGTGCGATGTCGGCTCCGGCGGCGAAGATGCCCTCGGCCCCGCCGGTGAGCAGCAGTAGCCGGGGGCGGGCTTCGAGTTCGGCGCAGAGCGCGTGCAGCGCGGCCACCAGGTCGGCGTCGATGGCGTTGCGCTTCTCCGGCCGGGCGAGCGTGGCAACGACCCGGTCCGGCAGCTCCTCGACCTGCAGTCCGCTCGTCGCGCTCACTGCCGCCGCCCGCCTTCCCAGCGGTAGAAGCCCTGGCCGGACTTCTTTCCGAGATGCCCGTCGGCCACCATCTGCTCCAGCAGCGGCGGCGGGGCGAAGCGCTCGCCGTACGCGGCCTGCAGGGTCCGGGCGATGTCCAGCCGGACGTCGAGCCCGACCAGGTCGGTCAGCTCCAGCGGGCCGACCGGGTGCCGGTAGCCGAGCACCATGGCCTTGTCGATGTCGGCGGGTGCGGCCACCCCGTCGGCGACCATCCGGATCGCCTCCAGCCCGAGGGTCACCCCGAGGCGGCTGGTGGCGAAGCCGGGCAGGTCCCGTACGACCACCGGGTCCTTGCCGAGGCGGGCGGCGAGCGCGAGGGCGCTGTCGGTGGTCGCGGGCGCGGTCGCCGCGCCGACGACGATCTCCAGCAGGGACATCGCCCAGACCGGGTTGAAGAAGTGCAGACCGAGGAAGCGGTCACCGGCGGCGAGCCCGGCGGCCAGGTCGGCGATGGCGATGCTGGAGGTGTTGCTCGCCAGCAGCGCCGGCCGCAGCTTTTCGGCCTGTTCGAGCACCGTCCTCTTCAGATCGCGCTGCTCGGGCACCGCCTCGACCAGCACCGCCGGCTCGGGGTCGCACTGGTCGAGTCCGGCGCGCAGCGTCACCCGGTCGCGCTGGGCACGTCCCGCGTCGACGTCGAGCTTGCCGCGGCGTACGGCTTCGGCGCAGAGCTCGTCCAGACGTGTCCCGGCGGCCCGCGCCCGGTCCGGGTCGACCTCCACCAGGTCGACGGCGAAGCCCGCTCCGGCAGCCGTGTAGGCGATGCCGAGGCCCATCGTGCCGGCCCCGGCGACAACGAATCGATCATCCATGGCGCCGACCCTAGCCCGTGCCGCCGCAGGCGGGCAGGGCGCCGTGAACCGGGTCGCCGTCCCGGTCGCCGTGATCGCCGCCGGGCCCTACGGTAGGCGGGTACGCCGCAGTGGCGGCGCGTGGAGAGGCGAGAGGCGACATCCCATGAGCGAGGCAACCCAGAACCCGGACGAGGTCGTCGAGACCAGGGGCGACGAGCACGTGGATCTGCTCCGGGCCGACACCACCGGCGACGGCCGTACCGACGTCTGGGTGGTGGACACCGACGGCGACGGCAAGCCCGACCTGTACCAGTTCGACACCGACGGTGACGGCAAAGTGGACATCACCATGGTGGACCGCGACGAGGACGGCACCCCGGACGAGGTTGTCGACGGCGACGGCGGGCACACGCCCAGCGACCTGCCGCCGACGACCACGGTCTGACGGATGGCGAGGGCCCTGTCACCGGCGTGTCGGCGACAGGGCCCGTATCCTGGCCTGGTGACCGACCTCGACCGTCTTGCGCCCGAGAAGTACATCTCACTCACCACCTACCGGCGTGACGGCCGGGCGGTGGCCACCCCCGTCTGGATGGTGCGCGACGGGGACGCGCTCACGGTCTGGACCGCCGCCGACTCCGGAAAGGTGAAGCGGCTGCGCCGTAACACCCAGGTGACCGTGGCGCCCTGCGACGTCCGCGGCCGCACCCACGGCGCGGCGGTGCCGGGCCGGGCGCAGCTGCTGGACGCCGCCGGCACCGAGGAGGTCAAGGCGTTGCTGAAGCGCAAGTACGGCCTGCTGGGCCGACTGTCGTTGCTCGGCAGCAAACTGCGGCGCGGCTCCGCCGGCACAGTGGGCGTCCGGATCGAGCTGACCGGCGCCGACGAGCAGCCGGCTGACTGACCGGCCGGCAACTGCACCGCTGACGAAGACGATTCAGGGGGCGGTCCTCGCGACGGATGTCGCGGTGACCGCCCCCTGAACGAGGCTCGACCAGTTCGTCAGTCGCCCTGGCGCTGCTGGGGAATCTGCCCCTGCAGCAGGGCGCGAACCTCCGACTCGCGGTAGCGCCGGTGGCCGCCCAGAGTCCGGATCGCACTGAGCTTGCCCGCCTTCGCCCACCGGGTCACGGTCTTCGGGTCGACACGGAACATCGACGCCACCTCGGCCGGCGTGAGTAGCGGCTCTGGTTCGTGCGTTCGCGATGCCATCGGTCACTCCTCCACAGGTACCTAAAGACATCGGCCGGGGTCCCGCCGGCCGACGCGACTCCCATGGTCCGGCTAGTCCCCGATGTCCGACATGGCCCGAACGGCCGAAGGTCATTGGATGGACGGATGAACAATGCCCGAATTATCGCGCTTTTACGCCCAGAACTGGCGTTATTTGGACGACTTTACACGCTGGGTGACCGCTCGCCCACGAACAATTTTTGCAGTTCCGGGCGGATTTGCCCTTCTCGGGTTCCCCATCAGGAAACGGTGTTTCAGTTCGCGCGTTCCAGCAACTGGACCGCGCGCCACCGGCTGACGAGCCGCTCGTAAGCCCCGGTGGCGACATCCGGGTCCCCGTCGGAGAGCCCCGCCAGCGCCTCACCGACCAGCTGCACCGAGTCGTCGTCGCGCAGCCGCTCGTCGTCGAGCAGCGCCACCACACCGCCGTAGTCGAGCTCCACCACCGACCGCGGGTGGAACTCCTCCAGCCAGCGCGCCGCCTCCTCGACCACCTCGGTGATCGGCGCGTCGCCGACGGACTTGCGCAGCACCGACAGCGCCCGCGACCCCCGCCGCCGGGCCTTGGAGATCTCGGTGCGGTAGCGCAGCGCCCGGCGCCCGGGATGCAGCTGCAGGTCCCGCTCGCCGATGTCGAAGAAGACGAACCAGCGCAGCGGAACACCCCAGGTGGCGACCTGCTCGTGCACCCGCGGCACGCCCTGCTCCAGCACCCGGGCACCGCTGCGCCAGTCGTCGACCACCACCTTGGCCTGGCCGGCGAGCACCGGCGGCACGAACGCGTCGGCGAGCACCGGCGGCACGCCCTCGCGCGCGTTCAACGCGGCCTCGGCGACCCGCACCCGCAGGTTCCAGGGACAGACAAGAAGAGTGTCGTCGGTTTCCAGGACGTACGCGTCCTCGGGCGGGTCGGGCAGCCGGGTCCAGCCCGCGCCGAGCGCCTCGATCACCGCGGTCCGCTGCCGGCCCGGCCCTTCGGCAGGCGCCACCGCCCGCCCCTGTTCGACGTACCGGCGCCAGTACTGCTGCCGGTCACGATCGAAGGCGGTCAACGGCTCGTACACCCGCAGGTATGAAGCGAAGAGCGGCGGCACCGGGTGATCCTCCCACGAAACGGAATCCGGCCGCCCGCAGCGCCGCTGATCAGATCGAATACCGACACACGCGGACCCCGGCGGGGTCGCCACCGATACTAGGCTCGGACTCAGCCGGCAACACCCCGCCGGTTTCGTCCGTCAGGTCCCGCGCACCCACAAGGGCGCACCCCCGACCCCCAGGAGCACGTCATGGGCGTATTCGCCACCCCCGACGACCCGGCCACCGCCGGGCACGAGCAGGTTGTCTTCTGCCAGGACCGGCGCAGCGGCCTCAAGGCAGTCATCGCCATCTACTCCACCGCGCTCGGCCCCGCCCTCGGCGGCACCCGCTTCTACCCATACGCGACCGAGGCCGAGGCCCTCGCGGACGTGCTGGACCTCTCCCGCGGGATGGCGTACAAGAACGCCATGGCCGGCCTGGACCTCGGCGGCGGCAAGGCCGTCATCTGGGGCGACCCCGAGCAGGACAAGAGCGAGGCGCTGCTGCGCGCCTACGGCCGCTTCGTCGAGACGCTCGGCGGGCGCTACTACACCGCCTGCGACGTCGGCACGTACGTGCCGGACATGGACCTGGTCGGCCGCGAGACCCGGTACGTCACCGGCCGCAGCGTCGAGTACGGCGGCGCGGGCGACTCGTCGATCCTGACCGCCTGGGGTGTCTTCCAGGGGATGCGGGCCGCGGCCGAGCACGCCTGGGGCACACCGAGCCTGGCCGGCCGCCGCGTCGGCGTCGCCGGGCTGGGCAAGGTCGGCCGCTACCTGGTCGCGCACCTGCTCGACGACGGCGCCTCGGTGGTGGCGACCGACGTCAGCGAGAAGGCGTTGGACTGGGCCCGGCGCAACCACCCCGAGATCGACCTGGTCGCGGACGTCACCGCGCTGATCACCTCCGACATCGACGTCTACGCCCCCTGCGCCCTCGGCGGCGCCCTCAACGACTCCACCGTGCCGGTGCTGCGCGCCAGGATCGTCGCGGGTGCGGCGAACAACCAGCTCGCCCACGCCGGCATCGGGAAGCTCCTCACCGAACGCGGCATCCTCTACGCGCCGGACTACGTGATCAACGCCGGCGGGGTCATCCAGGTCGCCGACGAGATCAAGGGCTTCAACTTCGACCGCGCCAAGCTGCAGGCGAGCGGGATCTTCGAGACCACCCGCCGGATCCTGCAGCGCGCCGAGGCCGAGGGGGTGCCCCCGGCGGCGGCCGCGGACCGGCTCGCGGAGCAGCGGATGGCGGAGGTCGGGCGGCTGCGCACCATCCGGGTCGGCTGAACACGAGCCGGCTCCGGCGAGCGAGGGTCGGGTCGGGTCGGGTCGGGTCGGCGGATTCTGTCCCGGTTCGAACTGTTCCGCGCCTTAGCGCCGTTGATCGTGGGTTATCGGTAGAGTGTCGTCGGGGAGCCTTTCCGCCGCTCCTCGCGTCGCCAAGATGCGTTACGGCCAGCCCGGAGCAGCGCTCCTTACCGGGTAGACTCGGTGCCGGCCGGACCACTGCGACGCGGGGGGCCGGTCGGCGGTAACCCGAGGTGCCGAAGGTGGGCCCTCCCATGTACCGTAAGAGCCACGAGAGATGCCTGACGTCATCGGGGCCCGCCTTCGGGCTGCCCCGAATTCTGTGCGAGGGGGTCGAGCCATGGGGCGCGGCCGTGCTAAGGCCAAGCAGACAAAGGTGGCCCGGGAGCTGAAATACCAGACCCCGAACACCGACCTCGCCGCCTTGCAGCGAGAACTCGGCGGCAGCGGCAAGTCTGACCACGACTTCGTCGACGACTACAAAGATTACGTAGACGACGACGACGAGGATCACGACGCGGACGACGAGCCGAAATCCTGGCCGTCTCCGGCACGTTGACCCTTCGGCTTCTGCGAGCACGCGGTAAGGACCGCGTGCTCGCAGCATGTCCGATCAGGGGATGACCTGACGACAATGATCAGGGACCCGGAGTTGCCGGCGAAACTGCCGGTCGCTCCGGGTCCCTGATCATTTACAGCTACCGCGGACGGTTGTTCCAGTTGTAGAACGTCGGGATGTTCTCGAAATGGTTCCAGGCGCAGACCGCGCCGGTCTCCTCACCGCCGGCCACCTCCGCCCGGAGCCGGCGGGCGACTTCGGCCTCGCCGAGCAGCGCCGTCAGTCCGGCGCCGGCACTGCGTACCCGCTCCTCGACCGTGCCCGGGGCGTACGGCTCAGCGGGCCCCGTCGTGATCACACTGATGCTCTCGGGCATGCTCCAACACTCCCTCCAGTAGGTGGATCTTGCTGTTGCGGCAGTGATTGGTCTCCGTGCCGTCGAAGCGCCCGTGCTCGAAGTACCGGTTGGCGGCGTGCCCGCCCCCGCAGAAGCCGAAGTAGCCACAACCAGAGCGGCAGGCCTCCACCCCGCCGAGGAACTCCCGTACCCAGCCGGTGCCGGCCGCACCGTCGAGGATCTCCGCCAACGGCGACCGCAGCACATTGCCACTGCTGAAATCCCCGTGCCGGGGATCGTCGAAGCCCGCCAGCTCGGGTGAGAGGACCACGACCGAACCGTCGTAACCGATGGTGGGGATCGGATCCAGCCGCCGCGGCAGCAACTCGCCGGCGGTGCCGTCGAGCACCGCCGCCGCGTACCGCATCGACCATTCGATTTCGCGCAGGTGGATCCGGGGATCACGACGCCACGCGCCCACCAGCTCCGCCCAGAAGCCACGCACCGACTCGGCGGAGTGCCCGTTGTCGCGGGTGTTCGTCCCCTCCATCTCCTCGATGTTGATGCCGAGCACCTCACAACCGAGGTCGAGGAAGTAGTCGTACAGGTCGGTGGCGAGCCCCGGTTCGGGGCGGCCGACCACCGCCAGCGCCGAGAAGGGCAGGCCGTGCCGGCGCAGGGCGTCCACCCCGCGCCGGATCTTGTCGTACGCCGGGCGCCCGGCCCGGTCGACCCGGTCGGTGTTGCGCTCGCGGGGGCCGTCGACGCTGATGCTCACCCGCATCGAGTGCGCCACGAAGAACTCGCACCACTCGTCGTCGATCAGCGTCGCGTTGGTCTGTACGTGGTGCTCCACCTCGGGCCCGAAGGGCGCCAGCAGCTCGCCCAGATGCTTCCGGCCGGCCGCCAGCGGCTCCCCGCCGTGCCAGACGACCGAGAAGCGGCCACGCCGGGCCCACGGGTTGACCGAGGTGGCCACCGCCCGCGCCACCGCCACCGGCATCCGCCGGTCTTGTGCACGCAGCGGCAGGTAGCAGTAACCACAGTCCATGTTGCAGAGCGTGGTCGGCTGCATCACGACGTACGAGGGGACGGTGGACAGCCCGTTCATCCCGGCGGCCCGCTGTGCGGGAATACCCACCCAGCCCTCCTTCCCGCCAGCGGCGAAAGTGTCCCTTCAGGCTAGGCGGGGACGACCGTCCGGGTGAACCCCTGATCAGGTGTTCTACCGATCAACGCAGAGTAATCAGCCCCGGGTGTGCTGGCCGACCATCTGCACGTTGCCGGAGCCCTCGATGATCTCGCCGGCCTGCCACGCCTCGACACCGGAGCCGGTCAGGCAGGCCAGCGCGCGGTCGGCGTCCTCGGCCGAGACGATGGCGAACATGCCGACACCCATGTTGAATGTCGACTCCATCTCGGCGTCCTCGATGCGCCCCTTGGCCTGGATCAGGTCGAAGACCGGCTGCGGCTTCCAGGTGGCGCGGTTGACGATGGCGTCGACGTTCTCCGGCAGGATGCGGACCAGGTTGCCGGGGATGCCGCCGCCGGTGACGTGGGCCAGCGCCCGCACCTCCGCCTCGGCGATCAGCTTCAGGCAGTCCTTGGCGTAGATCCGGGTCGGGGTGAGCAGTTCCTCGCCGAGGGTGCGCTGCCGGCCGAAGTCCTCGATGACGGTGTCCAGCCGCATCCGGGCAACGCCCAGCAGCACGTGACGCACCAGCGAGTAGCCGTTGGAGTGCAGGCCGGAGGACTTCATCGCGATGACGACGTCGCCGACCTCGACCCGCTCGCGGCTGAGGATGTCGCTCTCCTCGACCACGCCGACGCCGGTGGCGGAGATGTCGTACTCGTCGGGGCGCAGCACACCGGGGTGCTCGGCGGTCTCGCCGCCGAGCAGGGCGCAGCCGGCGTAGCGGCAGCCGTCGGCGATCCCGGCGCCGATCTCGGCGACCTTGTCCGGCACGACCTCGCCGGTGGCGATGTAGTCCAGCAGGAAGAGCGGCTCGGCGCCGCAGGCGACCAGGTCGTCGACGACCATCGCGACCAGGTCGATACCGACGGTGTCGTGGATGTCGAGCTGCTGGGCGATGACCAGCTTGGTGCCGACACCGTCGGTGGAGGAGGCGAGGATCGGGTTGCGGTACTTCTTGGTGTCCAGCCGGAAGAGGCCGGCGAAACCGCCCAGGTCACCCAGCACCTCGGGTCGCCGGGTCTGGCGCACCTTCGACTTCAGCAGCTCGACCGCCCGGTCGCCCGCCTCGATCGAGACACCGGCGTCCGCGTACGACGCGGAGCGCTTGCGGGTGCCACGGCCGGCGCCGCCGGTCCACGGCTGCCGGTCGCCACCGGCCGGACCATCGGCGGGACCGCTCGCTGCCCCATTGCGCTCAGTCACGTGCGTCACGGTAATCCCCTTGCTTGTCTCGGTACTCCGGTGCGAATCCCGCCGGTGGCGTGAGACGGCGGCTGCCGTCCTGGCCCGCATCGAATCGTGGTGCTACGGCCGGTTCGGTGTGGTGCTGACGCCCAGGCTGGCTGCGAGGGCCGCGGTGCTGACGGGCTCCGCGGGTTTACCGGCGCCGGGCTTGACAGCGACCCGGCGGCCCACCCCCTCGAGCACGTGCTTGCCGATCAGGTTCTCCGCCGGCAGGTCGATCGGGTACTCACCGTCGAAGCAGGCCCGGCAGAGCCGCGACTTCGGCTGCTCGGTCGCGGCGATCAGTCCGTCGACGGAGACGTACCCGAGGGTGTCGGCGCCGATCGACCGGCGGATGCCCTCGTTGTCGAGACCGTTGGCGAGCAACTCGGCGCGGGTGGCGAAGTCGATGCCGTAGAAGCAGGGCCAGTTGACCGGCGGGGAGGAGATGCGTACGTGCACCTCCAGCGCCCCGGCCTCGCGCAGCATCCGCACGATCGCCCGCTGGGTGTTGCCGCGCACGATCGAGTCGTCGACCACGACCAGCCGCTTGCCACGCACGTTCTCGCGCAGCGGGTTGAGCTTGAGCCGGATGCCGAGCTGGCGCAGGGTCTGCGACGGCTGGATGAAGGTCCGCCCGACGTACGGGTTCTTCATCAGCCCGGAGCCGTACGGGATGCCGGAGGCCTCGGCGTAGCCGATGGCGGCGGGGATGCCGGACTCCGGGACGCCGATGACCAGGTCCGCGTCGACGGGGTGCTCCTCGGCGAGGCGGCGGCCGATCTCGACCCGGGTGGCGTAGACGTTGCGGCCGGCGATGGTGGCGTCCGGGCGGGCGATGTAGACGTACTCGAAGATGCAGCCCTTGGGTTCGGGGGTGGCGAAGCGGAACGAGCGCAGCCCCTCCACGTCGATCGCCAGCAGCTCCCCGGGCTCGACCTCGCGCACCACGCTGGCGCCGACGATGTCCAGCGCGGCGGTCTCGCTGGCGACGACCCAGCCGCGCTCGAGCCGGCCGAGCACCAGCGGCCGTACGCCGTGCGGGTCCCGGGCGGCGTAGAGGGTGGTCTCGTCCATGAAGACGAAGCTGAACGCGCCCCGCAGCTTCGGCAGCACCTCCAGCGCGGCGGCCTCGACGGAGAGGTCCGGGTGGCTGGCCAGCAGCATCGTCACCAGGGCGGTGTCACTGGTGGCGCCGTCGGAGTCGAGCGAGGTGCCGGCGAGTTCCCGGGTCAGCTCGGCGGTGTTGACGAGGTTGCCGTTGTGCGCGAGCGCGATGGTGGTGCCGGAGCTGCTGGAGCGGATGGTGGGCTGGGCGTTCTCCCAGGTCGAGCCGCCGGTGGTGGAGTACCGGGTGTGGCCGATGGCGACCTGTCCGCGCAGGCTGGCCAGGGTCGGCTCGTCGAAGACCTGAGCGACCAGGCCGACGTCCTTGTAGACCACCACCCCGGAGCCGTCGCTCACTGCCATTCCGGCGGCTTCCTGGCCGCGGTGCTGCAGGGCGTAGAGACCGAAGTAGGTGAGCTTGGCTACTTCCTCTTTCGGGGCCCACACCCCGAAGACGCCGCACGCGTCCTGGGGGCCGGGCTGCTCCGAATCGAGGTGGTGATTCAGCCGGCCGTCGCCTCGGGGCACCTGTTGCTCCCTCAATGCTGTCTCTGGACCGCTTGACGAGGTCAGATCGCGTCCGTCGGCACGCCGGGGACGCTGCTTGTTTCGTCAGTGTACGCGACCTTCGACCAGCACGGATAGTAGCTTATCTATCGCTGTGCGTAGTGGAAGTTGCGCCTGAGTCCGGCCACACCGGCAGCAATTCGCCCAGATCCGCCCGGATTCCGCTCGTACGTACCAGCCCGTCAGCAACAGCCTGCCCCCATTCGAGGCGGCCGGTCGCCAGCCGCAACCAGGTCACCGGCTCGGTCTCCACGACATTCGGCGGGGTCCCCCGGGTGTGCCGCGGCCCGGCGAGGCACTGAACTGCACCGTAAGGTGGGACCCGCACCTCCACCGATCGGCCGGGCGCCGCCTGCGAAAGCGCCGCCAGCAGCGTCCGAACGGCGTCCCGCAGCTGTGTCCGGTCCGGGCTGCCTCCCGCGTCGAGCGCCGCAACCGCTGCGGCCACCGCCGCCCCGTCGTTACCGGTAGTGGACATGCTCGGACAATACGACTCGTGACCCCCTTCTCCAGCGGCGGCCCTGGGTCGCGCCGGACCCGGTCGGCAAGGCATAGTTGCCCGCGGTGTATTCGACATACGGACTTGATCTCCGACCGCCGTCCGGCAGGTCGGGGAGGTCGGACCGGAAGGCGGTGGACGTGTCAACACACCGATCCTGGAAGCAGCGGGCCGGTGTGGTGGCGGCCCTGATCGCCGGCGCGCTCCTCGCCGCTCCCGCAACGCCCGCCCTCGCCGCCGAGCCCACCGTCCGGATCACCGGGCCCAACACGGTCGCTTCCGGCGGCAAGGTCCAACTGAACTACACCGTCACCGCACCGAACTCCGACAACCCCGGCCTCCCCGGTATCCCCGGCGTCCCGGGGAACGAGGAGCCGGTGAGCGTCGAGATCGGCGTCGACGCGCCCTCCGGCTGGTCCTGTGCGGGCGCTTGCGGGCAGCGGGAGGACCTCAAACCCGGCGAGGCCAAGTCCTTCTCCGTCACCCTCACCGCCCCCTCCGTCGGCAGCGGGAAGACCGCGCGCGCCGGCATCAGCATCACCGCCAACGGCGGCAGCGCCACCCAGACGATCACCGTCAAGGGCCCCGAGGTGCAGACCGTCGGCGGGATCTCCGGCAAGGTCACCGACATCGCCACCGGCGCGGGTGTACCCGGCGCCATGGTCATGCTGCTGGACTCGGCCGGCAACAACTACGAGACCGGGACCAACGACAGCGGCAACTTCAGCTTCCGCGGCTCCCGCTCGAACCCGATCGTTCCGGGCCCGATCGAGATCGGAGCCAGCCACGACGGGAAGACCAAGTCGACCACCATCAACGGCGCCAACGGCCAGAACGTCACCGGCGTGATCCTGGCGATGCAGGTCGCCCCCTCCCCCTCGCCCACTCCGTCGGCCAGCCCCACGCCGGCCGCGGACGACGA
>Ga0233383_1000320_pt1 | contig 19748 bp, 15 predicted proteins | sample ElkDunMinimDraft_14_FD_191542 | JGI IMG/M metagenome (GOLD analysis project Ga0233383, IMG submission 191542) | Fecal eukaryotic communites from dung pellets of Tule Elk in California, USA - Elk Dung G16 | ecosystem: Host-associated > Mammals > Digestive system > Large intestine > Fecal | place...
GCGACGGGGCAGTGCTCTTTCTGCCTAACTAGGATTAGGCCGAAACTTTCGGCATAACACCGATTGTCCGGTCCGCTGGGTTGCGGGGTCAATCAGACTTTTCCTACACGGGACAGGCGTTTGCGCTGCTGGCGCAAGCCAGCAACCGGAACGCGCCTTTGCGTTATCCGGCGGGGACGCAGCGATAAGCCTTATGACGGCGGAGCCGCCGCGATAACGCGACAGGGGGCTAACGGGGAGGGCTAACGGGGTCAGGCTCACTTACCCGGCAAGGAGTCAAGCTTTTTCAGTCCCCGGCCGCACCCGCAGGCGCGGCCTCGCCTGGTCCATCTGACGGCAATCTGCCCATGGGACACTGACGCGCTTTCGTCTGCACCCACGGGCCACATGCCTGCTTCCAACCCGCCTGCAGCGCCCCCACCGGCCGGCCAGTCCGCCGAGGTCTTCCGCGCCTTCCTCAAGCTTGGCCTGACGGCGTTCGGCGGGCCGGTGGCGCACCTGGGCTATATGCGCGATGAGTTCGTGCAGCGACGCGGCTGGCTGGACGATGCACGCTTCGCGCAGCTGCTGGCGATCTGCCAGTTCCTGCCGGGGCCGGCCAGCAGCCAGCTGGGGTTTGCGATCGGCCTGCAGCGCGGCGGCTGGCGCGGGGCGCTGTGCGCCTTCGCCGGCTTCACCCTGCCCTCGGCGCTGCTGATGTTCGGCTTCGCCACGCTGGCGCCGCTGCTCGGGCACGGTGCCGGCCTGGCGGTGCTGCATGGGCTGAAGCTGGTGGCGGTGGCCGTGGTGGCGCATGCCCTGCTCGGCATGGCGCGCCAACTCACCCCGGATGCGCCGCGCCTGCTCATCGCCATCGCGGCCCTGGCCCTGTTGCTGGTCGCGGCGAGCGCGTGGATGCAGCTGGTCGCCATCGGGCTGGGCGGGTTGCTGGGCACCTGGCTGTGCCGGCATGTGCAGGCACCGGCCGCCGCACCGCTGTCGGTGCCCGGTGGCGCGCGCCTGGCCGGGGCCTGCCTCGCGCTGTTCCTGGCCGGGTTGGCGGCTGCGCTGCTGCTGCCCGCCTCCACGACGTCGGGCATCGCCGACGTCGCCGGCGCGTTCTACCGGGCCGGCGCGCTGGTGTTCGGCGGCGGCCACGTGGTGCTGCCGTTGCTGCAGCACACGGTAGTGGACAGCGGCTGGGTGAACCGCGACACCTTCCTGGCCGGCTATGGCGCGGCGCAGGCGCTGCCGGGGCCGATGTTCTCGCTCGCCGCCTTCCTGGGCGCCGAGATCCCGCTGGGCCTGCCGGCGGCGGTCGGCGCGACGGTGGCGCTGCTGGCGGTGTTCCTGCCCGGCTTCCTGTTGCTGCTGGCGGTGCTGCCGGCCTGGGCGCGGCTGGCACGGCTGCCGCTGGCGCGCGGCGCACTGGCGGGCATCAATGCCGCCGTGGTCGGGCTGCTGGCAGCGGCGTTCCACGATCCGGTCTGGACGCAGGGCGTGCGAACACCCGCGGACCTGGTGATCGCCGCCGCCGGCTTCGCCCTGCTGGCGGTCGCGCGCGTCCACGCGCTGTGGGTGGTGCTGGGCTGCGTGGCCGCCACGCTCGCGCTGCAGCTGGTGGGCCAGTGAGGCGCGCCCCGCCTCAGACCTTCAGGTGCCAGCCGCGACGGTCCATCCAGCGCACGATGCCCCACCACAGCGCGACGAAGGCCAGGGCAAAGGCGAGCGACGGCAGGTAGGGCCCGAAGCGCGGCGTCATCCAGCCGGCGAAGGCATGCTGATACAGCGGCGTCCACAGCCCCGCGATCACCAGCACGCAGACCATCAGCGCCGAGCCGGCATAGGCGGTGATCGCGTTGACGCCGAAGCTGCGGCCGACCGCGGGCCAGCCGCGGCGATCGACCAGAACATGCGCCAGCCATAGCGCCAGCGCCGCCCAGCCGGCGCTCCACAGGACGTAGGACGAGCTCCACAGCGCCTTGTTGAGCGGCATGGCCAGCGACCACAACGCGCCGAGGGCCAGCATCGCCAATGCGGCCAGCAGCAGGCGGCGCAGTTGCCCGCGGCGCAGCCAGTCGCCGGCGCGCACGCCCAGCAGCACGGTGGCGATCGACGGCAGCGTGGACAGCAGGCCTTCGGGATCGCGGCCCAGGCCGGTGGCCGCGTCATGGCGGTAGAGGTATGGCGCGAACAGCGCGGTGTCGGTGCGGTCGGCGAGGTTGTGGAACTCCGCATAACCGCCGGGCGCCAGCATGGCCCACCAGCCGAGCAGGATCGCGGCGATCAGTGCCCACTGCGCACGCGGGCGCAGGCGCATGGCCAGCGGTGCGGCGATCATGAAGCACAGGCCGATGCGTTGCAGCACGCCCCAGGGGCGGAAGTACGCCTGGTCGTAGGCCCACCACGCGGCGAGATTCAGCAGCAGTCCCAGCGCGATGATGCGCAGCCCGCGCGAGAACACGGTGCCTTGCAGCGCGCGCAGGTCCGCCCCCGGCGCCACGCGCGGGACCAGGCCCAGCGCGATCGACACGCCCACCACGAACAGGAAGAACGGGAACACCAGGTCGGTCGGCGTGCAGCCATGCCAGTGCGCATGCAGCAGCGGCGCGTAGACATGGCCCCAGTCGCCCGGGGTGTTGACCAGCAGCATCGCCGCCACCGTCAGCCCGCGCAGGGCATCGACCGAGGCGAAGCGTCGCATGCCGGTGTTCAAGCCGCGTGGCGCTCCATCGCGCCGCCGATCCAGGTCGCGCGCACTTCCAGGGCCTCGTCGAGCAGGACGAAGTCGGCGGCATAGCCCGGCGCGATGCGGCCATGGCGCCGGCCCAGGCCGAGGAACTGCGCGGGGTAGCACGAGGCCATGCGCGCGGCCTCCTCCAGCGGCAGGTCAAGCAGGCGCACGGTGTTGCGCACGGCACCGGCCATGTCCAGCGCCGAACCCGCCAGCGCGCCGGCGGCATTGCGCACCACGCCATCGACCGCGGTGATGGTTTCGCCATAGAGACGGAACGAAGGATCGTCCGCGCCCACCATCGGCATCGCGTCGGTGACCAGGAACAGCTTGCCGCGCGGCTTGGCGGCGAGCGCCACGCGCAGGCTGGCCGGGTGCACGTGCACGCCGTCGACGATGATCCCGCACCAGCTGTCGCGGTCCTCCAGGGCCGCGCCCACCGCGCCCGGATCGCGGCCCTGCAGCGGCGACATCGCGTTGTAGAGATGGGTGAAGCCGCGGATTCCGGCCTCCAGCCCGGCGCGGGCCTGTTCGTAGCTGGCGGCCGTGTGCCCGGCCGACAGGATCGCGCCGCCTGCGCTCAGCGCCTGCAGCGTCGATGCGGGCACACGTTCCGGGGCCAGCGTCAGCAGGGTCGGGCCGTTGTCCAGCGAGGTCGCCAGTGCGATCTCGTCCGCGTCGGGTACGCGGAACACGCCGGCATCGTGCGTGCCCTTGCGCGCGGGCGCCAGCCAGGGCCCTTCGAGATGGATGCCGAGGACGCCCGGCACGCGCTGCGCGATGGCATCGCGCACGGCCGCGATCGCCTGCGCCATGACCTCGATGCGGTCGCTGATCAGGGTCGGCAGCAGACCGGTGGTGCCATGGCGGCGGTGGGCGCGCGCGATCGCGGCGAGGCCTTCGACGCTGGGCGTGTTGTTGAACAGCACGCCGCCGCCCCCGTTGACCTGCACATCGATGAAACCGGGCACCAGCACGCCGCCCTCGAGGTCGATGACGGTGGTCTCGCGCAGGCGCGGGTCGTCGTCCGCCATCACCGCCACGACGCCGCGCGCATCGAACAGCACGGCCTGGCCGTCGGCGAAGCCGGCGTCGAGCAGCACGCGGCCGTTGACCAGGGCGGTGGTCATCGCGCGCAGCCCTCGCCGGCGACCGGCCGCGGCGCGACCCGACGCCGTCCACGGCGCCGCGGCCCGGCGCCGCGCTCGCACCGGGCGCCCCGCACTCCCGCGCTGGCCGGATGCGCTGCCACTAGAGCGTCTCGGTGACCTTGCGCAGGTGCGGCGGCGTGTCCGGATCGAATCCGCGTGCCAGCGACAGCGCATTGGCCATCCGGTAGAAGGCCTGCACCTGCAGCAGCGGCGCGCAGGCCGGATGCGGCGCCGTGGGCACCGGCAGTTCGGCATCGGCTGTGCTGTCGGCAAGCCAGACCTGGGCGCCACGGGCGTGCAGCTCGGCAGCCAGGGCACGGGTGCCCGGCCCCGTATCGTCGGGCTGGGCCAGGATCAGCACCGGAAAGCCCGGGCCAACCAGCGCCATCGGCCCGTGCCTGACTTCCGCCGCACTGTAGGCCTCGGCGTGCAGGCCGCAGGTCTCCTTGAACTTCAGCGCCAGTTCCTGGGCGGCGGCCAGGCCCGGCCCGCGCCCGAGCACGTACAGGTTGCGCGCATCGCGCAGGCCGGTGGCGGCCGGCGACCAGTCGCAGGCCCACGCCGCCCGCATCGCCGCCGGCAGCGCCGGCAGCGACGCGGGCAGCAGTTCGTCCTCGCCCCACAGCGCCACCAGCTGCAGCAACGCCGACAGCGAGGCCAGGTAGCTCTTGGTCGCCGCCACGCTGCGCTCCGGGCCGGCATGCAGCGGCACCACGACATCGGCCAGCGCCGCCAGCGGCGACTCGACCTCGTTCACCAGCACCACCACGCGCGCGCCGGCCTCACGCGCGGCTTCGGTATTGCGCAGCAGGTCGGGGCTGCGTCCGGACTGCGAGATCGCGATGAACAGGGCATCGCCCAGGCGCTGGCGCACGCCATACACCGAGCCCACCGAGGGCGAGACCGAAGCGGTGACCAGCCCCAGCCGCGTTTCGATCAGGGCCTTGGCGAAGGTGGCCGCGTGGTCGGAACTGCCGCGCGCGCAGGTGGCCACGAAGGCCGGCGGCCGGCGTCGCAATCCGGCGGCCAGATCGGCGAGCAGGTCGCGGTTGGCGATCAGCTGGGCCGACACCACGTCGGCCGCCTGCGCCGCCTCCCGATGCATGCGGGTCGAACCCTCGGGCGCGGTCATCGGCGCTGCGGTCATCGCTTCACTCCTCTCTGGCGGCCGCTGGCGCGCGCGGGCGCACCGGCGCGGTCGAACCGCGCACCACCAGCTGCGGCACGAAGCCCTGGTTGTGCGGCGGGGGGGCGTCCTGGCGCAGGCCGGCGATGAGCATGCGCGCGGCGTGCCGCGCGATCTCGCCGGTGGCCTGCTTGGCGGTGGTGAGCGCCGGCCAGGACTGGCGCGAGAACGGACTGTCCTCGAAACCGGCGATCGACAGGTCGTAGGGCACGTTCATGCCCGCCGACTTGGCCGCGGCGAGCACGCCGGCGGCGATCTCGTCGTTGGAACCGAAGATGGCGGTCGGCGGCTCGCGCAGGGCCAGCAGGCGGCGCGCACCGCGGAAGCCGTCGTCGAAGGTGTAGTCGCCGGGGATCACCAGGTGCTTGTCGATGGTGATGCCGTAGTCCTTGAGCGCCTGCTCGTAGCCCAGGTAGCGCTCGGAACTGGACAGGTGTTCCTGGCCGCCCCAGAGGAAGCCGATGCGCTGGTGGCCCAGCTGGATCAGGTGCTCGGTGATCTCGTAGGCCGCGTCGCGGTCGTCGACGTAGACGCAGGGATGGCCATCGCGCGGGTCGGCGGCGGCGGCGATGATGCGGGTGGCGCGCACGCCCGCCTGTTCCAGCGTCCGGATCAGCTCGATGCGCTCGGAGATCGGCGCGGTCAGCACCAGGCCGGCCAGGCGCGAGCGCTGCACCAGCTCGATCAGTTCCTCGGCCAGCAGCGGCGAGCTGGCGTCGCAGGGATGGATCTGCAGGCCGAAGCCGGTCTCGCGGCAGGCCGACAGCACGCCGTTCTGCAGTCCGATGATGTGGTACGGGTTGGGGTTGTCGTAGACCAGGCCGATCACGTACGCGGTGGCGCTGCGCAGGTTGCGGGCGGACGGGTCGGGCTCGTAGTCCAGCTCGGCGATGGCCTGCAGCACGCGCGCGCGGGTCGCGGGCAGGACCGCCGGCTCGCTGTTGATCACGCGCGAGACCGTCTTGAGCGACACCCCGGCGCGTTCGGCCACGGTGCGGATCGTCGGCTTGCGCGGACTGCCCGTCCCCTCGTTGGTTGCCATGGTGCCTGCGTCGTCCCGAAGCGGTGACCAACGTTGTCATAGTTCGCTTGGGATATCCAGACCGGACGCGCTTTGGGGCGGCGCATGACCGTGCCGGCCTGCAGCATCTGTCCTGGCCGCCAAGCCGCCGGTGACGGCCGCCACGCCGGGAAAATACACGGATTCGACAACAATGCTGTCTTTTGGACGGGCGTCGTCCCGATTCCGCAGCCAATCCGGGGGCGCCATGATCGATCCTGCTGGTGGCGCTTGACATCGTTGTCACGACGGCGACACTGCGGGGGCACCCGGGCCTCCCGCCACGGTGCCCGAGGGAGCTCCAGTGGTCGCCACGATCCGCCCCGCGCCCGCCGATTCCGCATCACCGCCGCTGTCCACGGCCCTGCTCGCCGCCGATGTCGGTGGCACGCATGTGCGCGTGGGCCTGGTGGATCCGCAGGCGCCGGCCACGCTGCTGCACTACCGCAAGTACGCCTGTGCCGACTTCCCCGGCCTGGCCGAACTGCTGCAGGCCTACCTGGCCGGCATCCCCTGCGCCGGCGCACTGCGCCGCGGCGTCATCGCCAGCGCCGGACACGCCCGCGAGGACGGCTCGCTGCTCTCGGTCAACCTGCCCTGGCCGGTCGAACCGCAGCGCCTGCGCGCCGCGCTCGGCCTGGAAACACTGGAACTGGTCAACGATTTCGAAGCGCTGGCGCACGCGACCACCGCGCCCGGCGCGCAGGTCCTGCTGCACCTGTCGGGTCCGTCCTCGCCGGTGCCGGGGCCCAGCCTCGTGGTGGGGCCGGGCACCGGCCTGGGCGCGGCGGTGCGGATCATCGGCCGCGACGGCCGCATCCAGGTGCTCGCCACCGAGGCCGGCCAGGCCGCCCTGGGCGCCTCGACGCCGCTGGAACTGGCGGTGCTGGGCGAACTGCTGCGCGGACAACGCCACGTCCCGCTCGAGCACGTGCTGTCCGGGCCGGGGCTGGTGCACCTGCACGCGGCGCTGGCGCGGCTGCGCGGCCAGTCGCCCACCCAGTCCACGCCCGACGCCATCAGCGCGGCGGCCGTGGCCGGCGACGACGCGCTCGCACGCGACACCCTGGACCTGTTCTGCGGACTGCTCGGCAGCACGGTCGGCGACCTGGCCCTGCTCTACGGCGCCCGCGGCGGCGTGCAGCTGGCCGGCGGGATCCTGCCGCAGATCCGCGGCTTCCTCGCCGGCAGCCGCTTCGTCGAGCGCTTCCTGGACAAGGGACCGATGCGCGAAACGCTGCTGCGCATTCCCGTGACCCTGGTCGAACACGGGCAGCTGGGCGTGCTCGGCGCGGCCAGGTGGTACCTCGACCAGTTGCCGGGCCAGGCCGGCAGCGACCGCAACCAGTCCCCGCCCCCCACCTGACCGGCCCCGCGCCGGACCCACACCAACCCTGGACACCCCCGCCAGCAGCGGCAGCCACACCCCTTCCAACGGAGAACACCGTCATGAAGTACCGCACATCCATGCTGTCGGCCGCGATCGCCGCGTGTCTCGGGGTCGCCCCCCAGGTCCAGGCGCAGGAGGCGGCAGGCGCGCGCGCGGACGCCTCCGCCGACGCCACCGACCTCGACCGCGTCGTGGTGACCGGCATCCGCGCCAGCCTGCAGCAGGCGCTCGAGACCAAGCGCAATGCCGACGCCATCGTCGATGTGATCACCGCCGAGGACGTGGGCAAGTTCCCCTCGACCAACGTGGCCGAGGCGATGACCATGATCCCGGGCGTCACCATCGACCGCCTGTTCGGGCAGGGCGAGCGCGTCAGCATCCTCGGCACAGATCCGGCCCTCAACCGCACCCTGCTCAACGGGCAGTCGGTGGCATCCGCGGACTGGTTCATCCTCGACCACCCCAGCCGCACCTTCAACTACTCGCTGCTGGCGCCGCAGATCGTCGGCAAGGTCACCGTCTACAAGTCGCCCGAGGCGCACATCGACGAGGGCTCGATCGGCGGCACCGTGATCGTCGAGACGCGCAGGCCGCTCGACCTGGAGGAGGACTTCGTGGTCGGCGGCCAGCTCGGCTACCTCTACAACGACCGCGACGAGGAGGGCAAGCCGCAGGGTTCGCTGATGCTGGGCTGGAAGAACCCGTCCGGCACCTTCGGCCTGATCGCCTCCGCGCAGCGCCTGGACGAGACCATCCGCCGCGACGGCATCGAGGCCTATGGCAGCGTGTCGGCGCGCGACTACCGCGACGGCGAGGGCGGCGGCGGCTCGGTCAACAACCCGCCGGCGGACTGGTCGCAGCCGCCCAACCCCGACGGCTCGCAGCCGACCCTGCCGCCCTCGTGCGTCGGCGCCTGCGCCGAGACGCTGGAAGCCAACCTGGACGCGCGCGGTCCCAATTCGCTCAGCGCCTCGTTCTTCGAGCAGCAGCGCGAGCGCAACAGCTACTCGCTGGCGCTGCACTTCAGCCCGGTCGAGCAGCTCGACGTGGAGTTCAATGCGCTGAAGATCGACGCCAGCTACGACAACATCAACCAGTCGATGTTCGCCTTCATGGGCAACCCCTGGAACAGCCTGATGCGGCTGACCGACGTGACCATCGAGGAAGGGGTCATCACCCGCGGCACCTTCCGCAACGCGCTGTCGGTGTTCGACGTGCAGAACCGCAAGTCCACGATCGAAACCGAATCCTACGACCTGAAGGCGCGCTGGGACGGCGAGCGCTGGTTCGCCTCGGCCCATGTCGGCACCACCGAGGCCACCGGCGGCACCGACCAGCAGGTGTTCGGCGAGTTCCTCAACTGGGCCGACTACAGTTACGACATCAGCCGCGCGCCGGCGCAGCCCGGCAGCCTCACCTACCACGGCGCCAATCCGTTCACCGATCCGTCGGCGTTCCGCATGGACGGCGGCTGGGGCGCGGACCCGACGCAGCCGCCACCGTCCTGGAATCCCGGCTGGGGCGGCAACATCGTGTTCAAGCCGACGCGGGACGAGGAAACCTATGGCCAGGTCGACTTCGGCCTGAAGCTCGATTCGCCGGTGTACCTGCTGCGCTTCGGCGCCAAGCGCCGCGAGCACGAGACCGAGCAGAAGATGGGCGGCGTGTCGCTGGCCTCGGTGGCCGGCTACGGCGATGCCACCGCGGACATGTTCAATCCGCAGCCCGTGCCGGACAACTACCTGCGCGGCTTCTCCGGTTACGGCGACCTGGCCGACCGCTTCTACATCGACGGCTGGGCCCTGGCCGACTACATTCTCAGCGGCGACTGGCTGGCGCCGTGGCAGACCATGCCCGAACCCAGCACGTTCAACGACCCCTCGTTCGCGGCCAACACCTGGCGCATCGTCGAGGACATCAACGCCGCCTACGTGCAGGCCGATTTCAGCTGGAACGGCCTGCGCGGCAACCTCGGCCTGCGCTACGTGCAGACCGAGACCGAAAGCCACAGCTGGCAATGCGTGCGCACCGATGCACCGCCGCCCTGCCCGGCCGACGGCTACGCGCCCGCGGTCGTGGCCAAGAAGTACAACAACACCCTGCCCAACCTCAACCTGGCCTACGACCTGGCCGACGACGTGATCCTGCGCTTCTCCGCCGCCAAGGTCATCGCGCGGCCCAACTACAGCGACATGTCCAGCTACCTGTGGCTCGGCGACCAGACCCTGACCGGCGGCGGCGGCAACCCGGAACTCGATCCCTACAAGTCGACCAACCTGGACGTCTCGGCCGAGTGGTATTTCGCCGAGGACGCGATCCTGGCCGGTTCGGTGTTCTACAAGGACGTGGACAACTACATCCTCACCACCACCCGCCCGGAAGAGCACTTCAACCAGGCATTGAACCGCGTGACCATCTACGAGGTGGCGCGTCCGGACAACGCCGGTACCGCGAAGATCCAGGGCGTGGCGCTGGCCTGGCAGCAGCAGATCGGCGGCGGGTTCGGGATGATCGCCAACTACACCTATGCCGATGCCGAATCGAGCACCGGCGACCCGATGCCCTACAACTCGAAGAACCAGCTCAACATCAGCCCCTACTTCGAGAACGAGCGCTTCAGCGCGCGCCTGGCCGCTTCCTGGCGGTCGGCCTACTTCACCAACGTCGATCGCGGCGACAACCTGTGGGTGCGGCCCTACACCTCGATGGACCTGTCGCTGGGCTACCGCTTCAACGACAACGTCAGCCTCAACTTCGACGCCATGAACCTGCTCGACGAGGCCTACCACAGCTATGCCGATACCGAGCGCCTGACCCGCGGCGTGTACCGCTCCGGGCGCCGCTACCTGACCACGCTGCGCGTGCAGTTCTGAACCGACGGCAGTCCCTCCCGATCGATGCCGTCCTTTGCGCGGGCCCGGATCCGGGCCCGCGTCCTTTTGGCCTCGCCTCCGGGGCCGAACGAGGAGATGAGATGACCCGCATGTTTCACGCATGGCTGCTGGCCGCCCTGGCCTGTCCGTTCCTGCTGGGCGCCTGCAGCGGCCACGCCGGCGGCCAGGCCTCCAGCGCCGCCGAGGCCGTGGCCCGGCCGGCGCTGATCCCCGCGCCCGCGGCCATGACGCAGGGCGAGGGCAGCTTCCGCTTCGACGAGGCGACCGTGCTCCACGCCGAAGGCGAGCCGGCGCGCCGTGTCGCCGACGCATTCGCGGCGATGCTGCAGGCCACCAGCGGCATCGCCCCGCGCCGGGTCGAAACCGCCGCCGGCGGCGGCATCGGCTTCGAGATCGATCCGGCCGTGTCGGCGGATGCGCCGGAAGGCTATGTGCTGGAAGTCGGGCCGCGCGGCGTGCGCGTGGCCGCCAGCGACGAACGCGGCCTGTTCTATGGCGCGGTGACGCTGTGGCAGCTGCTGTCGTCTGCGCAGGGAACGGCCGTGCGCATTCCCGCACTGCGCATCGAGGACGCCCCGCGATTCGCCTGGCGCGGATTGATGCTCGATTCGGCGCGGCACTTCCAGTCGGTGGACGAGATCAAGCAGCTGCTCGATGCCATGGCGCGGCACAAGCTCAACGTCTTCCACTGGCACCTGACCGACGACCAGGGCTGGCGCATCGAGATCCCGAAGTACCCCAGGCTGACCCAGGTGGCCGCGTGCCGCATTCCGGCCGGCGAGGCCGGCACCGACCCGGCCAGCGGCCGCACGCGCCCCTACTGCGGCTACTACACGCAGGCGCAGGTCCGCGACATCGTCGCCTATGCCGCGCAGCGCCACATCACGGTCGTGCCCGAGTTCGACATGCCCGGCCACGTGCAGGCGGTGGTCGCGGCCTATCCGCAGTACGGCTCGCTGGGCGACACACCGCCGGTCTCCAGCGAATGGGGCGTGCACCAGTACCTGTTCAATGTCGACGAGGACACGTTCGTGTTCATCGAGGACGTGCTCGACGAACTCATGGCGCTGTTCCCGTCGCCCTACATCCACATCGGCGGCGACGAGGCGGTCAAGGACCAGTGGCAGGCATCGCCGCGCGTGCAGGCGCGGATGCGCGAGCTGGGCATCGCCGACGAGACCGCGCTGCAGAGCTGGTTCATCAAGCGGATCGGCGGCTACCTGGAGGGCAAGGGCCGGCGCCTGCTCGGCTGGGACGAGATCCTCGACGGCGGCATCGCGCCGCAGGCCACGGTGATGTCGTGGCGCGGCACGGACGGCGGCATCGCCGCCGCGCGCGCCGGCCACGACGTGGTGATGGCGCCGGTGGACAAGCTGTACCTGGACTACCTGCAGACCGGCTCGCCCAACGAGGTGCCCGGGCGGCCCAGCCAGGTCACCCTGCGCGACGTGTACGCGTTCGACCCGGTGCCGGACGTCCTCACGCCGGCGCAGCGCCGGCACATCCTGGGCGTGCAGGCCAACCTGTGGACCGAACACCTGCGCACCTGGGAGCGCATGCAGCACGCGTACTTCCCGCGCGTGGCCGCGCTCGCCGAGTCGGCCTGGTCGCCGCCCGGACGCAAGGACTATGCGGACTTCCTGAGCCGGCTGCCGGCGCAGCTGGCGCGCTATCGCGCCTTGGGCATCGGCTACGCGCCCACGCCGTTCGAGGTGCTGGCCAGCGCCGACGAGGGTGCGGACGGCGCGCTGCGCGTGAGCCTGGAGAATCCGCTGGGCTATGCGGTGCGCTACACCATCGACGGCAGCGAGCCCGGGCCCGACTCGGCGCTCTACGAGGCGCCGTTCGAGGCCGCGCTGCCGGTCGAGGTCCGCGCGGTGGCCTTCCACGGCACCACGCCGCTGGGACCGGCCTCGCGCCACGGCTACGGCACGGCCAGCCTGCGGGTGCGCAGCGACGAGCAGCTCGCCACCTGTCCAGAGAGCGGCCGCCTGCTGCTGCGCCTGGAGGACGACGGCCCGGTCGACGGCGAGCGCGCGCTGTTCAACGTGACCATTTTCCGGCCGTGCTGGCTGTGGCCTTCGGCCGAGCTCGACGGCATCGCGGCGCTGAAGGTGCGGATGGGGCGCATCCCCTACTTCTTCCAGCTCGCGCACGACGAGCCCAGCCGCAGGTTCGCCCCGGCGCAGACCGCGCACGGCGAACTGCTCGTGCAGACGCAAGGATGCGATGGCGAGGTGGTGGCGCGGCACCCGCTGCCTGCGCGCACCGGCGCCGACGGCTTCGTCGAACTGGACATCCCGCTGGCGCCGGGGACCGGCCGCGGCGACCTGTGCCTGACGCCGAGCGGGGATACCCGGCCGTCCATGTGGGTGCTGGACCGGGTGGAACTGGTCGCGCGCTGAGCGCCGGCGCGCAGGTCCGCGCTAGCGGCCGTCCTCCGGCCGCCCGTCGATGCGCAGCAGCAGGTCGCGCATCGGCGTGAGCCGGGTGGCAAGGCCGGCGATCACGCCCAGGGTATTGGCCAGCGCGTCACGGGCATCGGCCATGCGGTCGGTGGTCAGGCTGCCCTGCGCCTGCTCGATGCCGATGCCCAGCAGCACCAGGCCCAGGCCCGCGCCCAGCAGCGCCGGCCAGTTGCGGAACAGCTGCACCGCGCTCGCGGCCAGCACGAGGTAGGCGATGAAGTGCGACCACTTGTCGCTGCTCTCGAAGTCGGGCATCGGCGGCGGCGGCGCCAGCGACAGCACCATCACGGCGGCGATGGCCAGGCACCACAGCGTGGTCCACAGCACCGGGTGGCGCAGCGGCTTGAGCGAGCGTCCCGGCGTCCAGGCCCGGCGTGGCGGCCGCTTCACAGGCGGAAGCACAGGTCGCCGAGCAGGAAGGCCGCATCCAGCGACACGTCGCGTGCGAAGCCCATGACCTGGAAGCGCTCGCCCATGCCGCCGGGAATCGTCAGCGCCTTGGCCTGCTGGCGCAGCGCGTAGCGGGCCGCTTCGTCCGGCGCGCGGGCCTCGTGCGCGGCCAGGCGCTGCTCCAGCCCGTTGCCGATCAGGAAGCTGGCCTGCGAGCAGTAGCCCGCCAGCTCGAAGCCCGCGCCGGTGCCGGCCTCGGCCAGGGCGGTGAAGTCGACCGAGGCGGTGATGTCCTGCAGGCCCACGCGCGCGAACACGTCCTCGACCATGCGGTGGCGATGGAAGGCGCGCAGCGTGCCGTCGCGCCGGCGCGGATCGTAGTACTCGCGGCGCGGATAGCCGTAGTCGATGAACAGCATCGCACCCGAGCGCATCCCGCCCGACACCGCCTGCAGCCAGTACGGCAGCTGCGGCAGCAGCTCGGCGCGATGGCCGTCGGCGAAGGGCGCGTCGAGCTGGCTCTCCACGTGGCGCACGGCGGCCGCCAGCAGCGCGTCGGCGGGCCGGTCGATCCTGCGCAGGCCGTCGCCGTCGATGGCCACGTGTTCCTCGAAGATCTCCCCGCCCTGCACGGCGAAGCGCGGCGTCGGCAGGGCGTCCAGCACCTCGTTGGCGAACAGCACGCCGTTCCAGTCGTCGGGCATCGGCCCGTCCAGCCAGTCCACGCGGGCGAAGGCGTCGGCCGGCAGCGTCTGCGCGAGCAGGGCGCGCTGGCGCTCGCGCAGATCCGCGCTGGGTTCGAGGATGGCGTAGCGCGCCGGCATCGCCTCCAGTTCCAGCAGCTGCGCGATGGCGTCGGCGGCGAAGCGGCCGCTGCCGGCCCCGACCTCGAGGAAGCGCGCCCCGGGTCCGCAGTCGCGCAGGGCCGGCGCCACCGCGTTGGCCACGCATTCGGCGAACAGCGGGCCCAGCTCGGGCGCGGTGACAAAGTCGCCGGCCGCGCCGAACTTGGTGGCGCCTGCGCTGTAGTAGCCCAGGCCCGGTGCGTACAGCGCGAGCTCCATGAAGCGCCAGAACGGGATCGCCCCGCCGGCTGCGGCCACCTGCTCGCGGATCATCGCCTGCAGGTGCGCGCTATGGGCCAGGGCTTCTTCGGTGAGCGTGGAATCGGACATCGGCGGCGTCAGCGGCGACAATGCATCAGGATAACGGCAATCCGGAGCAGCCCATGTCGATTCCGCCCCGCGTCGCCCTGGTCACCGGCGCCGCGCGCCGCCTCGGCGCGGCGATCGTGCGCGGCCTGCACGCGGCCGGCTGGCGCGTGGCCGTGCATTGCCGCGGCCCGGTCGACGAGGCGCAGGCGCTGGTGGCCGAACTGGAGGCCGCGCGCCCGGACAGCGCGCTGGTGCTCGAAGCGGACCTGCTGCGGTTCGACGCGCTGCCCGAACTGGTCGCGCGCACCGTCGGCCGCTTCGGCCGCCTCGATGGCCTGGTCAACAATGCCGCGGCCTTCTTCCCCACCCCGGCCGGCACCGTCACGCCGGCGCAGTGGGACACGCTGATGGCCACCAACCTGCGTGCGCCGTTCTTCCTGGCGCAGGCCGCGGCGCCGCACCTGAAGGCCTCGCGCGGGGCCATCCTCAACATCAGCGACGTCTACGCCCGGCAACCGCGCGCGGACCTGTCGGCCTATGCCATCAGCAAGGGCGGGCTGGAGGCGATGACGCGCGCCCTGGCCGCGGCGCTGGCCCCGGACGTGCGCGTCAACGCCCTGGCGCCAGGCGCGATCCTGTGGCCCGAAGATGCGCCCGATCCGGCCCTGCAGCAGCGCATCCTGGCGCGCACCGCGCTGGCGCGCACCGGCCTGGTGGAGGAAATCGCCGCGACGGCGCTGTGGCTGTTGCAGGACGCCACCTACACCACCGGCTCGGTGGTGTCGGTGGACGGGGGCCGCGCGCCGCTCTAGCTGCGGTGGGCAGGCCGGGACCGGCCCGGTGCGTGCCACCCGGGGCTAGCACATGTGCTGGCCGCCATTGATCGCGACATTGCTGCCGGTCATGAAGGCCCCGGCCTCGCTGGTGATGTAGGCGATCAGTTCGGCGACTTCCTCGGGCTTGCCCAGGCGGCCGACCGGAATCCCGGCGACGACCTGCCGGAGCACCTCCTCGGGCATGGTGGTCACCATCCGCGTGGCCATGTAGCCGGGCGAGACGCAGTTGACGGTGACGCCCTTGTGCGCGACCTCCTGCGCCAGGGCCCTGGTGAAGCCCTGGATGCCGGCCTTGGCGGCCGAGTAGTTGGTCTGACCGAACTGGCCCTTGCTGCCGTTGATCGAGGAGACGTTGACGATCCGGCCCCAGCCGCGCGCGACCATGCCGTCGATGAAGCACTTGGTGACGTTGTACATCGAGTCCAGGTTGGTGCGCATCACCGCGTCCCAGTCGGCCTTGTCGAGCTTGCGGAAGGTGTGGTCGCGGGTGATGCCGGCGTTGTTGACCAGGATGTCGACCTGGTAGCCATCGGCCTCGATGCGCGCGGCCATCGCCTTGCACGCGTCGAAATCCGACACGTCCGCTTCATAGCACTTGAACGCATAGCCATCGGCCGCCTGTCCCGCCAGCCAGCCCGCCGCGGCCGTTCCGCCGCCGACATCGCTGACCACCACACGGTGCCCGCGATCATGCAGGGCACGCGCCACCGCCGTGCCCAGCCCACCCAAGCCGCCGGTGACCAATGCCGTGCGGCGCTGCACTTCACTCATGTTTTCCAACCTCCATTGCCGGCCGCGCTTGGCGGCCTGATGTCGTCACGCCGCTACCGGCCTTGCCGGCCAGCAGCGACTGCCAGGATATCCACGGGCCGCCGCCCCATGCGGGCGCGTCGGGCACCATCGGAGTACCCAGCGCATCGGCGAGCGCCTGCGCGCTGTCCTGCTGCCAGGTCCGTACCGCCGCCTGCAGGCCGTCGGCGAACGCGGTCTGCGCGCCGATGGCGATCCGCGCGGCAGCCTGCCCCTCGCCGAAACGCTGCTGCAGCTGGCGCCAGAAGGCCTCGGCCGGCAGTGCCGCCAGGGCCTGCCAGTCGTGCGCGGCACGCAGCGCCTCGGCTTCTGCGCCACCCTCGGCGACGCCATCGCCCAGCAGCTGGCGGCCGAAGTCCAGCCACTGCCGGGCGCCCTCCTGCAGCAGCGTCGCGATCCGCAGCTGCAGCGCCAGGTTGGCCTTGTGCGGGCGCAACCGCAGTTCGATCGTGTTGCCCATCTCGGGGTCCTCCTGCAGTCTCGGTGGCGCGTCCCTGCGGACATCCATCAGGCCATCTGGCTGATGGTCCTGCGAAAGCGCGCCAGCGACAGCAGGAACAACACCGTGCCGATCACAAGCAGCAGCAGGAACTGCTTCCAGACCACGTCGATGCCGGCGCCGCGATAGAGGATGGCCTGGCCCAACTCGACGAAATGGGTGGTGGGCGCGGCCAGCATCAGGTCCTGCACCAGGCGGGGCATGCTCTCGCGCGGGGTCATGCCACCGGACAGCAGCTGCAGGGGCACCAGGGTCAGGATCAGCAGCAGGCCGAACTGCGGCATGCTGCGCGCCAGCGTCGCCAGGAAGATGCCCATCGAGGTGGTGGCGAACAGGTGCAGGGCCGCGCCCACCAGGAACAGCGCCACCGAACCTTCCACCGGCACGTGCAGCAGGCCGCGCACCACGAAGCCCAGCGACAGCGCCGCGGCCAGCAGCACCACCGCGCCCATCGACCAGACCTTGGCCAGCATGATCTCGGTCGGCGTGACCGGCATCACCAGCAGGTGTTCGATGGTGCCGTGTTCGCGCTCGCGGATCAGCGCCGCGCCAGTGAGGATGATCGACAGCAGGGTGACATTGTTGATGATCTCCATCAGCCCGCCGAACCAGGGTTTCTCCAGCGCGGGGTTGAAGCGTGCGCGCAACGCCAGGTCCACCGGCGGTGCGCTGCTGCCGCGATAGCGCTGCACGAACTCGTCGACCTCGCCCGTCACGATCTGCTGCACGTACAGGTTGCCGCTGAATGCCTGGCTCATGCGGGTGGCATCGATGTTGAGCTGCAGCGCCGGGCTGCGCCCGGCAAGCACGTCGCGCTGGAAATCCGGCGGGATGTCGAGCACGAAGGTGTAGCGACCTTCGTCCATGCCGCGATCCATTTCCGCGATGGTGATCATCTGCGGCGGTGCGAAATGGGGCGGGTAGAACGCCGATGCGATGCGCTGCGACAGCGGCGAGCCGTCCTCGTCGACGATCGCGATCGGCGCGTTGTGCAGCGTCTCGGGCATCGCCGTTGCCGCGGTGTAGATGGACACCGTGAAGGTGTAGACGATCAGCAACAGCAGCATCGGGTCGCGCCACAGGCTCCACAGCTCCTTGACCCCGAGGCGGTAGATGTTGGACAGATGCCGCATCCACGCGTGCATCTCAGCGCTCCTGCTTCTTCAGCAGGGCGATCGCCGCGCCCATGACCACCGGCACCGTCAGCAGCAGCGGCCACAGCGACTCATGCAGGTCGGCCAGCCCCAGCCCCTTGCTGAACACCCCGCGGCTGATGATGAACATGTACGTGGCCGGGTAGACCTCGCCGATGGCGCGGCCGGCGCCCTCCAGCGACGAGACCGGGTTGAGCAGGCCGGCGAACTGCACGGCGGGGATCAGGGTGCCGATCACGGTGAAGAACATCGCCGCGATCTGGCTGCGGGTGATGGCCGAGGCCAGCAGCCCCATGCCGGTGGCGATGACCACGAACACCAGGGTGGCCAGCGCCAGCGTCGGGTAGCTGCCGGTGATCGGTACGCCGAAGGCGGTCACCGACAGCAGGCTCATCAGCAGGAAGTTCACCATCGCCAGGCCGATATAGGGCAGCTGTTTGCCGATGAGGAATTCGCTGCGGGTGACCGGGGTGACGTAGAGGTTGACGATCGATCCCATCTCCTTCTCGCGCACCACCGCCAGCGCCGTCAGCATCGCCGGCAGCAACAGCAGCAGCATCGGTACCACCGCCGGCACGATGGCCGGCAGGCTGCGCACGTCGGGGTTGTAGCGATAGCGGGTCTCGATGCCGGCGTTGCCGGCGAGGCTGGCACCGGTGCGCTCGGCAACCTGTTCCGCCAGCCAGTGCTGATGGATGCCCTGCACGTAGCCGCGCACGGTTTCGGCGCGCGTGGGCATGGCGCCGTCGATCCAGGCGCCGATCTGTACCTCGCGCCCGTGCAGCGCGTCGCGGGCGAACCCGGCCGGGATCTCGATCGCCAGCGCCAGCTCGCCGCTGCGCATGCGCCGGTCGAGGTCCTCGTAATCGGTGATCGGCGGCCGTTCGATGAAATAGCGCGAGCCCGCCAGCCCGGAGGCGTAGTCGCGGCTGAGCGTGGTCTGGTCGCGGTCGAGCACCGCGTAGCGCAGATCCTCCACGTCCAGACTGATACCGAAACCGATCACGAACATCAGGATCAGCGAACCGCCCAGCGCCAGCGTCGCGCGCACCGGGTCGCGCTGCAGCTCCAGCGCCTCGCGCCAGGTGTAGCTCAACAGCCGACGCAGGCTGAAGCGGCTGTGCCGGCCCTGATGGTCCGCGCCACCGGCCTCTCTCGCCGGCCGGTCCGTGCCGCTCGCATCCTGCACGGGGCTGCCGCCGCCGGCGTCCACCAGGTAGCCGATGAAGGCTTCCTCGAGCGTCTTCGCGCCGCGCTTGGCCACCAGGGCGGCTGGCGCGTCGCTGTCGAGCACCTTGCCCGCGTGCATCAGCGAGATGCGGTCGCAGCGCTCGGCCTCGTTCATGAAATGCGTGGAGACGAAGATGGTCACCCTGTCGCGCCGCGACAGTTCCACCAGCAGGCGCCAGAAGTTGTCACGCGCCACCGGGTCCACGCCCGAGGTCGGTTCGTCGAGGATCAGCAGCTCCGGCTTGTGCACCATCGCCACTGCCAGCGACAGCCGCTGGCGCATCCCCAGCGGGATGCTGGCCGGCAGCGCGTCGAGCACTTCGCTCAGGCCGAAGCGCTCCACCATCTCCTCCACGCGCCCCGGGATCTCCGCTTCGGGCACATGGAACAGGCGCGCGTGCAGCACCAGGTTCTGGCGCACGCTCAATTCGCCGTACAGCGAGAACGACTGCGACATGTAGCCCACCCGGCGCCGGGTCTCGATGTCGCGCGGGTCGACCTCGCGTCCGAACAGCCAGGCCTGTCCCTCCGAGGCGGGCAGCAGGCCGGTGAGCATCTTCATCGTGGTCGACTTGCCGCAGCCGTTGGAGCCGAGGAAGCCGAAGATCTCCCCGCGGCGGATGCGGAATGACACATGGTCGACCGCGGTGAAATCGCCGAACCGCATGGTCAGGTCCCTGGCCTCGATGGCGATGTCATTCCCGTCCACATCCAGTGGCGGGATCACCACCGGCTGGTAGCCGCGCTTCTTCTCGTCGGGCAGCAGCTGGATGAAGGCTTCCTCGAGCGAGCGGCTGCCGGTGCGCGCGAGCA
>Ga0233383_1000321_pt1 | contig 19632 bp, 22 predicted proteins | sample ElkDunMinimDraft_14_FD_191542 | JGI IMG/M metagenome (GOLD analysis project Ga0233383, IMG submission 191542) | Fecal eukaryotic communites from dung pellets of Tule Elk in California, USA - Elk Dung G16 | ecosystem: Host-associated > Mammals > Digestive system > Large intestine > Fecal | place...
TCCACAAGCAAAGAAGACAGTCACGAAGGAGCCCCCTCGCCGCAGGGGGCTCCTTCGTGTCACACGCCTGTTCTGCACGCCCCGCTCAGCCGGCGGCCTTCCGGACCAGGGCGGTGATGGCTTTCTCGGCCTCTTCCCCGAGCCGGGTCACCGCGTACGAGGTCGGCCAGAGACCGCTCTCGTCATCGAGCTGCGCCTCCGGGGTGAACCCGAAGGTCGAGTAGCGCTCCTTGTCGGTGGCACCGCTGCGGAAGAAGCAGATGACCTTGCCGTCCCTGGCGTACGCGGGCTGGCCGTACCAGAGCTTCGGTGACAGGCCGGGGGCGTTGGCGGTCACGATGGCGTGGATGCGTTCGGCGATGGCCCGATCCGGCTCCGCCATCTTCTCGATCTTCGACAGCACGTCGAGCAGGTCGGCGGCCTGCTTCCTGCCCCGGCCACGACCCGCCTCCTTCTTCAACTCGGCCGCGCGCTCCTTCATCGCGGCCCGCTCCTGCTCGGAGAAGCCCCCGCTGCCGGCGCTCCCGCCCTCCACCTTCACACTCATCGACATCACTCCCTGAACTCGCCTGACCTTGAATTGAGCTGCAACTCACGCTAGGCGGGCCGAGAGCGCGGCGCTTCTCGGTTCCTGACCGATTTCGGCATGCAGCGGCAGGTCGCACGATCAGCGGACACCAGCCGGGAAGCGGACACGAGCCGGGAAAAGGAAAGAACCCCCTCCGGGGAGGGGGTTCTTCTCTGCTGGGGTGACTGATGGGAATTGAACCCACGACAACCGGGACCACAACCCGGTGCTCTGCCAACTGAGCTACAGCCACCACGTACACCGTCTCCGGAAGATTGCTCCGGGGCGGCGACGACCAATCATAGCCACACCCCGCCGGGAGGTGTCGAGGGGGTTATGCCGGCGGCTCGACCGGCGGCTCGACGGCCGGCGCGGTCAGCTGCGCGGCGACCGCCTTGGCGGTCTCCACGTCCGGACCGGGCAGCGGCACGAAGATGGTGCGCCGGTAGTACTCCAGCTCCCGGATGCTCTCCCGGATGTCGGCCAGCGCCCGGTGCTCCAGCCCCTTGGTGGGCTGGCCGAAGTACACCCGCGGGTACCAGCGGCGGCAGAGTTCCTTGATCGAGGAGACGTCGACCATCCGGTAGTGCAGGTGCGCGTCCAGGCGCGGCATGTCCCGGGTGATGAAGCCCCGGTCGGTGGCGATGGAGTTGCCGCAGAGCGGCGCCGTGCGCGGGTCCTTCACGTACGTCCTGACGTACTCCAGGACCATGTCCTCGGCCTCGGCGAGGGTGACCGCCGAGCGGCGGACCTCCTCGGTGAGGCCGGACTTGGCGTGCATGGTCCGGACGATCTCCGGCATGCCATCGAGCGCCGCCTCGTCGGCGTGGATGACGACGTCGACGCCGTCGCCGAGGATGTTGAGGTCGGAGTCGGTGACGAGTGCCGCGACCTCGATCAGGGCATCCTTGCCGAGATCCAGGCCGGTCATTTCGCAATCGATCCAGACAAGAAGATCAGCCACCGGCACAGCCTACGCGCCGGCCGTACCCCCGCGCCTGACCCCCACGGGCGGCGGAGACCGTTAGGGTTTCTCCCGTGCCCGCCCTTCCCGCCCTTCCGCGCAACGACGACGAGGACGACCCGGCAGGCGGTACGGTCCGCCGGATCGCGCTCCTGTCCGTCCTGGCGGCGGCCCTGCCTGTGCTCTACCTCCCCGGGCTGGTCCACAACTTCTTCGACCTGAAGATCTACATGTCGGCGATGGACTGGTGGAACAGCGGTCAGCATCTCTATGACTACGCGCAGTCCGACCCGGTGCAGGGCACCCTCTACTTCACCTATCCCCCGCTGACCGCGCTGCTGCTGCGCCCGTTCGGGCTGCTGCCGCTCTGGGCCACCATCGCGCTCTTCAGCGCACTCAGTGTCGTCGCGGTGGTGGTCACCACCCGGTGGCTGGTGCTGCCGCTGATCCGCCGGCACCGGCTGGACCGGTGGTTCACCCTGACGGTGGCGACCCTGCTGGTCCTGGCGCTGGAGAGCACCCGCGAGACGATCACCTTCGGTCAGATCAACATGCTGCTGGTGGTGCTGATCCTGGCCGATCTGCTCTTCGCCGTGCCGGGCAGGCGGCGCTGGGCGGGTGTCGGGGTGGGGTTGGCGACGGCGCTGAAGCTCTTCCCGGGCATCTTCATCGTCTATCTGCTGGTCGCGCGCCGCTGGCGGGCGGCGATCGTCGCCTCGGCGACCGCGGCGGTGGCGACGCTGGTGGCTGCCGCGTTCGCGCCGCAGGCGTCGTGGCGGTTCTGGACCCACGAACTCTGGGCCACCGACCGGGTGGGGCGGCTCGACTACACCGGCAACCAGTCGCTGCAGGGCATGCTGAGCCGGCTCGCGGTGCCACAGGAGCCCGCCGCGCTGCTCTGGCCGGCGCTCGCCGCGCTCGTCGTCGCGTACGGGATGTGGCGCGCGGGCCGGGCCGCGCGCGCCCGGGACTGGACCGCCGGGCTGGCGCTGGCCGGCCTGGTGGGAGCGTTGATCAGCCCGATCACCTGGACCCACCACGTCTACTGGTTCGTCCCGGCGCTGGTGGTGCTCGTCGACGCCGGGCTGCGCGCCCGCGCCACCCCGGGCCGTTCCCGGCGCGGGGCGTGGCTGCTGGCATTCGCCGCCGGGATCTACCTGCCGATCACCTACGGCGTGGTGTCCTTCCAGAAATGGGGGGTGGCGCCGGAACCGACCGACTCGCCGGGCGAGTTCCTGGTCCGCAACATGTACGTGCTGCTGGCGCTCCTGCTGCTGGTGGTGCTGCCGATCCGGCCCGCCGACCGGGAGCCGCAGCCGGAACCGGAGCCGCCGGCATCGCCGGAAGTTGCACCAAATGGACAGACATCACCGGATCGGCTACAAAGCCGCTAAATTGGCCTCAGTACCATGAAACACCCTCCACCGGTCCCCCCGGTGCAGATGTGGCCCTCCGCGACGGCAGCGCGGAGGGCCACATCAGTTCGGCGACGACGATGCGCCGCCGGCATCCGTTCGGCGGCGACTACGCGCCGCCGGCGTGCTCTCAGGCCCGCCGGGTACGGGCGAAGGCGGCGCCGCCCAACGCCAGACCACCGAGACCGGCGACCAGGCCGGCGATACCAAGCGCCAGCGCCGCGCCGGAGCCCTCCGACTCGTCGTCATCGTCGTCGTCCCGAGCCTCGGCGCCGTGCCCCGCCGAACCCCCCGCGGCCAGCGTCAGCACCGGCGCCGGGTGCGCCGGCTCCTCGCCACCGGCGACCGGCTCCTCGATCCAGCGCACCACCGTGCCGTCGGAGTACGTCTGCAACGACTTGAAGACCATCGTCTCCACCTGCGGCAGCGGCCCCAGGGAGACCGGGAACTCCTGGAACTGACCGGCCTTGATGGCGTTCTCCTCGCCGTCCGCCGTCCAGGTGATCTTCGACGGGACCTCGGTGACCGGGGTGCCGTGCACCTCCACCGGAGTGTCGAGCGTGCGCTTCTCCACCGCCACGGTCCAGCCCGCCACCGGCATCGTGCTCACCGAGCCGACCGGCGCGTTCTCCGGCAGCACCACCTCGACCTTGACGGTGGAGGCGGTGTCGCTCTCGTTCGGCACCCGGAACGCGAACCGGCCGTACCCGCCCTGGGTCGCCTCGTTCGGGTTCACCGAGACATGGGCGGAGGCCGGCGCGGCGACGCCGAACACCGCGAAACCGACCGCCAGCGTGACCGCGGACAGCGCGGCACGTCGGAAGCGAATCATCTGACTACCTACCCTCACCTGATCGGCACGGTGGCGAGCACCGTTGCCTGGTCGATCTCGGAAATTCGGACTGTGAAGCGCAGCTCCCAGTCGCCGGCGGCCGGCAAGTTGATCTCACCGGTGACGTGGTTGTCCGTCAAGGGCAGCAGCGGCACCTCGATCGGCTCCACCCCCGCCGACGGCAGCGCCGCGGTGACCCGCCACTCCACCACCGGCAACGGCCTGTTGTCGAGTGTGTACGCGTAGGCGTGCACCGAGTTGTTGCCCCGCCGGGCCGGGTCGACCTGCACCTGCAGGCTGTAGATGGAACTGGTCAGCGTGCTGTTGTAGTAGTCCGCGCCGCCCCGGCCGGCCACGTCCGCCCCGGCGTTGCGCGCCGGTGTGGTCTGCACCAGCACCGACGACAGCGCCAGCACCACCGCCGCCACCCCCAGCTCGACCCAGATCGCCCGGCGCAGCCCCGTCGGCTCCCGCTCGGCCGTGCGCCGTTCCACCAGCCGGCGCGAGTAGACGGCCACCCCCAGCACCAGCACGAAAAGCCCGGCCTTGGCCAGCAGCAGCCGCCCGTAACCGGTCGAGACCAGCGCCGCCGGCGTGCCGACCTCGATCAGCGCCGAGACGATCCCGGCCAGCAGCAGGGCCGAGACCGACAGCGCCGCCCAGCGCGACCAGATCGGCAGGATCGCGGCGAGTTCCCGCTCGTTGGCCCGGCGCAGCAGGAAGGCGGCGACCATCACCAGTCCGCCGAGCCAGACCGCCATCGCGCCCAGGTGCACCGCGTCGACCGGCACCGACACCGCCGGCACCGGCGAGGCCGCCGGGTGCCCGGCGATCGGCCAGGTCAGCATCGCCGCACCGCCGAGCAGCGCCAGGATCAGCCGGTCACTGCCACCGGCGACTCCGGCCGCGACCGGACGCAGCAGGAACAGCCCCGCCAGCAGCAGCCCGAGCCGGGCCAGGTGCGCCGCGCCGAAAGTACTGCCGAGCACGTCCCCCAGCCCGGTACCGGTGACGGCGAGCAGGCCACCGCCGTTGACGTACGGCACCTGTAGCCAGATCCCGGCCAGGGTGCTCAGCATCACCAGGCCCCACCCGGCCCAGAGCACCCGCGCGGCGCCACGGCGGGGCAGCCGCCCCGGCCAGAGCCGGGCGAGCACCAGCGCCGCGCCGGTCAGCAGGAGCAGGCCCGCGTACCCGACGTACTTCGCCACCGAGATGGCGCCGTCGACGACCGGGTTCACCCGCCCGTCGGCGCCGTCGTCGACCGGCGGCGCGGACGGCACCACCACCGAATAGGTGTAGCCGCCGGCGACCGGATGGCTGTCGGCGGAGACCACCCGGTAACTGACCAGGTAGGTGCCGCGCCCCGCGCCCGGGTCGACCGGGATCCGCACCAGGGTGTTCTCGAAGACCGGCTCACCGCGATCGGCCCGGCTGCCGTCCGGGGCGATCACCCGGACCTTGTCCGGGATCCGGCTCACCGGCTCACTGAAGGTCAGCACCACCTCCGACGGCGCCGAGGAGAGCACCGATTCCGGCACCGGGCTGCTGCTGACCAGCACGGCGTGCGCCTGCGCCGGGGCCGCCGGGAGCACCAGCAGGGCCAGGGTCAGGCAGAGCAGGCCGAACCCGGCGCCGAGCCGGGAAATCAACCGGGAGGTCGCAACCATCATGTGCCCATGCTCGCCGAAGCCCTTGACGCGGCAATGACCGGGTTCACCCGCGGCCACCCGCCGTCACCGTCGACAGCACCGGACCCGCAGGACGGCTGGTGCGCCCCAGCGCCCAGAGCAGACCCGCCTGCACGATCGCCGAGAGGTGCCCGAGCTCGTGCACCAGCGCCGTGGTCGAGTTGGCGATGTCCACCACGCTGGTGAGCCCGAGACAGACCGCCAGCACCAGCGCCACCGGCACGAACGCCTGCGCCCGCTCCGGCCGGTACGCGGCCAGCACGAACCCCACCGCCAGCGCCACGTCGAAGGAGGCCATCTCGCGGCTGGCATGCGGGTCGGCGCCGATGCCGAAACCGGCCAGCAGCACCGGCAGCGCCACCGCCAGCTGGCCGAGTGCCGCCACCGCCACCGCGATCTGCAGCACCCGCTGCCGTGCCCGCAGCCGCTCGGCGTGACGTACCGCGGCCGGGGCCGGAGCGTCGGCGGCCACCGCCGCGAGCACCCGCGCGGTCAGGTCCGGCACCCGCACCGGCTGCACCCGCACCATCCTGGTGAGGCGTTCGGCGCGCGCCAACCAGTCCCGGCAGCCGGCGCAGTCACCGGTGTGGGCCTCCAACGCCGCCGCCGGCGCCTGCGGGTCCTCCCCGTCCATCCGCGCCGACAGCGCCACGCGTACGTCGTCACATGTCATGAAGGAATAGTCGTCCCGGCACCCCGTCCGGTTCCACGAGTGGCCCACGACATGGAAGGGCCGAAGGACCCTGCCCCTGCCGGGCCCGCCGCGTACCTTTGGTGGCGTGATCCCCGTCCCACGTGTCACCGGGCCGGCCGGGGCGACGCTGCCCGCAGCCGGCGACGATGCCGCCCGCCCCGACGGCGGCGATCCGACCGCCTGGGCGCTCGCCGCACGCGACGGTGATCCCATCGCCCAGGCCGCCCTGGTCCGCGGCACCCAGGCCGAGGTGTGGCGCTTCACCGCCGCCCTCGTCGACGCCGAGAGCGCCGACGACCTCACCCAGGAGACGTACCTGCGGGCCTTCCGGGCGCTGCCGGGCTTCGAGGGGCGCTCCAGCGTCCGGACCTGGCTGCTCGGCATCGCCCGGCGGGTCTGCGCCGACCACCTGCGCGTCGTCATGCGCCGCCGGCGGCTGACCGCCCGGCTGGTCGCCCAGCGCGCCGACGCGGTGCACCCCGACCCGGCCGGCCACTTCGACGCCGCCGAACTGCTCGGGCGGCTGAGTGCCGAACGACGCGAGGCGTTCGTGCTGACCCAGGTCCTCGGCCTCTCCTACGCCGAGGCCGCCGAGGCCGGCGGCGTGCCGATCGGCACCATCCGCTCCCGGGTGGCCCGCGCCCGCGCCGAACTCGTCGACGCCTACGGCCAGACCGAGCAGAGTTGACCCCCGACCGCACCGGAGCCGCCCCGTGAACACGACGCTGCCCCCACAGCGCACCAGCGCCTGGAGCGCCCTGCGACCCTGGCTCGGCACCCTGCTGCGGCTCGGGCTCGCCGCCGTCTGGATCTACGCCGGTGCGAGCAAGGTCGGCGACCTCGCCGCCTCCGGCCGCTCCGTCAACGCCTACGAACTCCTGCCGTACGACCTCGCGATGGCCGTCGGCGCGGCGCTGCCCTTTATCGAGATCGCCCTCGGCCTGCTGCTGCTCGCCGGCTTCGCGACGCGCTTCGCCGCCGGCGCCTCGGCGCTGCTGCTGGTCGTCTTCATCGTCGGCATCGCCTCGGCCTGGGCACGGGGCCTCAACATCGACTGCGGCTGCTTCGGCGAGGGCGGCGCGATCACCGACGGGCGTGATCCCGGCTATTTCGGGGAGATCCTGCGCGACGTCGGCTTCCTCGCCATGGCCGGCTTCCTGCTGATCTGGCCGTACACCGCACTGTCGGTCGACCGCGCCCTCGACGGCGCGCACCGGATGGAGGACACCGATGAGTAGCCGCAAGGACAAGAAGAGCGCGACCCGGGTCGTACGGGAGCAGATGGCGCGTGAACGCCGCCGCAAGCGCACCCTCTGGACGTCGCTCGCCGCGGTCGTGGTGCTGGTGATCGCCGGCGCGATCGGCGTCGCCGTCTGGTCGGACCAGAAGGGCGACTCCGGCGGGGACGTCACCGCACCGCAGGGCGCGAACGCCGCCGGCAGCGGCATCGTCACCGGCAGCGGACCGGTGAAGGTCGACGTCTACGAGGACTTCATGTGCCCGGCCTGTGCCCGGTTCAAGGCCACCGGCTCGCAGACCCTCCAGCAGCTCGCCGCCGAGGGCAAGGCCGAGGTGATCTACCACCCCGTCGCCTACCTGAACCGCTACTCCGACACCGAGTACTCCACCCGGGCAGCAGCAGCCGCCGGCTGCGCCGCCAACGACGGAAAGTACGTCGAGTACGCCGGGGCGCTCTTCGCCCAGCAGCCCGCCCAGGGTAGTGCCGGCCTCAGCAACGACCAGCTCATCGACATCGGCGCCTCGGTAGGGCTCGACCGCGACAAGTTCGGCCGCTGCGTGCGCGACGGCACGTACCGCGACTGGACCCGGCACGTCACCGACGAGGCCAGCCGGGCCGGGGTCAACTCCATCCCGACCGTGACCGTCGACGGCGAGGAGCTCGACGACATCAGCCCGGCGGCGATCACCGCCGCGGTCGAGGAGGCGAGCAGGTGAGTTCCGGCCTGCGCCGGTTCGGCCTGGTCTGCGCCGGCGTCGTCGCCGCCGTGCTGGCCGTCGGCGCGCCCGCGGCGGCGCACGGCGCGGACGCGCCCGACGCCAGCGACTACCGCACCGAGGTGACCGGGCTCAGCCCGGCGACGCCGGGAGTGACCGTACGCCCCATCGAGGCCGGCGCCCGGCTGGAACTGCGCAACGACACCGGCGCCACCATCACCGTCCTGGGCTACTCCGGAGAGCCGTACCTGCAGGTCCGCCCGGACGGCGTCTACGAGAACGTCAACTCGCCGGCGACGTACCTGAACGAGACCCTCGCCGGGGATGTGCTGCCGCCTGCCAACGCCGACCCGGCGGCCGCCCCCGAGTGGCGGCGCACCGGCGGCGAGCCGGTGGCCCGCTGGCACGACCAGCGGGCCCAGTGGCGCGGGGCGGATCCGCCGCCCGCCGCCCGGGCCGACCCGGGCCGGCCGCACCGCGTGCTGGACTGGACGGTGCCGCTGCACGACGACAGCGGCGCCCTCGTCGAGGTCCGGGGCACGGTCGACTGGCAGCCGCCACCGGACGCGTACCTGTGGTGGGCGGGGATCGGCATCGTCGCGCTGCTGGTGGGGGCCGCCGGACTCACCCCGGTCGCCTCGGCCGCCGGGGACCGGGCGCTGACCGCGCTGGGGGCGCTGGCGCTCGTCGCCGGCGGCGCCGCGCTGGTCTTCTCGGTACTCAAACAGCTCGACGCCGGCGCGCGCGGTGTCGGCGGGCTGACGCTCGGTCTGCTCGGCGGCACCACCTGGCCGGTGCTGACCGGGCTCGCCGCGCTCGCCGCCGGGGCGTACGCCCTCGCCCGGCGCTCGGCGGCGGACTTCGCGCTGGCGCTCGCCGGCGCCTGCGTGGCGCTCTTCGCCGGTGTCGCGAACGTGGAGGTGCTCAGCCGCGCCGTCGCCCCCACCGTCGGCGACCCGCAGGTGGCGCGCCTCGCGGTCGCGGCGGTCATCGCCATCGGCGCCGGACTCACGCTGGCCGGCGTGTGGCGGCTGCGCACCGGCGACACCGCGGCGGCCCAGCCGGCGGGCAACGCCGGAGTGGCCCAGCCCGTGGGCAACGCCGGAGTGGCCCAGCCCGTGGGCGATGCCGCGGCGGGGACGGATCAGCCGGTGGCGAGGCCCGGGGCGAAGCCGTAGGGCAGCTCCAGCCGGTGCCGGGCCAGCACCTCGGCGTCGGCGAGAAGCTCACGGGTGCCGGCGTCGGCGACGAGGCGCCCCTCGTCGAGGATCACCGCCCGCTCGCAGAGCTCCAGCGCGTACGGCAGGTCGTGGGTTACCAGCAGCAGCGTCACCGGCAGCGCACGCAGGATCTCGGCCAGCTCGCGGCGGGCCGCCGGGTCGAGATTCGACGACGGCTCGTCGAGCACCAGGACCTGCGGGCGCATCGCCAGCACCGTCGCCACCGCCACCCGGCGGCGCTGACCGAACGAGAGATGGTGCGGGGAACGGTCGGCGTGCGCGGACATCCCGACCGCGGCCAGCGCCTGCGCCACCCGCTCCCGCAGCTGCGCCCCGCGCAGCCCCAGGTTCGCCGGCCCGAACGCCACATCCTCGGCGACGGTTGGCAGGAAGAGCTGGTCGTCGGGGTCCTGGAAGACGATTCCCACCCGCCGGCGGACCTCGGCCAGCGTCGCCCGGTCGCCGCGGACCGGCAGACCGCCCACGGACACGTCCCCGGAGGCTGCGGCGAGGATTCCGTTGAGGTGCAGCACCAGGGTCGTCTTGCCGGCGCCGTTGGGCCCGAGCAGCGCCACCCGCTCGCCCGGGGCGACGGTCAGCGTGACCCCGCGCAGTGCCGGGTGCCCGTCCGGGTAGGCGTAGTGCAGGTCGCGTACGGCCAGTGCGGCAACGGTCTCCACCGGCGCAATCATGTCAGCACGAGCGCCGCCGCGGCGACACCCGCGGCGACCACCGGCACCGTCGCCGCAGCCGCCCACTGTGCCGCTGTCGCACCGCCGGTCTCGCGCCACACCGCCGGCATCCGGCCGTCGTAGCCGCGGGCGAGCATCGCCAGGTAGACCCGCTCGCCCCGCTCGAAGGCCCGCAGGAAGAGCGCGCCGATGCCGGCGGCGAAGCCGCGCAGCTGCCAGAAGAAGCGCGGATCGTCACCGCGGGAGAGCCGGGCCACCCGCATCCGGCGGGACTCGCCGATCAGCACGTCCAGGTAGCGCAGCATGAACGTCGCGATCTGGGTCAGGATCTGCGGGCAACGCAGCCGGTCCAGCCCGAGCAGCAGGTCCCGGGTGCTGGTGGTCGCCGCCAGCAGCAGCGACGCCAGCACCCCGAGGGTGCCCTTGGCGAGGATGTTCCAGCCGCCGTAGAGGCCCTCGACGGCCAGCGACATGCCGAGCCACTGCACCCGCTCGCCGGCGGCGAGCAGCGGCAACGCGAACGCGAAAGCCACGAACGGCAACTCGATCAGCGCCCGGCTCAGCAGCCATCCCGGCCCCACCCGGGCCAGTGCCGCCACCAGCACCACCAGCAGGGCGTACGCGCCGAACGCCCAGAACGCCTCGCGGGGCGTGGCGACCACCGCGAAGGTGAAGAGCACCATCGCGACGATCTTCGCCTCGGGTGGGAGCCGGTGCACCGGGCTGGCCGCGTCCCGGTAGAGCACGTGGCCGTGGCCTGCGCCCAACGCTCAGCCCTTGAGCCCGGCGGCGGTGGCCCGTGCCGTGCCGGCGACCTCGCCGTCAGGACGTCCGCCGTCGCGGGGGCGGACCAGCCGGAAGAGGCCACCGCCGACGGCGAAGGTGAGCAGCACCCCGGCGACGCCGGAGAGCCCGGTGGAGAGGAAGTCGTTGCCGATGCCGCGGATGCCGTAGTCGGCCAGTGGGCTGTCGCCGAGTTCGTGCTCGCGGGCGGCCTGCGCCGGGCAGGAGCCGCCGATGACGTTCTCCTCGGCGTCGAAGACGCAGCCGTCGCGCAACGAGGAGTCCAGTCCGTCCGGCTGTGAGGAGGCGAAGTTGCTGACGACGCCGGCCAGGAGGAGCGCGACGAGGAGACCGCCGAGAACGAAACCCCAGTGCTGCTTGCTCATCGGGCACCTTCGGTGACGGGCACCGGCACGGCCGGAGCGGTGAGCGGACGCCCGCGCAGGGCGTGGACCAGGTCGGGCCGGACCTTGGCGACGGTGACAACGGTGGTGGCGGTGATGAGCCCCTCGCCGATGCCGATCAGCACGTGCGAGCCGGCCATCGTGGCGGTCAGCGCGCCGAAGCCGGCGCCCAGGTCGGTGGTCCCGCCGAGCCGGTACTGCGCCACGAAACCCATCGCGGCGACCAGCACGCTGAGGACCGAGGCGACGAAGGCGGTCACCGCCAGACCACCTGCCGTGCGGGGCACCACCCGCAGCAGGAGCGCGATGAGCCCGTACGCCACGGCGGTGCCGAGGATCGCCATGTTGGTGATGTTCAGGCCGAGCATGGCGATGCCGCCGTCACCGAAGACCAGCGCCTGCACCACCAGGACGACGGCGACACAGAGCGCCCCGACCCAGGGCCCGACCAGCATCGCGGCGAGCGCCCCGCCGAGCAGGTGGCCGCTGACCCCGGCGGTGAAGATCGGGAAGTTGAGCATCTGGACGGCGAAGATGAAGGCGGCCACCAGGCCGGCCATCGGCGCCAGCCGGTCGTTGAGGCCCTGACGGGCGCGGAGCAGGCAGCCGGCGAGCGCGCCCAGGGCGAAGACTGCGAAAGCAGCGGCCACGGGACCGTTGATGATCCCGTTGGAGATGTGCATCGCCACGGTTTCCACGTGATCTCCTGTCGACGCGGAGGCGGGCGCTCACACGCCGCATCAGACTATTCACTTTCGGTCCTTGTTGCCATGAGTTTGCAACTGTTGGTTTGCGGCAGTTTCCGGCTCCGCAGCTCGGTTCACCGCCTGCGGCGCCCGCGCCCCCAACGCCCGCACGCCCCGAACCGCACACCGCCGCCCCGGCGGTAGGGTCGCCGGTATGACCGCAGCTGCCCGCCTCACCGCCGGCGATCCCGCGCCGGACTTCACCCTCGCCACCGACACCGGCCAGACGCTCACCCTCAGCGAGCTGCGCGGCCGCAAGGTGATCCTCTACGTCTACCCGGCCGCGATGACCCCGGGCTGCACCAAGCAGGCCTGCGACTTCCGCGACTCGCTCGCCTCCCTGCAGGCCGCCGGGTACGAGGTCGTCGGCATCTCCCCCGACAAGCCGGAGAAGCTCGCGAAGTTCCGCGAGCGCGACGCGATCACCTTCCCGCTCGTCTCCGACCCCGACAAGGCGGTGCTGACCGCGTACGGGGCGTTCGGCGAGAAGCAGCTCTACGGCAAGACCGTGACCGGGGTGATCCGCTCGACCTTCGTCATCGACGCCGACGGGAAGATCGAGAAGGCGCTCTACAACGTCCGGGCCACCGGGCACGTCGCTAAGCTCCGCCGCGACCTCGGCCTGGACTGACGCTCGGCGCCGGGCGAGACGGGATGAGTCGGGGCCGCCTGTCCCGGCTCGATGCACTCGGGACGTCACACCTAGTCGATACCGTGCGCCGGTGGTCAGATACCGGTACACCGCGGAAGCGCTGGCGGAGGCGGTCGCGCAGTCACGGAACATGGCCGAGGTGATGCGCCTGCTCGGGGTCCGCATCAGCGGCGGGTCCCACGCGCACCTCAGTCGCCGGATCAAGCACCTCGGCATCGACACCTCACACTTCACCGGCCGCGTCCACAACCGCGGCCGGTCAGGCCCCCGGACGCCGGTGCCGCAGCGGCTGGTCAAACTGCCGCCGGACTCCCGCCGGGTGCCGGGCACCACCCTCAAACACGCCCTGCGCATGATCGGGCTGCCTGACAAGTGCGAGAAGTGCGGTGTGGGCGCCACCTGGCAGGGGAGGCCATTGACGCTGCACGTGGATCACATCAACGGGGACTTTCTCGACAACCGCCCGGTGAACCTGCGCCTGCTCTGCCCGAACTGCCACAGCCAGACCGCCACGTACGCCGGCAACCGGAGGGGTCCGACGCTCGCACCGGACGTGGATTACGATGCGGAGGCTGTAACCCCCACCGGCTTTCCGATCGGCCGGCGCCTCCCGGGTCGCACCACCTGGTCATGGAAGGTACGGGTCTACAACTTCAAGGGGCCGTAGCCCAACGGCAGAGGCATGCGGTTTAGGTCCGCACCAGTGCGGGTTCGAATCCCGCCGGCCCTACCAGTGGATCCAGAGGCGCGCCCTGATTGCGCTGTCTCGCGCGTCACGATCGCGAGCAGCATGGGTGGCGCTTCGGCGAGCATGGCAGCCGTGAGCCTGCGTTTCGTTCTCGACCCGGAACTCTCCCCTCGGCTGCGCGAGCAGCTCGTCGACCTCTGGGTGGAGGTCACCAACGCCGGCGGGGCGGTGGGTTTCGTCCCGCCGGTCACCGCCGCGCAGGTGCGCCCGATGGCGGAGGCGACCTTCGCCGGGATCGCCGACGGTCCGGACCGGCTGCTGCTCGGCTACGCGGGCGAGCGCCCGATCGCGATGCTGATCTTCCGCGACAACCGGTTCCACCTGAAGCCGCACTGGTGCACTCTGATCCGGGTGATGGTCCACCCGGAGGCTCAGGGCCACGGCTACGGCGCGGAGATTATGCGGGAGGCCGAGCGGCTGGCGCCCACCCTGGGTTTCGAGGCGCTGCACCTGACGGTGCGGGGCGGCCTCGGGCTGGAGGAGTTCTACAAGCGTCTCGGCTACCGGGAGATCGGCCGGCTCCCGGGCGCGCTGCGGGTGGCCCCCGGCGACGACCGGGACGAGGTGCTGATGTGGCGAGCGGTCGACATGTCAAGCGAATGAGTCATTGACCCGTCCCGTCCGTGGTCGCCGCAGAGTTGCCCACCGGCCCATACTGAGAAGCGTGTGGATGTCGCGGTGGAGCCTTCGGTGAGCACAACCGGCCCGGCAACCCCGCGTCCGGTGGTGCTGATGTTGCCGTTCGCGGGAAGCTGGATCGTCGAGAACAGTCCGGCCCGCCGGGTCCCCAGTCACGGCACCGACGCCTTCGGCACGAGCCACGCCATCGACTTCGTGGCGGTCCGGGCGGGAAGGACAGCGCCGGTACGGGACTGGCGCACCGCGCTGACGGTGGAGCCGGTGCAGCGGTTCTACGCCTTCGATCAGGCGGTCTTCGCCCCAGCCGGCGGACGTGTCGTGTCCGCTCAGGACGGGGTGCCGGACCTGGCTGCCCGGCGCTCGCCGTTCGCCCGCATCGGGTACGCGCTGACTCAGGCAGCCCGGGCACGACAGGGTGCACGGGGACTGGCCGGCAATCACGTCGTCATCGAGCTGGCCGCAGGCCGCGGGTACCTCGTGGTGGCGCACCTGCGCTGTGGCACGGTGGCGGTGCGACCGGGTGAGTCGGTGGTGGCCGGGCAGCCGCTGGGCCGGTGCGGCAACTCGGGTAATTCGACCCAGCCGCATGTGCATGTCCAGGTCATGGATGACGTCGATCCGTTCGCCGCCACCGGGGTGCCGATCCTCTTCGCGCGCTACCGTGTCCACCGCCGCGACGGCGCCGACGAGTTCGTGGCGGAGGGCTTGCCGGACACCGGCGACATCGTCGAGCCGGCCGGCCCCGCAGACGGTTAGCCCGGCCGACCGAGTGGCCGGCGCAGGCGACGAGCACGTCCAAGCCAGCCGGCGCAGGCGACGGGCAGCGCCGTTGTGTAAAAGCGGGTGGCGCCGGTCAGTCGAGCACTTCGAGCGGGTCGCCGACAGCGAGCGTTCCTGGGCCGAGTGGGACCAGGTGCAGTCCGAACCGGGCCTTGCCGTCGACGGTGTGCCGCCGGGCCAGGGTGCGCAGCGGTTCCCGTCCCCGCACGCCGCTGGCCTGGTCGACGGTGGTGACGACGCAGCGCCCGCACGACCCCGCGGCCCGGAAGCGCACCTGGCCGATACGCAGCCGCCGGCCGGCCCACTCCTCCTCGACCCACGGCCGGTCCGTGTCGGCGACCAGGTTCGGGCGGAAGCGCGTCATCGGCACGGCCGCGGCCTGCTCCTGGGCCAGCCAGCCGTTGAGCGCGTCCAGTGACGCCTGGTTCGCCAGCAGCAGCGGGTACTCGTCGGCGAAGCTGACCTGGTCACCGGTGTCGTAGGGACGGTCACCGGGGGCGAGGTGCCGGGCGGGCTGCCCCAGCCAGACCAGCCGGACCGGCCGGCCCAAGAGGGCGGTGAGCCAGTTGTCGGCCTCGGCTGTGACGGGCAGCGCCGGCACCGGCAGGCGGTTGCGGAAGACGCGTACCGGGATCGGGGTGACGTCGGCGGGCTCGGCGAGTGCGGGGCCGTCACCGTCGGCGGACCGCAGGGTGAGCCGGCCGGGGGACGCGGTCGCTTCCAGAGTGGCCAGGACCGGCAACTCGCGCTGGGTGAGGCCGACGCCGTCGCCGTCGATCAGCATCCACCGCCGGTCACCGGCGAGCCCCCACGGCCGCACCTCGGCCCGGTCCCGTGCGACGTCGCGCGCCCCCTTGACCGGGTACGTGTGGATCGAGACCAGCCTCATCCGGCGACCTGCTGCAGCGCCGGTCCACGCTCGGCGCGCGGGTTCGGCTTCTTTCGGCTGCCGCGGCGGCGTACGGCGAAGATGGCGCCCAGGATCACGTGCACGGTGATCGTGACGAAGACCAGCGTGGTCGCGTGCGAGCCCAGGGTCGCGGTCTGCGGGAAGATGAACAGCAGCTGACCGCCGAAGCAGAGGAGGAGGTTCGCGTAGCCGAACCACACGTGGAACTTCCGCAGCCGCGAGCCGGACTTCGCCAGCCCGAAGACGGAGATGGCGAAGTGGGCGTGAAGCACCATCAGCACCAGCCAGGCGCCCTGTGACGCGCTCGCCACGTCGTACTGGAGGGCGCTGACCGGAAGTTTGTCCGCCGGGTCCATGGTGCCGAACATCGGGATGAAGGTCATCAGCGAGCCGAAGAAGAAGACCGGCCAGGCGATCCAGCCGACCTGCTGGGCGCGCCGGGAGACGACCGCCCTGCGTACCCGGGTGGAGCTGGCGTGGACGGAGAGCGCCGACAGGATGCCGGCCATCAGCACCAGTTCGCCGAGGTTGCCGAGCACGGGGAAGAAACCGGCAAGACCGGCGACCATGGCCATCACCGAGGAGGCGACGACCAGGTTGACGGCACGCGACTCGATCCAGAGCTGGGCGCCCGCGACGATGAGCGCGAGCCCGGTGAGGATGGCCGTCAGCGGCGGCCCGGCGGGCGCGTTGTCGTTGGCGTAGCGCAGGGTGTCCTGCCACTGCTCGGGCGCGAGTGCGAGGTGGACGATGTCGTGGTTGACGCCGTACGCGACCAGGGCGGCGGTGATCAGGCCGACGCTGACGGCGGCCGGGGTGCGCAGGGTCCACGCCACCTGCTGCCGGCGCAGCAGCACGAATCCCCACACGATGAGCAGCGGGGTGAGCAGGGCGTGGCCGATGAACCTCGGGGCGTTCAGGTCCGAGAGCAGCTCACCCTCGCCGATCCAGCGACCGAGGCCGAGTACCGCGTTCTCGTACGCCAGCAGTCCGGTCAGGACGAGCGGGATCAGGTCGGCGAGCTGGCGTCGGGTCACCAGGGCGCGGACGAACAGTCCGAAGAGCACGAGCTGGCCGAGGGCGATGAGCAGGAACAACGTCGAGAACACGAACGCCTCCGGGGGTGAGACGGAAAGATCAAGTGAAGCTATCCATGTTTCGTGATCCGCGTCACCCCCGTCCCGGCTACTGAACCGGGATCTACCCGGGAAGGGTCAGGTGGAGCCTCCTCACCAGGCGACGCCGATGCCGTCGCCGGGGTACCAGTGCCGGGCCGGTGTCTCGCGGTAGGCGAGGAATCGGCGGCCGGTCTTCTCGGCGTACTCGGCGAGCACGTTCGTGGCGGTGACGTTGTCGGTGAGCAGCAGCGCGCCCGGGGCGAGTTTCGCCTCGACCGCGGCGAATTCGCGCCGTTCGTGGGCCCGGCTGTGGTCGCTGTCGTGCAGGAAGAGGTCAACCGGCCGGTCGAGGGCCTCGATCGAGGCGATGGAGTCGCCGATGACCAGGTCGACGACCTGGGACCAGGGTTCGCTGCGGGCGAGGTAGCCGGCTTCGGGGTTGATGTCCAGGGAGGTGACCCGGCCGGGGTGGCCTTCGGCGGCGTTGCGCAGCAGGGCGGCGGCGATGACGCAGCTGCCGAGTCCCTTGTCGACGCCGGTCTCGACGACGTGGGCGGGGCGGGTGGCGCGCACGATGGCGTACCAGCCGATGCGGCGGGCGTAGCGGACCTGCTTGTCGGCGAGGCCGCGGCGGGCGGCGCCGGCGGTGGTCTGCTCGATGTGACGGCGCAGCGTCTCGTCGCCTTCGATCTCGTCGAAGTACGCGCGGACCTGACCGACCGGCACGTCGCAGATGACGCTGACGAACCAGGCGAGGTGGCTGCGGCTGAGTTTGGTCAGGTCGTAGGTGTAGTTGTGGTGTTCGCGGGAGGTGACCAGCCAGCGGGCCGAGGTGCGCATGATCCGGCCGTTGTGCCGGCCGACCCGGGCGAGCCGCTTGGGGAAGGCGGCGACGGGGGCGAGCGGGGTACGGGCGATCGCCCGGCGGAGGCTGGTGACGTCCATCGGCAGTTTGTACCACCTGAACGGCTTTTTTCGATGGCCGGGCGGGCACCGTTTTTCCGGTGTTCGCCGGGTGGATGCCGGACCATTGCTGCTGAATGAACTTATGCATAGGCTGACGACGTGAATGACGGCCGTACGCCGGACGACTCCCCCGCCCGGGACCTGCTGGACCTCTTCGGCGAGATCCGGCTGACCCCGACGCAGCGGCGGATCGCCCAGAGCCTGGTCCGGCACGCCGCCTCGGCGCCGTACCTGTCGGCGGTCGAGGTCGCCGAACTGGCCGGCGTCAGCCAGCCCTCGGTCACCCGCTTCGCCGTCGCGCTCGGCTACGACGGCTATCCGGCGCTGCGCCGCCGGCTGCGCGAGATCACCACCGCCGCCGTGCCCACCGGCGGGGACGGCGACAACGCGCTGCAACGCGCGGTGCACGCCGAGCGGGCCAACCTGGCGCACCTGGCCGAGGCGCTGACCGACCTCAAACAGGTGACCGCCGCCGGGGAGCTGCTCGCCGCCAGCCGCCCGCTGCCGGTGCTGGGCCTGCGCGCCGCCGCGCCGCTCGCGGCGTACTTCGCCTTCTTCGCCGCCAAGGTCCACCCCGACGTGCGGGTGCTGGACTCCGGCGGCAGCCTCCTGACCGACCGGCTCGAACAGGCCCGCGCCGCCGGGGCGAGCGCCCTGCTGGCGATCGTGCTGCCCCGCTATCCGCGGGAGTCCCTGGCGGCGCTGCGCACCGCCCGCGAGATCGGCCTGCCGGTGGTGGCGATCACCGACTCGCCGGTCAGCCCCGCCGCCGAACACGCCGAGATCGTCCTGCCGGCCGCGGTCGGCACCCGGCTCGTCTTCGACCTGCACACCGCCCCGATGGCGTTGACGATGGTGCTGCTGCAGGCCGTCTGCGACGCCGCTCCCGCCGAGACGCAGCGCCGGCTGGAGGAGTTCGAGTCCGCAGCCGCCCGCCGCCAGCTCTTCGTCTGAATCCGGCCCCGGCCGGGATAGGAGTTCCCATGCAGCAGCCCGTCCGCGCCGCGCACGGCAGCGCGCTCACCGCCCGCGGCTGGCCGCAGGAGGCCGCCCTGCGGATGCTGATGAACAACCTCGACCCGGCCGTCGCCGAGCGCCCCGAGGATCTGATCGTCTACGGCGGCACCGGGCGCGCCGCCCGGGACTGGCCCTCGTACCACGCGCTGGTGCGCACCCTGACCACCCTCGGCGACGACGAGACGATGCTGGTCCAGTCGGGACGTCCGGTCGGGGTGCTGCGCACCCACGAGTGGGCGCCGCGGGTGCTGCTGGCCAACTCCAACCTGGTCGGCGACTGGGCGACCTGGCCGGAGTTCCGCCGGCTGGAGCAGCTCGGCCTGACCATGTACGGCCAGATGACCGCCGGCTCCTGGATCTACATCGGCACCCAGGGCATCCTGCAGGGCACGTACGAGACCTTCGCCGCGGTCGCCGCCAAGCTCGCCGGCGCCCGCGGCGGGGAGCATCTCGGCGGGGAGAGCCTGGCCGGCACGCTGACGCTCACGGCCGGCTGCGGCGGGATGGGGGGCGCGCAACCGCTGGCGGTCACCATGAACGGCGGGGCCTGCCTGATCGTCGACGTCGACGCCGCCCGCCTGCACCGCCGGGTCCGGGAGCGCTACCTCGACGAGGTCGCCGACGACCTGGACGACGCGGTTGCCCGGGTGCTCGCCGCCCGGCGCGAGCGGCGGGCGCTCTCGGTCGGCGTCGCCGGCAACGCCGCCACCGTCTTCCCGGAGCTGCTGCGCCGCGGCGTGCCGATCGACATCGTCACCGACCAGACCAGCGCCCACGACCCCCTGTCGTACGTGCCGGAGGGCATCGAGGTCGCCGACGCGGCCGAGTACGCGCGGC
>Ga0233383_1000322_pt1 | contig 19592 bp, 15 predicted proteins | sample ElkDunMinimDraft_14_FD_191542 | JGI IMG/M metagenome (GOLD analysis project Ga0233383, IMG submission 191542) | Fecal eukaryotic communites from dung pellets of Tule Elk in California, USA - Elk Dung G16 | ecosystem: Host-associated > Mammals > Digestive system > Large intestine > Fecal | place...
GTGGGTGAGGTAGTAGGGGTCCACACCGATGCAGTGGCCGCCGACCAGGCCGGGCCGGAAGGGCAGGAAGTTCCACTTGGTGCCTGCGGCCTCGAGCACCTCGTGGGTATCGATGCCCATGCGGCCGAAGATCAGGGCCAGCTCGTTGATCAGGGCGATGTTCACGTCGCGCTGGGTGTTCTCGATCACCTTCGCCGCCTCGGCCACGCGGATGCTGGAGGCCTTGTGGGTGCCGGCGGTGATCACGCTGGCATAGAGCGCGTCGATGAAGTCGGCCGCCTCCGGGGTGGAACCGGAGGTCACCTTGCGGATGGTCTCCACGCGATGCTCCTTGTCGCCTGGATTGATGCGCTCGGGGCTGTAGCCCGCGTAGAAATCCACGTTGAACGCCAGGCCCGACTCTCGCTCGATGATCGGCACGCAGACTTCCTCGGTGGCGCCGGGGTAGACCGTGGACTCGAAGATCGCCACCCCGCCCCGGGAGATCGCCTTGCCGACCGTGTGGCTGGCCGATTCCAGGGGGCGCAGGTCAGGCCGCTTGTACTCGTCGATCGGTGTGGGCACGGTGACGATGAACACGTTGCAATCGGCCAGCGCCGCGGGATCTGCCGTGCACGACAGATGGGTGGCCGCGCGGAGTTCGTCCTCCGAGACCTCCAGCGTCTGGTCGTTGTACTGGCGAAGCTGCTCGACGCGCGCGGCGTCGATGTCGAAGCCCAGCGTCGGATAGCGCCGGCCGAAGGCCGCAGCCAGGGGCAGGCCGACATAGCCGAGCCCGATGATGGCGATGCGGATGTCATTGGGTTGGGGCAGGGAAGCGTTCATCGGGCAAACCGTTGGTTGTGAGGGGAGGCGATCGCATTCTAGTCACCGGCCAGCAGGCCCATCGCGTCGACTGGATGCGACTTTGCAGAACGCAGCTTGCGCCGCCAGGCGGCCAATGCGCGTGGCGCGCTCCTGGCGGATAATCGGCCGGGACCCCCTTCCGGACCCGCGACATGCGCATCCTCGTCTTCGGCGGTACCGGCTATATCGGCAGCCACACCTGCGTCGAACTGGCCGCGCGCGGGCACGACCTGGTGGTCGCCGACAACCTGTCCAACAGCTCGCCCCTGGTGCTGGACCGGCTGCGGCAGCTCACCGGCGGGCCGCTGGACTTCCGGCAGGTGGACCTGCGCGACCGCGATGCGACCGTCGACCTGCTGGCCACCGGCGGCTTCGACGCGGTGATGCACTTCGCCGCGCTCAAGGCGGTGGGCGAATCCTGCGAGCGTCCACTGGACTACTTCGACAACAACATCACCGGCACCCTCAACCTGCTGCAGGCGATGCGGCAGGCCGGAGTGGGCCGGCTGGTGTTCAGTTCATCGGCCACCGTCTACGGCGACCCGGACCGGGTGCCGGTGGCCGAGGACGCGCCGCTGCGGGTCACCAACCCCTACGGCCGCACCAAGCTGGTCATGGAGCAGCTGATCGCGGACGTGGGCACGGCCGATCCGGGCTTCCACGCCGGGGTGCTGCGCTACTTCAACCCGGTCGGGGCGCATGCCTCCGGGCTGATCGGCGAGGATCCAGCCGGCATCCCCAACAACCTGATGCCCTACATCTGCCAGGTGGCGGTGGGCCGGCGCGAACGGCTGAGCGTGTACGGCGGCGACTGGCCCACGGTCGACGGCACCGGGGTGCGCGACTACATCCACGTGGTCGACCTGGCGCGCGCGCATGCCGACGCGCTCGACACCCTGGTGCGCACCGGCACCGGCTTCACCGTCAACCTCGGCACCGGCTCGGGCGTGAGCGTGCTGCAGCTGGTCAAGGCCTTCGAGCGGGCGTCCGGGCGCGACGTGCCCTACGCGATCGTGGATCGCCGCCCCGGCGACGTGGCCGCGGTGTATGCCGATCCCTCGCTGGCGCATGCCGTGCTGGGCTGGCGCGCCGGGCTCGACGTCGATGCGATGTGCCGCGATGCCTGGCGCTGGCAGTCGATGAATCCCGACGGCTACGGCCACTGAGCGCAGAAGCGGTCGGCCACGCCGGCCGGCTGCTTCATCCAGGCGTAGTGGTCGGCGCGGGTGCCGGCGGCGCGCGCATCCAGGCAGTCCACCCGCGCCGGCGCCAGCGGCATCTTGCCCAGCAGGAAGTCCAGCGACGGGCGCGGCGCCAGCCAGTCCTGCGCCAGCAGCAGCCCGTGCACCGGCTGCTGCAGCCGCGCCAGCGCGGCCTCCAGGTCCGCGTCCAGGCCGGCGGCGGCGTAGCGGCCGCCGAGGCCCGTGCGCGACCAGTCCCGGATCAGTCCGGCGGCCTCATTGCCGCCAAAGCCGATGCGCCGGCCCGGGAGCACGCCGTTGACCGTCGCCAGCCAGGGCAGGAACCGGTAGGCCAGCGGCAGCCAGGCCCGCTGGGGCATCGGGAAGGCCCGCCAGTACGGCGCGCCGCTGGCGACCAGCCACAGCCCATCGGCCGTGGCCGGGGCCAGCGCCAGCCGGCAGCAGGCCAGCTGTCCGCCCAGGCTGTGCCCGCCGATGAGCCGGGGCAGGGTGCCCGTGGTCTGTTCGACCAGCGCCTGGCTGGCGGGGATGTCCTGTTCCAGCAGTTCGCGGTAGCCCCAGTCGAGTCCGCGCCGGGCGCGCAGGTCGCTGCTGCCGTGGCCCCGCCATTCGTGCACGAAGACCGCCACGCCGCGCGCGGCCAGCGCCTCGGCCAGGCCCAGGTAGTGGCGCGCGGCCACGCCCAGCGCCGGCAGCCACAGCAGGCTGCGCCGCGGGCTGTCGGGGATGCGGCCGCTGAGCCGCCAGCCATGGCCGTCCGGCGCCCGCACGCCGGCATCGAAGGCGGCGGCGGGCGCGTGGCTCATGCGGCCGGCTGCGCCGCGCCCAGGTGGTCGAGCACGCGCACTTCGCCGTGTCCGGGCCGGTAGCCCTGGCGCAGGGCGCGGCCCACGTAATCGACCGCGGCGGCGGTCGCCTGCGCGGTCGGCAGCCCGAGGGCCAGCCGGGCCGCGGCCGCCGATGCCAGCGTGCAGCCGGTGCCGTGGCCCTCGATGGGCAGGCGCGCATGGATGAAGACGGTGGCGGTGGCCGCGTCGCGATACCGGTCGATCACCTGCGCGCCTTCGTCCAGGTGCGCGCCCTTGAGCAGCACGGCCCCGGCGCCCAGGGCCAACAGGCGGGCCAGCGCCTCCTCGGCGTCGGCCGCATTGGCGATGCGCATGCCCGACAGCAGTTCGGCTTCGGGCACATTGGGCGTCAGCAGGGTGGCGCGGGGCAGCAGGCGCGTCCGCAGGGCGTCCAGCGCGTCCTCGGCCAGCAGGCGGTCGCCCGAGGTCGCGACCATCACCGGATCGACGACCAGTCGCCGCGGCCCGTGCGCCTCCAGCGCATCGGCCACCGCGTGGATCACCTCGGCGGTGGCGAGCATGCCGAGCTTGACCGCGCCGATGTCGAAATCCTCGAAACAGGCATCGATCTGGGCGCGCAGGAACGACACCGGCGGCACGTGGACCGCGGTGACGCCGCGCGTGTGCTGGGCGGTGAGGGCGGAGATCGCCGAGAGACCATGCACGTCATGCGCGGCGAAGGTCTTGAGGTCGGCCTGGATGCCGGCGCCGCCGCCGGAGTCGGAGCCGGCGATGGTGAGCGCGGAAATGGATGGAGTCGACATCCGTCCATTGTGCCGCGCATCCATGCCGGCATCACCCCGGCCAGGCGCCGCGACCGCGCGCCCGTGCGGCCCCCACGAAAAAGGCCGCCTTGCGGCGGCCTTCGGGTGCGGCGGTGCGCTGCGCTCAGCTCTCGGTGCCGAGCCCGGCGACGCGGCGGGCCTGCAGGAACCGGCCGCTCCAGTAGCCGGTGTCCAGCTGCGACACGGTCACGTCGCGGCCGCTGCGCGGGGCATGCAGGAAACGACCCTCGCCGATGTAGATGCCGACATGGTCGACGCGCTTGCCGCGGCGGCCGAAGAACACGAGGTCGCCGGGCACCAGCGCGGCACGCTCGACCTTCTCGCCGTCCTGCGCCATCTCGCGTGAGACGCGGGGCAGGTCGATGCCCAGCGCGGTGCGGAACACGTAGCCGACCAGGCCGCTGCAGTCGAAGCCCGCCTCGGGCGAGCTGCCGCCCCAGCGGTAGGGCGTGCCCAGCAGCGCCAGGCCGCGCTTGAGCAGGGTCTGGACCCGGCCTTCTTCCTGCTTGGGCGAGGCCTTCGCCGCGTCCTGCCTGGCCTGGGCCTGGATCAGCTGGTTGACGTCGCTGGCGAACAGCACGTCCTGGCTGGGCAGGCGCAGCTGGGTAGCGACGAGGGTGCCGGAGACCGAGGCGGTGGGGGCGGCGGGGGCATCGGCCGAATCGGCGGCGAGGCCGGGAGCGGCAAAGGCCGGCAGCGAGGCCAGGCCGAGCAGGCAGCCGCAGAGGACAGCGAGCTTGCCCTGTCTGGCCGGGTGGGAGCGGTGGATTCGGCCGGAAGGGGCGTTGGCTGTCGTCACGCGGGTTTCACTGCAGCGGATCAGCGGCGGAGTGTGCAGCAGTGAAGGCTGCGTGATGTTAAGACAGGGTTACACGAACCTGTACAAGTACGTGATTCTGCTCACAAAACATAACACTTCGTTCATTGTAGGACCCGTCGCGAGCCGCTGTAGTGGCGTCGCCAGTAGTTGCCGTCCAGATGGTCCAGGCGCACGGTTCCGCCGCTGCTGGGGGCGTGCACGAAGCGTCCTTCGCCCACGTAGATGCCCACATGGGTGACCTGGCTGCCGCTGCCGAAGAAGACCAGGTCGGCTGCGGCCAGGCGTTCAGGTTCGATCCGCGGCCCCTGGTAGGCGGCCAGGTCGCGCGAGGTGCGCGGCAGCCGCAGGTCGAGCATGTCGCGAAACACGAAGTTCACCAGGCCGCTGCAGTCGAAGCCGCCTTCGGGCGTGTTGCCGCCGTAGCTGTAGGGCGTGCCGACCAGGCCGATCGCCCGCATCAGCACCGCGTTGGCCGCGGCGGCATCGCGAGGCGCCACCAGCGGCCACTGCCGCGCCGGCGCCGTGGCCGCGGGCGGCGCGGCCGGGCGGACGTCGCGGCGGCCGCAGCCGCCGAGCAGCAGGGTGCCGCCCAGGACCAGGGCGAGCGTGATGCGGATTGGCGTTGCCGCGCCGGAGTCCGGATAATGCCCGGCTCCGTCGCCCGACGGCTGGAAGCGTTCGCGTGGCGATGTCATGCGCGGCATCCTGCCCGGGCCGTTCCGTCCAGACAAGCCGCGGCCCTGCCGCGCCCCCGCAGCGAGCCGCCATGAAGATCGAAAAAGACCGCGTCGTCCGTTTCCACTACACCGTCTCCGAAACCGGCCAGCCGCCGCTGGAGTCGTCCAAGGAGCGCGGCGAGCCGCTGGCGATCCTGATCGGCCACGGCAACATCATCCCGGGCCTGGAGAAGGCGCTGGACGGGCGCGAGGCCGGCGAGAGCTTCGGCGTCGACGTGCCGGCCGCCGAGGCCTATGGCGAGCGCCGCGAAGGGCTGAGCCAGCGCGTGCCCAAGAAGCATTTCGGCGCGCAGAAGCTGGCGCCCGGCCAGCAGGTTGTGCTCAACACGAACTTCGGCCCGCGCGCGGTGACCGTGGAAAAGGTGGGCATGAGCGTGGTCGATGTCGATCTCAACCATCCCATGGCGGGCAAGGACCTGCACTTCGACATCGAGATCGTCGAAGTGCGCGAGGCCCAGCAGGTCGAGATCGAGCACGGCCACGTGCACGGCGAAGGCGGCCACGAGCACTGATCGGCAGCGCTTGACGGCGCGGGCGCTGCCCGCGCCCTGCGGCGGCGATGCGGGCCTGGTCGTCGCCGCGTCCGCGCAGGTAGCGCCAGTGCGCGCCTGCGCCGCGACAGGATGGATGCCGGCCTGACAGGCCGCGGCATCCGGCGGATCGCAGGCCGCCGCTTGGCAGCCTGCGGGGATCCAGCCATCCTGTTGCCAGGGGAATCCGGGGAATCGACGACATGACGCAGGCGAACGGCTGCCAGGCCGGAGGCGCGACCGCCTTCGCGCCGATCGACTCCGCGCAGCGCATCCAGGCCATGGACGTGGTCCGCGGCTTCGCGCTGGCGGGCATCTTCCTGATGAACGTCGAGTGGTTCGGCCGACCGCTGCAGGAGATGGGGCAGGGCATCGATCCGGCCGCCACCGGCCTGGACCATGCCGCCGCCTGGGCCGTGCACGTTCTCGTCGCGGGCAAGTTCTGGGTGCTGTTCTCGTTGCTGTTCGGCATGGGCTTCGCGGTCATGTCCAGCCGCGGCGGGCATGGCGCGCAGTTCCGCGTGCGCTACCTGCGCCGCTGCCTGGTGCTGCTGGGCCTGGGCGTGCTGCACGCGCTGCTGCTGTGGCCGGGCGACATCCTGCACACCTATGCCATCGCCGGCCTGCTGATGCTGGGACTGGGCGAGATCTCCAGTCGCGCGCGGCTGTCGCTGGGGCTGGGGCTGTACCTGGTGCCCGCGCTGCTGGTCGTGGGCCTGGGCGGCCTGATCGCCCTGGTCCCGGCCGGCGAGATCTCCGACCTGGCCGGGACGGCCGCCTTGATGGAGGCGCGCGCGGCAACGGCGGCGCAGGCCTACGCACACGGCAGCTACCTTGAGACCGTCGCCCAGCGCGCCCGCGACTTCGTCCACGTCGTCCTGCAGGGCGACCTGATGGTGGTGCCGATGGCGCTGGGCGTGTTCATGCTCGGCGCCTGGATGGTGCGCTCGGGTCGCATCCACGATGTCGCCGCGCAGCGCGCCTGGTTCGCCCGGCTGGCGCTGTGGACGTTGCCGGTGGGTGCGCTGTTCGTGGCGCTTTCTCTGCGGGTCGGCACCAGCTTCGACGGCCTGCGCGCGATGGGGCCGATGATGCTCTCGCAGGGCCTGATGATGCTGGGCAGCCTGCCGCTTGCGTTGGGCTATCTGGCGCTGCTGGTGCTGGGCCTGGGCGTGCCCGGGCTGTCGCGCGCCCTGGGCTGGCTGGCACCGGCCGGTCGCATGGCCCTGACCCTTTACCTGCTGCAGTCGCTGCTCGCCTCGGTCCTGTTCCATGGCTACGGCTTCGGGCTGTGGGGGCAGGTCGGCCGTGCCGGCCAGGTGCTGCTGGTGCTGGCGCTCTTCGCGCTGCAGGTGCTGCTGGCGCGCTGGTGGATGACGCGCTGCCGCTTCGGCCCGATGGAATGGCTGTGGCGCTGGATGACCTACGGCGTGCGGCCGCCCCTGCGCCTGGCTTGAGCCACCGGAGGCTCAGGCGCGCGCCGCTACACTGCGGCGATGGAACAACGCAGCGACATCCTCGTCATCGGCGGCGGCGTCTCCGGGCTGGCCAGCGCGCTGTGCCTGCTCGAACGCGGACGCGGCGTGCGCGTGATCGACGCCGGCCGCATCGGCGGTGGCAGTTCCCACGGCAACTGCGGGACGCTCACGCCCAGCCACGCCGGGCCGCTGCACGCGCCGGGCATGGTGGCCAGGGCGATGCGCTGGATGCTGACGCCCGATGCCCCGTTCTACGTGCGCCCGCGTTTCGACCCGGCGCTGTGGCAATGGATGTGGCGCTTCGCCGGGCGCTGCAATCCGCGCGACTGGGCCGCGTCGGCCGCGCCGCGCGCCGCCATCCTCAATGCATCGCGGCAGGCGTTCCCGCAGTGGATCGCCGGCCACGGCCTGGACTGCGAGTTCGCCGAGCCCGGCGCCGACTGCGTGTTCCGCGATCCGGTGCAGATGGAGGCCTATGTGCGGCAGCTGCCGGCGCTGGCGGACCTGGGCATCGCCTCGGAAGTCATCGACGGCGCGGCATACCTGGCCCAGGAGCCCGCGCTGCGCGAAGGCGTGGTGGGGGCCGTGCACTATCCCGGGGATGCGCAGCTGCGGCCGGACCGTTACGTGGCCGAGCTGGCGCGCGCGGTGGAGGCGGCCGGGGGCATCATCGAGACCGGCTGCGAGGCCCTGGGCGCGGACGCCGATGGCGACGGATTGCGCGTGCGCACCTCGCAAGGTCCACGCCACGCCCGCGACGTGGTGCTGGCCACCGGCGCCTGGTCGCCGCTGCTGGCGCGCTCGCTGCGGCTGCGCTGGCTGCGCCAGGCGATGCAGCCGGGCAAGGGCTATTCGATCACCTATTCGCGCCCGCAACGGGTGCCGCGCCGGCCGCTGACGCTGTACGAGCGCAAGGTCTGCGTGACCGTGTGGGACGACGGCTTCAGGCTGGGCAGCACGATGGAGTTCTCCGGCCACGACCGCACGCTCAACCGGCGCCGGCTGGGCGCGCTCGAGCGCGGCGCGGCCGAGTACCTGCGCGAGCCGGTGGGACCGGTCAAGCGCGAGGAGTGGTACGGCTGGCGTCCGCTGTCCTGGGACGACCTGCCGATCATCGGCCGCGCGCCGGGCCAGCCGCACCTGTGGCTCGCGACCGGCCACGGCATGCTGGGCGTGAGCATGAGCCCGTCGACCGGCCGGCTGCTCGCCGAACTGGTCACCGGGCAGGCGCCCCACATCGACCCTCGCCCCTATTCGCCGGAGCGTTTCGCATGAGCCACCCTGTCCTGGATTTCGACCTGGTCGTGCTGGGCGGCGGCAGCGGGGGGCTGGCCGGCGCCTTCCGCGCGGCCGCGCATGGCGCGCGCGTGGCATTGCTGGAACCGGGCGAACTCGGCGGTACCTGCGTCAATGTCGGCTGCGTGCCGAAGAAGGCGATGTGGCTGGCCGCCGAACTGTCCAGCAGCATCGGCCTGGCCGCGCAACTGGGCTTCGACGTGCCCGCCTCGCCAGACCTGGACTGGCCCACGCTGGTCGCCAGCCGCCAGCGCTACATCCACGGCATCCATGCCAGCTATCGCCGACGCCTGGACGAGGCGGGCATCATGCTGCTGGCGTCGCGCGGCCGCCTGCTCGATGCCTGCACGGTCGAATGCGACAACGGCACGCGCCTGCGCGCGCCGCAACTCCTGATCGCCACCGGCTCGCATCCGCGCAGGCCCGACGTGCCGGGCGCGGAGCTGGCCGGGGTGTCGGACGATTTCTTCGACCTGAGCGCGCCGCCCGGCCGGGTGGCCCTGGTCGGGGGCGGCTACATCTCGGTGGAACTGGCCGGGGTGTTGCAGGCCCTGGGCTGCCGCGTCGACATCTACGCGCGCAGCCAGCGGCTGCTCAGCCACTCGGATGCCGAACTGGTCGAGCGGCTGCAGGAGAACTACCTCCAGCAGGGCATCGGCCTGCGCCTGGGCTACCGCCTGGCCGGGATCGAACGCCAGGACGGGGCGCTGTGCCTGCGTGCCGCGGCGGGCGGGTCCGACGGCGGCTACGCGCACGTCATCCTCGCCGTGGGCCGCAGCGCCAATTCCGCGGGCATGGGCCTGGAGGCTGCCGGCGTGGAACTGGACGCCGACGGCAACGTCGTGGTCGACGCCTGCCAGCGCAGCAGCGTGGCGCATATCGCGGCGGTCGGCGACGTGACCGGACAGGCCACGCTCACCCCGGTGGCGATCGCGGCCGCGCGCCGCACCATGGACCGTGTGTTCGGCGGCATGCCCGAGGCGCGGCTGGACTACGACAACATCCCCACGGTGGTGTTCGCGCATCCACCGCTGGCCGAGGTCGGCCTGGGCGAGGCGCAGGCGCGCGAACGCCATGGCGACGGTGCGGTGCACGTGTACCGCAGCCTGTTCCGGCCCATGCGCCAGGCGCTCGTCGACCGCACCCAGCACAGCCTGTTCAAGCTGGTGTGCGTGGGCGAGGACCGGCGCGTGGTCGGCATCCAGCTGCTGGGCGAGGGCGCCGACGAGATCCTGCAGGGCTTCGCCGTGGCGCTGAGGAAGGGCATCACCCTGGCCGACCTGCACGATACCGTCGCGATCCATCCCACCAGCGCCGAGGAGATCGTGCTGATGCGCTAGCCGTGGCGGCGGTGCGCGCGCTCCGGATCGCGGGCGGCCCGTGCGGGGCCGCGCGTCAGCCTTGCAAGGTCTCGGCCAGCAGCGCGTGGATCACCTCGCGCGCCTGCGCCGCCAGCGCCTCGTCGTAGGCGAAGCTGTCTTCGTCCATGTAGATGCGCTGGCTGATCTCCAGCTGCACGGCCTGGATGGCGCGTGCCGGGTCCGCGTAGTGGCGGGTGATGTAGCCGCCGCGGAAACGGCCGTTGTGGACCCAGTCGTAGCGCGACTGCGCGCCGAGCACCGTTTCCAGTCGCTGCTGCAGCGCAGGCGTCGCGCTCGCGCCACCGGCGGTGCCGAGGTTGAGGTCGGGCAGGCGGCCCTCGAACAGGAACGGCAGCTCGCCCCGGATCGAATGCCCCTCCCAGAGCACGGCGCGCCCGTGCGCGGCGTGGATGCGCTCGAGTTCGCCGCGCAGCGCGTCGTGGTAGGGCCGCCAGCAGGCCTCGATGCGTTCGCGCACCTCGGCTTCCGAGGGCCCCTGTCCCGCCAGGTAGACCGGCTCGCCGTCGAAGCGCACCAGCGGGCACAGCCCCGTGGTGTTCTGGCCCGGGTACAGCGAGACATCGTCCGGGCTGCGGTTGAGGTCGATCACGTAGCGCGAATGCGTGGGCACGATGACGGACGCGCCCAGCGCCTTGGCGAAATCGTAGAGGCGCGCGATGTGCCAGTCGGTATCGGGCACGCGCCGCGCCTGCGGCGTCAGGCGCACGGCGATCGCATCGGGGATGAAGGTGCCGTCGTGCGGCAGGCTCACGAGCAGCGGCGCGGTGCCGCGATGCAGGCTGTAGGTGTCCATGCGGCGATTGTAAGGCCGCGTCCCGGCCGCGCCGGAGGCCTGCGCGGCCTCAGTGCCCGGCGACCAGGCGCAGGCCGAGCAGGCGCGGCGTCCGCTGGCGGTTGCGCGCGATGAAGCGCACGCGGATCCCGTCGTCGCCCGCGGCAGCGGCCGCCAGCTGCGCCGGCAGCGCGATCTCGCGCGTGTCCAGGTCATCGGCGCCCGCCTGCACCGCGTCGATGGTCGCCAGCGCCTGTCCCTCGACCTCGACCGCCATCGCCACGTTCCAGTCGCCGCCGAACAGCTCCAGCCGCAGCGCCAGCGCGGCCGACGCATCAGCCTGTCGGCCGGCGCGCAGCCGGTACTCGAACCAGTCGCCGGCATCGCGCCAGCGCCGGCCCAGCAGGCTGCCCGTGGCCGAATCCGCGCCCGCGTAGCGGTGGTCGACCTCCGGCTGCTGCTCGCCCGGCTGCACCTGGTCGAGGGTGCGTGCGTCCAGCAGCCGGCGCTCGCGTTCGGCGGCCTCGATGGCGGCGACCACGGCCGGATAGCCCGCGGCCGTGGTCGTGCGCCAGTAGGCCATGTAGCGCGCATCGTGGATGCGCGACAGCGGCTCCAGACGCAGCCCGCGGAAGCGCGCCGGCCGTATCAGCGACTGCGCGGTGAACGTGAGGGGCTGGCCGGCCACAGGCTGGATCTGCGCCGCCAGCGTCTCGCGCTCGCCCACCAGCATCGGCGCCGCGTCGAGCGGCAGGTAGGGGCCGGGCGCGATATGGCTGCCGCGGCCGTCGTCGGCCAGGAGGCCCTCGAGTGCATCGTCGTCGGTGCGCGCCGCCAGCATGATCGGGCCATGCATCACGGCCACCCAGTCCGAGCCATCGGGCAGGGACTCGATGCGCGTGCGCATCGGCAGTTCGATCTCCACGCGGTCGCCGTCCTGCCAGCGGCGTGCGATCGTCACGGTGCCGCCCGGCGTCGATGCCAGCGGCCAGCGCTCGCCATTGAGGCGCACCACGAGTGCGCCCTGCAGCCACGTGGGATGGCGCAACTGCAGGGCGAACGCCTGCGGGCGTTCCAGCTCCAGCTGCAGCGTGCTGCGCGGCTCGTCGGGGAACGCCGTGCGCTGGCGCAGCACCAGGCCGCGCTCGCGCCAGTGCAGGCTGGAGGCGATGTAGAGGTTCACCGCGAGCGTGTCCTCGCCGCGCGCGTAGATGAAGGCGCCATGGCGGCCATGGTTTTCCATGCCGGTGCCGACGCAGCACCAGAAGCCCTGTTCGGGCTGCGAATACACGCGGTAGTGGCGCGGCCGGATGGGCGTGAAGTAGACCAGGCCGCCGTGGCCGGGATGCTGGGTCGACAGGATGTGGTTGAACAGCGCGCGCTCCTGGAACTCGACATAGCGCGGCTGCGGATCGAGCCGGTGCAGCAGCGCGGTCAGGCGCAGCATGTTGTAGCTGTTGCAGGTTTCCGGGCCTTCGCGCGAGGCCAGCATGCCGGCGTAGTCGTCCACCGGATTGAAGTGCTCGCGCACGCTGTTGCCGCCAAAGGCGATGCTGCGCCGCTGCGCCACAGTCTCCCAGAAGAACGTCGCCGCCTCGATCCACGCCCGCTCGCCGTCGAGTTCGCCGATGCGGGCGAAGCCGATCACCTTGGGGATCTGGGTGTTGGCGTGCAGCCCGTCGAGCCGGTCCTCGCCGGCCAGCAGCGGGTCGAGGATGGCGCGGTGGCAGAAGCGTCGCGCCAGCGCCAGGTACCTGCGCTCGCCGGTGATGGCGTACACGTCGGCCAGCACCTCGTTCATGCCGCCGTGCTCGGTATCGAGGATGCGCTGCAGTTGCGTGTCGTCGAGGTTGGCGACCAGGGCATCGCACCAGTCGGCGAAGGCCACCAGCACATCGCGTGCCTGCGCGTTGCCGGCGAGCAGCCAGGCATCGCGCAGGCCGGCGTACATCTTGTGCAGGTTGTAGAAGGGCACCCAAGCGCCTTCCAGCGAGAACGCTTCGGCCTGGAACTGCCCCGAGCCGATGCGGTCCCACAGCACGCGGCCGTCGGGCACGCCGCCGAGGTAGCCGTCGCCATGGGCGCGCTGGCACTCGGCCAGCGCCGCGACCATGGCATCGAGGCGATCGCGCATCGCCGCCTCGCCCTGCGCGGCCTGCTGCGCGAGCGCGGACAGGTAATGGCCGGCGGTGTGGCCGTCCAGGCCCATCGATTCCCAGTTCGGGTACTTGGGGGCGGGCGAGGGCAGGCCCGCCTCGATGCGGTAGGGCGCCAGCAGCCGGTCGATGTCGAGCGCTGCCAGGTAGCGCAGGTTGAGCGTGCGCGAATGCGCGAACGCGCCGCCGTCGAGCCGCACGTCGCCTAGGGGGAAGGGCTGGCCCGCGCCCGCGGACAGGCCAGCGGCCAGGGTAGGCAGGGCGCCGGCCGCGGGCAGCAGCAGGCTGGCGGCGGATGCGGCGAGAAAGCGGCGCCGGTCCAGTGCCGGCCCGGGTCCGGGGTCGTGCATCAGCGACCCGGCCCGCCGGGCAGGCGCCACTGTCCGCGGCGCGCGGGCGCCGCATCCGCGGCCGTCACCTCAATGCGAATCGCCGGCCACCGTGTCGCCGCTGCCGCCGACCAGGAAGTCCAGGTCGGCACCAAGGTGGGCCTGTTGCACGTGATCGACATAGAGCTTGCTCCAGCCGCGCGCAGGCGCGGGCGTCGGTGCCCACTCGGCGCGGCGGCGCGCCAGTTCGTCCTCGGCGACGTCCAGGTGCAGGCGCCGGCCCGGCACGTCCAGTTCGATGACATCGCCTTCGCGCACCAGCGCCAGCGGTCCGCCGGCCGCCGCTTCGGGCGAGACGTGCAGCACCACCGTGCCATAGGCGGTACCGCTCATGCGCGCATCGGAGATGCGCACCAGGTCGGTCACGCCCTGGCGCAGCAGCTTCGGCGGCAACGGCATGTTGCCCACCTCGGCCATGCCCGGGTAGCCGCGCGGCCCGCAGTTCTTCAGCACCATGATGCTGGTCGCGTCGATCTCCAGGGCCTCATCGTCGATGCGGGCCTTGAAGTCGGCGATGTCCTCGAACACCACCGCGCGGCCGCGATGGCGCAGCAGGTGCGGCGAGGCCGCCGACGGCTTGATCACCGCGCCATCGGGGGCGAGGTTGCCGCGCAGCACCGCGATGCCGGCCTCGGGCCGCAGCGGTTCGTCCAGCGGGCGGATCACCTCGCGGTTCCAGCACGGCGCATCGGCGATGTTCTCGCCCAGGGTGCGGCCGTTGACGGTCATCGCATCGAGGTCGAGGTGCCCGGCGATCTCGCGCAGCGCCGCGGGAAGGCCGCCGGCGTAGTAGAAGTCCTCCATCAGGTACTGGCCCGATGGCTTGAGGTTGACCAGGCAGGGCAGGCGCGAGCCGATCTCGTCCCAGTCGTCCAAGCTCAGCTGCACGCCCAGGCGCCCGGCGATGGCCAGCAGGTGGATCACCGCATTGGTCGAACCGCCGATCGCGGCATTGGCGCGGATCGCGTTGGCGAAGGCGGCGCGCGTGAGCACCTTCGACATGCGCAGGTCCTCGCGCACCATCTCCACGATGCGCCGGCCAGACAGGTGCGCCAGGCGGAAGCGGCGCGAATCCACCGCCGGGATCGCCGCGTTCTCCGGCAGCGACATGCCCAGCGCCTCGACCATGCAGGCCATCGTCGAGGCCGTGCCCATGGTCATGCAGCTGCCCTTGGAGCGCTGCATGCAGGCCTCGGCCTCGGTGAATTCCTCCTGGCTCAGGGTGCCGGCGCGCACCATCTCCGACATCTCGATCACGCCCGTGCCCGAGCCGACCGGCCGTCCGCGCCAGTTGCCCGACAGCGACGGCCCGCCGGACACGCCGATGGTCGGCAGGCCGACGCTGGCCGCGCCCATCAGCAGCGAGGGCGTGGTCTTGTCGCAGCCCATCAGCAGCACCACGCCGTCGATGGGATTGGCGCGGATCGATTCCTCCACGTCCATCGAGGCGAGGTTGCGGAACAGCATCGCGGTGGGCCGCATCTGCGTCTCGCCGAGCGACATCACCGGGAATTCGAGCGGGAAGCCGCCGGCCTCGTACACGCCGCGCTTGACGTGCTCGGCCAGTTCGCGGAACGAGGAATTGCAGGGCGTCAGCTCCGACCAGGTGTTGCAGATGCCGATCACCGGCCGCCCGTCGAACATCTCGTGCGGCAGGCCCAGGCCCTTGAGCCAGCTGCGGTAGTAGAAGCCCTGCTTGCCGTCGCGTCCGAACCACTGCTGGCTGCGGCTTGCCCGCTTGTTCGGAGCGCTCATGCAGTCGGAAATCCTGTCCTGGACACGGGAATGGCCGGTCGCCGTGGGGGCGGATCGGTCGCGTTTCCCCGGCGATGCTACCGGGCCGATACATGCACGAAAAATAACAATCACATGTCTATCGATATGGTTCCTGATATCGCTATCGCCGGGGCGGGTCCGGTCTGGGTCGTGGCGCGGTCACGAGCCTCGCCTCGCCCCGAGCCGATGGCGGCGGCACCCGGGCGCCTGGGCGCTGGACGGGGGGCTTTCGCCCGCGCGAGGGCGGCATCCCGCCGGGCTCAGCCGCCCGCGGTTGCCCCGGCCGCATACACCTGTGCGGCCACTTCGCGCAGCGAAGACAGGGCCGTGCGCGCGCCGGGCGAGAGCAGCCAGTCGGTGCGGGTGATGAACCCGAACGAGTCCATCCGGCACGACAGCTCCACCGGCAGCTGCCGCACCATGCCGTAGCCGGCGTAGTGCCGGGCCACGTCCACCGGCACCACGGCCAGATGATCGCTGCCCTGCAGCAGCCGCGGCACCAGCACCAGGGCGGCGGTGCCGATCACCTGCCGCGGCGGCTGCAGGCCGGCGTTCTGGAACATCAGCTCGAAGCGGTGGCGCAGCACGCTGCCCTCCGGCGGCACCACCCAGCTGGCCTTGGCCAGCTCCGCCAGGGCCGGCTTGCCGCGCAGCAGCGGGTGGTCGGGGCGCGCGATCGCGCACACATCCTCCTCGGCCAGCGGTTCGTAGTGCAGGTTGCGCTTGTCGTGGCGTGCGAACAGGCGGCCCACCATCAGGTCGATGCGGTTCTGCGCCAGCTGCTCGAGCAGCACGTCGCTGCTTTCGACCATCACCGACACGCGCAGGTCGGGATGATCGCGGTTGAGTGCGGCCAGGGCTGGCGGCAACAGGGTCATCGCCGGCCCGGCGATGGCGCCGATGCTGACGTTGCCGGCGTGGCCGGCCTTGAGCGCCTCGATCTCCGCCCCCGCCTCGCCGAGGCTGGCCAAGGCGATACGCGCATGCCGGATCATGCTCTCGCCATACCAGGTGGCGCGCATGCCGCGCGGCAGGCGCTCGAACAGCGGCACCCCGATCAGATCCTCCAGGTCCCGCAGCAGCTTGGACGCCGCCGGCTGCGACATGTTCAGCGACTCGGCCGCGCGATGGATGTTGCCCTGTTCCTCGATCGCGATCAGAAGCATCAACTGGCGCGTCTTCAGGCGCGCACGGACGAACCAGGGCGGGTTGGGCACGGCGGATGTCCTATGTCTCGATCGATATGGATTATCACGATTTTCGTATTTGTTGCATATCCATCCCGCGACCAGAATGGAAACGCCGAGGCAGCCGCAGAGCCGGCCCGGCGGACGACCCGCGCGGCGCTGCCCCGGGAAGATCGACCGCATCCGCGGAGGGGCGATGCAGGACCAGAAGCTCTCGGTAGTCGAGAAGATCGGCTTCGGCGCCGGCGACATGGCGGTGAACGTCGTCATCTCCTCGATGATGCTGATCATCACGTTCTTCTATACCGACGTGTTCGGCCTGCGGCCCACCGACGTCGCCCTGCTGCTGATCGTGGTGCGGATGTTCGATGCGGTCACCGACCCGCTGATGGGCCTGGTCACCGACCGCGTCGAGACGCGCTGGGGCCGGTATCGACCGTATTTCCTCGTGTTCGCCGTCCCGTTCGGCATCTCGGTGCTGCTGGTGTTCACCACGCCCGATGCCGATTACGGCGCCAAGCTGGCCTGGGCCTACGCCACCTACCTGCTGGTGACGCTGTTCTTCACCGTGGTCACCATCCCCTACATCTCGCTGATCGGCGTGCTCACCGCCGATCCGAAGCAGCGCCTGTCGGCGAACGGCTACCGCCTGTTCTTCGCCAAGGTCGCCGCCTTCATGGTGACCATCCTGGTGCCGGTACTGGCCGAGGACTGGGGGCGCGGCAACCTGGCCGAAGGCTACCGCTGGGCCATGGGCCTGATGGGCCTGATGGCGACACTGCTGTTCCTGCTGTGTTTCTTCACCACCACCGAGCGCATCCGCCACCATGTCGAGCGCACCCCGCTGTCGCAGCAGGTGCGGCTGCTGCTGCGCAACGACCAGTGGCTGCTGCTGTGCGCGGTGTGCGTGATCGGGACCATCGGCTACGTGGTGCGCGGCTCGGTCGCGGCCTATTACGCCAAGTACTACCTCGGCGGCGATGCCAGGTTGCTGTCCGCATTCCTCGCCACCGGCGTGGGCGCGGCGATCCTGGCGATGGTGGCCTCCACCTGGATCACCAAGCGCTGGTGCAAGGTGGCGATGTTCCGCTGGAGCCAGCTGCTGGTGGGCGTGCTGAGCGTGGCGATGTACTTCACCGTCCAGCCTGGCGACGTGGCGCTGGCCTTCGCGTTCTACTTCCTGATCTGCTTCGTCGTGGACCTGCACGCGCCGGTGTTCTGGTCGGCCATCGTCGAGGCGGTGGACTACGGCCATGCCAAGAGCGGGCGCCGCGTGGCCGGCTTGGCGATGGGCGGTATTTCCTTCTGCCAGAAGGCGGGCATGGGCGTGGCCGGTGCCATCGTCGGCCTGTTGCTGGGCTGGTTCCAGTACGTGCCCGACCAGGCGCAGACGCCGCAGGCGCTCAACGGCATCGCGCTGATGCTCACCATCATCCCCGGCCTGTTCCATGCGCTGATGGGCGCGGTGATGTTCTTCTACCGCATCACCGACGAGCGCTACCGGCAGATCCGCCAGCAGATCATCGCCGCCGCGCCCGCCGCGTAAGCCCCGCAACCGGATGCCTGCATGAAGATCTCCAACCCCTTCATCCTCAACCGCGCCGACCCGCATATCTCGCGCCACGACGGCCACTACCACTTCACCGCCTCGGTGCCCGCCTACGACCGCATCGTGCTGCGCCGCGCGCCCGATCTGGTCGGCCTCGTCACCGCACAGGAAAAGACCCTGTGGCGCGCGCCCGAGACCGGGCCGTGCTGTTCGCTGGTGTGGGCGCCGGAACTGCACCGCATCGGTGGCGTCTGGTTCGTGTACTTCGCCGCGGCGCCATCGCGCGAGATCAGGCACGAGCTGTTCCAGCATCGCATGTACGCGCTGCGCAATCCTTCGCCCGACCCCATGCAGGGGGAGTGGGCGTTCGCCGGACAGGTGGACAGCGGCATCGACGCCTTCTGCCTGGATGCCACCAGCTTCGAGCGCCGCGGCCGGCAGTACTACCTGTGGGCGCAGAAGCATCCCGACATCGCGGGCAATTCCAACCTCTACATCGCGCCGCTGCGCGACGGCCTGCACATCGAGGGCGAGCCGGTCCTGCTGACCAGGCCGGAGTTCGACTGGGAGGTGCAGGGCTTCCTGGTCAACGAAGGGCCCTCGGTGCTGGTGCGCCACGGGCGCGTCTTCGTCACGTATTCGGCCAGCGCCACCGACGAGCGCTACGCCATGGGCCTGCTCTGGGCGGATGCCGACGCCGACCTGCTCGATCCGGCCAGCTGGCACAAGTCGCCGCGCCCGGTGTTCGTCTCCGATGCCGAGCGGCAGGTCTTCGGCCCCGGCCACAACAGCTTCACCGTCGCGCCCGACGGCGTCACCGACCTGCTGGTCTACCACGCCCGCAACTACACCGGCATCGAAGGCGACCCGCTATGGAATCCAGACCGCCACACCTGCCTGCATCCGCTGCGCTGGGATGCGCAGGGCATGCCCGTGTTCGACCGTCCGCTGCGCGAGTTCGAGCTGTCGGGGGCGGCCGCATGAGCCTGCGCCTGCAACGGCTCGCCATCCTGGCCCTGGCCGGCCTGCTCGCGCTGCCGGTGGCCGCACCGGCGCAGGACGCCGCGCAACAGGCCAGGCCCAACAACGACGACATGATGGAGAGCCCGCCCGTGGCCGCGCCGCGCGAAGGCTACTGGGCCGACGTGCTGGCCCACGACCCGGCCATGATCCGGCAGGGCGATACCTGGTACCTGTTCGTCACCGGGCCGGGCGTCACCGTCTACAGCTCCAGGGACCTCGAGACCTGGAAGGCCGAACCGCAGGTGTTCGCGCAGATCCCGGCCTGGGCCTACACCGTCGTGCCCGACTTCAACGGCCACGTCTGGGCGCCGGACATCTCGTTCCACGACGGCACGTTCTACCTGTACTACTCGATCTCCAGTGGCGGCAAGAACACCTCGGCCATCGGCGTGGCCACGAATGCCACCCTCGACGCGTCCGACCCTGCGTACCGGTGGCAGGACCACGGCATCGTGCTGCGCTCGGTGCCGCATCGCGACATGTGGAACGCCATCGACGGCAACCTGGTCGAGGACGAGGAGGGCGGGGCGTGGCTGGCGTTCGGCTCGTTCTGGGGCGGGCTGAAACTGGTCAGGTTGGGTCCCGACCGCCTGCGCCCGGCTGAGCCGCAGCAATGGCATACGCTGGCCAAGCGCGCCCGATCCATCCTCGTGGACGATGCCGAGCCCGAACCCGGCGCCATCGAAGCGCCCTTCGTGTTCCGCCGCGACGGCTGGTACTACCTGTTCGTCTCGTTCGACCACTGTTGCCGCGGCGCCAAAAGCGACTACCGCATCATGGTCGGCCGCTCACGCCAGCTTGCCGGCCCCTATCTCG
>Ga0233383_1000325_pt1 | contig 19466 bp, 19 predicted proteins | sample ElkDunMinimDraft_14_FD_191542 | JGI IMG/M metagenome (GOLD analysis project Ga0233383, IMG submission 191542) | Fecal eukaryotic communites from dung pellets of Tule Elk in California, USA - Elk Dung G16 | ecosystem: Host-associated > Mammals > Digestive system > Large intestine > Fecal | place...
GTGCGGGTCAGAGCAGCTTCGCCACCGCGCCGGCGACCAGCAGCGCCAGCACCGACAGCCGCACTGCGCGCGTGCCGGCGGTCTGCACCGGCCAGGTCTTCGACATCAGCAGGCCCAGCGCGGCCGCGAGCACCAGCAGCAGCAGCGCGCCGGCGAGCCCCGGCGCGAAGAGCGCGGCGAGCATCAGCGCCAGGGCGGCGAGGAAGACCGAGGTGGGGTTGAGCCGGGCCAGGCGGAGCTCCCAGGCGCTCTGCGTACGCTGCATCCACACACTCTAGGAGAACGCTGTGGTGCACGTCACCACGCTCAGGAGGGACGGCACCGGTGCTCGTCACCAACCGCTTCGTGATCGACGAGGATGTCGCCGCCGATTTCGCCGACCGCGCCCACACGGCGCTGGCCGCGCTCGCGGCGCGCCCCGGCTACCTGCGCGGGGAGCTCCTGCGCGCCCTGGACGACCCGCGGCACTGGTCGCTGCTGACCGAATGGGAGTCCGTCGGGGCGTACCGGCGGGCGCTGGGCGGGTTCGACGTCAAGGTGCACGCCACCCCGCTGCTGGCGCAGTCGCTGGACGAACCCTCCGCCTTCGAGACGCTGGCCACCGCCGAGCCGGGCGCGGCGGTCACCGTCCGGGTCAGTGATCGCAGTACGCAGCCGTACCGGTAGCCCGGTGCGACTAATCTCTCCCGCATGAGCGCAACCGGACCGGCAGCCGCCCCGCCGCCCCACGCCGCGCCGGGCGCACCCGCACCGGTGGCGCCCCCGCCGCCCGGGCCGGGCGTGACGCCTCCCTTCGCCGCCCCGCCGGTGGAGGGGCGCTCGCGCCGGCTGTGGTTCGGGCTGGGCATCGGTGCGGTGGTGCTGACCCTCTGCGGCGGCGCCGGTCTGGCGGCGATCATCGGCCTGGCAGTCACCGGCACCGAGGCGCTCAACGAACAGGCGCAGGCCGTCACCGGCGCGTACTACACCGCCCTCGCCGAGCAGGAGTACGAGCAGGCGTACGACCTGCTCTGCGACCAGCTCCAGGCGGGCCAGTCCCGCGCCGAGTACGTCCGCACCGCCGGCCTCGGGCCGCGCATCGACTCGTACCAGGTGGGGAAGACCGTGATCGGCAACGAGCTGACCGTCCCGGTGGACGTCGTCTTCGACGGCGGCGGGACCGAGCGGCAGAACGTCACCCTCGCCCAGGACACCTCGACCGGCGAATTCGAGGTCTGCGGGGTCAGCTGAGCTGGGCCTGCGGCGCCGGGAGTAATCTCCTGGCCAGGACCGTGGCAGTACTGTTGTCCCGGTCTTCGCCCCGATTCCGAACCATGTCCCCGCCGACCGCCAGCCGGCGTAGGAGGAACCCATGCCAGCCGACCGTATCGACGCCGTAGTCAGCCTCGCCAAGCGCCGGGGCTTCGTCTTCCCCTCCAGTGAGATCTACGGAGGCACCCGGTCTGCCTGGGACTACGGTCCGCTGGGCGTGGAGCTCAAGGAGAACGTCCGCCGGCAGTGGTGGAAGACGATGGTCCAGGAGCGCGACGACGTCGTCGGGCTGGACTCGGCTGTCATCCTGGCGCGTGACGTCTGGGCCGCCTCCGGTCACCTCGACGCCTTCGTCGACCCGCTGACCGAGTGCCAGTCCTGCCACAAGCGCTACCGGGCCGACCACCTCGAGGAGGCGTTCGAGGCCAAGCACGGCCGGCTGCCCAGCGGCCTGACCGAGCTCAACTGCGCCAACTGCGGCGCCAAGGGCTCCTTCACCGAGCCGAAGATGTTCAACGGGCTGATGAAGACCTACCTCGGCCCGGTGGAGAGCGAGGAGGGGATGCACTACCTGCGCCCCGAGACCGCCCAGGGCATCTTCGTCAACTACAACAACGTCGCCACCTCGGCCCGCAAGAAGCCGCCGTTCGGCATCGCGCAGACCGGCAAGTCGTTCCGCAACGAGATCACCCCGGGCAACTTCATCTTCCGTACCCGTGAGTTCGAGCAGATGGAGATGGAGTTCTTCGTCGCGCCGGGCACCGACGAGCAGTGGCACGAGTACTGGCTGCAGCAGCGCTGGAACTGGTACATCGACCTGGGCCTGAGCGAGGAGAACCTGCGCTTCTTCGAGCACCCGCAGGAGAAGCTCTCGCACTACTCCAAGCGCACCGTCGACATCGAGTACCGGTTCCAGTTCGGCGGCACCGAGTTCTCCGAGCTCGAGGGGATCGCCAACCGCACCGACTTCGACCTGAGCACGCACAGCAAGCACTCCGGCGTCGACCTCTCCTACTTCGATCAGGAGAAGGGCGAGCGCTGGGTGCCGTACGTCATCGAGCCCGCCGCCGGCCTGACCCGGGCGGTGCTCGCCTTCCTGCTCGAGGCGTACGACGAGGACGAGGCGCCGAACACCAAGGGCGGGGTGGACACCCGCCGGGTGATGCGCTTCGACCCGCGGCTGGCCCCGGTCAAGGTCGCGGTCCTGCCGCTGTCGCGCAACGAGGCCCTCTCGCCGAAGGCCAAGGAGCTCACCGCCGCGCTGCGCAAGCGCTGGAACGTCGAGTACGACGAGACCCAGGCGATCGGCAAGCGCTACCGCCGGCAGGACGAGATCGGCACGCCGTTCTGCGTGACGGTGGACTTCGACACCCTCGACGACAACGCGGTGACCATCCGGGACCGCGACACAATGGCCCAGGAGCGGGTTCCGCTGGACCAGGTCGAGCGGTACCTGATCGAGCGCCTGCCCGGCTGCTGACAACTCCGGCGTACGCGCCCCTGTCGCCGCCCGCACGGCGGCGGCGGGGGCGTTTCGCCGCCGACGTGGAATTGTTGAGGCTGTGACCACTCCCGCCGACCCCGCGACCGCACCGGCCACGCCCGTCCCGGTCCCCGTCGCTGTTCCGGCCCCAGCCGGTGACGCGGCGGCGATCAGCACGCCGGTCCCGGCGATCGCCCCGCTGACCCTCGGCCGGCACCAGGTGTGGCCGCCGGTGGTGCTCGCCCCGATGGCCGGCATCACCAACGTCGCGTTCCGCCGGCTCTGCCGCGAGCAGGGCGGCGGCATCTACGTCTGCGAGATGATCACCACGATCTCGCTGGTGCACCGCAACCCCAAGACGTTGCGCATGATCGCCTTCGCCGGCGACGAGCGTCCGCGCAGCCTGCAGCTCTACGGCGTGGACCCGGAGATCACCGCCGGTGCGGTGCGCCGCATCGTCGAGGAGGATCTTGCCGATCACATCGACCTGAACTTCGGCTGCCCGGTGCCGAAGGTGACCCGCAAGGGCGGGGGCTCGGCGCTGCCGTGGCGCCGCCGGCTCTTCGCCCGGATCGTGCGTGCCGCCGTCGAGGCCGCCGCTCCCGCCGGGATTCCGGTCACCGTCAAGATGCGCAAGGGCATCGACGACGACCACCTGACGTACGTCGAGGCGGGGCTGGCCGCCCAGGACGCCGGGGTCGCCGCGGTGGCCCTGCACGGGCGGACGGCCGCCCAGCGTTACTCGGGCACCGCCGACTGGGACGCGATCGGCACGCTGAAGGCGGCGCTGGATGTCCCCGTCCTCGGCAACGGCGACATCTGGGAGGGCGACGACGCGCTGCGGATGATCTCCCACACCGGCGCCGACGGGGTGGTCGTGGGCCGTGGTTGCCTGGGGCGCCCGTGGCTCTTCGCCGATCTGGAGGCGGCCTTCAACGGCGCCCCCGAGCGGCGCCTGCCGAACCTCGGTGAGGTGGCGGCGATGATGCGCCGTCACGCCGAGCTGCTGGCCGAGGCATTCCCGAGCGAGAAGGACGGCTGCACCGACTTCCGCAAGCACGTCGCCTGGTACCTGAAGGGCTTCCCGGTCGGCAGCGAACTGCGCCGGGAGCTGGCGATGATCTCCACTCTCGGGCAGCTCGACGACCTGCTCGGCAAACTCGACCCGGACGAGCCGTTCCCGGTCAGCGCGCTGGGTCAGCCCCGCGGCCGGACCAACTCGCCCGGCAAGGTGTTTCTGCCGGAGGGCTGGCTGGAGAGCCGGGACGACGACGTGGTGCCCCAGGGCGCGGAGCTGGAGGACTCCGGCGGCTGAGCCGCTGCCGGGGCGGCCTGCCGTGTCGCGCAGCCGGTCAGCCTGCCGTGCGGCGGTCGCGTAGCCGGTTGTCGAGCGCGGCCAGGTCGTCGACGAACCAGACGTGGGCGCCCTGGTTGGACTCCTGCACCAGGGCGCGCAGCGCGCTGCTTTCCGACAGGTGCGCGGTGATGTCGCCGAGGACGACCAGCGGCATCCGGTAGTTGACGAACTTCTGCATCACCTCGCCGGCGAAGCGGGTGCCGAGGGAGAAGAAGCGCGGATCCAGCCGGTGCGCGGGGACCGCCACCATCTCGGCGCCGGCGAAGGCAGCCCCGATCAGGTCGAGGGCGTCCTGTTCGGAGGCGATGAGCGGCCCGTCCGGGTCGCAGACCAGCACCTGCACCCCGTGGCGTTCCTGCACCAGGTCAGCCATTGTGGACCGCTCCGCCGAGCAGGTCGTTGCCCGCCCCGAGCACGGAGTCGAGCAGCTGCAGGACGTCCGCGGTCGCGGCGGCGTCTCCGAGGATCACGATCTTCATCCGGTTCCGTTCGTCGTCGTGGATGGTCTGCAGGCGCAGCGGGGAGGCGTGCCCGGCGCTGCTGTTCGCCCCGGCCAGGACCAGGGTGGCGAGCCGGTCGGCGGCGGCCCGGTCGACACCGTCGATCTGCACGATGCTCGACACCTCGATCGCCCGGTCCGGAGTGCGACCCGGTGTCGGGCTCTGTCCGGTCAGCGCGTCGAGGTCGCTGCGGGCGATCCGGTACTGCTTGCCGATGCGGACCGCCTTGAGCCGGCCGCCGCGGATGTAGGAGCGGACGGTCCGCACGTGCAGCCCGAGCCGCTCGGCGACCTGCTCAACGGAGTACATTTCCTCACTCATCGTTCCGAATCCTAGGGGCAACAGGGACGTATAGGGAAGCTTTCGCCACCCTCGGTTCTAAGGCGTCCAACCGACGTCCTGGCCCTGGCCGGCGGAGATCCCGGTCCATGTCCCGTCCACGTGATGGTTACGAAACTGTTTCGTTTCCTGGTCAGGAGGGTTTACAGGACGGGTCCGGCGGCTTATGGTTCCGGAAGTTGTACATGGTTGTCCATGAACATGAGGCCGGTAGATGAAGATTGCAGTGGTCGGCAGCTACGGCGCCGGGTTGACGATGCGGGTGCCCCGGGCACCCGTCGCCGGAGAGACACTCACCGGAGGGGTCTTCGCCTCCGGTCACGGCGGCAAGGGCTCGAACCAGGCGGTCGGCGCCGCCCGGCTCGGTGCCGAGGTGGCGTTCCTGACCGCGATCGGTCGTGACCAGTTCGGCGCCGCCGCGCGCCGGCTCTGGGCCGACGAGGGCGTCGACGCCGCGCAGGTCCGGGACACCGACGCCGCCACCATGGTCGGCTTCATCATCGTCGACGATCAGGGCGAGAACCGGATCGCCATCGCCCCCGGGGCGCTGGACGAGCTGACCCCCGCCGACGTGGAAGCCTTCGCCGGCCGGATCGCCGAGGCCGACCTGGTGGTCGTGTCGCTGGAGATCCCGCTGCCGGTCGCCACGGCCGCGCTGCGCATCGCCCGCGAACACGGCACCCGCACGCTGCTGAACCCGGCGCCCGCCGCGCAGCTGCCGGCCGAGGCCTGGGACTGGATCGACGTGCTGACCCCGAACTCCAGCGAGGCGCGGGTGCTCACCGGGGGAGACCCCGAGGACGAGACCTCCCCGGAGGAGCTGCTCGACCTGCTGCGCCGGCAGTACACCGGAACGATCGTGCTCACCCTCGGCTCCGAGGGCGCCATCGCCGACGACGCCGGCGACCGGTTCCGGGTGGAGCCGGTCCGGGTCTCGGACGTGGTCGACACCACCGGCGCCGGTGACTCGTTCACCGCCGCCCTCGCCGTCGCCCTGTCGCGCGGCGACGCCCTGCCCGACGCCGTCCGCTTCGCCGCCGCCGCCGGCGCGCACACGGTCGGCATCGCCGAGGTGATTCCGGCGCTGCCCCGACCGGATGACGTCGCGGCCCTGCTCAGGAGTGACCGATGACGACAACGACCGCGCCGACCGCGCCGCTGCCCGAGGCGACCGCGGCCAAGGCCCGCAACCCCCTGCAGCGTTTCCTGCACGCCCGTGAGGCCAGCACCTTCCTGGCGCTCGTGGTGCTCTTCGCCCTCGGCACGCTGATCGCCCCGGGCTTCCTCGGCACCAGCAACTTCCTGACCGTCGGCCAGCAGATCGCGCAGATCGGCATCATGGCCGTCGGGATGACCTTCGTGATCATCAACGCCGAGATCGACCTCTCGGTCGGCTCGATCTACGGCCTCGGCGCCATCTGCTGCGGTCTGCTGATGTCCGCCGACGTCGCCTGGCCGATCGCCGCGCTCGGCGGCATCGCGGCCGGCGCGGCCGCCGGCTTCCTCAACGGTGTGATGACCGTCGGCTTCGGAATCCCGTCCTTCATCGTCACCCTCGGCACGCTGAGCGTCTACCGGGGTGTGGCGCTGCTGCTCAGCGGCGGCGCGCCGATCTCGCTGCCCTCGGGCGACCCGAACGTCGCCGAGTTCAGCCTGCTGGGCCAGGGCAAGCTCTTCGGCCTGGTGCCGATGCAGCTGATCATCTTCGCCCTGGTCGCGGTCGTCGGCATGATCGTGCTCTCCCGCTCCCGCTACGGCTTCAACACCTACGCCGTCGGTGGCAGCACCGAGGCCGCCCGGCTCTGCGGCATCAACACCGGACGGGTACGCATCACCGCGTTCACCATCTCCGGCACCATGGCCGGCCTGGCCGGCGTGCTCGGGCTCTCCTTCCTGTCGTACGTGCAGGGGGTGACCGGCACCGGGATGGAGCTGACCGCCATCTCCGCGGTGATCATCGGTGGCGCCGCGCTCTTCGGTGGCTCCGGCACGATGCTCGGCACGATCATCGGCGTCGCCTTCATCGGTGTACTGCAGAACATCCTCAACCTGCGGGGCATCTCGTCGTTCTGGCAGACCGTGGCGACCGGCGCGGTGATCATCATCGCCGTCGCCGCCGACACCTGGCTGCGCAAACGCTCCGGCCGCCGTTAGCGGCCTTCCGGCACCCCTCGCACCGCACCCCCACCCATCACCACGAGCAAGGAGCTGTACCCATGGCTGTCTCCCTCCGGCGCCGGCTCGCCGTCGCCGTGGCCGTCGGTGCCACCCTGCTGGCCTCGGCCGGCTGCGGCGCCGTCACCACCGGCGAATCCTCTTCCGACGGCGAGTTCAAGCTCGCCGGCTACATCAAGGAAGCCGTCGACAACGGCGACGAACTCAAGATCCGGCTCAGCTACCACGACCCGTCGCTGGCCTTCGCGGTGCCGATCCGCCAGGGCATGGAGCGCGCCGCCGCCGAACTCGGCGTCAACGTGCAGATGATCGGCCCCTCCGGCGGTGACGCCTCCGCCCAGGTCGCCGAGCTGCAGACGCTGATCAACCAGAAGCAGATCCACGGTCTGGCGGTCTCCTCGGCCAGCAACGACGCCCTCAAGCCGGTGATCGCGCAGGCCTTCGACGCCGGCATCCCGATCATCTCGTTCAACACCAACAACCCCGAGTCCAAGCAGATGGGCTTCGTCGGCCAGGACCTGGTCGCCTCCGGCGAGTCGCTGGCCAAGGAGCTGCTCGGGGTGCTCGACGGCGCCACCGGCAAGGTCGTCGTCGCCTCGGTCGACTCCGGTGCGGGCTGGTCCAACGACCGCTTCGCCGGCTTCAAGAAGGGCGTCGAGGGCTCCGGTCTGGAGATCGTCGGCCCGGTGAACACCGGCAACGAGCCGAGCGCGGCGTACAACACCATCGAGTCGACCATGGCCGCTCAGGGCGACGCGATCGCGCTGGTCTCCCTCGACTGCTGCAGCTTCACCGCCGGGGCCAAGTGGCTCCAGCAGTCCGGCAAGGCCGGAAAGATCCACTCCGTCGGCTTCGACGTCCAGCCGCAGACCGTCGAGTACCTCAAGGCCGGCACCGTCGACCTGACCATCAGCCAGGCCCCGGCCGAGCAGGGCTACCAGGCCGTCAAGCTGCTCGCCGAGTTCGTCAAGAACGGCACCGCCATCAGCGACGTCGACACCGGCGTGCTCGTGGTCACCCGCGACAACGTCGACGACGTGCCGGTGGAGGGCTGAGTCATGACCAGCCCGGCTGAGATCATCGCCCCGGCGGCCGTCGCCGTCGAGGTCGAGGGGCTGTCCCGGCACTTCGGACCCGTCCGCGCGCTGCACGAGGTGACCCTGCGCGTCCCGGCGGGGAGCCTCACCGCCGTCATGGGGGAGAACGGCGCGGGCAAGTCGACCCTCATGAAGATCCTGGCCGGGCTGGACGCCCCCACCGCGGGCACCGTACGCGTCGGCGACCAGCAGGTCCGCCGCTTCGAACCGGCGAACCTGCTCAGCCGGCACCGGGTGGCCCTGGTGCCGCAGGAGCTGTCGCTCTGCCTGGACCGCACCGTCGCCGAGAACATCATGCTCGGCGTCGAGCCGGGGTCGCGTCCGTTCCCCAACCGGGGCAAGCTCGACGAACGCGCCGCCGAACTGCTCGACCGGCTCGGCGTCCGGCTCGACCCGCGGCACGCGGTGGGGCGGCTCGACGCCGCCACCCAGCAGCTCGTGGTCATCGCCCGGTCGCTGGCCCGCGAGGCCCGGGTCGTCATCTTCGACGAGCCGACCTCGATCCTCTCCCCGGCCGAGTCCGACCGGCTCTTCGGCGTGATCGAGTCGCTGCGCGCCGACGGCATCACCATGCTCTACGTCTCGCACCGGATGCCGGAGGTCTTCGCCCTGTCGCAGCACATCCACGTGCTGCGCGACGGCCGGCACGTCGGTGACTGGCCGACCGCCGAGGTGGCGCCGGACCAGGTTGTCGCCGCGATGGTCGGCCGGGAGCTGGCGGGAGAGATCGACCGGCCCGCCGGCCCGACCCGCAATCCGCAGACGGCGCCGCGGCTGGCCCTGAGCGGGCTCACCGGCAAGGGGTTCGGCGACGTCACCCTCGATGTCGCCCCCGGTGAGGTCGTCGGTGTGGCGGGGCTGCCCGACAGCGGGCGTGTCGAGTTGCTGCGTGCGATCTTCGGCGCGGACCCGGTCACCGGCGGGCAGATGTCGCTCGACGGCGAGGTGTTCCGCGCCCGTTCGCCGCGCGACGCCATCTCCGCGCGGGTCGCCTACCTGCCCGGCGAGCGCCGTCACCAGGGCATCTTCCCGACGATGAGCGTCGCCGACAACATCAACGTGCTGACCCTCGGCCGCAACCAGCGCCTGGGGCTGCTGCAGCGGCGGGCGCTGCGGCGTGGCGCCGACGCGCGCGCCCGTGAGCTGCGGGTCAAGACCGCCGGCACCGCGCAGGGCATCACCCAGCTCTCCGGCGGCAACCAGCAGAAGGCGCTGCTGGCGCGCTGGCTCTCCATCGAACCCCGGCTGATGCTGCTCGACGAGCCGACCCGCGGGGTCGACGTCGGCGCGAAGGCCGAGATCTACCGGCTCTTCCGCACCCTCGCCGAGGCCGAGGTGGGGCTGCTCGTCTCCTCATCCGACCTGCCCGAACTGCTCTCCGTCAGCGACCGCATCGCGGTCATGGCCGCCGGCCGGCTCGTCGGCGTGCTCTCGGCGGCGGAGGCGACCGAGGAGAAGGTCATGGCCCTGGCCACCGGCGCAACCACCATGAAGGAGTAATGCCATGAAACGCAACGGAATCCTCAACGCCGAGCTCTCCGGCGCCCTGGCCACCCTCGGCCACACCGACCTGCTCATGGTCGTCGACGCCGGGTTCCCCATTCCGCGTACGGCGCACCGGGTGGACCTGGCCATCGCCGAGGACCTGCCCAGGCTGACCACGGTGCTCGACCTGATCGCCGACGAGCTGATCGTCGAGGGCGTGGTGACGGCCGAGGACGTGGTCACCCACAACGCGCCGCTGGCCGGCTGGCTGCAGCAGCGCTTCCCGGACGCCCCGCTGACCACCCGGTCGCACGCCGAGATGCTGGGCGAACTCGCCCACCAGGCGAAGGTGATCGTGCGTACCGGTGCCTTCAACCCGTGGGGCAACGTCGGCCTGGTCTGCGGGGTGGACGTGCCGCGCTGGTTCGACGAGCCCGGCGTGATCGTGCCGGACTACTACCGGGACCGGATGTAGTCCCCACCGCCTCTGCCCTTCCCGCACCCTTTGGAGATCTCGTGACTTCCGCCCTGTTCGACGACGCCACTGTCACCCCCGCGTCGTTGGCGCCGTTCATCCAGCACACCCTCATCGACGTCGGGATCACCCGCGATCGGATGATCGCGCACGCCGAGGAAGCCGTCCGGTACGGCTTCAACGCCGCAATGGTGCCCGGCAGCTGGGTCCCCGAGGTGGCCGCTGTCCTGCGCGGCACCGGCGTCGAGGTCGCCTCGGCGCTCGACTTCCCGACCGTGGGCGTGACCACCAGCGCCGGCAAGGCGGCCGAGGCCGAGAGCCTGGTCCGGGCCGGCGCGCAGCAGATCGACATCGGTGTGCAGATCGGCTGGCTCAAGAGCGGCATGTACGACGCGTTCCGTGACGACATCGCCGGTGTCGTCGCCGCCGGCGTGCCGGTCAAGGTGATGCTGGAGCTGCCGCTGCTGACTCCCGAGGAGCGCGAGGTGGCCGTACGGCTGTCCATCGAGGCCGGTGCGGCGTACCTGAAGAACGCCAGCAGCGGCAACGTCGAGGTGGCGAACCCGGAGAGCGTCGCCTACCTCGTGCAGCGGGCGCCGGAGGGTGTCAAGGTGAAGGCATCGGGCAGCATCAAGTCCTTCGACCAGGCCGTGTCGTTGCTCAAGGCCGGGGCCGTGCTGCTCGGCACCAGCGCTGGTGTGGATATCGTCACCGACCAGGTGGACGCGCAGACCACCAGCTACTGATCTCCTGCCGTCTCCCGGTGCGGTCGCACCACCGCACCGGGGGATGGCCGGAATCCGACAAAGGGGTGGCGATGTCCGAGCAGTTGGCCTCGATCGCGGCGGCGGAGCATCTCGACCGGGACGCGCCGATGCCGTTGCACGCGCAGGTCTCCGAGCAGATTCGCCACCGGATCGTCAGCGGCGACTGGCCCGCTCACTACCGGCTGCGCAGCGAGCCGGAACTCGCCACCGAACTCGGCATCTCCCGGGGCACGCTGCGCCGGGCACTGTCCACACTGATCCGTGACGGCCTGCTGGTCCAGGTCCGCGGGCGGGGGACCTTCGTGACCTCCACGACGCTGGAGCCCTCGATCGCCCAGAAGCTCACCACCCTGTCGGAGGACTTCGCCCGGCAGGGCGTCGAGGTCGTCACCGAGATGCGTACGCGGGAGGTCATCGCCGCTCCCTCCCCGGTCGCCGCGCTGCTCGATCTGCGCCCCGGTCAGGCGGTGCTGCACCTGGAGCGGCTGCGCTCCACTCAGGACGGGCCGGTGGCCTGGCTGGTTAACTACGTGCGCACCGATCTGGCGCCCGGGCTCGAGCGGCACGACTTCGCCACCGGGTCGTTGTTCGGCACGCTGGAGAACGAGTACGGCTTGAAGATCAGCAACGGCCGCCGGACCTTCAGCGCCTCCGGCGCGCGCGGCGCGATCGCCGCGGCCCTGGGGGTGCCGGAGGGTTTCCCGCTGCTCTACCTGGAGCAGATCACCTATCTCGACGACGGCCGCCCGGTCGAGTACTCCGATGTCTGGATCCACAGTGACCGGATGCGGGTGACCTCGCTGCTGTCCCGGCGCTGACCGGGTCAGTGCCCTTGGTCGGCAGCCGGTCCCGCCTCCGTTGCTGAACCGGAATTCGCCGACGAGTCGCTGTCGGGGCGGCGCTGGGCCGGTACGGGCCAGGGCAGCTCCGGGGCGCGGTGGAAGGTGATCCCGGCTTCGGTCCAGCGCCAGGCCTGGGCTGTCAGCCGCCGGCTCAGTGCCGGCCAGTCGCGCGCCGACCGGGGGGACCAGGCCAGTTCGGCCAGGGCGGGCAGCCGGGGGAAGAGCATGAACTCGATCTCCTCCATTGTGGTCACCGACTCGGTCCACAGCGGCATCTCCAGCCCCAGCACGGCACCGGCCGGCACCCCGTCGAGGTGGCTGTCGGGGTCCCAGTCGTACGCCCGCTGCACGTCGATCGTGCCGGCCCAGTCGTGGCCGATGGGGGTCTGCGGGTCGTACTTCATGTCCAGGTAGCAGCGGTCGGCGGGGGAGAGGATCACCCGGTCGCCGCGGCGGACGGCGGCGGCGAGCAGCGGGTCCTCACCGGAGGTGCCCCAGTACTGCAGGATCCGGCCGGGGCGGTGCTCGGCCGCGGCCAGCTGATGCCAGCCGATCGGGATCTTGCCGGTGGCGGCGACCAGCGACTGGGCGCGGGTGACGAAGGCGGCGAACTCCGGCCCGGGTACGTGGAACGCCTCGTCGCCGCCGATGTGCAGGTACGGCCCCGGGGTGAGTTCGGCGAGTTCGCCGAGGACGTCGGCGAGGAACTCGTACGTCGTCTCCCGGTCCAGGGCCAGGGAGCTGAAGCCGACCTCGGTGCCGGTGTAGGGCGCGGGCACGGTGTCGTCGGGGGCGAGTTCGCGGTAGGCGGTCAGGGCGGCGTGGGTGTGGCCGGGCATGTCCACCTCCGGGACCACCGTTATGTGGTGGGCGGCGGCGTAGCGGACGATGCGCCGGTAGTCCGATTTGGAGTAGTACCCGCCCTCGCCGCCGCCGACCTGGGTTGCCGCGCCGGCCCGGGTGAGCGCCGGCCGCCGGTCGATGGCGATCCGCCAGCCCTGGTCGTCGGTGAGGTGCAGGTGCAGGTGGTTGAGCTTGTACCGGGCGAGGTGGTCGATGAAGCGCAGCACGTCGGGGACGTCGAAGAAGTGGCGGGCGACGTCGAGCATGGCGCCGCGGTAGGCGAAGCGCGGGGTGTCGGTGATCTCGCCCCCCGGGACGGTCCAGGCCCGCGCGACCGGCGTACGGCTCTCGATCTGCCACGGCAGCAGTTGGCGCAGGGTCTGCACGCCGTGGAAGAGCCCGGTGGGGGTGGGTGCGGCGAGGGTCACCCGGGTCGGGGTGACGGTGAGCCGGTAGCCGTCGGTGCCGACGGCGGGCAGGTTGGTCAGGAGCAGCCGCAGGTCACCGGGGGGTTCGCCGTCGAGCGGGCCGACGGGCAGCGGGTAGCCGGTGGCGGGTCGCAGCAGTTCGGCGAGGTGTTCGGCGACGGCGACGGCGCCGGGTTGCCGGCCGCAGCGGATCGTGGTGTCCGGGCGGAGGGTGAAGGTGGCCGCGGGGTCGGGCCGCACGCGGGTGGGGGCGGGGACGACGTCGGTGAGACGGACCGCCGGTTCTCCGTTGAGCCGGGCCGGTGCCGAGTCGGGATGCGGCGTCGCGGGGGATTCGATCGACACGGGGGCCTCCGGAAGAGGGGTTATACCCGGTTACATGTGGCAAAACGTACATCGCGCGGCGGGTAGGAGGCAATGTCGTCTGAGTCGCAAAGATGACCCCCGGATGCGCGGTCGTGCGCAGTCATGACCATGGAAGCGCTCCCAGTGACCGGAACTTGCGTGCCGTCTGTCGTTTCGTGTGCCCATTGTCACCGAATGGGTGCAGCCCCCGAGGCGGTCGCTTAGCCTTCGCCCACCAATGGCCATTGGTCCCAAGCGGTAGGCGGTGCCACGCTCGGGGTAAGAGCGTGTGAACCTTCGGTTGAGTGTCGGTTACTGGGAGGCTCTGGTGGCAGCCAAAGAGACTGCTGAGCAGAAGTACGTCTACGACTTTGCCGAGGGGAACCGGGATCTCAAGGATCTGCTCGGCGGCAAGGGAGCCAACCTGGCGGAGATGACCAACCTTGGTCTTCCGGTGCCGCCCGGCTTCACCATCACCACCGAGGCCTGCAAGGCCTACCTGGCCAGCGGCAGTGAGCCGGCCGGCCTCGCCGACCAGATCACCGAGCGCCTGGCCGCGCTGGAGCAGGCGATGGGCAAGCGCCTCGGCGATGCCGACGACCCGCTGCTGGTATCGGTACGCTCCGGCGCCAAGTTCTCCATGCCCGGCATGATGGAGACCGTCCTGAACGTCGGCCTCAACGACGTCAGCGTCGTCGGCCTCGCCGCCTGCTCCGGCGGTAACGAGCGCTTCGCCTGGGACTCCTACCGACGCCTGATCCAGATGTTCGGCAAGACGGTCTGCGACGTGCCCGGCGAGGAGTTCGAACACGCCATCGACGAGGCCAAGCGTGCCAAGGGCACCACCGACGACCTCGCCCTGGACGCCGGCGACCTGCGCAGGCTCGTCGACGCGTACAAGGAGATCTTCCGCGCCCACACCGGGCGTGACTTCCCGCAGGACCCCCGTGAGCAGCTCGACCTCGCCATCCACGCGGTCTTCGACTCGTGGAACGCCGAGCGCGCCGTGCTCTACCGGCGCCAGGAGCGCATCCCGGCCGACCTCGGCACCGCGGTCAACGTCTGCACCATGGTCTTCGGCAACCTCGGCGCCGACTCCGGCACCGGGGTGGCCTTCACCCGTGACCCGGGCAGCGGCGCGCAGGGCATCTACGGCGACTACCTCTCCAACGCCCAGGGCGAGGACGTGGTGGCCGGCATCCGCAACACGGTGCCGCTGCAGCAGTTGGAGCAGCTCGACAAGAGGTCCTACGACGAGCTGCTGGGGATCATGGCGCGGCTCGAGCAGCACTACCGTGACCTCTGCGACATCGAGTTCACCATCGAGCGCGGCAAGCTCTGGATGCTGCAGACCCGCGTCGGCAAGCGCACCGCCGGCGCCGCCTTCGTCATCGCCGGCCAGCTCGTCGACGAAGGGCTGATCGACCTCGACGAGGCGCTCAGCCGCGTCAACGGCGCCCAGCTCGCGCAGCTGATGTTCCCGCGCTTCCAGGCCGACCACACCAACGAGGTGCTCGCCAAGGGCGTCGGCGCCTCCCCGGGCGCCGCCGTCGGCACGATCGTCTTCGACTCCGCCCGTGCGGTGGAGCTGGCCGCCCAGGGCGAGGCGACGATCCTGGTCCGCCGGGAGACCAACCCCGACGACCTGCCCGGCATGATCGCCGCCCAGGGCATCCTCACCTCGCGCGGCGGCAAGACCAGCCATGCGGCGGTGGTGGCCCGCGGCATGGGCAAGACCTGCGTCTGCGGCGCCGACTCCCTCGAGGTCAACGTCGCCGCCCGTACCGTCACCGTGAACGGCCGGACCCTCGGCGAGGGCGACGTCCTCTCGATCGACGGCACCACCGGCGCGATCTACCTCGGTGAGGTGCCGGTCTCCCCGTCCGAGGTGGTGCAGTACTTCGAGGGCGTCCTCGACCCGGCGACCACCGACGACGCGCTCGTCAAGGCCGTGCACCGGATCATCACGCACGCCGACGCCACCCGCCGCCTGGCCGTGCGCACCAACGCCGACACCGGCGCCGACGCCGCTCGCGCCCGCCGCTTCGGCGCCCAGGGCATCGGGCTGTGCCGCACCGAGCACATGTTCCTCGGCGACCGGCGCGAGCTGGTCGAGCGGCTCATCCTCGCCACCACCGCCGAGGGCCGTGAGGCGGCGCTCGCCGCCCTGCTGCCGCTGCAGCGGGCGGACTTCGCCGAGATCTTCCGGGAGATGGACGGCCTGCCGGTCACCATCCGGTTGATCGACCCGCCGCTGCACGAGTTCCTGCCCCCGCTGGAGGAGCTGGCGGTCAAGGTCGCCGTCGCCAAGGCACGCGGCGAGGAGGCCGGCAAGGACGAGGCGCTGCTGGCCGCGGTCCGTCGGATGCACGAGCAGAACCCGATGCTGGGGCTGCGCGGCGTCCGCCTCGGCCTGGTCATCCCCGGCCTGTTCACCATGCAGGTACGGGCGATCGTCGAGGCCGCGGTGGAGTGCGCCCGGGCGGGCGTGGAGGCCAAGCCGGAGATCATGGTGCCGCTGGTCGCCGCCGTGCAGGAGCTGGAGACGGTCCGCGCCGAGGCCGAGAAGATCGTGGCCGAGGTCGTCGCCGACAGCGGCGTACAGGTGCTGATCGGCACGATGATCGAGGTGCCGCGGGCGGCGCTGACCGCCGGCCAGATCGCCGAGACCGCCGAGTTCTTCTCCTTCGGCACCAACGACCTGACCCAGATGAGCTGGGCCTTCTCCCGCGACGACGTGGAGGGCTCCTTCTTCTCCCGCTACCTGGAGCTGGGCATCTTCGGTGTCTCGCCCTTCGAGTCCATCGACCGCGAAGGCGTCGGCCGGCTGGTCCGCATCGCCGCCGAGGAGGGCCGGGCCACCCGGCCGGGATTGAAGCTCGGCGTCTGTGGGGAACATGGAGGCGACCCCGACTCGGTGCACTTCTTCCACTCGGTCGGCCTGGACTACGTCTCCTGCTCCCCGTTCCGGGTGCCGGTGGCGCGGCTCGAGGCAGGCCGGGCGGCGGTGCAGTCCGCCGGCTCGGACAGCCGCTGAGCAGACGGCACACGCGTACGCGTCGGGGCGGTTCCCGGCGGCGGTCCCCACCGACCGTCGCCGGGGCCGCCCCGCGGCGTACCCGTCGTGTCGTAGGCCCGGTGCACCCCTTGGAGTGCGGCGTAACCTGGGCTCTTGCCCGCGACCGCCGCAGACGCGTACGGAAGGACGGCGCCATGAGCAGCAGCGTCTGGGAGAATCTCGTCGTCGACGCCCACGATCCGGCGCGGCTGGCCCGCTGGTGGGCCGAGGCCCTCGGTTACCGGATCACCGTCGACACCCCCGACGAGGTGGAGATCCGCCGCGCTCCCGACACGCTCCCCGGGCTGGTCTTCGTGCCCGTGCGCGAGGAGAAGCAGGTCAAGAACCGCCTCCACATCGACCTGCGCCCCGACGACCAGGAGGCCGAGGTGGAGCGGCTGGTGGACATGGGCGCCCGGCACGTCGACGTCGGACAGTCCGACGTGGAGTGGACGGTGCTCGCCGACCCGGAGGGCAACGAGTTCTGCGTGCTGCGCCGCCGTGACAGCGCCGGGTGACGTGGTTGAGTCCTGACTCCGACGCCGAACGCCGGGTCGCCGAGCCGCCGAAGGACACCGGGGCCGGGCGCGGGCCGTACGAACGCGACCGGGCCCGGGTCCTGCACTCGGCCGCCTTCCGGCGGCTCGCGGCCAAGACCCAGGTGCACACCGCCGGCACCGACGACTTCCTGCGGACCCGGCTGACCCACTCGCTGGAGGTCGCCCAGATCGCCCGCGAGATGGGCGCCCGCCTCGGCTGCGACCCCGACCTCGTCGACACCGCCGGGCTGGCGCACGACCTGGGTCACCCGCCCTTCGGCCACAACGGTGAGGACGCGCTCGACGCGCTGGCCGGACCCTGCGGCGGTTTCGAGGGGAACGCGCAGACGCTGCGGGTGCTCACCCGGCTCGAGGCGAAGGTGCTGACCCCCGACGGCGCCTCGGCCGGGTTGAACCTGACCCGGGCGGCGCTCGACGCCACCGCCAAGTACCCGTGGCCCCGGCGCCCCGGGCAGCGCAAGTTCGGTGTCTACCCCGACGACGCCGAGGTCTTCGCCTGGTTGCGCGCCGGCGCGCCCGAGGGGGTGCGCTGCCTGGAGGCGCAGGTGATGGACTGGGCCGACGACGTGGCGTACTCGGTGCACGACGTCGAGGACGGCATCCACGGCGGCTACCTCGACCCGCGCCGGCTCCTTGACGACGGCGACGAGCGGGCCGCGCTCTGCGCGGACGTGGCGGCGGTCTACTCCCGGGAGACCGCCGGGGACCTCAACACCCTGCTGCTGGAGGTGCTCGGGGACCCGGTGCTGGCGTCGCTGGCCGGCTACGACGGCAGCCACCGCGCGCTGGCGGCGCTGAAGGAGACCACCAGCGTGCTGACCGGCCGTTTCGTCTCCGCCGCGGTCGAGGCGACCCGGGCCGCGGCCGGCCCGGGTCCGCTGCGCCGGTACGCCGCCGACCTGGTGGTTCCCCGCGAGATCCGCGCCCAGGTGGCGCTCCTCAAGGGGGTGGCGCTGCGGTACGTGATGCGCCGCCGGGGCGCCGAGCAGCACTATGCCCGGCAGCGCGAACTCCTCACCGAACTCGTCACCGCGCTGCTGGAGCGGGCGCCGGGGGAGCTCGACCCGGTCTTCGCGCCACTGTGGAGTGGAGCCGGCGACGACGCCGGCCGGCTGCGGGTGGTCGTCGACCAGGTGGCCTCCCTGACCGATCCGGCCGCGACGGCGTGGCACGCCCGACTGACCGGCCGGTAAGGGCGGTTCGCGGGCGGTCGCGGGCGTAGGATCCGAGCTCTGCCGTCCGGATGAGGAGAGTGCGCGATGCTGCCCTGGAGCACCGAGCTGGCCGGTCGCCTGGACCACGAGGTCATCGACTCCGCGCTGCTGCGCGACAACCCGCTCGGCGACCCGCACCAGCGGCCGATCTGGGTCTACACCCCGCCCGGCTACGACGACTCCCCGCAGACGCGTTACCCCAGCGTCTACGTCATCCAGGGCTACGGCGGCCAGGTGACGATGTGGGCCAACCGCACGCCGTACCGGCAGCCCTTCATCGAGACCGCGGACGCGGTCTTCGCCTCCGGGCAGGCACCGGGCTGCATCGTGGTCTACGTCGACGCCTGGAGCCGGTACGGCGGTTCCCAGTACGTCGACTCGCCCGGCACCGGCGCGTACCACTCGTACCTCTGCGACGAGGTGGTGCCCTGGGTCGACGCCCGCTACCGCACGATCACCGCGCCGGCGTCCCGGGCGATCGCCGGCAAGTCCTCCGGTGGCTTCGGCGCGATGATCACGCCGATGCTGCGGCCGGACCTCTTCGGCGCGCTCGCCACCCACGCCGGCGACAGCCTCTACGAGTACTGCTATCTGGGCGAGTTCGCCCAGGCGGCCCGCTACCTGCGCGAGTACGACCACGACATCTTCCGCTGGTGGGAGGACTTCCGGTCGCGGGTGGCGAACACCAGGCCGGGCGACCAGACGCTGGGCATGGTGCTGGGCTGCAGCGCGGCCTTCTCGGCGGCCGAGGACGGCACGGTGCAGCTGCCCTTCGACCCGCGGACCGGTCAGTTGCGCCCGGAGCTCTGGCAGCGCTGGCTGGAGTGGGACCCGGTGCGGATGGTCGACCGGTACGCCGACGCGCTCCGGTCACTGACCGCCGTCTGGATCGACGCGGGCACGAAGGACGAGTGGTTCCTCGATCTGGGGGCGGAGGCGTTCCGCGCCGGGCTGGAGCGCGTCGGCGTACCGGCCGACCGGGTGCACTTCGAGCTCTTCGACGCCACCCACATGGCGATCGACTACCGGTACCCGCTCGCGCTTGCCTGGCTGGCGCAGCGGCTGTCCCGCTGACCCGGCCGCCGCCGCTGACCCGGCCGCTGCCCCGCTGACCTGGCAGTGGGCCGCCGACCTGGCCGCCGCGCCCCGCTGGACCTGGCCGCCAGGCCGCGGGGGCGGTGCCCGAGGTATCCAGCCGGCCCGATCTGTTGCGTCAGGCAACCGTCCCGCCTGGCAGTAAAGTCAAG
>Ga0233383_1000337_pt1 | contig 18914 bp, 17 predicted proteins | sample ElkDunMinimDraft_14_FD_191542 | JGI IMG/M metagenome (GOLD analysis project Ga0233383, IMG submission 191542) | Fecal eukaryotic communites from dung pellets of Tule Elk in California, USA - Elk Dung G16 | ecosystem: Host-associated > Mammals > Digestive system > Large intestine > Fecal | place...
TGCTGCACCAGCCAGAGATGCAGGAACCGGCCCGCGAGCCCGAGACCACCGATGCCGTACGCCAGCACGGTCAGCCCGGAGACCTCCGGCTCCGCCCCCGCGGCATGAGGTGAGCCGACGTGGGACGAGCCGGCGTGGGGTGAGCTGGTTCGGGGTGAGCCGGGGTGGTGCGGGGTGGCTGTGGGCGTGACGGCCTCGACCGGCGCCGGTCGCCGGGGCTCCGGCAGCTCGGTGATCGTCGTGTCCCGTTCGGCCAAGATCGCCCCCCGTTCCGCGTCAGACCTACACGATGCCACAGAACGGCCAGGTCAGCCCCGCGGCGCATCCGCGAACGTCACTGCGCCGGGATTGCCGGTAGCCGCACCGGGCCAGTGGCGGGCGCCGGGCGTGCAACACTGGTTGGTCGTCCGTGCGCAGTGTTGTCGTGGTGTGCAGTGTTGTCGTGGTGTGCGGTTGGAGAGGGAGGCCGGCGTGAACGATGGGCCGTTGATCGTGCAGTCGGACAAGACCCTGCTGCTGGAGGTGGATCACCCGCAGGCGCAGGCGTGCCGGATGGCGATCGCCCCGTTCGCGGAGCTGGAGCGCTCGCCGGAGCACGTGCACACGTACCGGTTGACGCCGTTGGGGTTGTGGAACGCCCGGGCGGCCGGGCACGACGCCGAGGGCGTCGTCGACGCGCTGATCAAGTTCTCCCGCTATCCGGTGCCGCACGCGCTGCTGGTGGACATCGCCGAGACGATGGACCGGTACGGCCGGCTGCAGCTGGCCAACGATCCGGTGCACGGGCTGGTCCTGCGCGGCCTGGACCGGATGGTGCTGATCGAGGTCGCCAAGAGCAAGAAGCTCGCCGGAATGCTCGGCGGCAAGATCGACGACGACACGATCGCGGTGCACGCCTCGGAGCGGGGCCGGCTCAAGCAGGCGCTGCTGAAGCTGGGCTGGCCGGCGGAGGACCTGGCCGGGTACGTCGACGGTGAGGCGCACCCGATCGAGCTGGCCGAGGCGGGCAAGAACGGCGGCAAGCCGTGGACGCTGCGGTCGTACCAGCGGGAGGCCGCTGATTCGTTCTGGGCGGGCGGCTCGGGCGTGGTGGTGCTGCCCTGCGGGGCGGGCAAGACGATGGTCGGCGCGGCGGCGATGGCGCAGGCGAAGGCGACGACGCTGATCCTTGTCACGAACACCGTCGCCGGCCGGCAGTGGAAGCGTGAGCTGGTGGCGCGCACCTCGCTGACCGAGGACGAGATCGGCGAGTACTCCGGTGAGCGAAAGGAGATCCGCCCGGTCACCATCGCCACGTACCAGGTGCTGACCGCGCGGCGCGGCGGCGCCTTCACCCACCTGGACCTTTTCGGCGCCCGGGACTGGGGCCTGGTCATCTACGACGAGGTGCACCTGCTGCCCGCGCCGATCTTCCGCTTCACCGCGGACCTGCAGGCCCGCCGCCGCCTCGGCCTGACCGCCACCCTGGTACGCGAGGACGGCCGCGAGGGCGACGTCTTCTCACTGATCGGCCCGAAGCGGTACGACGCGCCGTGGAAGGACATCGAGGCGCAGGGCTGGATCGCCCCGGCCGAGTGTGTCGAGGTGCGCGTGACCCTCACCGACGCGGAGCGGATGGCGTACGCGACGGCCGAGCCGGAGGAGCGTTACCGGCTCTCGGCGACCGCGCGCACGAAGCTGCCGGTGGTGAAGGCCCTGATCGACCGGCACCCCGACGATCAGGTGCTGGTGATCGGCGGGTTCCTCGACCAGCTGCACGAGCTGGGCGAGTACCTGGACGTGCCGATCGTGCAGGGCTCGACCACCAACAAGGCCCGCGAGCGCCTCTTCGACGCGTTCCGCTCCGGCGAGGTCCGCACCCTGGTCATCTCCAAGGTCGGCAACTTCTCCATCGACCTGCCGGAGGCGGCGGTGGCGATCCAGGTGTCGGGCACCTTCGGCTCCCGCCAGGAGGAGGCCCAGCGCCTCGGCCGGGTGCTGCGCCCGAAGGCCGACCAGCGCCAGGCCCACTTCTACACGGTGGTCTCCCGCGACACCATCGACACCGAGTACGCCGCCCACCGCCAGCGCTTCCTCGCCGAGCAGGGGTACGCGTACACCATTGTCGACGCCGACGACGTCCTCGGCCCGAAACTGCCCACGGTCGACTGAGCACCCGCTCACTCCACCGCCCGACGAGCCCGCCGTCCGGGCCCTGCCCGGCCGTGGTGTTGTTCGCTGATGGTGTGAGCGTCTTCGCAAGCCCTTGGCCTGTCCCCGGACAACCCTCCCGCCGCGGCGGCCAGCATGCCGGGCGGGTGACTGCTGGCGTCGGCGTCGGCCTTCGCACCGTCCGGACACTCGCACCAAACCGGTCCGCGTGAGCGGACTCTGCGTGACTGACTACGGAAAGTGTCGGGAAATCGATTGTCGCGTGAGGGTGCGGAGCGGACCGTTCGCACCACACCAACCCGCGAGGAGGCTCAAATGAGCAGCTCAAAGGCATCGTCCGGACCGCCGGCGGTGCGCATGATCTTCGAGTACGAAGGTGATGCCGTCCGACTCGTAAGTCAACAGAGCGTGAACGTCGCCGTGACCGGGTTCGACCTGGCCGGCGAGCACCGGCCCGGCCATTACGTGGAGGTGCGCGGCGCCGCCAACGAGACGTTGAGTCGCGTACGGCTGCCGGAGGCGATGACGGCCAGCGCGGAGGTCTTCCCGGAGGAGCCGGGGGCGCCGATCGTGCGGGTCACACTGCCGGAGGCGAAGGGCGCGTTCACCGTGGTCGTACCGGCGCCGCCGGAGGCCGACCACGTGAGCCTGATCCGGGTGCCGGGTGCCGCCCCGCGTGCCACCGAGGAGCCGCCGGCCGGCACGGCCGCCGAGCGGCCATGGACCGGCGAAAGGCCGCAGGCCGGGGAGACCGGCGCGGGGCCGGCCGTCATCGAGATCGCCAGCTTCCCGCTGGACCGGGACGACGGGAGGTCCCGGTCATGACCACTGCGGACGGCACCGTGCTGGGCAACACTCAGGTCTTCGGCGCGGCTCCCCGGGATCGTGCCTTCAACATCGTGCTGCTCGCCGAGGGGTTCACCAGCGCGCAGCAGCCGGCTTTCAACACCGCGGCCGACGACTTCGTGGCGGCGCTGCGGGCAACTCCGCCCTTCGACGAGCTGGCACCGGCGATCAACGTGATCCGCGTGAACGTGGCCTCCACCGACAGCGGCGCCGACGATCCGGCCTCGGCGGGCGGCACGGGCGCGAGCGTCCGTACGTATTTCGACGCGACCTTCGGCGGCAACGGCATCCGCCGGCTGCTGCTGGTCAACGCCACCACGGCACTGCAGGTCGCGGCGGCACAGGTGCCGCAGTTCACGGTGGCGATCGTGGTGGTGAACTCCACCGTGTACGGCGGTGCCGGCGGCTCGGTCGGCACGTACTCGCTGGCCGGGGGCGCGACGGAGATCGCCATCCACGAGCTGGGCCACACCGCGTTCGGGCTGGCCGACGAGTACGCCTATTACGCGGGCGGCGACGAGACGGGCCACGACCATCACCCCGCTACCGAGCCGGGCGAGCCGAACGTCACGGTCAACACCAACCGCGCCTCCCTGAAGTGGGGCTGGGCGGTGGCGGCCGCGACGGCGCTGCCGACCATGAGCAACCCGGACTGCGCCACGGTCGACAACCGGCCCAGCCCGGTCCCGGCCGGCACGGTGGGGCTCTTCGAGGGGGCGCACTACTACCACTGCGGGGCGTACCGGCCGGAGCACTCCTGCAAGATGCAGGCCCTGGGCGTACCGTTCTGCCGGGTCTGCCGGCAGGTGATCTGGAACCGCATCGGTCCGCTCTCGACCCTGCCCGCGCGGGCCCGCACGCCGATCAGCGTGGTGGCCCGCTACCCGGAGCACCTGGACGTTTTCGCGGTGGCGAGCAACGGGCGGACCATGAGCGACTGGTGGTCTCCGGGCAGCGGCTGGGCCGGCTGGTTCCACGTCTCCGGCGGTTACGCCTCACCCGGTGGCGCCGGTTCACCGGTCACGTCGATTTCCCGGTACGCCGGGCATCTGGATCTGTTCACCGTCGGCACCGACAACCGGGTCTGGTCCTGCTGGTGGGATGCGGCGTCCGGCTGGTCGTCGTGGTTCCGCATCGGAGACCTGGTCTGCCGGCCCGGCTCGACGGTCAACGTGGTGTCCCGGTACGACGACCACCTGGACCTGTTCACCACGGACGCCCGCGGGCGGACCATGTCGACCTGGTGGAACGTCCGCACCGGCTGGGCCAACTGGTTCCACGTCTCCGGCGGCGTCGCCGCGAACGGGGCGACCGTGACGGCGATCGCCCGGTACCGCTCGCACCTGGATCTCTTCACCGTCGGCACCGACAACCGGGTCCACTCCTGCTGGTGGGACGAACGCTCCGGCTGGTCGCCCTGGTTTGCGATCGGCCGCCGGACCACCTGCCGCCCCGACTCGACCGTAACGGTGGTGGCCCGCCACCCCGACCAGCTCGACCTCTTCACCACCGCCGCCGACGGCCGGATCATCTCCACCTGGTGGAACCTGCGCGGCGGCTGGGCCGACTGGTTCCAGGTTTCCGGCGGCGTCGCCTCGGCGGGTTCCCCGGTGACGGCGATCGCCCGCTTCTCCAACCACCTGGACCTGTTCACCATCGGCACCGACAACCGCATCTACAGCACCTGGTGGCACGACACCACCGGCTGGGCCGGCTGGTTCAACGTCTCCGGCGGCGTCGGCAAGCCCGGCGGCCAGGTCGCGGCCATCCAGCGGTACGCCGATCACATCGACCTCTTCACGGTCGGCTCCGACAGCCTCGTCCACAGCACCTGGTGGGACTCCTCCAGCGGCTGGGCCGGCTGGTTCCCACTCTCGATCACCTGACCCACGTGTCGGGTGGCGTCCCGCCCGGCAAGGCCGAGTTGACGCATGGCTCGGCCCTGCCGGTGGCGCCGCACAGCGTGGTGTCCCGCCACCTAAGGCCGAGTCGAAGCAAAGAGGCTGGAACATCATGCGTGTGGTCGGCGCACCATCAATGCTGTAGCCAACTCCATGACAGATGGTCCCCGCCGCGCTATGGGCGGGGATCATCCGACCGCGGTGCGGGCGCGGGCCCGGGCGATGATCCTTGCGAGTTGTGGATCATCGCCGCCCAACTCGAGGAGGGGACGCACCCGCACCTGCCGGCGCCAGAACCCACTCCGCGAGTCGGTCCAGGTCCGCCTCGGCAACCGCCAGCTCGAGACAGCGCGGCCGGACCGGCACCCCCTGCAGCGCCGCCGCCAACCGACCGTCAAGCAGATACGGCAGCCCTTTCCCGGTCATCTGCCGCACGCTCCATCGCACCGTCCAGGTCGGCGTCGATCGGCTCGGTCTCCAACCGCAACTGACACCCGATCGCCTCGAAGAGCCGCTCCACCACCGCACAGGTGGCGGCCGTGCCGCCGGACTCGAACCGCGACACCGCCTGCTGTGCGACACCTGCCCGCTGCGCGACCGCCGCCTGGCTCAGGCTGAGCCGCTGCCGTTCCAGCCGCAGCAGCAACCCGAGCCGTCTGGCGAGCTTTCCCCCATCCACCCGACCGATGCTCGACCTGTCCGCCGCCCCTCACCACCCCCAGCCTCAACCTGTGGAAAACCTGGGGACAGCAATGTGGAGAACGCGGACCGAGGATGCCGCCACACCGAAGGAGCCGGCGCAGGCAGCGTTCAGACCGGCAGCTTCGGGCCGCCCTTGAGCAGCGGGGCGAGCAGGTCGCCGTACGTGTCGACGCGCTCCAGGACCTCGGCGGGGCTGAACCGGCGCACGGCGCCGTCGGCGAACTCGGCGACCTCGTCCCAGGTCAGCGGGGTGGAGACGGACGGGAGCGCCTGGGCGCGCAGCGAGTACGGCGCGACCGTGGTCTTCGCGGCGTTGTTCTGGCTCCAGTCGATGAAGACCTTGCCGGGGCGCAGCTTCTTGGCCATCTTCGACACGATCGTCTTGGGCGACTCCCGCTCCAGCTCGGCGGCGATCCGGTGAGCGTAGTCGCTGACCACGTCGGCGGACTGCTTTCCGGCGATCGGGCAGCACAACTGCATGCCCTTCTTGCCGGAGGTCTTCGGGAAGCTGTCGAGTCCGTCGGCGGCGAGCCGGTCGCGCATCAGCAGCGCCACCTGCGCGCACTGCGGCAGCGCCGCCGGGGCGCCCGGGTCCAGGTCGACCACCATCAGGTCCGGCTCCGCGCCGACGCGCCACTGCGGGGTGTGCAGCTCCAGCGCCGCCAGGTTCGCCAGCCAGACCAGTGTCGGCAGGTCGTCGGCGACCACATAATCCACGGTTTCCCGGGCCTTGGACGAGCCCGGCGCGGGGAGAGTTTCCACGCGTACCCAGTCGGGGGTCGCGGCGGGGGCGTTCTTCTCGAAGAACGACTTGTCGTCGACGCCGTTGGGGAAGCGGATCCGGGTCAGGGCGCGGTCGCGCAGGTGCGGCAGGAGCACCGGGGCGATCCGGGTGTAGTAGTCGATCACCTCGCCCTTGGTGAAGCCCGCCTCCGGGAAGAGCACCTTGTCCAGGTTGGAGAGGTCCAGCGAACGCCCCTGCACCTCGACGCGGATCTTCTCAGCCGGCATCGGAGACCTCCTCCGGTGGTTTGTCGGGGCGCAACCGCAACAGCCGGGGAAAACGCAGCCGCCCGTCCGGGGTGCGCTGGCTGTACTTCACCTCCACCACCACCTGCGGCCTTACCCAGATCGCCCCGCGCGCATCCTCCCGGGGCAGACCTTCGGCGAACGGCGACTCCGGCGTCCGACGCGGCTCCAGCTCGGCCAGCAACTGCCGCTCGATCGCCGCGCCGATGCCCCCGCCGACACGCCCCCGGAAAATCAACCCCCGTGGCCCCGGTACGCCCACCAGCAGCCCGCCGATGCGACGCGCGCCCGGACGCCAGCCGCCCACCACGAAGTCCCCGGTGACCTCCAGCTTGACCTTCACCCAGTCCGGCGAACGCACCCCCGGCCGGTAAAGCGACTCCCACCGCTTGGCGACGACCCCCTCCAGGCCGTTCTCCCCCGCCGCCTCGTAGGTGGCGACTCCGTCGGCGAAGACCGGCGGCACCGCCCACCGCGCGCCGCCGAGCCCCAGCGCTTCGAGCGCCTCCCGCCGCGACCGGTACGGCCGTCCGGTCAGGTCGGCGCCGTCGAGCCGCATCACGTCGAAAATCATGTACGTCACCGGCACCGACGCCGCGAGTTGCGCGGCGCGGTGGGGGTTGCGCACGTGCATCCGCTCGGCCAACGCGGTGAACGACGGCTGCCCGCTCTCCCCGAGCCGCACCACCTCACCGTCGAGCAGCGCGTCACCGACCTGCTGCGCCAGCGGCGCCAATTCCGGGTAGGCGACCGTTATCTCCGTGCCGGAACGGGCGTAAAGACGCTGCCGTCCGCCGCGGATATCGGCGAGCGCGCGAATACCGTCCCACTTGAATTCGTACGCCCACTGGGGCCCCTCCGGCAGTCCGGCGGCCACGGCGAGCATCGGCCGAAGCGGCGTGCCGGACATTGCTCGACTATAGATCGACGCCGAACACCTCGCGTCGGCTTCGATGGGATGACATCCTGTTCAGAGCCGGTGGAGGGAGCGGGGGAAATGCGCACGATCTGGAAGGGTGCCGTGTCGTTCGGCCTCGTTTCCATTGGCGTGAAGCTCTACTCCGCCACGGAAGAGAAAGACATTCGCTTTCACCAGGTGCACCGGGACGACGGCGGCCGGATCCGCTACAAGCGCACCTGTCAGATCTGCGGCGAAGAAGTCAGCTACGACGACATCGCCAAGGGCTACGACATCGGCGGCGGCGAAATGGTGATCCTCACCGACGAGGACTTCGCCGACCTGCCGCTGACCACCTCGCACGCCATCGACGTGCTCGAGTTCGTCCCCGCCGAGCAGGTCGACCCGATCCTCTACAACAAGGCCTACTACCTCGAGCCCGAGGGGACCGCCACCAAGCCGTACGTCCTGCTGCGTGACGCCCTCAACGACTCGGAGCGGGTGGCGATCGTCAAGGTGGCGCTGCGCCAGCGCGAACAGCTCGCCACCCTGCGGGTCCGCGAAGGCGTCCTGGTGCTCAACACCATGCTCTGGCCCGACGAGATCCGCCAGCCCGACTTCGGCTTCCTCGACGAGGACATCTCGGTACGCGCACCGGAGCTGGCGATGGCGAGCTCGCTGATCGACTCGATGACCGGGCAGTTCGAGCCGGACGCCTACACCGACGACTACCGGGCCGCGCTGCAGGAGGTCATCGACGCCAAGGTCGAGGGGCGGGAGATCGTCGCACCGGAGGAGGCCGAGGAGGCTCCGGCCGCGGCGGTGGACCTGATGGCCGCGCTGCGCGCCTCGGTCGACCGGGCCCGCACCGCCCGCGGCGAGACCGCCGCCGGCGGGGGTGGCCGCTCAGGCGGTGGCGGCGGAGAGGGTCGCGCCGGCGGAGGCGGGGAGCCGACCCCGATCTCGTCGGCGAGATCGGCCAAGGCAGCGAAGGCGGCGAAAGCCCCGGCCAAGAAAGCCACCAAAGCCGCTGAGAAGGACACGAAGACGGCAGCCAAGAAGGCCGGCGAGCCCGCGGCGAAGAAGAGCGGCAAGGCCGCGGCGAAGAAGGCGGCCGGCCCGGGAAGCACGAAGAGCGACGCCACCGCCAAGCCCGCCCCGAAGAAACCCGCCGCAAAGAAGCCGGCAGCGAAGAAGACCACTCGCAAATCGGCCTGAGCGGCCTGGAATCCGGCCCGCCGATGCTCCAAGCTTGCTCTCAGCGGGCGCATAGCCGGCCGACGTAATCTCTGCCGAGGTCCCCCAATGGCCGGCTGCCCGCCGGCCGATACTTCACCAGGAGTCGACGACAGTGAGCGAGCAGGTGCGGAACCGGTCGCCGAAGCAGCGGCCGATGACCAAGATCGAGAAGCGGGCCGCCGCCAAGGCCGCCAAGCGCCAGGCGTGGCTCGCCGCCCAGAAGAAGCACCGCCAGCAGCGGGTCGCCGCGCTCACGAGCGGGGCGGTCGTCCTCGTACTGCTCGTTGCCGCTGCGGTGCTGCTCTGGAACACCTCCGGCGGCGAGGACGAGAGCCCCGCTGCGGACGCACCGGCGAGCGCGCAGTCCTGGGTGCCGCTGCCGGAAGGCGCCGATCCGGCGCTGGCCGTGCGTCCGGCGCCGACCGGGGGCGAGGGCAAGCTCGACGACCTGAAGGTGACCACCTTGATCACCGGCACCGGCGCCGAGGTCGCCGCCGGCGACCACATCGTCGTCAACTACGTCGGCGTCACCTACGCCGGTGGCGAGGAGTTCGACGCCTCCTGGAACGGTTCGGAGCCCTTCGACTTCACCGTGGGCGCCGGTCAGGTCATCGAGGGCTGGGACAAGGGCCTGGTCGGGGCCACCGTCGGCAGCCGGGTGCAGCTCGACATCCCCTACGCAATGGCGTACGAGAGCAGCGGCGGCGGTATCCCCGGCGACCTGCGCTTCGTGGTGGACGTGCTCGACGCCCAGCCGGCGAGCTGAACAGGGCAGACGGGTTACCCGAAACCTGGCATCACCGGTAGGGTGATCACCCGGTGACGGTCCGCAGCGGGCGTACGTCGCCCGCTGCCGGACCGGGTTGGCCCCCGAGCTCTGGATGGTGCGCGTGAACGACGACTCCGGCCGTATCGCCCGCCTGATGTGGGCGCACTTCGAGCCCATCCACGCGGTCTGCTACTTCCACCCCCGCGCCCTGGACTCCTTCCGGGCGGCAGGGCTGCGCGGCTACTGGCGGGGCTACTTCGCGAGCCGGGCAGCGCCACTGGGCGCGGTCGACGCCGCCCCGGTGATCGCCGCCTTCTTCGGTTTCGCCCCGCAGATGGTGACCCGGGCGCTGCCGCACGTCTGGGAGATGGCGACCCCGCAGGAGGTGCTGCGGGCCCGGCTCATCGGCGCCGTTCAGGCGCTGGCCGAGCTGACGTACGACCAGCCCCAGGACCGGATCGCCGAGGCGGCCGACGTGCTGGAGGCAGCGGTGGACCGGTTGGAGCTGGCCGGGCGGGTGCTCGGGTCGGCGAACGCCGCACTGCCGCGCAACGAGTCACCGCTGGCCCGGCTCTGGCAGGCCGCCACCACCCTGCGCGAACAGCGCGGCGACGGACACGTGGCGGCACTGGTCGCCGCCGGGGTCCACCCGGTGGAGGTGCTCGCCTGGCGGGCCGCCCTCGACCAGCGCCGCGAATTCCTCCAGCCCGCACGCGGCTGGACCGACGAGGAGTGGGCGGCCGGCCGGGAACGGGCCATCGCGCGCGGCTGGCTCACCGCCGACGGGACCCCCACCGACCGCGGCCGCGCCGAGTTCCAGGCGATCGAGGACGCCACCGACCGGGCCGCCGCACACCCGTGGCGGGGGCTCGACGCCGCCGACGTGGAGCGGATCGACGGGCTGCTGGACCCGGTCGGCCGCGCCGCGCGTACTGTCCTGCCGGCCGAGTTCCCGCTGGTGCTCCCCGACCTGCCGCAGCAGCGACTGGCCACCGGCCCGGCCGCCTGACGGGAAGCTCCCGCGCCCGACCCGGGAATCTCCGCGTCCGTACGCGATGATCCGGCAAGCTGTGAGGGAAGCTCGACAGCGCCGACGGCGAGGAGACGCAAATGAGGGCGATCGTCTACGAGCGCAGCGGGGACGCCTCCGTGCTGCGCCTGGTGGAGCGTCCGGTTCCCGAGGCCGGCCCCGGTGAGGTACTGGTGCGCCTGGCGGTCTCCGGTGTCAACCCGTCCGACTGGAAGGCCCGGCAGAGCTGGCCGCTGCCGGCCGGCTGGCAGACCCCGGGGCAGGACGGCGCCGGGGTGATCGAGGCGGTCGGCGCCGGGGTCGACCAGGCGCTGGTCGGCGAACCGGTCTGGCTCTGGGACGCCGCCTGGCAGCGCCCCTGGGGTACCGCTGCGGAGTACACGGTCGTGCCGGTGCGCCAGGCCGTACGGCTCGGCTCCGCCCCGTTCGAGCTGGGGGCGAGCCTGGGCATCCCGTTCCTGACCGCGCACCGCTGCCTCACCGTCGGCGAGACCATGCCGGATCAGCTGCGTCCGGGGGCGCTGGCCGACCGTACGGTGCTGGTGCAGGGCGGGGCGGGCGCGGTCGGCAACGCGGCGATCCAGCTCGCGGCCTGGTCGGGCGCCCGGGTGATGGCGACGGTGAGCAGCCCGGAGAAGGCGCGGCTGGCGGCGGACGCCGGCGCCGGCATGGTGATCAACTACCGCGAGCAGGACGTGGCCGGCGAGGTCCGCAAGATCGCGCCGGACGGGGTGGACGTGATCGTGGAGGTGGCGGCGGCGCAGAACGCCGGGCTGGACGCGCAGCTGATCGGGCAGGACGGCACGGTCGCCGTCTACGCCGACACCGGCGGCGACGTGCTGACGGTGCCGATCCGGCCGATGATGGTGCGCAACGCCCGCTGGCAGTTCGTCTTCACGTACAACACCCCGGGCCTGGCGAAGGCGCGGGCGATCGACGACGTCGGCGCGGCCGCGGCGCAGGGCGGGCTGCGGGTCGGTCCGGAGGCGGGTCTGCCGCTGCACCGCTACCCGCTGGAGCGGGCCGCCGAGGCGCAGCAGGCGGTGCAGGACGGCGTCACCGGCAAGGTCCTGATCACCACCAGCGACAGCTGACAGCCGTGGGGCCGCGCCCGGCGGCCCCGGCTGGACCGGCGGCCCCGGCTGGGCCGGCGGCCCCGGCTGGGCCGGCGGCCTTGGCTGACGGTCGCGGTCAGGTCAGCTGCTCGGCGCGCAGGTCGCCCTCGGCGTAGCGCTGACGGACGACCTTCTTGTCGAACTTGCCGACGCTGGTCTTCGGCACCGCCTCGATGAACGCCCAGCGCTCCGGCAGCTGCCAGCGCGCCAGCGTCCCGGCGAGGAACTCGTGCAGCTGCGCCGGGGTGACGCTCGCCCCCTCCTGGAGGACCACCGTCGCCAGCGGGCGCTCACCCCAGCGTTCGTCGGGCACCCCGACCACGCAGGCCTCCAGCACCGCCGGGTGGGCCATCAGCGCGTTCTCCAGCTCCACCGAGGAGATCCACTCCCCGCCGGACTTGATGACGTCCTTGGCCCGGTCGGTGAGGGTGATGAAGCCGTCGGCGGAGAGGGCGCCGACGTCGCCGGTGCGTAGCCAGCCGTCGCGGAACTTCTCCTCCCCGGGCGTCTCCTCGCCGAGGTAGCGCCCGGTGACCCACGGCCCGCGGACCTCCAGCTCCCCCACGGAGGCGCCGTCGGCGGGGAGCACCTCGCCGCTCGCGCCGACGATGCGGGCCGCCACCCCGGCCGGCACCCGCCCTTGCGTGTAGCGGTAGCGCCACTCCTGCTCGCCGTCGACGCCGGCCGGTGGCCGGGCGACCGAACCCAGCGGCGAGGTCTCCGTCATCCCCCAGGCGTGGATGACGCGGATGTCGTGCCGCTCCAGGAAGGCGTGCATCAGCGCCGGCGGGCAGGCCGAGCCGCCGACGATCACCTCCCGCAGCGAGGAGGTGTCCGTGGGATGGGCGTCCAGGTAGGTGAGCAGGTCCGTCCAGATCGTCGGCACCGCCCCGGCGATCGTCGCCCGCTCGCCCGCGATCATCGCGGCCAGCGGCTCGGCCTGCAGGAACCGGTCCGGCATGATCAGCGAGGAGCCGGCCATGAACGACGCGTACGGCAGCCCCCAGGACATGGCGTGGAACATCGGCACCACCGCGAGCGTCCGATCGGTGGCGCCGAGCCCGAAGCCCTCCGGCATGCAGACCTGCAGCGCGTGCAGCCAGAGCGAACGGTGCGAGTAGGCCACGCCCTTCGGGTTGCCGGTCGTTCCCGAGGTGTAGCAGAGGGCTGCGGCGTCGCGCTCGTCGAGTTCCGGCCAGTCGTACGTCTCGGGCCGGCCGGCGAGCAGTTCGTCCCAGGCGTGCACGGTGACCCGGTCACCGGCGGAGTGCCGCAGCGCGGCCAGGTCGGCGGGGCCGTTGACCACGACGTGCCGCACGGTCGTCAGCTGCGGCAGCACCTTCGCCAGCAGCGGCAGCAGGGTGTGGTCGACCAGCACCACGTGGTCCTCGGCGTGGTTGGCGATGTAGGTGAGCTGGTCGGGGAAGAGCCGGATGTTCAGGGTGTGCAGCACCGCGCCCATGCCGGGCACCGCGAAGTAGGCGACGAGGTGCTCGGCGTTGTTCCACATGAAGGTCGCCACCCGCTGGTCGCCGGTGACCCCGAGGTCGCGCAGGGCGTGCGCCAGCCGGGCGGCATCCCGCCCCACCTGCGCGTACGTCGTGCGGCGGGGCTCGGCGCCGGTGGCGGTGACGACCTCGGCGCTGCCGTGCACGGTGGCCCCGTGCTCCAGCAGGCGGGAGATCAGCAACGGGGTGTCCATCATCGTGCTGCGCATGTCGCCAACCTAGTGGCCCAGGTCACATCAGGGGAACCCCCGCGCGACGAGCGTCGATGCCGAAGGATGTCGGGCAACCCCCTTACGCAGCGGCGGGACGCTTCCGTCGGGCAACCTGGGTCAGCGCGCGTACGACGTCGGCGGGCCGTACGGTGATCGGCTCGTCGCCGGCGGCGTCGAGCGCGGCGTAGTGGGCCTCCACGATCTCCCGCAGGATCGCGCCCGGCTTGAGACCGCGCGCCTGCGCGTCCTCCAGCACCCGCTGGGCGATGTCGCTCGAATACCGGGCGGACATCGTCACCTTCGTCGCCGGCGGGGTGTTGTCGACCACCGCGCCGGACCAGTCCTGGCTGTTGAGCGACTCCTGGGCCGCCTTGATGTCATCTGCTCGACTCATCGTCCGTCCCTCTCCATCAGCTTGTGCAGTGGCTGCGCCTCGCACCGACGTGGCGGACGATCCGCGGCCGGGCCGCGGTGAGCACGTGCAGGGCGGCCTGCCAGCCCACACCGGCCCGATCGAGCGCCTCGTAGCTGGCGTAGGAGAACCGGTACGGGTCGACCGTCATGGGCAAAGTATACAAACGCATACACCGGATGTGGCGGCTTGCGGAGAGGATTTCTGCGCCGCCCCGGTCAGCAGAGCCCACCCGCCGGCGCCCTGGCACTCCTAAGGTGGTGCGGTGAGCATTTCCTGGGAAGAGTCCTACGTCGGTCAACTGCGGGCACTCGCCGGGGACCGCGTACTGCTCTTCGTCGGCGCACGGGGCGTGGTCCGCGACGAGGCGGGCCGGCTGCTGCTGATCCAGCGCTCCGACAACGGGCACTGGGCGCTGCCGGCGGGCGCGATGGAGCTGGGCGAGTCGATCTCCGACTGCGTCATCCGGGAGGTACGCGAGGAGACCGGCCTGCACGCCGAGGCGGTCACCCCCGTGGCCATGTACACCGGCCCGGAACGCACCCACACCAACATGTACGGCCACACGTACCAGCTCTTCAGCGTCGCGTTCCGGGTCGACCGCTGGTCGGGGACGCTGGCGACCGTCACCGACGAGACCACCGACGCCCGCTTCTGCGCCCCGGACGAGTTCCCGGCCCCGCTCTCCCCCTCGGTGATCGAAACCCTGGCCGACCTGGCCGCCTTCGAGAAGTCCGGCAACGTCGTCCTGAAGTGAGCCCGCGCCGCCCGCTCATCAGGTGGCGGGCAGGCATCAGGCGCTCCCCTCGGTACGGGCCTGGAGGGCGGCGGCCTCCGCGTCGTCGGCGGGCAGCTGCGGGCCCGGGCCGCGCAGCCTGCGGTCGGGCAGGGCGAGGGTGACCAGGACGGCGACCACGGCGACCGCGGCGGTGGCGAGGAAGACGTTGTGCAGGGCGTCGACGAAGGCACCCCGGATGGCGTCGCGCAGCGGCGCGGGGAGTCCGACGATCACCGCAGGTTCGTTGACCGAGATCCCGGCTCCGCCGCTGGCGGCGACCGCCGCCGCCTGCTCCGGCGGCAGCTGGGCGATGACCGCGGGCAGCCGCGCGGCGAGTCCGTCGGTGAGCCGGGCGGTGAGCACCGCGCCGAGAATCGCCACCCCGAACGCCCCGCCGAGGGACCGGAAGAAGGTGGCCGCGGCGGTGCCGGCGCCCATGTTCCGGGCGGTGATGGCGTTCTGCACGGCGAGCACCAGCGACTGCATGCAGAGCCCCAGCCCGATGCCGAGCACCGTCAGATAACCGAAGGCCAGCCAGAGCGAGGTCTGGACCTGTAGCCGGGTCAGCAGCAGCAACCCGACGGTGAGGATCGCCGTGCCCGCCACCGGAAACCACTTGTACCGGCCGATCCGGCTCATCGCCCGGCCGGTGAGCACCGAGGTGACGATCACCCCGAACATCATCGGCAGCAGCAGGAAGCCACTGCGGGTCGGCGAGGCCCCCTTGACGATCTGCAGGTAGAGCGGGATGTAGATGATCGACCCGAACATCACCAGGCCGAGGACGAAGCCGGCGATGTTGGCCAGGGCGAAAGTGCGCCCACGGAAGAGCCGCAGCGGCAGGATCGGTTCACTCGTACGCGACTCCTGGAGTAGGAAGAGCGCGCCGAGCAGCACGCCGGCGGCGAAGAGCCCGACGATCACCGGTGAGCCCCAGGTGTACTCGGATCCGCCCCAGCTCAGCGCGAGCAGCAACGTGCTGACCCCGGCCACCAGCAGCAACGCCCCGAGCCAGTCGAGCTGGTGCGGGCGGCGCTGGAACGGCACGAGCCGCAGCACGTGGTAGCAGACCACGATCGCGGCGATGCCCAGCGGCACGTTCACATAGAAGATCCAGCGCCAGTTGGTCTCGGCGAAGTAGCCGCCGACCAGTGGCCCGGCGACCGCGGAGACACCGAAGACCGCCCCGAATACCCCCTGGTAGCGGCCGCGTTCCCGGGGGGAGACCACATCGGAGATGATCGTGAAGGCGAGGGTCATCAGCCCGCCCGCGCCGAGGCCCTGCAGGCCGCGGGTGGCGATGAGCTGGGTCATGTCCTGCGCCATGCCGGCCAGCAGCGAGCCGGCGAGGAAGACCCCGATCGAGAAGAGGAAGACCGGCCGCCGCCCGACCAGGTCGGCCATCTTGCCGTAGAGCGGCGTCGAGGCGGTCGAGGCGAGCAGGTACGCCGTGACCACCCACGAGTAGTGGTTGATGCCGCCGAGCTCACCGACGATGGTGGGCAGCGCGGTGCCGACGATGGTCTGGTCGAGCGCGGCGAGCAGCATGCCGGTGATGAGACCGGCCATCAGCAGCCAGAGTTGACGCCGGCTCAGTGCGGGAAAGGTTGCCTCCACCCCGCCATGCTCGGCCGGGGCCGCCGCCCGCCGCTGAGCTTTGGCGGTATTGGCCGCAACCGCCGACGCCGCCGGGCACCCGTCCCGGCGGCGTCGAGTTGGCGGCGACGGCCCGGCCTTTCGACGCGGGCCGGTTGCTGCTTACTGCTGGGCGCTGACCGGCGTGCGCTGCTGCTCGCGCTGTCCGCGGTGCACGCCCTCGGCGAACTCCTCCACGATCTTGGCGTTGAAGGCCGGGATGTCGTCCGGCTTGCGGCTGCTGACCAGCCCGTTGTCGACGTGCACCTCGGCGTCGATCCAGTTCGCCCCGGCGTTGGTCAGGTCGGTGCGCAGGCTCGGCCAGGAGGTGATGGTCCGCCCCTGCACCACCCCGGCCTCGATCAGCGTCCAGGGGCCGTGGCAGATCACGCCGACCGGCTTGCCCGCGTCGAAGAACGAGCGCACGAACCGGACCGCGGCCGGATCACCGCGCAGCTCGTCGGGGTTGGCGACGCCACCGGGGAGCACCAGCCCGTCGTAGCGCTGCGGGTCGGCGTCGCCGACGGTGACGTCCACGTCGTACGTGCTGCTCTTGTCGAGGTGGTTGAAGGCCTGGATGCTGCCCGGCCGCAACGCCACCAGGTCCACCTCACCGCCGGCTGCGCGGACGGCCTTGGCGGGTTCGGTGAGCTCCACCTCCTCGACCCCGTCGGTGGCGAGGAACGCGATCCGCTTGCCCTGCAGGCTCTTCGTCATGGTCATCGTTTCCTTTCCTGTGGGGGTGGTTGCCCCGGTTCTCCCGGGAAAGCTCCTCTTCCTGCTTCCCGCAGCCGGCCCCGCCAAACGCCGCGCGGAGCCGTACGCGGCAGGTTTGAGCAGGACCGACAGGGGGATCCGCGCCGCATGACGGCAGCGGGAGCGGATCGACGGCGGCTCGCGTCGGTGGTCCACAGCTGGGCCGGACGTCCGGTGCTGGTGCTCGGGGACGCGATGCTCGACGAGTGGCGTTTCGCCGACCCGGACCGGCTCTGCCGGGAGGCGCCCGCGCCGGTGCTGACCCTGCGGCGGCGCAGCTGCGCGGCCGGCGGCGCGGCGAACACGGCGGTGAATCTGGCCGCCCTCGGCGGTGCGGCGACCCTGGTCTCCCCGGTCGGTGCGGACGCCCCCGCCGACGAACTGCACGACTGTCTGGGACGCGCCGGCGTGCAGGACCGGACGGTGAGCCTGCCGGGCCGGCACACGGCGGTGAAGCGGCGGATCCTCGCCGCCGGGCAGATTCTGCTCCGCGAGGACTCCGGCGGCGCCGACGATCCGCTCACCGGCGAGGCCGTCGAGGAACTGCTCGGCACCCTCGCCGAGACGACCGAGGAGCTGCGCCGCGCCGGTGACGGCACGCCACCGCCCCTGGTCGTCTGCGACTACGGCCTGGGCGCGCTCCCCGGTCCCGTACGGGACTGGCTGGTGCGCCACCGCGACCGGTTCGGCGTCGTGGCGCTGGACGCCCACGACCTGGCGCTCTGGCGGGGACTGGCGCCGACGGTGGTGACTCCGAGCTTCGCCGAGGCGACCCGGCTGCTCTCCACCGCGGCCGACCCGACCGGTGTCGCGACGCCGGCCGGCGATCCGGGCGCGGCGCCCACCGGCGGTGAGCCGGCGGCCGGCGCGGACCGGGTGGAGCTGACCAGCGACGGGCGCAGCGTCACCGGGGCCGGGCTGACCGTCAGCACCGCCCCCGGTGCCGGCACGGACCGCGCGGTGCTGGCCGGCGCCCGCCTCGCGGAGCTGCGGGAACGCACCGGCGCCGCGGTCGTGGCGATCACCCTGGACACCGACGGCGCGATCGTCGGCGGCGCCGACGGGGCGCAGCGGCGCAGCCACAGCACGCCGGTGCCGGCCAGCCACGCCGTCGGCGCCGGGGACGCCTACCTGGCGGCGATGACGCTGGCGCTGACCGCACAGGCGCCGCTGCCGACGGCCGCGCAGCTCGCCCAGCTCGCCGCCACCAGCACCGTCACCGCCACCGGCACCTGCGTCTGCCACCGCGACGACCTGCTGGCGGCCCTGGGCGGTGAGGAGCCGGCCACACGCGGCGACATCGTCGCCGAGGCCGCGGAGCTGCTCGACCTGATCGGACGGCACCGGGACGCGGGCCGCTCGGTGGTCTTCACCAACGGCTGCTTCGACGTGCTGCACCCGGGGCACGTGCGCTACCTGGAGCAGGCCGCACACCTCGGCGACGTGCTGGTGGTGGCGGTCAACGCCGACGACAGCGTACGGCGGCTCAAGGGCCCGGACCGGCCGGTCAACCCGGTGCAGGACCGGGTGGCGGTCCTCGCCGCGCTCTCCTGTGTGGACCATGTGGTGGTCTTCGAGGAGGACTCGCCGTCGGCGCTGATCGAGGCGGTCCGGCCCGACGTCTACGTAAAGGGCGGCGACTACCCGCCGGAGATGGTGCCGGAGGCGCCGCTGGTGCGCCGCCTCGGCGGCGAGGTCCACACCCTCGGGTACGTCCCGGACCGCTCCACCTCGGCGATCATCGACCGGATCCGCGCCCACGACCGCGGCCCGGCCCCCGACCGCGGCCAGGCCCCGGACCGTGCGTCCGCCACGGCCGATCCCGCCACGGCCGATCCTGTTGCGGCCGATCCCGTCGCCGGCACCGCACCCGCGGACGCGGCCGGGCGTGACCACCGAGTCCGGGAACCGTGAACCGGCCGCTGGATCCGGG
>Ga0233383_1000341_pt1 | contig 18788 bp, 18 predicted proteins | sample ElkDunMinimDraft_14_FD_191542 | JGI IMG/M metagenome (GOLD analysis project Ga0233383, IMG submission 191542) | Fecal eukaryotic communites from dung pellets of Tule Elk in California, USA - Elk Dung G16 | ecosystem: Host-associated > Mammals > Digestive system > Large intestine > Fecal | place...
GATCGGCCGCTGGAGAACGTCCCCACGGAGGTCCTCGAGGCGTTCCTGCGCAAGAGGTGACGCCGTGCAGTTGCTGACCGAGGCGCAGCAGGAGGCGGCGGTGGCGCTTGCTGCTGCCGAGGCATGGCGCCGCGGCACACTGAACTGGAAGCTCGACTCCAATCAGGTCGGCATCCGCCTCGAGATGGAGGCCAAGCCGCGCGGGCGCTTCATCTTGGAGTGCGCGCGGCGCCTCGGGAAGACGTACCTCCTGTGCGTCCTGGCCGTGGAGGTGTGTATCCGCAAGGCCGGCGCTCGCGTCGTCTACGCCGGGCCCACGATCAAGGACGTTACGGAATTCATCATTCCGAATTTTGACGCCGTCTGCGCGGACGCGCCTCCCGAGCTCAAGCCCTTCTATGACGCCACGAAGGGCCATCTTCGGTTCCCGAACGGCTCCTACGTCCACATCTTCGGGTGCGACGACAAGCGCAAGGCCAACCGTGGGCGCGGCCCTGCTGCGGACCTCCTGATCGTCGACGAGGCGGGCTTCATCCCGATCCTGTCGTACGTGGTGAAGTCCGTACTTCGACCGCAGTCGATGACGACGGGCGCGCGGATGTTCATCGCGTCAACGCCTGCGGAGGAGCCCGGGCACGACTTCACCGCGATGGCCGAGCGTGCGGAGGCCAACGGGACCTACGCGCGCCGCACCATCTACGACAACCCGCGCCTCTCCGAAGAGCGGATCCGCGAGTACATCGACGAGGACGCCGCGGACGAGGGGATGACGCACGAGGAGTACGTCGAGACGGACACGTTCCGTCGCGAGTACCTCGCCGAACGCGTAACAGACGCAACGCTGGTGGGTGTGCCCGAGTGGCCCAAGGTGGCAGCGCAGTTGACGGTGGAGCGCGAGCGTCCCGAGTACTTCGACGGCTACACGGCTCTCGATTACGGCGGCGCGGACCCTCACGCCGCGCTGTTCGCGTATCTCGACTACCAGCGCGGGGTGTTGGTGGTCGAGGATGAACTCCTTCTGCGCGAGGGGGAGAACACGGCCGACCTCGCAGACGCCATCAAGACCAAGGAGCGCGCCCTGTGGGGCACGTCTGGCTGGGACGGGACGCTCCGGCTGCTGCGCGAGTCCGAGGGCGCCAACCTCCCTGACGAGTGGAGTCCGGCACAGGGAGTGCGGCCGCAGCCGTATGCGCGCATCGCGGACCACGACGTGCAGTTGACGAGGGATCTGCGGGAGCTCCACGGGATTGCCTTCGTGCCGGCCATCAAGACCGACAAGCAGCACGCCGTGAACCGGCTGAACGTGCTGCTGCGCCAACTCAAAATTGAGATCCACCCGCGCTGCCGCAACCTCATCCGGCACCTGCTCGCGACGCTGTGGAAGAATCACAACCGAGACGATTGGAAGCGCAAGAACGGCGAGCACGGCGACCTGGTGGACGCGCTCCTGTACCTGTCGCGAGCGGTGGACTGGACGCGCAACCCGTGGCCGCGCACCTACAGTCGAGAGCAGCCCGCGACGAGCGCACGGCGCCTCGCGGCTGCCCTGGGCGGGCGTCGCTAGTGACATTGCCCGCCGAGCCTGCCCGAATGACTCGACGGTCAGCCCCCTACTTCGCCGCGCTGCCGGCGACCCAGCTTGCCGCTGCGCTGTTGGAGCGCGTGAAGCGCGAGCGCGACGGACGCGGCACGGAAGATCTGCTGCGCGTCTGGCGCACGGCCTACGCGCACCTCTACCCCGCGACAGAGCGCACGCGGCACGGGAGCGCCGGCAGCACCATCCAGCCGCTCCTGGAAGGTGAGCAGGGCCAGTTGGTGCGGATGCGGATGGGAGCGGCTCGCTCGCAGGCCCAGGCGCTCCACGCGCTCGTCGGCAATGCCTCCATGTCCTGGGAGACGATGGCTCGCAGCTCGGATGCCAGCGCCCAGAATGCGTGCGTGCTCGGCCAGCGACTCCTCGAGGACGCGTGGCACGAGAAGGGGCTCGACGACGTGAGCTCCCGCTGGCTCGAACAGTCGATCGGCCTGGGCTGGGCGTGGGCGTGGCCCGAGTGGGACGAGACGGCTGGGGAGGTGACGAGCTACGACCAGAGCGACGACGGCCGGCGCCGGTTGGTGACGTTCTCCGGTGACGTGCGGCTCCATGTGCTGCCACCCTGGGATGTGGTGGTGGACTACTCCGCGCCGTCGCTGGAGGCGTGCCCGTGGAGGATCGCCGTCACCTGGCGCAGCCGCTACGACATCGCCGAGGCGTACGGGCGCGAGGACGACGGCTCTTGTGGCGCGCGCTACGACGCGCTCATGGAGGCGTCGTCCGACGACTGCCTCCGGTGGATGATGGAGGAGTCCTCGAAGGGCGAGTCGGACCTGGTGCCGGTGCTCCACCTGCTCCATGCGCCCACGCCCGCGCTGCCTCTCGGGCGCTACGTCGCGACGTGCGGCGACGTCGTGCTGAAGGCGGGCCCGCTCGCGGACTACTACGCCGGCGGGATGCCCATCGTCCGCCTGGCGCTCGAGGAGCAACTCGGCACGCCGCGTGGTTATTCGCGCTGGTGGGATTCGCTCGGCGCGCACGAGAAGCGCGACGATCTGATCAGCGCTGTCGTGAGCAACAACAACGCGCTGGCGGTGCAGAGCGTGGCGGTGGCGCGCGGCTCTGGCGTCAGGGCTGAGCGCCTCGGAGGCCTGCAGGTCATCGAGTATGAGCCGGGGAGCGAGCCTCCGCAGGCCATCCAACTGACGCGCAGCGCCCCCGAGACGTACGACCTGATCGACAAGCTCAAGAGCGAGGGGCAGGAGGGCCTGGGCCTCAACGACGTGGCGATGGGCAACCCGGAGCGCGGCGGCTCCGGTGCGTCGTACGCGCTGCTCGCAGGCGCGGCGAAGGAGCAGACGGGCCCGCTCCAGCGCCGCTACGTCAGCGCGGTGGGGCGCCTCGGACTGGCCTACCTCCGGGTGCTGCGCCAGCACGTCACGGAGGAGCGCGTGCTCGCGCGAGCCGGCAAGGCGGCGCGCAATATGTTCAGCGCGTCGAAGTGGCGTGGGGACGACCTCGATGGCGTGGACAGCGTCCGCGTCTCCGTGGGCAACGCCATGCAGCAGACCATCGCAGGCCGCGCGCAGCTCGCGGACCTCTACGCCGAGCGTGGCTGGCTCCCGGGTGGTGTCGCCGACTACCAGCAGGTGCTCGACACGGGCCGCCTCGATGCCGTGACGGATCCCCAGCGCGCCGAGTACCTCGCCAGCGAGTCCGACGTGGAGGCCCTGCAGCGTGGTGAGACGCCCGCCGTGCATGCGTTCCACGACCATCCGTTCCGCAGCAGGCGCGGCGCGGCGGTGCTCTCCTCCCCCGAAGCTCTTGCGGACCCGTCCGTGGTGGAGGCCGTCTATGGCTACGTCGCGGCGCACTATCTCGAGTTCTATGGGATCGACATGGAGGCCGACCCCATGCGCCAGCAGCGGCTCCGCGAACTGCTGGGCCAGATGCCGCCCGCGCCGCTGGACCCGATGGCGATGGGAGCGCCCCCGCCGCCTCCCGGTGGCGAGGGGCCGATGCCGCTGGACCCCACCGGGCAGCCCGACGCCGCAGGACTGCCGACGATGCCGACCCAGCCGACCAATCCACTGACGGGCGAGCAGTACGACCCACTGACTGGCGGCGGCATGGTGCCTCCGCCCACCTCTTGAGGGAGAGACCATGACCGATGTTGCTGCCTCTGCTGCGCCTGCCGCAGCCCCCGCGCCTGTTGTGGGCGCTTCCGCCGTCCCTGCCGCACCCACGCAGGGCTCGGCGCCGATCGGCTCGCCCGCGCCTGCTCAGGCCGCCCCTGCGGCGTCCGGAGAGCGCGCCCGAGGCCCCGACGGGAAGTTCATCCCTTCATCCGGGGATGCGGCTCCATCCGTACCTCCCGAGACGCCAACGCAGGCCGCCGCGCGTCGACGCCTCGCGCTCAAGGTGCGTGGCGAGGAGCACGCCCTCGACCTCGACGACAGCACCGCGGATGCGCTGGCGAGACTCTACGGCACCACGCCGGACAGGCTCGACGTCGCGCTGCAGAAGGACGTGTACGGCGACCGAGCCATCAAGGAGGGGCGACAGGCGCAGGAGCAGGCCAAGCGGCTGATCGAAGCGCTGCGCTCTCCCGAGTCGGTGGTGGAGGCCCTCGAGGCGCTGGGTCACGACGTGGACGCGCTCTCGTTCAAGCGCCTGCAGGCCGCAGCCGCGCGCGAGTCCATGACGCCCGAGGAGCGCGCCTTTGCCGAGCGGGAGCAGGCGCTGGCCCAGCGTGAGGCGCGGTTGCGCGAGATCGAGGAGCGCGGGCAGGAGCAGGAGCGCACGCAGGCCGAGCAGCAGGCGTTCGCGTCGGCTCAGGCCGGCGTGCTCGCCGCACTCCAGGAGCACGGCCTACCACGCTCTCACCGCACCATCCGCATGGTGGCCGACGCGATGCTCGGAGCCATGCAGGCTGGAATCACGCTGACGCCCGCGCAGGTGGCTGCCGAGGTCCGCGCAGAGCTCGACGGCCTCAACACGGAGTACCTGGGAGCCATCCCCGAGGAGGCGCTTGGCCAGCGTCTCGCGCCACGCATCGCCGCCATGCCCGTGGAGCGCCTGGTAGCCATGCTGGGCCCGCGTCTGCGCGACGTGCTGCAGCACACCGTGGCACAGCAGAGGGCACGCGCTGGAGTGGTGCCGCAGGCGTCCGCGCAGCCCGTGCAGCAGCCCGCCGGAGAGCCGCAGGAGATCCTCACGCCCTCCGAGGCCATGCGCCGTCTGCGCTCCGGTGCGCGCTAGTGACATTGGATCCGTAGCGTCTCCGTCATGGCTCAGAGCAGGGCCTGACGGGGCGCACGGCGCTACCCCGCGACACCTGCCAGGGCCGACGTAGAGCGGCCACACGACGAGGGCGCATCGCGCCACCCGAGTCGAGCGAGAGGCCACCATACCCTCACTCCTCAGGACGTCGCGCGAGAGCCATAGGCCCGCCGACGCAAGTGCAACCATGGCAGGTGAAGTCACGTTTGACGAGGTCGACGGCCTCAGCAAGAAGGTCTATGCGGACGTGGTGGTCAACGCGCTCCCCGAGGCCGCGATCCTCCAGCGCATGTATCCGCTCGCGAGCAACAAGCGCTTGGGCGACACGTACCAGCAGAGCGTTGTCCTCGATCCGCCCAACGGCATCACCTACGAGGGCAGCGAGGGCGACGTCATGAGCCTTGCCGCTCCCGAGGCGCTCACCATCAAGCAGGCCGCGCTGCCGCCCTTCGCCACGTCGCTGCGCGTGCAGAGCTCGATGGCCGCCTTCTCCCGACTGCAGGAACAGGGGGAGGGCGTCGTCAAGAGCTACATCGCGGAGCAGATGCTGGCCATGAAGGCGAGCATCGCAAACCGCGTGGAGGCGTCGCTGCTGCGCGGCCAGTCGCCCACCGGCTACGGCGTCGTCGAGAGCGTCACGGGCGTCAACGCCGACTACGCCGACGTCGTCTTCACCGAGGCGAGCTTCGCGCCGGGGCTGTTCTTCGCCTTCGCGGGCAAGAGCAAGTGGTCCACCTGGCAAGCCGGTGGCACCGCGCGCCTCAACACGGACGGCTCGATCAAGCTGCTCCGCGTGGACTCCCGCGCCCGCACCGTCAGGTTCAAGATCACCGGCACCGTGGCGGCCAGCTTCGTGGCGACCGACATCCTGTTCCCGTACTCGGCGCGCACCGGTGCCGCCGCCTACAACGAGGCGGTGGGCCTGTTCTCGCAGGCGAGCAACACCACCGGAACGTCGCTCGGCATCGACGCGGGCACCTATCCGACCTGGGCGGGCAACACGGCCAACGTCGGCGGCAACCTCACCTACGCGGGGCTCGAGTCCTACTGCGGGGATCTGCGCGACCGCGGCGCCGAAGGGAAGATCGTCGCCCTCGTGCCCAACCGCCTGTGGGGCGAGCTCAAGGCCGAGCTGATGACCCAGCGGATCCTCGATTCCAGCTACAACCCGGCGAAGGGCCGCACCGGCGTGAAGTCGCTGCAGTTCACCACGGCCGACCTGGGCGACGTGGACCTCGTGGTCCACCCGTTCCTTCCGCTCGGCAGCGCGCTCCTGCTGCCCGAGGCGGACGTCCAGCGCGTCGGCAGCTCCGACGTGGTGTTCGGGATCCCCGGCCGCCCCGGTGACCAGATGTGGCAGTACGTCCAGGACAAAAATGCGGCCGAGCTGCGCTGCTACACCGACCAGGCCATCCTGCTCCGCGCGCCCTCGCACGCGTACGCCCTCACCGGCATCAGCTACACCTGATGCCGTCCCGTCGGCCGGGGAGGGCGTCCCCTCCCGTCCTCCCCGGCTGACACCTACCGCTCTCCATCCGGAGTCAAGCCATGCCTCTCGTCACGCAGACAATCACCGTGCAGCACCGCGCCGGAACCAAGGGCTCGCTCCAGGTGCCCCTCAACGGCGCCACGAAGGACAAGCGCCTCAAGCTCAAGGACTTCGCCCGGCTCGTCTGGGCGATCGCCGCGGGGCAACTCATGTCCGCGACGCATCCGCGCGTCATCACCGGCACCACGCCGGCTGCCGGCACCGTGACGCTCGCGACCGCCAGTGGCACCGTGGGCGCCACCATCAACGGCGTGGCCATCACCGTGACCTACGCCACTTCCGACGCGAACACCGCCAGCCTCCTGGCTGCGGCGATCAACGCGAGCGCCAACGCCCTGGTGAAGGACATCGTGAGCGCAACCAGCGCGCTCGGCGTCGTCACCATCACCAGCACGGTGGCAGGCGTCGCGGGCAACACCATCACCCTGGCAGCGTCCGGCACCGGCGCGACCGCGAGCGGGGCCCGTCTCACGGGTGGAGCGGGGATGACGTATGCGTTCTGACCCTTCGATGAAGGCGCTCGAGGAGATCCGCGATTGGGCAGCCAAGGGCGAGGCGCGCGGCATCGGCCAGCGAGCCGGGCTCGAGCTCCCCGAGGATGCCGACTTCGTCGCGCTCGCCGAGGAGACGCCCGGCGTCGAGCCGGAGCCCCAACTGCCGCCGCCCGCGGAGAACGCCGACGAGCTGGAGAACGGCTCTGTCAGCCCCGAGCAGCTCGAGCAGCTCCTGGCGCTGCTGGCCTCGGAGGGCTGAGCCGTGGCCGACTACCGCGCCGCCGCGCTGGCTCAGGAGACGCTGCGCCGTGGGTACATCCCCGCGGCTTCGGTGACGTTCTCCGAGGAGGCGCTGGTCGGCATCATGAGCGACGAGCTGCGCGGCTTCGTCGTGGACCTGCTGCGCGAGTCGGGCGGGGAGCATCTGGTGGTGCCGCACACCATCCAGGTGCAGCCCGGCGTCACCGAGTACCGACTGCCTCCGAGAGCCGTCACCAACGGCGTCCGGCGCGTCTCCGTGGAGATCGGCCAGGCGCAGGTGCAACTGCCGCAGATTTCGCCCGACGCGCTCGACGGCTCGTCCGGCGTGGGCGGCTACTTCTTGCGCGGGCCCCGCCTCGTGCTGTGGCCGGCGCCGACGCAGGCGCGGACGCTGCGGGTGGACTACCTCCTGCGCCCCTCGCAGCTCGTCACCACCGGCTACGGCGTGGTGTCCGGCGTCACCGTCGCTGGGCCGACCGCCACCATCACCGTCGCCTGGGAGGGCACGCCGCTGACGACGGGCACCCTCGACGTGGTGAGGGCCTCCCCTCCGTTCGATGTGCTCGCGGTGGGCGTCCTGGGCGTCGTCTCGGGCACCACCGTCACCGTGCCCGTCGCCTCGGTGCTCGAGATGCCCGAGGCGGGCGACTACGTGTGCCGCGCCGGGGAGTCGCCTGTGCCGAGCGTCCCGCTTGAGCTCCACGCGCTGCTCGCTCAGCGGACCGCGTGGGCGGCGCTCTCGTCCATCGGAGACGCTGGGGCCAATGCGGCCTACGAGCGCACGCAGGAGATGCGCGCCCAGTGCCTCGCGCTGCTGTCGCCCCGGGACATTGGGGCCCGGCACTACGTCATGAGCGGCCTGCGGCGCGGTGGCCTGCGCTGGGCTGGGAGGTGGGCGCGATGACGTCTCCGGTGCCTCAGGTCCGCGTCCGCGGGCTCTACACGGGCCGTGGCCTGGTGGACGCTCCTGCGGGCGCCCTGCAGGTGGCGGACAACGTGGTGTGCCTGCTGCCTGGCACCGTGGAGCCGCGCCGTGGCGACGAGCTGCTGTCCGCGACGCCTCGGAGCAGCGCAGGCGGCCCCCATGCCTCTGCGGTGGCCTACGCCACGCGGATGCTGGTGCATGTCGCCAGCGAGACGCAGGTGCAGATCATCGACGCCGACACGGACACCGCGGGGACCTACGCGGCGACGATGCACCCTCGCGGCGGCATCCCGATGCGCGCGCTCGGACGGCAGGCGTACCTGTGCACCGGGGCGGGCGTGCAGATCGCGGAGGCGTCGCCCTCCGTGGCGATTCGTCCCGCCGGCGTGCCTCGGATGCTGGATCTCCGGTTCGGTGGATACTGGCCCTCCGCTGGTGGGCCGGATCCAGTGAAGCCCAACAGCGTGGTGGCCTACCGCGCCGTATGGGGCTACCGCTACACGATGCCGGGCACGGGCGAGGTCCGCGAGCACTGGGGCGCTCCCAGCGCAATCATGGTGGTGCGGAACACCAACACCACCTCGCCATTCTATCCGACCATCACCGTTCCATGGCCCGGCTCGGGTGCGGCCGGAGGCGTCGTCAACCTGGTGCGTCTCTACCGCACCGACAACGCCACGCCGGCAACGGCCAGCCCAGGCGACGAGATGTTCCTGGTGCTCGAGCAAGCCGTCACCTCCGGAGTGTCTCCATCCACGGTCGTGATGCGCGACCTCAGCCCGGACGCGTTTCTGGGCGCCCCTCTCTACACCAACGCCGACACTGGGGATGGCGAGGGTGCGGCGGGCGCCAACCTGCAGCCTCCGCTCGTGTGTAGCGATGTTGCGTCGTGGGACGCGCGCGCCTGGTACGGCAGCTATGCCACGCGCGGGTCTACGACCATCCAGGTGATCGGCACCCAGGCGTTCGTCACGACGGTCCCGAGATCCACGCTGTTTCTTCGCTCGTTCAACGCAGCGGGCGCGGTGGTGACGGGTGAGACGTACCAGGCGATCGGGACGGATCCAGGTGTCGCTGGTTACTTCGTCGTGACCACATCCGGCACGCCGTCGCAGAACGTGGAGGCTACGGCGCGCAGCCTCGTCGCGAACATCAACGCCTATTCGGCAATCGCCTTTGCGTCCTACGCGTCGAGCCTCAACGACCCCCCGGGAATGATTGAGATCTGGCCGCGTGCCGGCCTCGACATTGCCTCTGTCCTTCTCGCCACGGACGAAGACTCCGCGGTGTCGGAGATGTTCTCCCCTGTTCTCCCGACGGACATTGCTTCGCACGAGAAGGCGCAGATCCGCTACCTCGACGTTCGCCCTGGCGTCCTCGTCTGGAGCAAGCCGGGCCAGCCCGAGTCCGTGCCGCCGCTGAATTCGCTCCTGGTGGGCGACCCCTACGAGCCGATCATCGGAATGGCGGGGCTGCGCGACGGGCTCGTCGTCGCGAAAACGGATGGCCTCTACCTCGTCCACGGGAGCGCGGGCCAATACGGCGTGCAGACGCTGGACGCCTCCGTGCGGATGCCGTCTGACGCGCGCATGGGTGGGCGCGGGACGTGCCAGGTCCTCAATAACGAACTCTACCTCCACGCCTCGGACGGTCGCGTGTACGTCGCGAGCGAGTCGGGCGTCCGGGCCATCGATGCGGACGTGATGGATGCGCTCCGGTGGGCGCGGAGCGCCTGGGGCGCGGTGGACGAGCGCGACGGGCTGTATGTCCTCGGGCTGCGCGACGACATCGACGCCGTTTCACAGGCCTACGTCTACAGCTCCGAGACGCGCGCATGGACGCGGTGGGCGCCGCTCGGCGTCGGCGCGTACCGGCACTGGATGACGGCTTGGCCGCGTGGTGGCTTCGCGTCGTTCCTCGGCAGCATCCTGCGCACGCGCTCGAACGGGACGGTGGACGACTATCAGGACTATGTCGCGAGCATCTCGCTCACCTTCAACACTCCGGCCGGCGGCGTGCAGTCGATTGCATCCGGCAGCCTCGCGAGCCTGCGCGCCGGCGCGGAGCTCGTGAACGCGGCCGCTGCTGGCCAGCGCGGCGTCCTGCTGAGCGGCGGAAGTATCCTCCTGACGGGCGCCGCGTTCACGAGCGGTGTTCCGCTCACGGTGAGCGTCACCAACCCCATCGAGGCGCGCATCCTCTCAGTCCCCTGGCACGGCGGGCAGCCCGCGGCGCGCAAGTCGGTCGCCGCCTGCGAACTCACGTTCGATCGCTACGGCCTGGCTGTGCAGGGCGTGACTCCGTCCACGGCGCAGACGCCATGGGCGCAGTTCCAGCGCGAGGCGACCGGCGGCAACGGACGCCATACAAACGTCGTCATCCCAGATCCCGGCCTGCTCCCCGAGGAGGTGACGTCGGACTGGGCCGCGCGCGTGCAGCCGCGCAGCGTGCGCGTGGTGGTGCCGCGACAGCAGCAGTCGACCGGCATGTTGAGCGTGGGCCTCTCCACCAAGCAGGTGCGCGCGTTCTGGAGGCTCGGCGGATGGACCCTCGAAGCCGCGCAGGGCGGGACGGCGGTGTCCAAGTAATGGCCCCGCCTCCCCGCCAGGTGCGTCTAACGATGGACGCCTTCCCAGACTGTCCGCAGGAGTTTCGCGGCACGCTGGAGCGTCTCCTGGGGCTCCTCAACGAGTCCCAGACGGCCGTGTCGGCCGCGCTCAACAAGCAACTCACGCGCGCGGAGAACATGCGCGGCGGCTACGTCACCATCAGCGGCGTGGCTGCGAGCGGACAGGTGCGCGCACAGTGCAGGAATCCGCTGGACCGGACGCCGGCCGCCGTCTACGGCGTGAAGGTCGAGCGCACGGATGGCGCCGCGGACGGCGGAATCAACTGGTCCGTCGCGACGTGGCGATCGGTCGGAGACGGAATGCTAGAGGTGGCCGTCGTGGGCCTATTTCCGGGCGTCCCCTACCGCATCACCCTCGTAGTGGAGTGACTCATGGCCTATCGCACCCTGGATGACGACGAGGCGCAGCGACTGACGGGCACGGGGACCGTGGGGGCCACGTCCGTGTTGGGTGGTGCTCCGGCCTCCTCGAACAGCGCAGCTCCGGCAGCGCCGGCCTCGCGTTTCGTGGGCTTCGACAGGTTTCTCGCCGCCAACCGCGGCGCCGCCGAGGCCACTGCCGGACGCATCGCTGACGGCGTGGATGCGGCCCACCGGCGCGCTCAGGACGCAGCAGGCGCCGTGCGGTCCGAGGTGGATGCAGCGACTCCTGCCACGGCTCAGGCGACGCGCACCATCGGGGCTGCCGCTGCGCCCAGCGTGACCAACGCGCCCATGCCGACCGGCACCTACGGACTCAGCGGCGCCTCGCCTGCTGCCACGCTGACGGGCTCCGGCCCCCGACAGGGCGCAGAGGCGTCGAGCTACGGCGCGTACACCACCGCAGCGCACGACGCACAGACGGCAGCGGCCAACACCGGCACCATGGGCGGCCTCCAGCAGTTGATCGGCACCGGCTCGGGTGGCGCAGGCCGGTTCGATGCGGGCCTGGTGGGCGCGGTCGGGGAGCGGCGCTTCGCGGAGCAGCGCAGCCGGTACGGGGCGCTCGCCTCCGCGCTCGACCCTGCCGGCTACACCGGCACGCCGCGCGCCCCTGCCGCCGCTGCCACCGCGCAGAGGGCGGCTCCGGCATCGCGCCAGCCGCAGTCCATCGACGAGGAGATGCTGCGGCGTCGCCGCGATCCCAACATCCGCAGGGGAGGTTTCTGACATGGGTCTGTTCGAGCCGCTGGCCGACATCGGGAAAATGCGCGCAGAGGCCGAGGCGGCCAAGCGCTGGGAGGAGTACCTGGCCGAGCTCGAGGCCATCGGGCTGCCGGAGTACGAGCGACAGGCGCTCGAGCAGCTCGGCCCGTCCGCGCTGGAGGGCGTGCGCCCCGACGCGCAGTCGGTGGCTGCCCAGCGCGCTGCGCTCGAGCGACTGCGGACGCTCTCCGATGGCGGCCCTGATGCGCAGTACGACGCGCAGATGAACGAGGCGCTGTCCCGCGCGAACCAGAACGAGGCGCGCACCCGGGCCGGCATCGTGGATCGGGCCGCGAGCATGGGCGGCCTCGGCGGCGGGCAGGCGCTCGCGATGCAGATGGCGGCGCAGCAGAGCGGGGCGCAGCAGGCCCAACGCGCCTCCCTCGATGCGGCCGCGGAGCAGCAGCGCCGCGCCTACCAGGCGCTTCGCGACTCGGGCTCCATGGCGGGCCAGATGCGCGGCCAGCAGTGGGGCGAGGACGCCCAGCGCGCGCAGGCCGCCGACGCCATCGCGCGACAGAACCTCGCGCTCAGGCAGCAGCGCACGCAGTACAACAACGACCTCGCGGGCCGGGGCTACGATGATCAACTCCGGAAGACGGGAATGAAGGCGGGCGTCTATCAGCAGCAGAACCAGACGGCGCGCAACCAGGCGCAGATCAACGCCGACGCCGCGAAGCAGTATGACGAGGATCTGAAGTCGGCGGGCAACTACGCGACCGGCGGCTTCGGCAAGGGTGGTGGATGATGGCGGACAACCTCAAAGGCACCTCGACGTCTCCGAGCGTGCGCTCGCTGCTGCGCGATTTCTACGCAGAGGACGAGACGGACCAGGTCGCGCTGAGGCGCGCGCAGCAGCAGCGCGAGTCGCAGAACGACAGCGCGCGGCAACTCAACAGCATCTCGACGAACTTCTTCGGCGGGCGAGATCGCGGCGTGCCGGACCGGTCCGATCCGGTCAAGGACCTCGAGGCCCAGCGCGCGCTCCGTGACTCACAGATGAAGCGCCGTGCAGCCTCCCGGGAGGAGTCCGAGGGCAACGCCGCGCTGTCGCAGTACCTCCAGCGCCAGGGCATGAGCGCGGAGGACGCCCAGGTGATGGCGCGCAACCCCCGAATCCTGCAGACGTGGGAGGCGGGACAGCAGCGCGAGAGCGACCGCGCGTTTCGCGCCGGCGAGTCCGAGAAGGACCGGGCGCTCCGCGAGCGTGAGGGTGCGCGCAACCGGGCCAGTCAGCGCGAGTTGTTGGGCGTGCGGACGAAGGCGCAGGAGGAGAAGGCGAAGGCAAAGTCGGGCGCCTCGAGCAGTCGCAAGGGGCACCTCCCGTCCACCGTGGCCTCGGCGATGGGCGACTACCGCACTGCGGCTGACGCCATCTCCAGGCTCGAGAAGGCGCATGGTGCGAAGATCGGTCGGGGTTCCGCACTCACGCAATTCGTCCCTGGCAGCGACGCCAAGCAGTATGACGACGAGCGCCGAGTAGTGGCGCAGCAATTCGGGCTCATCATGGAAGGAGGCAAGCTCGCCGAGGCGGACCTGCCGCGTTACATGGCGATGCTGCCCGACCCGGCCGACAGCCCGGAGCGCGCGCGGAACAAACTCGCGGTGGTGCGCCGCGAGCTCGAGGAGAAGCGGCGCAACCAAGTCGAGGCGCTGGCCGCCGGCGGCTACGACATGAGCGCCTTCAGCCAGCCGGTGCAGCCGCGCGTACCGGGCTCGTTCGTCGTGGAGGACGAGGGCGACGGACTGGGCCCTGACGATCAGGCCGCGCTGGACTGGGCGACCGCCAACCCCGGGGATCCGCGCGCTGCGGCCATCCTCGAACGACTGGGAGTTGAGTGATGGCTGGTTTCGATCCGGACGCCTACCTCGCCGCGCCGCCGAAACGCAGCGCTCAGCCTGCGCAGCGGTTCGATCCGGACGCCTACCTCGGGGCCAGGGCGCCCGAGGTACAGCCCTCCGAGCCCGTCACGGCGCAGCCGGTGTCGGAGCCCGCGACACCGCCTCCGTCCAAGGGCGACCGCATCGCTCGCGCCGGGTTCGCGGCCGCTGGCGCCACGCCGCTGGGGGCAGCGCTCCCCCGTGGCACGTTCGCCTCGCTCGAGGAGTTCGCGCGCGCCCTGCGCCACGGGGAGGGCCCCGCCGCTGCGGCATCGTCCGCGGGGCGTGCGTGGGAGTCCGAGCGGGCCAGCACCGCACCGACGCAGACCGAGTCGCTCCGGCGCGGCGGCATCCAGGGCGCGACGCTCGGGTTCCGCGACGAGGCGACCGGCGCGCTGTCGGCGCTGGGCGGCTCGCTGGTGGACTCTCTCCGCCGAGGGCCCGGCGAGCTCACGGGCGAGGACATGGTCCGCCTGGTGACGCGCTACCAGAACGCTCGCGACTCCAGCCGCGCCGCTGATGACACGGCGCGGGGAGCGAACCCGGGGACCTACTTCGCGGGCGAGATGGCGGGCGGGGCGGCCATTCCGGCCGGCGCTGCGGCCTCGGGTGCGAGCCTCGCGGCCAAGGTGCTGCGCGGCGCGGGAGCCGGAGGGCTCGCTGGCGCCCTGCAGGGGCTCGGGACCTCTCGGGATGACCCGAGCGGCGACGCCATCACAGGCGGCCTCATTGGCGGCGCAATCGGCGGCTCCATCCCCGTGGTGGGAGCGGGCGCGTCGCGAGCCATCAACGCACTCCCCCAGTCGCTCAAGAGCGCCGCCAGCGAGTACGCATTGAGGGCGTCGGGGTACATCGGCAATGACTTCAAGCGGCTGATCAAGGGGCGTGGCGAGGAGGGCGCAGAGGTCATCGGTCGCGAGCTGCTCGACGCCGGGGTGATTCCGGCCGGCGGCACCGTGCGCGACGTGCTGGAGCGCATCGGGCCCGCCAAGCAGAGCGCGGGCGCCCAGGTGGGGGAGTTCGTCGAGCGCGCAGCGCAGACGGGCAAGCAGTTCGACCTCGCCCCGTTCGTCGGTCGCGTGCAGGACGAAATCATCAACCCGAACATGAGCAGTCCCGCCGTGCGTCCGATGGCGCAGCGGGTGAGCGGCCATCTCGACGAACTGATGGACGTGGCGCTGCCGGACGGTGGTCGCGTCCCGTTCCCCCTCGCACAGAAATGGAAGACCGACAGCCAAGGCGTGCTGAACTACGGCAATCCCTGGAACAACGCCGGTCCGAACATCCCCGCCGACTCGATGAACAAGGACCTGACGCGGCTCCTCAAGGAGTCGCTCGACGACCAGGTGGAGGGCGCGCTCGGGCCGGGCACCGCGTCGAAGTTCCAGGCCGCGCGTCGGCGCTACGGGGCGCTTGCGGACGCGGAGGACAGGGCGCGTGAGGGCGTGGCGAGGTTGGCCGGCAACAACAAGGCGAGCGTCACCGACATGAAGCTCGGCGAGCTCGTGTCCAAGGCCGCCGAGTCCGTGCCATTCGTCGGCCCGCTCGCGGTGGGAGGCTCGCGCATGGTGCGCCAGCGCGCTGACTCTCTGCTCGCTCGAGGTGCGGATGCTGCGGCCGATCTCGCTGCGACGCCGGGGGGCACCCGGTTTCGCCAGCTCGCCGCGGCGCTCGCAGAGTCGGGGGCGATCACGCCCTCTGCTGCTCGGGCCCTCGTCGCGCAGCAGGAGGCGGAGGAGGCGCAAGGTCCTCGTACTGCTCCGCGGTGAGCCTCGGCGCGTAGCGCGTGCGGAGCGCAGCTTGGTCGATGTGGATCTCGATCAAGACGCCGCGCACGCGGTCGATCGCCACCGCGATAGACCACAGCGAGCCGAGGGCGAGGATTTGAAACCAGTGGGCTGCGAGCCAGTCAATCATCCCCGCACCCCACCACGTCCTGGCGGCCGAGGATACTGGACGCGCGCACAGGGTTAGCCCCTGTCGCTGGGGCAGGGTTGGGCCATGCCCACGCTAGTGACATCGCGCTGCTGGGGTGGCCTCATGCGCCACGCCCTCCTCTCCGTCCTCCTGCTCTCGGTCCCGGCCCTTGCCGCGGACACATTCGTCGGCTCGCTCGTCACATCGGGCGCCTCGGTGAACAACACCACCACGGCGGCCCCGTTCGAGCTGTCCCCGAGCCAGCGTTACGCCATCCAGTGCGACGCGGCGGCCTACGTCGTGGCAGGCCCCACGGCGACCACGACGGCCGGCGTGAAGCTCGCGGCGGGCCAACTCTATGACGTGTGGCTCGCGTCGACGCCGGTGCGCCTGGCCATCATCGGAGACGGCGCGGCGGCGACGTGCCGCGTGTTCCGCTACTCGCCCCCGCCCTCGGGCCGCTGATGCGCTGGGCTCTCCTCCTGGCGCTGGTGTCCACGTCGGCGCTCGCGTCGCGCGCGGACAGGCTCTCCGTCTCGCCTCGGCTCGACCGGCGGGACAGGCTCGGGGCTTCCAGCGCGGTGTCGCCCATCCTCCTGGCGCTCTCGCTGCTGCCTCCGGACAGTGAGTGCAGCGGGACGACCCCTGTCGGAGTGACGTTCTCGCGCTCCTCGGTGGCCACCTGCATCGACAGCACGGGCAAGGCGTTCGCGCTCGCTGCGAACCAAGCGCGCGTCACGTCGAAGGGCCTGTTGGTGGAGGGTGCCACGACGAACGCGCTGCTGCGCACCAGGGCCACGAGCACGCCGCCGTGGACGTGCCCGACGTGCGGAGCGGCGACACTCGGCATGGACGAACTCACCTCGGTGCCGAGAATCGCAGTCGGCACGGCCTCCCAGGGCATCACACCAGCTACCGGCGCACGCATCGCCAGCGTCTACGTGCGCAACGTCGCCGGCCTCGGCTGCTCCGTCTCGCTCTCTGCCGACGCGACGACGACAGGGCCCGTTGCGGTCTCGAATTTCGGCGACTGGAGTCGCGTCGTCCTCCCCTACACCTCGGACGCTGACGTGACGATCGCGCTCGCGGTGTCAGGGACCGGCTGCTCCGTCGCGGCCGACTACTGGCAGGACGAGGCCGGCTCCATCGCCACGTCTCCGGTGGTGTCGGCAGGCACGTCGGCGACGCGGGCGGGAGAGGTGGCCTATGTGCCGCGGGGCGCACAGTCCGTGTCCGAGGGCTGCGCCGCCATCGACATGACGCCGGCTGGCTGGTCGGGCAACCGGAACACGTACGTTGTCGTCGGCGAGTCCCTGCCTGGGGCCACCAATCTGCTCTACTCGACGACAGGGGCCGTCATCGCCTCCGTAGGAGCGGCCGGCAGCGGTCCCGCAGCTCTCGCCGGTAGCCATTCGAGCGGCGTGACCCAGCGATTCAGGTCCGCATACAGCGCCTCGGATTCGTCCATCGTGGTCTGCGCCGGCGCCTCGTGCTCGTCGCCAGCCGCCTTCGCCACCTTTGCCGATTTCGGCGCGCGACTCTCGATCGGCGCCCGGAACACCAGCGCCGATCACGTCCTCGGCCATCTCTCCAACCTCGTACTCGGCAACGCGCCAGGAGCCTGCCAGTGACCCCTCGACAGAAGCTGACCGCAGGCGCCACGTCGCTGTTTCTGCTCGCGGGCGCAGCGCTCTACATGGGCAGCCTCACCGCGACCGGAGATGGCTCCGGTCTGTACGGCGAAGTCGTGCTGGAGGATGTGCCGACGCCCACGACGTGCGTGTACCGCGAGGGCTACGCGCAGGCATCGACACTGGCGCTCTGGGTGCCGGGTTACGTCGGCGATGACGCCTACGCTCTCGTTCGGGTGTGCGTGGACGAGGATGCGCTTGACGACGAAGCAGAGGAGCCGCTGCTGCCTCCCGAGTACGCCGCACTCCCGGGACAGGACACCATCCCGCCGGAGCCCTACGTCGCGGGCCAGCCCAACATCCAGGTGTGGGTGCAGGGCCATCCGGATGCGCCCTGGGCCTGCGCCTGCGCTGCCGGTCCGGACTGCGACTGGCGGACGTGGTCGGGCCTGTTGGGCGTGACGTTCTCGCCGGGCTCGTGGAGCGGGACGCAATGCCACCGCAAGCCCTGTTCCGAGTGGGCGGGCTATACCTCCTGGCCTCCGCAGTGCCCCGAGGAGTGACATGAGCATCCACACGCCCGTGCCCGCTGCCGCCGACGTCCGCCCCTCTCGCTCGCACCACGTCGTCCAGGACTCGCCCCATATGGCCTCTGTCGTCACCCGCACCAGCGCCGTGGAGCTCGGCCTGGTCATCACCCTGTGCGGCACGCTCGCGGCGGGCGTCTACGCATGGACGGCCACGCGCGGTGACGTGGATCGGCTGCAGTCGGACATGGGCGACCTTCGCGCCGCGACGCGTGCGCTGACTGAGGCGCAGGTGCAGCGCGACATGGCGCAGCAGGACCTCCGCCGCGACGTCTCCGAGGTGCGCAGCAGCGTGGGTCGCATCGAGGCTGCGGTGACGCCTCCTGCGCCGGCGGTGCGGCGGTGAGCCAGCGCGAGACGTTCATCCGATTCGTGCTGGAGCTCGAACGCAGCCGCGTACCCTACCGCTGGGGCGGCAAGCGAGTCGACGGCATCGACTGCTCCGGCGTCGTGACGCTGGGCCTGTACTTGGTCGGCGCTCCCGACGTGCGTGCCACGGCCAACACCGACGTGCTCTGGACGGGACTGGAGCCCATCGAGGCGCGCGACGTGCGGCCCGGGGACCTCGCGTTCTACGGCGGTGCCGGTGACGACGTGGAGCACGTCATGGTGGTGCTCGACGGGGGCGAGGTGGTCGGCGCATCCGGTGGCGGCTCCAGCACCACGACGATCGCGCGCGCGCTGGAGCAGGGCGCCCGCGTGAAGCGCTACCGCTCGCCCACCTACCGCCGCGACCTCCGTGGATACCGCCGGCTGCCGCTGCCCCTGGAGTCCTGATGCGCGCGCCCCTCCGCTCGCCGCCGTGGCCCACCTCTCTCGCCGGCTCCCTCGCGCTCGTCCTGGGCGCTCTCGTCGGCCTCTCTCTCGACCACCTGCGCCGCTGCTGGCGCACTCACAGGAGCACCACTCGATG
>Ga0233383_1000344_pt1 | contig 18745 bp, 18 predicted proteins | sample ElkDunMinimDraft_14_FD_191542 | JGI IMG/M metagenome (GOLD analysis project Ga0233383, IMG submission 191542) | Fecal eukaryotic communites from dung pellets of Tule Elk in California, USA - Elk Dung G16 | ecosystem: Host-associated > Mammals > Digestive system > Large intestine > Fecal | place...
TCCCTGTTGGGCATCTCTGCGCCGATGCTCTCGCAGCTGGTCAACGGCCACCGGGTCAAGATCGGCAATCCGGCGGCGGTGGCGAGGCTGCAGGCCGCGTACGACATCGCGGGCCGGGTGACCCGTGGTGAGACCACGTCGGAGGAGGGCCTGGCGGAGCTCGAGCGTGAGGTCGCCGGTGGCGTCGTCACCCACCGCAGCACCGAGGCCGTCGTCCTGCGCACGGTCCTCAGTGCCGCGGGCGACCCTGACGAGTACGAGGCCGCGGCGGTGCTGCTCGACGCCGACCACCCGCTCATCGCCCAGGTCCTGCGCCAGTACGGGGGGCACGGACGTGGGTGAGGTCTTCGCCGGCCGGTACGAGCTGCTGGAGCCGATCGGTGCCGGGGGCATGGGCACCGTCTGGCTCGTCCACGACCGGCGCGACGACGAGCTCCGGGCGGCCAAGCTGGTCCGTCAGGTCGACGCGGCCCTGCTGCTGCGGTTCATCCGGGAGCTGAGCACGCGGATCGAGCACCCGCACACGGTGGTTCCGCGGGGATGGGCAGGCGAGGACGACGCGGTGCTCTTCACGATGGACGTCGTACGCGGCGGATCCGTCCACCACCTGATCGAGGACTTTGGGGCGCTGCCGGCGCCGTGGGCCGCCTGTCTCCTCGATCAGCTGCTCGACGCGCTCGACGCCGTCCACCGGGCCGGCATCGTGCACCGCGACGTCAAGCCCGCCAACCTTCTGCTCGAGCCGACCGGGCGCGCCCGGCCGTACCTGCGGCTGAGCGACTTCGGAGTCGCGGTGCCGATGCACGAGCCGCGGATGACCGCGCCTGCGGTGGTGCTCGGGACCCGCGGCTACCGGGCGCCGGAGACCGCGGTCGGAGCAGACCCGCTGCCTGTCCAGGACCTCTACGGTGCCGGCGTCGTGCTGGCCGAGATGCTCACCGGCGAACGACCCGAGGACGGGCTGGCCCTGCCGTCGGCGCCACCGCCACGAGTGGACCCGCGGCTGTGGGAGCTCGCTCGGGCGATGGCCGATCCTGATCCGGGACGACGGCCGGCCACGGCGGCGCAGGCACGCGAGATGCTTCGCGGCACCGGTCTGGTCCCGGCGCCCACCGCGGCACCGGACGACGGGGGAGCCCAGGTCGAGGTGTTCGAGCACGTGCACGTGCCCGGGGTCGGCGCGGCCCGCGCGCCGCGACCGACACCGGAGCTTCCGCCCTCGCCGTCCCCCGCGCCGCCGCCCTCGCCGTCCCCCTCGTCTTCGCCGTCCCCCGCGCCTTCGCCGTCCCCCGTGCCCTCGAGGGGTCTCTCCCACCCGCAGACGGCCACCCGGCGGCCGAGCCCGCTGACCGTCATCGGCCTGCTGAGCGTCGGCGCCGGGGGACTCGTCATCGTCCTGGCGATCCTGATGCTGCTCGGCTGAGCGCCGTCACCAGCCGTCGCCGGGACGGTTGTTCGAGCCCTGCCACTGGTCGTACGGAGGCTGCTGACCGCCGGGCTGCTGGCCGCCGTACGGTGGAGTCGGGCCGGGCTGCCCCGGCGGTGCGTAGCCGCCGTACGTGGGTGCCTTCGCCCGGGCCGCGTGGCGCCGTGCGATCAGTACCGCCACCACACCCCCGAGCACGAGGAGCACGCCGAGCCCGATGAGCGCCCAGGTCAGCCACCCCATCCCCGACCCGCTGTCGAGGTCCGGGCCGATGACGGCCTCCTGGTCACCGAAGTCCGGCGTGCCGGAGACCTCGCCGTTGACGGCGACGCCGAGGGTGAGACCGAGGTCGGCTCCGGCGGCACCGGATCCCTCCTCGACGGGCGGCGCGGAGAGGACCAGGTAGTACGGGCCGGCGGTCGAGGCCACCTTCGTCGCTCCGTACGAGTTCTCTCGCGCGTTGTAGAGGACGAACGGCGTGGTGGAGCGCAGCTCGGGGGAGGAGTACTCGTTGAGGCGTCCGTACGTGTTGGACATGTCGACGGCCGCCGCACGTGAGGGCCCGTACGTCACGAGGCTCGGGCGGGCGTCGGCGCCGTCGAACGCCTCGGCCTGCGCCGCGGTGATCGGGGCGAACTGCGCGACGGCGTCCAGGCTCTGGCCCCAGTCGACGTCGACCCGGTAGATGCGGGTCTCGCCCGGCGTGAGGGTGCCCCGGTAGGCGCCCGGCTCGAGGGAGGCCGCGTCGTCGAACGACACGCCACCCTCCGGGAGGTCCGCCGGGTCGGACAGCGACGGCAGCTTCTCCGGGAGGTCGGCGGACTCGGTCGGGAGCTGCTCGGCGTTCTTCGCCGGCGGCTCCTCCATCACGCGGATCTCCAGCGCCTCCTCCTTCTGCTCCTCGGTGCCCTCGGAGCTGCCACGCGTGACGCTGAAGGTGACCTCGCCGCTGTCGACGCACTCGTCCCGGTCACCCGCGCCCGCGGCGGCGCTGGCCACGACGATCGGCTGCTGACCGCCGCCGGCAGACGAGGCGTCACCCTTGCCGCAGCTCAGGTTGCCCGCGAAGGCCTCGACCGTGAGGTCGTGCCGTGCGGTCGGCGCACCTGACGGGACCGCTGCCGTGAACCGCACCGTCGAGCCGTCGACCGTCCGCTTGACGGTGTACCAGCGCTGCCCGTCTGCAGTGCCGGTGAGCCCGAGCGTGTCCTTCCAGTCACCCGCCTCGAGCGCTGTCGCGTCGCCGGCGCTCGAGCCGCCGTCGACCGACTTCCCGGACTGCGTGTACGTCGAGGCGTCATCGGCCGAGGCCGGCAGGGGCGTGGTGAGGACGACGGTGGCTGTCAGGGCCACGGCGGCGATCAGCCCGGGTGGACGGAGGGGGAGTGCGTGTCGGAGCACGGTGGTCCTTTCGTGGGTCAGGGCAAGGGAAGCGGAGTCGGGATCGTCACGGGGAGGGGTTTCCGCCGCCCGGCCCTTCCCAGGACTGGTACTGCTGCGGCCCGTGAGGGTAGGGCTGGGCATGCGGTGGCTGGTGCGCGGTCGCGTCACGACGTCGGCGACGGACGACGAGGAGCGCGGCGACACCGCCGAGGACGAGCACAGCACCGGCTCCGGCCAGCGCGAAGGGGAGCCATCCGGTGCCCTCGTCGTCAGACTCGGTCGCCGCGTCGGTCGAGCTCGCGGAGCCGTCGGTCTTCTCGGCCCCTTCGGCGCCCTCGTCGTCGCTGTCGGCAGCCGTGCTCGTCTCGCCCCCGAACTGCGGCGCCTCGCCCTGGTACTCCGGCACGCCCTTGCGCTCTCCGTTGCGGGCCAGGCCGAGGGTGAACCCGAGCTCGACGCCTGCCGCCGCGCCCTCGACGGTGCCGCCGTTCTTCCCGGCGACCCCGAGCACGAGGTAGTACGGCCCGGCGATCGAGGCTGCTGCGCTGTTGTCGGCTGTCGAGCGGCGCTCGTTGTACGTCACCACCGGGCTCACGGCGACCAGCTCGGGCGACGAGTACTCCGTCAGGCTGCCCTGGGAGTCGGAGACGAACGGTGCTCGGGCGATGGCGCGCCCGGGAGAGAAGGTCCACAGCGTGGTGTTGAGGTCCACGTCGCCGAGAGCCTGCTTCTGCGTGTCCGTGACCGGGTCGAACTGGATCACCGACGACAGGCTCTGACCCCAGTCGAGGTCGATGCGGAAGATCTGGGTCTCGCCCGGCACGATCGACCCGCGGTACGCGCCGGGGTCGAGCGGCGCCGCGTCTCCGAAGGAGACACCGCCGGTGGGAAGCGGGCTCGCGTCGGACATCGAGGGCACCTCCTCGGAGGCCTTGGGCGCAGAGGCGGGCAGCGTCGCCGCGTTGGCGGCCGGCGGCTCCTCGATGATGCGGATCTCGACGAGCTCGTCCGTACGCCGGGACACGTCGCCCGACTCCTTGCCGCGCGTCACGTTGAACGTGATCTCGGAGCCGTCCTTGCACTCCTCCCGGTAGTCACGGTTGCCCGGGATCGTCTCGGTGGCGACGAGGATCGGCTGGTAGCCGGTCCCGGACTGGGAGTCAGCGCCCGTGCCGCAGTCCTCGCTCCCCGCGAAGGTCTGCACGTACAGACCGTCGTCCACCGTGTAGCCGCCGGTCGGGCCGGCGAGGGCCGCCGAGACGCGCACCGTCGAACCCGGGATGGTGCGGGTGAAGCGGAACCAGCGCTGGCCCTGGACGGTGTGCTGCGGGCCGAGGACGTCGCGCCAGTCGCCGGTGGTGATCGGCGTCGCGTTCGCGGCGTCGGGGCCACCGCTGATCGGGGTGCCGATCGCGGTCCACGGACGCGCTGCGCGGACGGCTGCCGTGTCGAGCGCACCGGACAGCTCGCCGGCGTCCTCGGCGTCGTAGTAGCGGCCGTTGCCCGCCTCGGCGATGCAGCGCAGCTGCTTGCGGGTCTTGGCGTCGACCGACAGGCCGACGACGTCGACGGTGAGGTCGATGCCCTGCTTGGAGATGCGTGCGGCGACCTTGCAGGGGTCGGGGTCGCAGGTGGACTCCCCGTCGGAGACGAGGACGATGGAGCGCCGTCCCTCGTCACCGAGGTCACGGGCGGCCTCGAGCAGCGCGGTGCCGATCGGCGTCTCCCCGTACGGCTTGTACGCACTGATGGCGGCGCGCAGCGCGTCACGGTTGCCGGTGCCCGGCGCGACGACCTTCTGGGTGTCGGTGCAGGCGCCCTTGTCGTTGCGCGAGAAGACGGTCGCGCCGAAGACGCGCATCCCGACGTCCTGCGAGTCGGACAGCTTGTCGACGACGTTCCCGAGCGCCGTACGGGCCGCCTCGATCTTGGTCGTGCCGTCGCCCGCCTTCTCTTTCATCGACCCGGAGGAGTCGAGGACCAGCATCATGCGGCCCGTGTCGCCCGCCTCGACGAACGTGAGGGTCGGCGCGGCGGAGGACGCGGCGAGCGCGCCGGGGGCGAGTGCGGTGGAGCCGATGAGGACGCCGGCCAGGACGGTCGTCGCGAGCCCGGCGCTGCGGCGTGCCAGGGCGTGGGGGAGTCGCACGGTGGTTCCTCTCGGGGGAAACGGGTGTAGCCAAGACGTTTGCGATTGCGAACCCGACCATATGTTTGCGATTGCGAATAGGTCAAGCGGCTGGCGCGGTGTGTCACGCTACGAGACGCTGGGGTCGCTTCCGGGACCGCTGGAGCCGCTCGGCCGCGTGCTAGTGTCCCAAGTACCTGCAGGCGCCGACGACGGGGTGCTGCCGGTTCGTCTGCTTCGCAGAGCTTCGTCCACGCCGAGACCCGGGTCGCGGATCATCGGCGTGATGCTCTCTCCTCCCGTGTGGGGTCGGATTCCGACTCGCGGCCGCGGTCCTCTCGTCCGCCACCCGACTGAGCTCGTCGATCACACATGGGTGGTACGCATGATCTCGTTCGTCTGGTCCCCAGGAAACCGCCTGCCGGCAGGCACCGGTGGCTCCGAGAACTACACCGTCGGTCAGGTGCGGGAGCTGAACCGCCGCGGTGTGCCTGCCCAGGTCGTCACGGTCGGCCTCGGGGAGGACGACGGGCGGGACGGATTCCCCGACCTCCCCTTCGTGTCGTTGGCGACGCTCGCCGACGTCGGGGACCTCCCGGGGACGGTCGTCTTCGTCAACGAGCCGCACGTCGTGCGCACCCGCGAACCGGCGTTCCTGATCCTGCACAACCCGCCGCCGCTTCGAGAGCACGAGCGAGCTTTCGCCGTCGAGGGAACACGCGACCTCACCCTCATCGCCACCAGCCGCTACGCCGCCGCGTTGTGGGCCCGTTTCCTGGATGTGGACCCGGGGACGATCAGCGTCGTCTACCCGTTCGCGGAGCCGTGCTTCGCCGACGAACCGCGCCCGGAGAACGTGACCGGCAAGACTCGTGTCCTCTTCGCCGGCAGGCTCAGTCCCGAGAAGGGGGTCTACACCCTCTTGTCGATGCTCCACATCGACGTCATCGACGACGACGTCGAGCTCCTCTTCACGGCGACGTCCGCAGGAGCGGACAAGCCGCAGGGTCGGATCATCGAGCAGATGCTCGACGTCCACCCCGGGATCTCGGTCGTGCCGAGCCGTACGACTCCGGAGTCGATGGCCGCGCTGATGGCGACGCAGGATGTCGTGGTGATGCCGTCCAACAGCCAGTACTGGCACGAGACGTTCGGCATCGTCTCCCTCGAGGCGCAGCACGCGGGCTGCCGGGTCGTCGCGTCGGACGACGGAGGTCTGCCCGAGACGGACTGCGGGGGCGTGATGCTGGTCGCTCCCGACGACGCCGAGGCGCTCGCCTGGGGCCTTCGGCGGGCGATTGGGGGCGGTCCGCTCCCGGATGCCACGCGGCGGGCCGCGGGAAGGATGTTCACCGTCGCCCAGTCGGTGGATGCTCTTCTGGAGGTGTTCGCCCGGCCGCGTCCGATCTCTCCGGCGCGGGTCGTCCGCGAGCTCGAGGAGCTCATCGCGGCACCTGCGGCGGCGTCGACGCGCGCCATGTCGCCGGCTCACGTCGTGACGGCCGGCAAGGGTGGGCCGGCGCGTTAACGACTGTTAACATCGCGCCATGGCGTACAGCACCCTGTCTTCTGAGCACGAGGCCTTCCGCAAGGTCGTCCGCAGCTTCGCCCAGGCGGAGATCGCTCCGCACGTCGCGCAGTGGGACCGCGACCACCACTTCCCGGTGGACCTCGTGGCCACGATGGGTGAGCTGGGACTCTTCGGGCTCACGGCGCCGGAGGAGTACGGCGGCTCGGGCGGGGACTTCACCAGCCTCTGCATCGCGATCGAGGAGCTCGGGCGTGTCGACCAGTCGATCGGCATCACCCTCGAGGCGGCGGTCGGTCTCGGCATCAACCCGATCCTCACCTACGGCACCGACGCGCAGAAGGAGAGGTGGCTCCCGGACCTCGTCGCAGGGCGCGCTCTCGCCGGCTTCGGTCTCACCGAGCCGGGCGCCGGGTCGGACGCAGGGGCGACGGCCACCAAGGCGGACCTCGTCGACGGCGAGTGGGTGATCGACGGGGCCAAGCAGTTCATCACCAACTCCGGCTCGGACATCACCTCGCTCGTGACCGTCACGGCGCGCACGGGGCTCCGCGACGGAGGCAGGCCGGAGATCTCCACGATCGTCGTGCCCGCCGGTACGCCGGGGTTCGTCGCCGAGCCCGCGTACGACAAGCTCGGCTGGCACATCTCCGACACGCACCCGCTCACGTTCACGGGGTGCCGCGTCCCTGAGGAGAACCTCCTCGGCGTGCGCGGCCGTGGCTACGCGCAGTTCCTCGCGACGCTCGACGACGGCCGCATCGCGATCGCGGCACTCGCTGTCGGCTGCATCGAGGCATGCCTCGACCTCGCCCGCGAGTACGCCCTCGACCGCCAGACCTTCGGCGGTCCGATCGGGCGCAAGCAGGGCGTCGCCTTCCAGATCGCCGATCTGGCTGTCGCCGCACGGGCCGCCCGCGCCCTCACGTACGAGGCGGCCGCGATGAAGGACGCCGGTGTCGGTGGGCAAGAGCTCAAGCAGGCTGCCTCGATCGCGAAGCTGTACGCGACGGAGCAGGCGGTGACCGCCACGCGGATCGCGACGCAGGTGTTCGGCGGGTACGGGTTCATGGAGGAGTATCCCGTCGCGCGCTTCTACCGCGACGCCAAGATCCTCGAGATCGGGGAGGGCACCTCCGAGGTCCAGCGCATGCTCATCGCGCGGGGCCTCGGGCTGCCGGTCGAGTAGTCGGCGACCATGGCGTACGAGGTGTTCCGCCCCGACGAGGGCGACTGGGAGAGGATGCGCGACCTGCGGCTGCGGGCCCTGCTCGACACCCCGATCGCGTACGGCGAGCGGTACGACGACGCGGTGCTCGCGAGCGAGGACACCTGGCGTTCCCGCGCCGCGCGGAATGTCGTGCCGGGCAACGTCCAGGTCGTCGCACGCCTTGTCGAGGGCGACGATGCCGGCCGCTGGGTCGGGTCGATGTCCGCCTTCGTCTCGCACGGCCTCCCGGCGTACGCGACCGGTGGTGCGGGCCCCGACCCGGAAGCACCGGCGAGGGCGAACCTCGTCGGCGTCTTCGTCGACCCCGAGGTGCGAGGACGCGCCGCGGGGGTGGCGGACGCGCTCCTCGACGCTGTCGCGGCGTGGGTGCGCGACGAGCAGGGCCTCGACCGGCTCTACCTGCACGTCCACGAGGACAACGTCCGGGCCGCGGCGTACTACCGACGGCAGGGGTTCGTGCCGACCGGCGGGTCTTTTCCGGCTGTCCTGCACGGCGGGGCGGAGCAGGAGATGGTGCTCGCCCTCCGGTGAGCGCGGTGGAGGCGGATCTCCACAGCTCCTCGAACGGGCTAGCGGCGACGGCGCTCACGCAGTAGAATCGTACGTATGTTCGATCCCGACGTGATGGACGCCCTGGAGGCGGCGCTGGACGCGCTCGCCGACCAGTCCACGGGGCTCGCGACGGACGAGCAGACGTGCGAGAGGCAACGTCGGCTGACGGCCGCGATCGACCGGATGAGCGGCCTGCAGGCCGTGTGGTTCGACCAGATGCAGGAGCGACGTTCGTACGAGGTCGAGGGGGCCTCGTCGACGGCCGGGTGGGCGCGTCGCGAGCTGCGCTGGGACGTGCGTCAGTCACGCGCTGCCGTCGCCGCCGGCCGCACGATGCGGGTCCTGCCGGCGGTCGGTGCGGCGCGTCGGGCGGGGGAGATCCGCGGTGCGCACGTGGACGCGTTCACGGTCGCCCTGAAGAAGGCCGACCGAGAGATCGTCGAGGCCGCCGAGGACGTGATGCTCGACGTCGCGCGGGCGTGCGAGCCTGCGGAGCTGAGTCGTCAGCTCACGATGCTGGTGGAGACCGCTCACCCCGAGGAGCTCGACCGCGCGTACGCCGCAGGCATGGAGAAGCACGACCTGACGATCGCGCGCTGCGGTGAGGGTTTCCACGTCAACGGATTCCTCGACACCGTCGCTGGCGCCCGGCTCAAGACCTGGCTGACGGCGGCGTCGGCGCCCCGTGGGTCCGACGACTCCCGGACGCCGGCACAGCGACGGGTCGACGCGATCGGTGACCTCGCCGCGTCCGCGCTCGAGCACGGGCTGCCTGCCGATCGGGGGGTTCGACCCCAGGTCGGTGTGATGGTCGAGGCGGCATGGCTCGCCGGACATCCGGCTGCCGAGCCGCCTGTTCTCGCAGGCTGGGGCCCGGTCGGACCGAAGCTGTTCGACTACCTGGGCTGCGACGCCGACCGCACCGACTTCCTCGTCGATGGAGCCACGACGGGCCAGACCCCGCAGGCCGACGTCCTCAACGTGGGGCGCACCCACCGGCTGGCGACCTACAAGCAGCGGCAGGCGGTGCACGCGCGGCAGGGCTGGGTCTGCGCCAACCCGGGCTGCGGAGGCACCCACCTGGAGCTGCACCACGTGGCGTGGTGGGATCGCGACGGCGGGCGGACCGACCTCGACAACCTCGTCGGCCTGTGCCCCCGGTGCCACCAGCTGATCCACCTCGGCACGCTCTGGGTGGAGCCCGACGGCGAGCGTGGGTTCGTCTTCAGCCGCCGCAAGGGAGCGCGGATCCTCGAGATCGAGGACCGTCATCGTGTCCAGCGCCAGAGGTTGAGCGACCGGCTGCGTGAGCTTCGCACGCTGAGAAGCGCTCCCGATGCCGTGCCAGAGGATCGTCTTCATCTTCCCGCGGGCTCCGCGGGCCACGAGGGCGTGCGGTCACGCGAGCATGCCAGGTCCCACGTGCTCCAGTGCCCGCGTCCCGATCGCCGCTCTCCCGTGGAGCGGCACCTGGACCGGATGCTTCACCTGAGGACGTGAGACGGACGTCGCGTCCTCACGTCACCGTCACCGCCACAGATCGGTCCACCGGACGCCGAGTCCGGCCAGCATCGTGCGCAGGAGCGGGAGCGACAGCCCGACGACGTTGTGGTGATCTCCCTCGATCCGCTCCACGAAGGCGCCACCGAGCCCGTCTACGGTGAAGGCGCCGGCGACGTGCAGCGGCTCGCCGGTCCCGACGTACGCCTCGATCTCCGCATCGTCGAGGTCGGCGAAGTGCACCGTCGTCGCGGCGTCGTCGGAGACCTCGCGCTCGCCGATGCGCACGCAGTGGCCGGTGTGCAGGACACCGGAGCGCCTGCGCATCGCCCGCCAGCGTTCGATCGCGGTCTGTGCGTCGGAGGGCTTGCCGAGGACCTCGCCGTCGAAGGCGAGCACCGAGTCGCAGCCGACGATGATCGTGTCGTCGGGGCTCTTGAGCCGGTGGGCGACGGCACGGCACTTCAGGCGTGCGAGCTCCGTCGCGACCACGACCGGGTCGTCCGAGACGACGACCGACTCGTCGACGCCGGAGACGATCACCTCCGGCTCGACACCGGCGCTGCGCAAGGTCGCGAGACGGGCGGGGGACTGCGAGGCGAGGACGAGGCGTGGTCGAGTCACGCGGGCCAGCGTACGGCGCGGGTGCCGACGACGAATGCTCTCCTTGGACGGCTCGGTCAGCGGTAGGGGTGCGCAGTCACCACGTCGAACCTGTCGTCGGCGTGCAGCTCGTCGGTCAACGCGCGCGACCCTCCCACGCCGACCCACCGCACGTCGTGGTCCTCGGTACCGTCCACGTCGGACGCGACGCACCACGCGTGATCGGCGGGCCAGAGGAGGTGTGGACCCGCGACACCACCATGATCGGGGTCGTCACCCCAGTCACCGATCTGGTCAAGCGGGCCGAGGAAGAGCAGATACTCCCGCTCGCGGTGCTCTCCGAGTCTCACGCGAGGTCCCTTCATGACGGTCGGCGGGAATGCGTCGGGAAAAGCCTGTGCGGACCTGCCCTCCAAGCCGCCGCCGTCCCACAGGGCGTGGTAGGCCTGCTCCGTCGTGGTCGTGTGGCGTGCGAGCACCTCGGCGAGCGCCCGCTGCAGCGCCGGGCCGTCGAGGTCGCCCCCGTCGTGGTCCGGCTCGGCGCCGCCGCGCAGCACGAGCTGCACGTACGCCTCGAAGCCCGGCGGCCCGTACGCGACGAGGTCGTACCACGGCGCGTCGGCCGAGGTGATCCAATCGGCCGCACCTACGTCGCGGGTTGCGCGGAGAGTCATGCTTGCGGTTCTAGCGCGCGAACGCGGACCTGCGCCACCCGTCGTGCCCGTGGGAGTGCGTCGGCCGGGTGGCGAGAGCGGGGTCGCCCCACGCCGAGCGACGCTGCACGGTGGCCGGCGCGACCACCACGCCGCGCGCGGCGACGACGGCGACGAGCGCTGCGAGCTCCTCCGGCGTCGGATCGCCCTTGACGACGCGGAGCAGCGGTGTCGCGACCGACTCGGTCGACTCAGCCGGCGCGACCGGGGTCTGGTCGCTCACAGCGGGATGTTCCCGTGCTTCTTGGGCGGCAGCGTCTCGCGCTTGCTGCGCAGCAGACGCAGGGCGCGCACGATCTCGGTGCGCGTCTCGTGCGGCTGGATGACCGTGTCGATGTAGCCGCGCTCGGCCGCGACGTACGGGTTGGCGAGCGTCTGCTCGTACGCGTCGATCAGCTCGGCGCGCTTCGCCTCCGGGTCGTCGGCGGCGGCGAGCGTCTTGCGGTGCAGGATGTTGACCGCACCCTGCGCGCCCATGACGGCGATCTGGGCCGTCGGCCACGCGATGTTGAGATCGGCACCCAGGTGCTTGGAGCCCATGACGTCGTACGCGCCGCCGTAGGCCTTGCGGGTGATGACCGTGACCAGCGGGACGGTCGCCTCGGCGTAGGCGTAGATGAGCTTCGCTCCACGGCGGATGATGCCGTTCCACTCCTGGTCGGTGCCCGGGAGGAAGCCCGGCACGTCGACGAAGGTCAGGACGGGCACGTTGAACGCGTCGCAGGTACGGACGAAGCGTGCGGCCTTCTCGGAGGCGTCGATGTCCAGCGTGCCGGCGAACTGCATCGGCTGGTTGGCGACGACGCCGACGCTGCGGCCCTCGACCCGGCCGAAGCCGATCAGGATGTTCGGGGCGAACAGCGGCTGCACCTCGAGGAACTCGCCGTCGTCGACGACGGACTCGATGATGGTGTGCATGTCGTACGGCTGGTTCGGCGAGTCCGGGATCAGCGTGTCGAGCGCCCGGTCCTCGTCGGAGATGTCGAGGTCGGCTGCCTCCGCGTACGCGGGAGCGTCCTCCATGTTGTTCTGGGGGAGGTAGGAGAGGAGCGCCTTGACGTACTCGATCGCATCCTCCTCGTCGGCGCCCATGTAGTGAGCGTTGCCCGACTTGGTGTTGTGCGTGCGGGCGCCGCCGAGCTCCTCCATCGACACGTCTTCGCCGGTGACGGTCTTGATGACGTCAGGACCGGTGATGAACATGTTGGACGTGCCGTCGACCATCACCGTGAAGTCGGTGACGGCCGGGGAGTAGACGTGACCGCCCGCGCAGGAGCCCATGATCAGGCTGATCTGCGGGATGACGCCCGAGGCGTGCACGTTGCGGCGGAAGATCTCGCCGTACAGGCCGAGCGAGACGACGCCCTCCTGGATCCGCGCGCCGGCACCCTCGTTGATGCCGACGATGGGGGAGCCGGTCTTGATCGCGAGGTCCATGATCTTGGTGATCTTCTCGCCGTACACCTCGCCCAGGCTGCCGCCGAAGACGGTGAAGTCCTGTGAGAACACGCAGACCTGGCGCCCCTCGACCGTGCCGTAGCCGGTGATGACGCCGTCGCCGTACGGGCGGGTCTTCTCCAGACCGAACGCCGTCGACCGGTGGCGCGCCAGCTCGTCGATCTCGACGAAGGACCCCTCGTCGAACAACATCTCGATCCGCTCGCGCGCGGTCTGACGGCCCTTGGCGTGCTGCTTCTCCACCGCCTTCGCCGACCCCGCGTGCACCGCCTCGTCGAGGCGACGGTCGAGATCGGCCAGCTTGCCGGCCGTCGTGTGCGTGTCGATCTGACCCGGCTCAGGTGCCACTGCTTCGCTCACGGGGTCAGGGTAGCCGCCGGGTCCCGCCGCTCTACCGATGGGCGCGGATCGTGGGACAGTGGCCTACATGAGCGACTTGCCACCCGACTCGCCTCTCGTCCGACGCCCGCTCGACGCCGACGCGCTCGAGCAGGCCCTCGTCAGCCCCACCTCCTGGTGGCGGGAGGTGCGCGTCGTCCCCGAGACCGCGAGCACCAACGCCGACCTCGCTGCCCTCGCCCGTGCCGGCGCACCTGAGGGCACGCTGCTGACGACCGACCACCAGACCGCGGGCCGTGGCCGGCTGGACCGCAGCTGGGAGATGCCTCCCGAGTCGGCCGTCGCGGTGTCCGTCCTCGTCCACCCGCGCAACATCGAAGGGCACCGCTGGACCTGGCTGCCGCTGCTGACCGGTCTGGCCGCCGTCGCCGCCGCTCGCCAGGCTGGTGTGAAGGCCATGCTGAAGTGGCCCAACGACCTCGTCGTCGACGACCGCAAGCTCGGCGGCATCCTCGTCGAGCGCGTCGACACCCCGACCGGCCCCGCCGCCGTGGTCGGGTGCGGCATCAACGTCTCCGTCACCCCTGAGGAGATCGACGTCCCCAACGCCACCTCCCTCACACACGAGGGCTCACCGACCGCCGAGCGGACCGGGCTCGTCAGTGAGTTCGCGCGGGCGTTCGAGGCGCTCTACTCGGCGTGGATCAAGGCCGCAGGCGATCCGCAGGCGGGAGTGCGCGACTCGTACGAGCGGGTCAGCGCGACGCTCGGACGCGAGGTCTCCGTCCTCTACCCGGACGGCAGCACGCTCGAGGGGACCGCGGTCGGGCTCGACGACAGCGGGCGGCTCCAGGTCCGGCACGGCGACGAGGTCACCGCGATCAGCGCCGGAGACGTCACCCATCTGCGCACCTCGGCATGACACCATGACCCCGTGGGTGTCTCCAAGAAGCTGCTGATCGAGGGCGAGCACGAGGTCCTGACCGTCCGCACGCACGTCAAGGCGCTGTTCGTCGCGTTCCTCGTGCTCGTGGTCGCCGCCGCCGGCGGCGGGTTCGGCGCTGCCGTGACCGACGGCGCGCTCCGGACGGTCGTGCTCGTCGCCGCGTTCGTCGTGATCCTCGTCTGGGCCGTGCTCCCGTTCCTGCGCTGGCTCACGTGGACCTACACGGTCACCAACCGTCGGCTCATCGAGCAGAAGGGGCTCCTGACGCGCACGGGGCGGGTCATCCCCCTGAACCGCATCAACGACGTCTCCTTCGAGAAGCACTTGAGCGACCGACTCCTCGGCTGCGGCACGTTGATCGTGCACGACGCGAGCGAGCAGGCGGGCCTGCGCATCCACGACGTCCCGCGCGTCGAGGACGTGCACCGCCAGCTGACCTCCCTGGTCTTCGCCGCGCACCACCCGACCATGACGAGCGACGAGCAGATCTGACGTGGCGGACGACCTGGCCCGCGCCATTCTCGGTGCGGAACCGACCTTCACCAGCGACGAGATCGCCGCTGCTGCCGGTCTGTCGTACGAGGAGACCCGCCGGCTGTGGCGGGCTCTGGGGTTCCCGGACTCCGCGGGCTCGAAGGCGTTCGTCCCTGCGGACCTCGACGCGCTCCAGACCGTGCGCGCCATCATCGGCACCGGGGTGATCGACGAGGACACCGTCATCCGCCTCACCCGCGCGCTCGGCTCGACGATGTCGCGGCTCGCCGACTGGCAGGTCTCCACGATCGCCGAGGTCCTCGAGCGGCGCGGGAGCGACGGGGAGCCCGAGCGGGTGGCGTGGTCCACCTCGGGTCGTGCGGTGGCCGAGGCGATGGGTCCGGTCTTCGAGCGGCTGCTCGTGTACGCGTGGCGCCGCCACCTGGCCGCGTCGGCGACCCGTGCCGAGGCCCTGGCGGCCGACGAGGAGGACGTCCTCCGCATGGTGATGACCGTCGGGTTCGCCGACCTGGTCGCGTTCACGAAGCTCTCCAACGGTCTCGACGACGACGGACTGGCCGATCTCGTCGAGGAGTTCGAGAGCCGGTGCATCGACGTCATCACCGAGGGCGGCGGGCGCCCGATCAAGACGTTGGGCGACGCGGTGCTGTTCGTCGCCGAGACGCCGGAGCTGGCGACCGACATCGCCTTCGCCGTCGTCGCGGAGATCGGCGGCGACCGGGATCTTCCCGACGTACGCGTCGGTCTGGGCACGGGTCCGGTCATCTCGCGCCTCGGCGACGTCTACGGCCCGCCGGTCAACCTGGCGTCCCGCCTGACCGCCGTCGCGCGACGCAACCGCGTGATCATCGACCGTGCGACGGCTGCCGGTCTCAGCGACCGGTTCGAGACCCGGGCGATGGCCCAGCGCCACCTTCGCGGGTTCGGCACTGTGGAGCCGCTGACCGTGCGCCACCGCTGGTCCTACAACGGCTGAGGACTCCAACGGCTGAGTCAGTCCTCGTCGGCCGGCGAGCCGGTGTCGGGGAATACGAAGGTGCGGTACGCCCAGAAGCGGAAGAGCGTCCCGAGCCCGAGCCCCACGACGTTGGCCGAGATGTTGTCGGCGAGCGCGCTGTGGAACCCGAGGACGTAGTGGGAGAAGGCGAGGCATCCCACCGCGATGAGCATGCCGATGCCGTTCATCAGGACGAAGAGCGCGACCTCGCGGTGCGCTGAGTGCCGGCTGCGTCCGCGCCACGTCCACTGCCGGTTGCCGAGGTAGGTCACGCACATCGCGACGGCCACCGAGAGCACCTTGGCCGTCAGGGGCTTGTCCTCGAGCAGCCCGGGGTCACCCGCGTACCGCAGCAGGTTGAACACTGCGACATCGGTCGCGTATCCCACGAGCCCGACGATGCCGAAGGCGCCGACCTCGCGGGCGCGTGAGCGGAGGCTGCGGGCCTGCGACGCGTCGGTGGTCGTCATCGGACCAGCGTACGCACCGCTCGGCTCTGCGGTCGGGGCGTCGCGGATAGCATGGGCGCGTGGACAGCCCCATCGACAGCCCGGTGCTCGCGATCGTCGGAGGCGGGCAGCTGGCCCGGATGATGGAGCAGGCCGCCGTGTCGCTCGCGGTGCCCGTGAGCCTCCTTGCCGAGGGGCCGGACGTGAGCGCCGCCCAGGTGAACCCGACGACCACGGTCGGTGACTACCGCGACCTCGAGACGCTACGCACGGTCGCCTCCGGCTGTGCAGTCGTCACCTTCGACCACGAGCACGTCCCGCCGGAGCACTTGCGCGCGCTGGATGCGGAGGGCCATGCCTGCCGTCCCGGGCCGCACGCGCTCCTGTACGCGCAGGACAAGCGCGAGATGCGCGAGGCGCTCACCCGGCTCGGCGTCCCGTGCCCACGGTGGGCGCCGGTGGCCGACGCCGCCGAGCTCGAGCGTTTCGCGGCCGCGGGCGACGGGTTCCCCGTCGTCGTGAAGACGACCCGCGGCGGCTACGACGGCAAGGGCGTGTGGGTCGTCGACGGTCCGGAGGGCGCGGCCGACGCCTTTGCGACGGGCGTCCCGCTCATCGCCGAGGAGCTGGTCGACTTCCGACGCGAGCTGTCGGCCCTCGTCGCCCGCTCCGCCTCCGGACAGGTCGCCGCGTACCCGGTGGTCGAGTCCCGCCAGGAGAACGGCGTGTGCCGCGAGGTGATCGCCCCGGCGCCCGGCCTGCCTGCCGAGCGCGCCGCCGAGGCAGAGATGCTCGCCATGAAGGTCGCCGCCGAGCTCGACGTCGTCGGCATCCTCGCCGTCGAGCTGTTCGAGACCGTCGACGGGCGCCTCCTCGTCAACGAGCTCGCGATGCGCCCTCACAACACCGGTCACTGGACGATGGACGGTGCGGTCACCGGGCAGTTCGAGAACCACCTGCGCGCCGTCCTCGACCTGCCGCTCGGCTCGCCGCGCGCGCGGGCTCCGTACACGGTGATGGTCAACATCCTCGGCGGCGAGGTCGGGCGCCTGTACGACGGCTACCCGCACGTGATGGCGCGCGACCCCGATCTCAAGGTGCACCTGTACGGCAAGGCGGTGAAGCCTGGGCGCAAGGTCGGGCACGTCACCGCGTACGGCGACGACGTCGACGCACTGCTCGAACGGGCACGGCATGCGGCGGCGTGGTTCGAGGGACGGCTGGACGACGAGATCGAGGACGAGGCTCAGGAGGCCGCGCGTGACTGAGACACCCAAGGTCGGCATCGTCATGGGGTCGGACTCCGACTGGCCGACGATGAAGGCCGCTGCGGAGGCGCTCGAGGAGTTCGGCGTCGCGTACGAGGCGGACGTCGTCTCCGCGCACCGGATGCCCGACGAGATGCTCGCGTACGGGCGGGAGGCTCACGGGCGAGGGCTTCAGGTGATCGTCGCCGGCGCCGGGGGAGCGGCGCACCTGCCGGGCATGCTGGCGGCCGTCACCCCGCTGCCGGTGATCGGCGTGCCCGTCGCGCTGAAGTACCTCGACGGCATGGACTCGTTGCTCTCGATCGTCCAGATGCCGGCTGGAGTGCCTGTGGCCACGGTCGCGATCGGCAACGCACGCAACGCGGGCCTGCTGGCCGTGCGGATCCTCGCGGCTGCCGACGAGTCGCTGCGCGAGGCGATGGTGGCGTTCCAGGAGCGGCTCGCCGACGCGGCACGCGCCAAGGGCGAGGTCGTCCGGGCTGCGCGGCCGGACGCCGCTCGGTAGCGGTTCGCTCAGTAGAGGTTCGCTCGGTCGAGGTTCGCTCAGTAAAGGTTCTTGGAGTACGCCTCGCCGTAGTACGCCTCGAGCGCGCCCAGCGACTCCTCCGAGCGCTCGAGGCGCTTGGCGATCTCGGCGCGGCTGGCGAGGACCTCGGGGTGCCAGGACTCCTGGTTCCACAGGCGCGAGCGCAGGAACGCCTTCGCGCAGTGGAAGAAGACCTCCTCGACCGCCACCTCCAGCGCCAGGATCGGTCGGTGGCCCTTCACGGTCATCGCGTCGAAGTACGGGGCGTCCGACACGATCCGCGCCCGGCCATTGATCCGCAGCGTGTCACCGCGACCCGGGACGATGAACAGCAGGCCGACGTGCGGGTTCTCCAGCACGTTGACGAAGCCGTCGACGCGACGGTTGCCGGGACGTTCCGGGATCGCGATCGTGGTGGCGTCGACCACGTGCCCGACGCCGGCCGGGTCCCCCTTCGGGGAGACGTCGCAGCGGCCGGAGGCGTCCGACGTGGCGACGAGGCAGAACGGCGCCGCCGCCAGCCACGCGACGTGGTCGTCGGCCAGCGTCGGCAGGACCTTGTCGCGGACCCGGGGTGCCGGGTCGCCCACCAGCGCCCGCAGCTCCTCGAGCGAGGTGATCTCGGTGGCGTGGGCAAGAGGCTCGGCAGTCGCGGTCATGCCACCAGGTTAGGGCCCTGCTGGTCGCTGGTTAACACTCATTAGCATGGAGGGGTGACCAACGACCAGCCCATGTATGCCCTGTCCGAGGAGCACCAGGCGATCCGCGAGGCCGTCCGCGCGGTCTGCGACGCCAAGGTCGCCCCGTACGCCGCCGCTGTGGACGAGGAGGCACGCTTCCCGCAGGAGGCGTACGACGCGCTGGTCGCGTCGGACTTCCACGCCCCTCACATCGGAGAGGAGTACGGCGGCGCCGGCGCCGACGCCCTGGCGACCGTGATCGTGATCGAGGAGGTCTCGCGCGCCTGCGTGTCGTCCTCGCTGATCCCCGCGGTCAACAAGCTCGGCAGCCTCCCCGTGATTCTCTCCGGCGGCGAGGAGCTGAAGAAGAAGTACCTCACCCCGCTCGCCGCGGGCACGTCGATGTTCTCGTACGCGCTGTCCGAGCCCGACGCAGGCAGCGATGCCGCCGGCATGAAGACCCGCGCCGTCCGTGACGGTGACCACTGGGTCCTCAACGGCGTGAAGCGCTGGATCACGAACG
>Ga0233383_1000347_pt1 | contig 18579 bp, 20 predicted proteins | sample ElkDunMinimDraft_14_FD_191542 | JGI IMG/M metagenome (GOLD analysis project Ga0233383, IMG submission 191542) | Fecal eukaryotic communites from dung pellets of Tule Elk in California, USA - Elk Dung G16 | ecosystem: Host-associated > Mammals > Digestive system > Large intestine > Fecal | place...
TTGACGATCCGCGGGTGCGTGGACCGCCGGAGCAGCGGGAGGAACGCATGGGTCACGCGGACCGGCCCGAGCAGGTTGACGCCGTACACGGCGAGGAAGTCGGTCGCCACCGTGTCGGCCGGGGCGCGCAGAGAGCCGGAGACTCCTGCGTTGTTCACCAGGACGTCGAGCCCTGTCGCGCTGTTCTCGACCGTCGTCACGGCTGCTGCCACCGACGCGTCGTCGGTGACGTCCAGCGTCACAGGCCGTACGTCCAGGTCCTCGCCTCGAAGGGCGTCAGCGGCCTTCCTGCCGAGCTCGGTGTCGCGGGCCCCGAGCCAGACGGTCCAACCCAGTCCGGCGAGCTGCCGCGCGGTCTCGTACCCGATTCCCTTGTTCGCCCCGGTGACCAGGGCTGTCGTGGTGGTGGTTCTCGTTGTGGTCATGCAGCGAGCGTCGCGGTCGTTGCGGGCCGCCACCAGGGCCGCTTCGTCCTGGTACTCCCCGTACCCCGCTGTGCCGTGGTGGCAGCCGCGCCCGCGTGCCAGGCTGAGGAGGTGGATCGTCGTGAGCTCGGCCGCCTCCTCGTACGCGCACGCAGCAGGGTCGCCCCCGGCGACGTCGGCCTGCCCGAAGGATCCCGCCGGCGGGTCGCGGGTCTCCGGCGGGAGGAGGTCGCCGTCCTCGCCGGGGTGAGCGTCGACTACGTGACGCGGATCGAGCAGGGGCGAGGTGCGCACCCGTCACCGTCGGTGCTGGCGTCCCTCGCCCGGGCGCTGAGGATGAGCGACGACGAGCGCCGGGAGATGTTCGACCTGGCGGACGCCGCTTCGCCGCGTGAGGGCCATGTGCCGATGCTCGTGCGCGCCAGCATCCTCCGACTGATCGAACGTCTCGAGGACCAGCCGGCGGTCGTGATGAGCGCGAAGGCCGACGTGCTCGCCTGGAATCCGTTGGCCGCTGCCCTGCTCGGGGACTTCTCAGCCGTCCCCGCGCCGCAGCGCAACATCGTCCGCCAGCGCTTCCTCGGGGAACCGAGCCGTGTGTCGGTCCCCGCAGCGGAGGCGGCGCGCACCGATGCACGCTCCGTGACCTCCCTGCGTGCGGCCGCGGCGAAGTATCCCGACGATCCCGAGCTGCGCCGGCTCGTGGCCGAGCTGAGCGCCCACAGCGAGGAGTTCGTCCGCCTGTGGGACGAGGCACCGTCGCAGGTCTGGCGCAGTCACCGCAAGACCATCACCCACCCGAGCGTCGGTGCAGTCACGCTCGACTGCGACGCCTTGGAGATCGTCGAGTCCGACCAGACCGTGATCGTCTACTCCGCCGCACCAGGCTCGCGCGACGCCGAGCTGCTGCAGCTCGTCAAGGTCGTCGGCACCCAGCGCCTGAGTGCCGACGTCGCTGACTAGCCGATCGTGGTGCCCGCCGTGATCGCCCCGGTGGCCAGCAGTGCCAGCACGAGACCACCGAGCCCGATCCGGTAGATCACGAACGGTGTGTACGAGTGCTTGCTGACGTACTGCAGGAGCCAGTGGATCACCGAGATGCCGACGACGAAGGAGACGACCGTCGCGAGGATCGTCGGGCCGACGCCGTACGCGTTGTCGCCGCCGGGGATCTCCGGAAGCTGGAACAGGCCGGCACCGACGACCGCCGGGATCGCCAGCAGGAAGGCGTAGCGTGTCGCCGCAGCGCGGTCGTACCCGAGGGCGCGTCCCATGCTGATCGTGGCACCGGACCGGGAGACACCGGGGATGAGAGCCATGGCCTGCGCGAGACCGAAGAGCACGGCGTGCTTGCCGTTGAGGTTCTCGATCGTGCGGTCCTGACGCCCGAGCCTGTCGCAGACACCCAGGACGACGCCCATCACGACGAGCATCGTCGCGATGACCCACAGGTTGCGGAACTCGTTCTCGATGACGTCCTTCAGGGCGATGCCGAGGATGACGATCGGCAGCGAGCCGACGATCACGAACCAGCCCATCCGCCACTCGAGGGTGTCGCGGGCGTCGCGATTGACGAGTCCGCGCAGCCAGCCTCCTGCGATGTTCGTGATGTCGCGCCAGAAGTAGAGGACGACCGCGAGCTCGGTGCCGATCTGGACGACCGCGGTGAACGCAGCGCCCGGGTCCTCCCATCCGAAGAACTTCGGGTAGATCGCAAGGTGGCCGGACGACGAGATGGGGAGGAACTCGGTGAGGCCCTGGATGAGGCCGAGGACGAGCGCCTGGAGCAGGTCGGTCACTCGCCCAGACCCGTGGTCTCGAAGGCGTCGGCGACCGTACGGAGCACGTGGGCGCGCTCGTCGTGGGTCGACCCGAACGTGGACACCGCCAGCGTCGTGACACCAGCCTCGGCGTACGCGTGGAGGCGCTCGGCGATGCGCTCCTTCGGGCCGATGAGCGCCGTCTGGTCGACGAGCTCGAACGGGACCGCCGCGGCGGCCTCGCCCTGCTTCTTGTCGAGGAAGAGGTCCTGGATCTTCTGAGCGGCGTCCTCGAACCCCATCCTGCGGGCGAGCGCGTTGTAGAAGTTCTGCTTGCGGCTGCCCATGCCGCCGACGTACAGGGCGGTGTAGGCGCGCACCATCTGGGCGCACTCCTCCAGGTCGTCGCCGATCACGACGGGGACGGTCGGGACGATGTCGAAGCCCTCCATCGTCTTGCCGGCCTTCTCCCTGCCCGCGCGGAGGTGGTCCGTCGACACGGCTGCCTGCTCGGGGTTGAAGAAGATGGCCAGCCAGCCGTCAGCGATCTCGCCCGCCAGCTCGAGGTTCTTCGGCCCGACCGCGGCCAGGTAGATCGGGATGTCGGTGCGGTAGGGATGCAGCATGATCTTCAGCGGCTTGCCCGGCCCGTCGGGAAGCGGAAGCGTGAAGTGCTCCCCCGCGTAGTTGAGCGGCTCCTCGCGGGCCAGGATCGTCCTGACGATCTCGACGTACTCGCGGGTGCGCGCCAGCGGCTTGTCGAACTTCACGCCGTGCCAGCCCTCGGACACCTGCGGGCCCGAGACACCGAGTCCCAGCCGCACGCGGCCCTCGGAGAGCCGGTCGAGCGTGGCGGCGGTCATCGCGGTCATCGCGGGCGTACGCCCGGGGATCTGGAGGATCGCCGTGCCGAGCTCGAGGGTCGTCGTCCGCGCCCCGATCCAGGACAGAAGGGTGGGCACGTCGGAGCCGTAGGCCTCCGCCGCCCACGCGGACGTGTAGCCGAGCGACTCGGCGTAGACGGCCGTCTCGACGCGTTCGGCGACGTCCGGGCCGGCGACGTAACCGACGTTGACTCCGAGCTTCATGACGTGCTCCTGATCCAGGGGGTTCGCGATGCGCAGGGCGAGCCTAGCGTGGGCGCAGGGGCCGCCTCGACTAGCCTTCCGACAAGGCCGGAGTGGGGCCTCACCCGAGGAGTGACATGCAGGAACGGTTCGTCGGACGCAGCGGCCTGTCCGTCTCCCGTGTCGGTCTCGGCACGGCGTCCTGGGGACGCGACACCGACGAGCACGAGGCCGCCGACATCCTCCGGACGTACCTCGACGCCGGCGGCACGCTGATCGACACGGCCGCCTCGTACGGGGCCGGTGCGAGCGAGGCCGTCGTCGGCCAGCTGCTCGCCGAGCACAGGCGCGACGACGTGGTCGTGGTGTCCAAGGCCGGCTCGGGAGTCCCGCACGGACGACCGGGCACGTCACGCGGTGCCATGCTCGCCTCGCTGGACCAGTCGCTCGCGCGCCTCGGCACCGACCACCTGGACCTCTGGCTGGTGCAGGGTTGGGATCCCCGTGTGCCCGTCGACGAGTCCCTCGGTGCCCTCGAGTACGCCGTCTCCACCGGCCGGACCCGTTACGTCGGGGTCTCCAACTACACCGGCTGGCAGACGGCGTACGCGCACACCCGCCAGGCGCTGCGCGACAGCGGCGCGCCGATCGTGGCGACGGAGGTGGAGTACTCGCTGCTCGCGCGCCAGCCCGAGCGGGAGGTCATGCCGGCGGCCGAGGCCCTCGGCTTCGGGGTGCTGGCCTGGTCGGCCCTGGGGCGAGGAGTGCTGACCGGCAAGTACCGCTACGGCATCCCCTCTGACTCGCGCGCCGCCTCCGACCACCTCTCCGGCTTCGTCGACCCGTACCTCGACCCCGACGCCAGGCTGGTCGTGGAAGCGGTCTGCAGGGCCGCCGAAGGACTCCAGCTCAGCCCGGTCGAGGTCGCCCTGGCCTGGGCCCGGGACCGGCCAGGTGTCGCGAGCGCCCTCATCGGCCCCCGGACAGCGGCACAATTGAAGGCAGCGCTCTCTGTCGAGGAGGTCACGCTCCCCGCTGAGATCGCCGAAGCGCTCGACGACGTGTCCGCAGAGGCCATGTAACGGAGGCGGTGTTGACGGAGTACGAGTTCCAGCGGTTCTGGCTGCCACGCACGGAGTCCCGCCAGTCCGTGCGACGGCTGCTCACGGACGCGGCCGAGCACCACGGCTGGGAGCTCGCCCGGCTGCGGCTGTTCCCTGACGGGCGCCGTCGCGTGACACTGCGACGCCGGATCATCCGCGTCCGCAGCACCCTGTGACGCTCCCCCAGCTCCGCTGACCAAATAGCCACCCGAGCCGCTGATCGAGTAGCCACCCTCCGCTGATCGAGTAGCCCGAGCCGCTAGGCGAGGGCGTATCGAGATCCCTACGCCAGGTCCAGCAGGCGGTGAAAGACCCGCGCGCCGAACTCGAGCGCGTCGGTCGGCACCCGCTCGTCGACGCCGTGGAACAACGCCGTGAAGTCGAGGTCGGCAGGCAGCCGCAGGGGCGTGAACCCGTACGAGCGGATGCCGAGGCGGTCCCACGCCTTGGCGTCGGTCCCACCGGACATCAGGTACGGGGCAACGTGCGCCTCGGGGTCCTCCGCGTGCAGGGCCACCGTCATCGCATCGACGAGGTCTCCGGCGAACGGGTACTCCAGGGCGGGCTGCAGAGTCAGCGGATCGACGCTCACGGCGTCACCAGCGAGCGCCCTCACCTGCGCGAGGAACGCGTCCTGCTGCCCCGGGAGGAACCGCCCGTCCACGTGCGCGTGCGCCTCCCCCGGGATGACGTTCACCTTGTAGCCGGCGTCGAGCATGGTCGGGTTGCTGATGTTGCGCATCCCGGCCCGGATCATCCGTGCGGCGGGGCCGAACTCGGCGAGGAGCTCCTCGGTCGAGGCCTCCGTGGCGCCGGTCAGCTCCTTCACCTTCTCGAGAAGGATCTGCATCGAGGCGCCGGGCTCGTACGGCCAGTCGTGCTCGCCGATCGCGGTGATGGCGCGGGCGATCGCCGTGACCGCGTTGTTGTCGCGCACCATCGAGCCGTGCCCGGCGGTCCCCTGGGCCGACAGACGCATCCAGGCCAGGCCCTTCTCCCCCGACTCGAGGAGGTAGAGACGCTTGCCTCCGATGTCGGTGGAGAAGCCGCCGACCTCCCCGATCGCCTCGGTGCAGTCGGCGACCAGGTCCCGGTAGTGGTCCACGATCTTGTGGGCGCCGTGGATCGAGCCGGCCTCCTCGTCGGCGGTGAACGCCAGCACGATCGTCCGCCGCGGTGGCAGTCCTGCCCGCTGACGGGCCCGGACCACCGACAGCACCATCGCGTCGAAGTCCTTCATGTCGACCGCGCCGCGCCCGTACAGGTAGCCGTCGACGATCTCGCCGGCGAACGGGGCGTACGACCAGTCACCCGCCTGTGCCGGCACCACGTCGAGGTGACCGTGGACGAGCAGCGGCGGGAGCGACGGGTCGGTCCCCTCCCAGCGTGCGATCACGTTCGTACGCCCGGGGGTGACTTCAACGACGGTCGACTCGATCCCGACCTCGGCAAGGAGCTCCGCGACGTACTCAGCGGCCTTGCGCTCCCCCGGTCCGGTGTCGTCACCCGTGTTGGTCGTGTCGATCCGGATGAGGTTGCGGCAGATCTCGACGACCTCCGCAGCGGGGTCGACAGGGACGGTCGGGGCGGGCGCGTCGGCGGTCATTCCCCCATCCTGCCTGGCCAGGCCACGGGTCGGTGAACGGGAGGACCCCGGTTTGGGGGTCCACGTACGGGGTTTGCTAGAGTTCTGACGCACGGTGAACGACGCAAGACGCCGGTCACCAACCCTGTCCGGGTGGCGGAATAGGTAGACGCGCTAGCTTGAGGTGCTAGTGCCCGTATTAGGGCATGGGGGTTCAAGTCCCCCCTCGGACACACTTTTTGGGGCATCTGCCCCTGATCCTGGGCGGTTCGCCCATCGGATCGTGCCAGAGTACGGCCCTTCGACACCCTCGCCGGTGCCGGAGGGCCGTGCTGCTTGCGCCGCTGCTCGATCGGCCGGAGCGTGTGTCGATCGAACCACCGGGCCGCCGGGCGGCTGCGCAGCCGAGACCCTCGGCGACGCGATCTCGGTGGAGGTCACACTGGCCGCGGTTCGGCGTGTCGAGCTCAGCGTGCGGTCTGGGGCGACCCCCATCGTCGAGGTCACGATCTCGTGCCGTGCCGCCGCGACACGCGTCGAGGTGCGAACCGAAGGCCCCACCGCGCCGGGTTCGGCTGGGGGTGGCCATCATGGCTGAGCCGGACGCATGTGGTCACGAGTCGCTCTCTGGGCTGCGCGACGACATCATGTTCCAGAGGCGTGCTCCGGGGGATGACGGTGTTCGTCTCGATCCAGCTCACGCCGCGTCGCGGGTACGCCCGTAGTGCTCGGGTGACATCCACGTTCAAGAACGCGAGAGTTTGTCCGCGTACAGCCGTTCCCTGGGGCCCGGACCCGTCGGTCTCGGAAGACGTTGTCCGCGGACAGGCCCGCACTTCAGTCATCGAGAACGTCGACCTCTCCGTCGAAGTGTTCATTCAGGTCGGCAAGGTCATCAGCAGGACATCTGACAGTGGAGGCATCAACGCCCGACTTGCTCCCGCGAAGATCGATACACGACGCCACCACGAGCGTAGAAGAGTTGCTGAACGACAGGTCGTCGCGACCAATCGTCTCGATGTACGACCCAGCATCGACGGCCAGAGGGAGAGCCTTTAGTCGTGGCGATCGCCGGCGGGCAACGATGAGACTGAGGTGAATCCGAGTAGCCGTTTCATGTGCTCTCGCCCCAGTGCAGCTCACGGATGCGGGACACGCCGTCGTCGGTCGCAGCGAAGTAGATCAGCTCACCCTGAGTTCCCTCTACGGGAACCGCCCAGTGCCGGCCGGGCGCGAGTGCCGCGAGGGCCTGGCGCGGCTCAAGTTCAACCGGGGCCTCGATGGCAGGGTCAATCCCGGTGTAGAAGCGGATAAGACCTTCCTCGAACAGTTGCGTCAGCGCATCTCGGGCAGCGTCCTCAGCCAGCGGCTCGTGAGCCATCTCAAACGCCGCGTCCCAAAGACCGGTGTAGTCCTCGGCCGCCAAGATCAGGAGCCTGGTCGTGTTGTCCATCACGGCACCGCCAAGATGGGGTTGCCCATGAGCGGGATTCGTTCGATTGCTCCCCTACCTGAACTCAGGCGCAGGTAGGGGCCACCGTGAACCCCGTCGGAGGCAAGGCCTGTTCCTCGCTCGTAGATCATGACCTGACTCCTGTTGGCTGGGTTGCTGAACTTCATGCCGCCGCCAATGGCCTTGGGGGGGTTGGACACGATCCAGTTGTCTGGAATCGCGTCGAGGACGTCCTCCGGGTCGGCTCCCCGGAGCGCGCGGGCGGTGTCGAATGGATCGCAGTCGTTGTGGACGAGGATCGCGTCGGGGCCGACGTGGTAGGTGTGAACGCCTTCGATTTCGAGGTTGTAGGCGAGCCCGTTGCGCACTGTCCCGTGCCGGAACCCGGTAACGGTGAACTGGCGGCCGCCGTCTCCGAGGACGACCTCGCCAGCAGCGAGCTTGTCTGCCTGCTCGAACTTCTGGTCGGTGACGGACCAGAACAGGTGATCGGTGGTCGTGGTCAGGATCCTGCCGTCGACCAGGACGAGGTCGGCGAGCTCGTCGTCATGGACCCACAGTTGGGTCACTCGTCGGGTGAAGCGTTCCCCCGTCTCAAGGTCGGTCGCGACGACCTCATCGCCGAGTTCAATCTCCGAGATCGGCTTCTTCGACCCGTCGGCCATGAGGACCAGCGTGCCGGCGAAGGAGCGCATGCAGGTCCTGGCTGCTGTTCGGCCCGTGTTTGCGGCAACACGCCGGCCGTGAACGGACGAGAGATCCCCGTCGACATCCTCAACTTGGGAACCCGTCGTAGTCCTAGCCCGTGCAACTTGCACAAGCGTCGAGGTGAGGTCGTGGGGGGTCGTACGTGCAGGTAGGTCGATGGCGTCCGGACGCGACGAAGTGCCGCAAGACCAACGGTCGACCGGGTTGTTGACAGAGATGTAATCGTAGGCGGCGGGCGGCCCGCGTTCCGTCGCGCCACGAGGCGTAGCGGCAGCCTGGGTGTTGCCGTCGTAGGTGAACGCTGCGCATCCAGCCGTGGACTCTGGCATGGCCTGGGCCTCTACCTGGGAACCGAGCCCAAGCCACGACAGGATTGCGGCCAGCAAGGCAGCGATCACCCGAGTGGAGACAGCCACGACGCGGCTCATCAGGCGCGCTCGTCGACGTGCAGATTGTCAACGTTCACGTAGTAGACCCGTCGCCGCAGGTCACTTGGGCTGTTGAACTGATATTGGCCGAGATCCTCGACCAGTGATTCAGCCAAGGGCCCCGCGACGAATTCGGGCTCAGCTGGCCATGGCCCCGCCCAGATTTGAATCCGACCATCGCGGACGAGCGCTCCAATCACGGCAGCCACCTCACTGACGATCGAAGGCGACTCCGAGAGCCCGCGCATCTCGACCGTCTGGACGATCTCGGGCAGTGGGATTAGGTCCTCCAGGCCCTCGTCGAGGATGCATTGCTCCAGAGGCGTCGCTGGCGCGTTCACGGCATCCCCAGTGGGACGCGGGTGCCGTGGAGGGGGCCTCCGAAGTACTTGAGGTACGTGCCACTCTTCACTCCCGGCTGGCCCGGAACGCCCTGCGGAAGAACCCTGAACCCCTGAGAACCGTTTGTGCCCGGTAGATAGTAGCGAGTCGCGGGATTCTTGGCAGAAGCGCTGCCGGCTCGAACTTCGAAGCCAGCGTTACGAGCGAGGTCGTCAACTTGGCTCGGCGTCAGACCCTCAAGCGACTTGGGGTTGTTGAGCGCATCGAGTGAGGTGAAGCAGCTGTTGTGGACGAGGATGGCGTCGGTGCCGACGTGGTAGGTGTGGATGCCCTTGACGCTGAGGTTGTAGGCCAGCGCTTCTCGGGCGGTCCCGAGTTCGAGCCCGGAGACGGTGATCACCGTGCCGTCAGCACCGAGGACCTTCTCGCCGCGGCTGAGCTCGTCAGCCCTCTCGAACCGCTGGTCAGTCACCGACCAGAACGGGTGGTCCGCGGTCGTGGTGATGACCTCGCCGTCGACGACCAGGTCTACGACGATGTCGTCGTGGACGAAGACGTGCTCGACGGTCTTGGCGACCTGTTCGCCGGTCTCTGGGTCGGTCGCGATGACTTCATCGCCAACCTTGACGTCCTCGATTGGCCTGCGGGTCCCGTCGGCCATCAGGACGGTCGTGGCTCCAGCGAAGGAGCAGGCCTTGGCTGCTGTCTTTGCGGCAACACCGGTAGCCACCACGATTCCAGGCGCCGCGGCGTCGTTTCCTAGCCGCTGACCTGCACGAATGTGTTCCGGTGGCCCGACGAACTCGTCGAGGACGACGTTGTGAGCCCCGACGCGAGTTTCAGCGACAACAGTCGTGGCGGCCGACGCGGTAACGCTGCTCAGGATCGTGGCCAGGACCGCGACGAGGGCGGCTAGGAAAACAATCACCCAGCGACGTGAGGTCGTCTGCTGGGTGCGGGTGGTCATGGGGTGAGTGTTCCAGTGACTTGCTTGCGGGTGTGTGAGCGACTCGGTGAGCGAGTCGGTGATCCTCATCAGCGACCCCAGCGGGTCTGTCCGCGGTCGCGGGTGACTTGTTCGGTGTGGGTCGCGATCGCGACCCCGAGTGAGTAGGCGTTGCCGATCAGCCTGGACCACTTCGGGTCGGAGTAGAGCTCGCCGGACTTGTGTAGGTCGAGCAGGTGCAGCAGCACGTTGCGGCAGCCAGCCGGGGACGCTTTGGTGGCCTGTACGCACTCACCGATGTCGTGCCGTTCGCGCTCGGTGACGGTGACCTCTACGACCTTCACGATCGTGGCGTCGGGCTTCCGTGCGCGGCGTTGTTCGTAGGCGGCCTTGCGGCACGCCGGGGTGCAGTAGACCCGGGTCCGGCCGGTCGGTTTGCCCGGGGGCATCGGGCCGCCGCAGTGCTGGCAGGTGCTGATCGATCCGTGGCTCCGGATGACGTCCATGGTTGGTCTCCCCGAGGAGTTCGACTGGTACTGCCCCATGGTGCACTCGGCCACCGACATTGCGTCACCGACGACCGGCCTGGCTTTGCCCCGAGTTCCGACTCCTCGAAGCTCCCACACACCTCTTGCATTCCCGGCCGAACAGACGCGAGTCAACTCACCGTTGACCGTTGCGTCGGTGACGCAGCCACCGGCCGCGAGCACTCGACGGGCTCCTGAACGGCGGTGTCAGTGCCTCAACCAGCGGCTAGGAAGAAGCGGGCTGGCAGCGTTCCCCCTGCCCTCACGGCGACGTCCAGGAAGGTGACGGACAGGGTTCCTCTTTCGTGCCCGACGAAAACCTGTCCCTCGATCTGCAAAGCGTGTGAAGACAAGAAGCAGGTGGGGGAACCTGGTCGGGAACAGGCCGGATGACGGGTGCGGAGTGAGGCGTGATGAGAACGGTGAGGTGGCCAGGATGAGCGGCAAAGAGCTGTGAGGAGCGGCTAGGAAGAAGGCAGGGGGGATGCCCAGGTGAGGACCTGTTGGGCCGCGTCGACCCGACGCGCGAGCTCTCCGGACGCGCCGCTCGCGGCGACCAGCCAGTGCCCGGCGATCGCACCCGCGGCGGCCGGGTCGCCAGCGTTCGGGCCGTCCACGATGACGACTTCGCCGGCCTCGACCCGGTCGTCGACGAGCTGCTCGAGTTGCCGGAACAGCTGGGGCAACCGACCGGCCAGCAGGCTGAGGTCGGCGAGGATGTCGTAGACGTCGGTGACGTCCAGGGCCTCGCCGGACAGCGTCTGGTGGTTCAACTGGCGGATGGCCTCGGCCGCAGTCCCGGCACTCTCCTGCGGGGTCATGACACGGCTCCCGTCGATCCGGGGTGGCCGCGGTTCTCTTCTTCTATTTCAGAGTCGATAGCAGCAAGCAATCGTTGCGGCGACACCTTGTGAACCGGCTCCGAATCGACCGGGACCAACGACGCCCCGCCTCGTCGTTTCGGGGTGTTGGATGCTCCGGGGAACGTCGCAGCATGGACCGCTTGCAACGCTCTGATCGACACTTGGGTGTAGATCTGGGTCGTTGATAGTTCGGCGTGACCGAGCATCGCCTGGATGTAGCGGATATCGGCTCCGCCCTCCAACATCAAGGTCGCCAAGGTGTGCCGGAACAGGTGACAAGCCCCTTCTTTGTCGACCCCGCTGGCCTTCACGTAGTCCCTCACGAGTTGGGTGAGCCGGTCCAGGCTGAACCCGGTGCCGTCGACGGTGAGGAACAACGTGCCGTCGTCCGGTTCGACCGCGAACCTCGGCCGGACCTCCACCAGATACCGGTCGATCCAGGCCAACGCCCGGGGTCCGATCGGGACCATCCGGTCCTTGCGCCCTTTGCCCTGGCGAACCATCAACGTGCGGCGGTCGATGTCGAGGTCGCGCCAGTTCAACCGGGCCAGTTCAGCGCGTCTGATGCCGGTGCCGTAGAAGGTCTCGATCATCGCCCGGTCCCTGACACCGGTCGCGGTGGACAGGTCCGGCAACGCGAGCACCAGTTCGGCCTCCTCGATCGTCAGGGCGGCTTTCGGGAGCCGTTTCTCAACCTTCGGCAACTCCAATTCCGACGCGGGGTTCGCGGCCACGTGGTCGTTGCGGACCGCCCATTTGAAGAACGCGCGGACCGGCAACAACTGTGCGTTCTGGGACCGGAAGGACAGTGGTTCGCCGTTGGGTTTGCGGTAGTGGAACAGGTGCCGCTGATACCGGACCAGCATCGGCCGGGTGACCTCGACCGGCCGGGTGACCCCACGGTCCGCGAGCCAGGCCGACAACGCCGCCAAGCACTGCCGTCGTGCCCGGATCGTCGCCGGCGAATACCCCCGGGCTCCCAGGTCGATCAGGAACTCCTCGACCAACGCCGGGAACCCATGAGAGTCGGTCGGGTCGCCCGGTATGCGTTGGGGGACGTGGACCCCTCGCTTGCCCATCAGCATCCACCGCCGACTGCGTATCGCAGCAGATCAGGAGCGTTCTCAACCTCGTCGTCGCGCTCCGAATCCGGGTCCGACCGCCCGCCGACCGGGGCCCGACCGGCCCCCGACCAGGGGCCGACCACCGGGGTGTTTGCCCCGACCGGTTCGGTGTCGTAGGCATGGGGCCGCCCGTTCAACAATGTCTTCGGGTCGGTCAACCCGACCAGGAACCTGCCTCCAGCGTCGTAGCCGCTGTCGTGGGTGGTCGCACTCGCCGCGGTCGTACTCATGGTCGCTGGTGGCTTCCAGAGGAGTTCGTAGCCGAACGCACCGGACTCGAGCCGGTGCACCAGCACCAACTCCAGGTCGACCAGCCTGGCCAGGTGGACCTTGAGCTGGGTGTCACCCCAACCCGACCCCTGCCCAGCAAGGTGCTCTCGGAGTTGGCGGCGAGTGAACCGGGTCAGGTCGCGAGGGATCGCCAACCTCTTCGCCTCAGTGCTGACGTAGCGCTCGACCGCGGTCAGCAACCGCCGCGTCTGCGGTGCCAGCTCGTCCAGGGATTGGCCCAGGACGGCGTGGGCCAGTCGGTGTGCGACCTCAATGTCGGCCAGCGTCGTCTCGACATAGGCCACGACCCGGCCGTTGATCGTCGCGCTCTTCCGGTCCCTCTGGTGCTGATGCAACAAGGTGACCGCGCTGATCAGCCCGAGGTACTTCCCGTGATCGCGCCGCGTGCGGGTGCGGCCATCGGCGAAGGTGAGCCGGTCCGCGAACGGGTTCACCACCGCCAACGGCTCCAACAACCGCTGCGCATCCCGATGGACGTTGACGATCTGCTCCCGCTCGGTCCGCGCCGCCAACCCGGCCAGGGTCTGCGCTCGCCTCTGGGCGGTGTGGATCGCCCGGGTCTGGTCGCGGTCCTCATCAACGGTCAGCACCAGACACCGGTTCAACAACTCCTCGTCGATGTCGATCGCCGTGGTCGTCAACACGATCGCCGTCGGCCCCCGCACCGAATACGTATGCGTCACCAACCGCCCACTCGCGGTGTCCTTCCCGGTCGACGCGATCGACAGTTCACCTTCGGACTGCAGCAGCTTCAACGCGTAGGCCGCCCGGGACGCGCCCTCTTCCTCCGCGATCGACAAGACCTTGTGAGCCAGATCGGACTCGCCCATGTAGAACAACGACTGCCCCGTCATCGCACTGAAGCTGACCCGGTCCTCGCCCGGGACGAACCCCAACACCGACTCCATCACCGCGGACTTCCCAGCCGCGGACGTCGACTGCACGATCACCGCCAACGGGCTCGGCAACAACCGGCTGACCGCAGTGAGATAGCCGACCAGACAGTTCACCTGCTCCCCGACCATCCCCACCCGAGCGAAGTCACCCTCGATCCGCTGAACTAGGCGCGGGTCCCGTAGCAGCTCCAATGCGGCCTCCCGCTGCGCTGAAGTCAGTTTCACCTCCGGCTTCGCCGGTGCCTGCGCGGCCGCGATCACCTCCTCCGCCTTCGCCTCACACGCCAACAACACCCGGCCCAGATCGGCCTTGACCACCTCCGACTCGAACCGCAACTCCTGCGACGCCGCCGCGACGAACACGGACCTCGCCCGGGCCGAATACAAGTCCAGGGTGTCGACGTGAAACCCCGTCCCATCAACCTGTGCATCGGCGGCCAACCGCGGACGGTCCGTGCGGGTGACCAGCAGGTTGACCCGCAGCACATCGAAACTGGTGACCTTCTCCAATCCACGGACCCGCCACCGCCGGGTACCCAACTGGATCACCAACTCACGGCCAACCACCGCACCCTCACCGGCCGGCTCGTCGTCTCCGTCAGGAGCGGCCGGCGCGGGCTCAACCGGAGCAACCACGTGGGCCGGTGAATCCAGACCCGGTTCGATCACAGCCGCCGGCGGCAGCGGTGCGGGCGGCTCGTCGACGACCGGCAGCAAAGGCCCCGGTGACGACACGGGTGTTGGCACTGGTGTCGGGACCGGACCGGCTGGAACCGCAGGCTCCGGCTCAGCTCGTGGTGCTGGCTTGGTCGCCAGTCGTGTTGCTGGTCGGGGTGCGGGACGTGCGAGTGCGTCCATCCACGACGCCTTGCGTAAGAACCTCCCCAGCGTCTCGGCCGGGAGCTTCGCGGCGACCGCGACCTCGTTCACATCACTGCCGGACGGCAACTCGACCCGGTAGGACTCCACCCCGACGCCAGCGAGTTCAGCGGCAAGGGTCTTGGCGCCCTTGTCCCCGGCAGGGTCGGCATCGAAGGCGATCAACACCCGCCGGATCCCGTGCTCGGCCACCGCCTGCTGGTGCTCAGGTGTCCAGCCATCGGTGCCATAAGCAGCGGTCACGTGCCGGAAACCGGCGCACCACAACGTCATTGCGTCGATCAGCGACTCGGTCACGACCAGCTCGTCCGTGTCCGCGAACGCACTGATGTTGAACACGCCGCGATGCGGGCCAGGCAGATAGAGGTGCTTCGGTGCTCCGGTGCGGCTGTCCTCACGGGCAAGCTTCCTGCCGTAGATCTCCCCGACATTCCCCCCGGCATCGAGCACCGGGAACGTGAGGTAACCACGGAAGTGCTCATGCCCGGTGGCCTTGATGACACCCAAATCCCGCAGCCGGGACCGGACCTGCTTGCCCGCAGCCACGTGATTGCCCGGCAACCGGTAACCCAGCGTCCGATCCGCGAACCCGACCCGGAACCGCTCGACCACCTCCGGGTCATCGATCTTGCGGCGGCCCAAGAACGCTTGGGCCTCGGCGTGCCCGACCAGGGCCTCGGCGTAATGGCCGACCACCCGGCCCAGCAACTCCTGCTCCGCAGCATCCGCACCAACGCCTGATCGTGCGACAGGCTGATCGGGATCTCCTCAGCCACTGCCGCGCGCTTCGTCGCCGTAGGGCGCAGGGTCGAGAAACACCGCGCTAACAGGCTCGAAGGACGAGCCCCAGCCAGCAACCTCACCATCGATCGCGGCCCGGTCGCCCTCGGTGTAGTCGGGCGGCGCCTCGGGCAGTCCGGGGACATCCCCAACGAAGAAGGCCGCGCTCTCAGCCGTCAATGACAGCCGCGCACCCGGATGAGGCCACATGACCAGGCTCAACTCGAAGAGGCGATCCTCGGCTCTCGGCCGCGAGCTCCCGACGCTCCACGCCGTGAGCGTCCCCGCTCTGGCTGGCCCGGACCACGTCAGTTCGCGAACACCATGCGCGACGAGCACCCCAGTGTTCGCCTCCTGAAGCTGAAGCGCCTGGCGAAGCTCGAACAGAACCCCCACGACCCCAGCGAGTGCGTCGAAGCGGACGTCGAGCACCTGCGCTTCCTGGAGGGCATCCTCCTCGGTCAGCGGGTCCATCTCAGGAAGGGACGCGTGGTGCCGGAGAGCAGGGGCAAGGTTGAGCAGGTCGTCGATCTTCATCATGGCAACGGGATGTGGGCGAAGGGATTGGAGTTGGCGATCGTCTGTCCGGTCAGCGGATTGATCGTTTGCCCCGAGCTGTTCATATACACCGCGTAGCCGTTCGGGTACTGGTACTTGCCGCTCGTGACCGGGTCCATGATCCGCACACTCGCAACACTCTCCGAGATCTCCGGAGTCCCTCGTGGGATGACGTACTCCATACCCTTGCCGGTCTGCGTCGGCGTACCCACCGCCCCCTTCGGAACCGCCGACAGCTTCACATCGCCTACGCGCAGAACCTGGGGCGCCCTGAGTCCGCTCTTTGCGGCAACACGCCAGCACTGAAGCGGCAGGAGATCCCCGCTGGTCGCCTGAGCGACCTCCTGCGTCGTAGCCGAACCGTTGTTCAGTCGCACCAGGGACCCGGGCAGGTCGTAGGTTGTACTACCAGCGCTTCGGGCGAGAGTCGAACGTGCCAAAGGATCGTCGGCCCTAAGCGCGATCGACGGCTGACCCGCAAGAACTCTCGACGCGTCAGGTGATACTGGCGGCCCACGCTCTGGGTCGGTGTAGTTCCGGTCAACGTCATGAGGCGCGTAGTCGTACACGTAGATCGCCGGATTGGCGGCCGGCGCAGGAGCCGCTGCCGCGGACGGGGGAATCGCGAGCCCGAGCGCGCACATGATCGCCACGACGAGCGATGCGACAGAACGCAGCAACAGCGTCACTCGACCGTCACCGCCACGACGAGATCATCGAAGTCGGGCTCACCTTCGCCGTCACTGCACTTGAGCACTACTTGCCTCGGGTCGGGACACGCCTCGACCCGCATCGCGGCGTTCCCGAGCCATGCCTGAGTCACATCAAGACCGCCACGCCAGACGTTCCAAAGCTTCAGCGTCGTCTTGCCACGTCCTGTCCGTCGAACCGCCACGGTTACAGCCCGAGGAGCCGTGTCAGTCCACAAGACGAAGTCGGTGGTCTCAACTCCATCAATCTCAAGCAAGCCTCCGCGAATACGAAGCTGGACGCCCTGCACTGGGAGCGGCTTAGAGCTGAGGAACTCGAGGCTGAGCTGGCCCGGAACACGAGCGAACTCGTACAGTCCGTGAACCGGGATGCCGTTCCACTCGATGACGTTGGACTGTTGCTCGGCAAAGATGGCAGATAAGTCGGTCACGGTCAGTACCCCGGGAATCTGAATGGATCGACGTTCGCGTGGTCTTGGGGCCAGCGTGGAATGACACTGGGGACTGCTGCACGATCAGGTGACAGTGGTTAGTCACGCAGCCTGAGTGGCTGGCGTGGTCATGATTGTCTCGTACTCGATGGGGGTCAAGCGGCCGAGCCGGTCTTGGCGGCGTCGGCGGTGGTAGGTCCGCTCGATCCAGGTCACGATCGCGATCCGAAGGTCTTCGCGGGTGGTCCAGGCGCGGCGGTCGAGGACGTTCTTCTGCAGCAGGGCGAAGAACGATTCCATGGCAGCGTTGTCGCCACAGGCGCCGACTCGGCCCATGGATCCGACTATGTCGTGGCGGTTGAGGGTGTGCACGAATTTCCTGCTCCTGAATTGGGAGCCGCGGTCGGTGTGGACCACGCACCCGGCGACGTCACCGCGTCGTGCGACGGCGTTGTTCAGGGCTGTGACAGCCAACCGGGACTTCATCCGGGAGTCGATGGAGTAACCGACGATCCGGTTGGAGTAGACGTCCTTGAACGCGCAGACGTACAGCTTTCCCTCGCTTGTCCAGTGCTCGGTGATGTCGCCGATCCAGAGCCGGTTGGGCGCGTCGGCGGTGAACTCGTGCCGGGTCCGACCGTTGGCGTCTGTCACGGCGCAGAGGTCGTCGTGGACCGGTGGCCCGGCCTTCTTCACACCGCTCTTGCGCTTGCCGAACGCTGACCACCAGCCGTTGCTCGAGCAGATCTTCCACGCCGTTCGTGGCGTCATCGCTACGCCGGCGTCGCGGGCCTCGTCGGCCAGGAACCGGTAGCCGAACTCGGGGTCGTCGCGGTGGGCGTCGAACAGGGCGTTGGCGCGGTAGGCCTCATCGAGCTCCGCAGTGGTGATCGGGTCCTTGAGCCAGCGGTAGTAGGGCTGGCGGGCGATCTTGAGCACCCGACACGTCACCGCGACAGGGATCCCGTCAGCGGCCAGGTCGCGGACGAGCGGGTAGCTCATTTTCCCGGCAGGTGGGCCTGGGAGAAGTAGGCCGCGGCCCGGCGGAGGACCTCGACTTCTTGTTCGAGGGTCTTGATCCGCTTCTTCGCTTCACGTAGTTCAGCCGACTGGGCTTCGGTGGTGCCGGGGCGTGCGCCGTCTTCGATGTCGGCCTTCTTCATCCACGAGTAGAGGGTGGTGAAGTGGATCCCGAAGTCCTTCGCGATCTGGGGGAGCTCGACACCGGGCTCACGGTTCCTGGCGACGCGGACCACGTCGTCGCGGAACTCCTTGGGGTACGGCTTCGTCACGGGGACATCCTTCCAGCCCAACCCACCTGGTTAGGCCGCTCGGTTGTCACCTATCCGTGCAGCAGTCCCGGTCGCCCTCCTGACAGCCGCACCGCTGCGCCGCCAGCCAGTGCCGCCAGCGAGCACCGGCGGCAATTGTGGTGCGGTCCGCGAAAATGCCGCCCCCGGCCGCGCGGCGCCCCAGACGTAAGATGCGGCCATGACCGCCAGCGCGCACGGATCGAAGCTGCCAGGCCCACTCACCCCCGCCGCGGAGGCACCCGACCGCAACCTCGCCCTGGACCTCGTCCGGGTCACCGAGGCTGCGGCTATGGCTGCTGGACGCTGGGTCGGGCGGGGAGACAAGAACGGCGCGGACGGTGTCGCGGTGAACGCGATGCGGTCGCTGATCAACACCGTCGGCATGAGCGG
>Ga0233383_1000349_pt1 | contig 18503 bp, 19 predicted proteins | sample ElkDunMinimDraft_14_FD_191542 | JGI IMG/M metagenome (GOLD analysis project Ga0233383, IMG submission 191542) | Fecal eukaryotic communites from dung pellets of Tule Elk in California, USA - Elk Dung G16 | ecosystem: Host-associated > Mammals > Digestive system > Large intestine > Fecal | place...
GTGCTCGCCGAGCGCTCGCTGCTCGCCCGGCTCGAGGCCGGGTGCGCCGCGCCCGTGGGGGCCCACGCCCTCGTCGAGGAGGCCGAGGTGTCGCTCACGGCCGTCGTCGCGCGCGTCGACGGCGTCGAGCAGCTCACGCACTCCGCGCGCGCGCCGCTGCCCGTCGGCGGCACGGCCACGCCGTCCGACCGGGACGACGTCGCTCGCGCGCTGGGCGTCCGCGTCGCCGACGCGCTCCTGGCCGACGGTGCCGCGCGCCTCGCCCCGCTGCGCGAGACCGGCGTCGGGGCGGCGTCGGGCCCGAGCGAGGACCGCGCCGTCGAGACGGCGCGCGAGCAGCTGCGCGACGGCGGCTACCGCGGCGAGGTCGGATGACCCCGGGCCCCTTGCGCGACCCCTCCCGCGGCCCCGCGCCCGTGGTGGTGCCGCCGTCCCCGGCGCAGGGGCCGGCGCGCGCGCTCGCCGGCCGGACCGTCCTCGTGCCGCGCGCGCCCGAGCGGGCCGCGGGCCTCTCCGCGACGCTCCGCGACGCCGGCGCGCGCGTCCTCGTCAGCCCTGCGATCGAGCGTGCCACGGTCGAGGACCGCGCCGCCGTGGACGACGCCGTCACCCGCCTCGCCGACGGCGCGTTCGCCTGGGTGGTCGTCACGAGCGTCAACGCGATCGACGAGCTCTCCGCCGGGGCCGCCCGCCGCGGCGCCACCCTCGCCGACGTCGCGCGCGGAGCCCGCTGGGCCGCCGTCGGACCCGCCACCCGCCGGGCCCTGGAGGCCGTCGGCGTCCACGTCGACCTCGAGCCGGCCGAGAACTCGGCCCGCGGCCTCGTCGCCGCCTTCGCGGCCCTCGGACCCACCGAGCAGGGTGCTCCCTCGCCGGGCCGCGAGACGGCCGCCGGGACCGTGCTGCTCCCGCAGGGGGACCTCGCGGCGCCGACGATGCAGGACGGCCTGCGAGCCCTGGGCCGCGCACCGCACGTCGTCACCGTCTACCGCACGGTCACGCACGTCCTGGATCCCGGCGTCGTCGCCGCGTGGCGCGCGGGCGAGGTCGACGCCGTCGTCCTCACGTCGGGCAGCGTCGCGCGCGAGGTCGCCCGACAGCTCGGCCCGCGCGACGACGTGGCGGGCGTCGCGATCGGCGACCCCACCGCCCGGGCGGCCCGCGCCGTCGGGCTGCGGCTGGATGCCGTCGCGGAGCGACCGACCGACGACGCGCTCGCCGCCGCACTGACCACCGTCCTGTCGGACGCCCCGGCCCCTCCGCGGGCCACGGGCGCCGACGTGAGCGAAGGAGGAGACCCGTCGTGACCCACCAGCTCCCCGCCGGGCACCACCGGCCCCGTCGGCTGCGCTCGAGCCCGCGCGTGCGACGGCTCGTGACCGAGACGCGCGTGCACGCGTCCGACCTCGTCCTGCCGCTGTTCGTCAAGGAAGGGCTCGCCGAGCCGCGGCCGATCTCGTCCATGCCGGGCGTCGTCCAGCACACGGAGGCGTCGCTCGCCGAGGCGGTGCGCGAGGCCGCACGGGCCGGGATCGGCGGCGTCATGCTGTTCGGCATCCCCGCCGAGCGCGACGCGACCGGGACGCAGGCGGACGCCGAGGACGGCATCCTGCAGCGCGGCATCCGCATCGCGGTCGACGCGGCGCGCGAGCACGCGGGCGGTGGACCCGTCGTCATGGCCGACACGTGCCTCGACGAGTTCACCGACCACGGGCACTGCGGCGTGCTGGCCGAGGGCCGCGACGGGGGCGTCGTCGTCGACAACGACGCGACGCTCGACCGCTACGCCTCGATGGCCGTCGCGCAGGCGAGGGCGGGCGCGGACGTCGTGGCGCCGTCGGGAATGATGGACGGCCAGGTCGGCGTGATCCGCGAGGCGCTCGACGCCGCGGGGTTCGACGACGTGGGCATCCTCGCCTACTCCGCGAAGTACGCGAGCGCGTTCTACGGGCCGTTCCGCGAGGCCGTGGACTCGGCGCTGCAGGGCGACCGCCGGACCTACCAGATGGACGCGGGCAACGCCCGCGAGGGCCTGCGCGAGGCGGACCTCGACCTCGCCGAGGGCGCGGACATGGTCATGGTGAAGCCCGCCGGGTCGTACCTCGACGTGCTCGCGGCGGTCGCCGAGATGTCGGCGGTGCCCGTCGCGGCGTACCAGGTGTCGGGCGAGTACGCGATGATCGAGGCCGCCGCCGCGAACGGCTGGATCGACCGGCGCGCGGCGATCACGGAGTCGGTGCTGGGCATCAAGCGGGCCGGCGCGGACGTGATCCTCACGTACTGGGCGCTGGAGCTCGCGGGCTGGCTGGACGAGAACGACGGAAGGACGCGGGCATGACGGACACGAGCGGCTTCTCGGTGGCCTCGGCCGCCCAGGCGGAGACGGCGGCGCCGGGCGCGGTCGCGACCGACAACCACGCCGCGTTCCTGCGGGCGCAGGGCGTGCTGCCCGGCGGCGTGAGCTCGCCCGTGCGCGCCTACGGATCGGTGGGCGGCGACCCGCGCTTCCTCGCGTCGGCACGCGGCGCGTACGTGACGGACGTCGCGGGCCGCGAGTACGTCGACCTCGTGTGCTCGTGGGGCCCGGCGCTGCTCGGGCACGCGCACCCCGACGTGGTGGCCGCGGTCCAGGAGGCCGCCGCGCGCGGGCTGTCGTTCGGCGCGCCGACGCTCGGCGAGGTCGAGCTGGCGGAGGAGATCCGGCGGCGGGTCCCCGCCGCGGAGCGCGTACGCCTCGTGTCGACGGGCACCGAGGCCACGATGACCGCGATCCGCCTCGCGCGCGGCGTCACGGGCCGCGACCTCGTCGTGAAGTTCGCGGGCTGCTACCACGGGCACGTGGACGCGCTCCTGGCCGATGCCGGGTCCGGCGTCGCGACGCTCGCGCTGCCCGGCTCGGCGGGCGTGACCGCGGCGAGCGCGTCGGAGACCCTGGTCCTGCCCTACAACGACCTCGCGGCGGTCGAGGCGGCCTTCGCGGAGCGCGGCTCGGAGATCGCCGCAGTGATCACGGAGGCGGCGCCCGCCAACATGGGCGTCGTGCCGCCCGCCGAGGGGTTCAACGAGGGTCTGCGTCGCATCACCGCCGCGCACGGCGCGCTCCTGGTCCTGGACGAGGTGCTCACGGGGTTCCGCGTCGGTCCGAGCGGCTGGTGGGGCGTCGAGAACGCGGCGCTGCACGGCCAGGGCGCCGAGGGATACCTGCCCGACCTGTTCACGTTCGGCAAGGTCGTGGGCGGCGGGCTGCCGGTCGCGGCGGTCGGCGGCCCGGCGGCGGTCATGGACCAGCTCGCGCCGCTCGGCCCGGTGTACCAGGCCGGGACCCTCTCGGGGAACCCGGTCGCGGTGGCCGCCGGCCTCGCGACGCTGCGCCTGGCCGACGACGCGGTGTACGCACGCGTGGACGAGGTCGCGGGCGTGGTGTCCTCGGCCGTCGGCGCGGCGCTCGACGCGCAGGGGGTCGCGCACCGCGTGCAGCACGCGGGGTCGCTCTTCTCCGTGTTCTTCGGCGACCTCGCCGCGGGCGCCGGGGTGCGCGACTACGCCCAGGCCCAGGCCCAGGAGTCGTTCCGCTACCGCGCGTTCTTCCACGCGATGCTCGACGCGGGGGTCAACCTGCCGCCGTCGGTCTTCGAGGCGTGGTTCGTCTCGGCGGCGCACGACGACGCGGCGGTCGCCCGCATCCTCGACGCCCTGCCGGCTGCGGCGGAGGCCGCCGCCCGGGCGACCGCCGTCTGACACGTCTCCGCGACCGGCCGGCCGACCACGTCCTCCGGGACGTCGAGCACGACGCGTGCTCGGCGTCCCGCCGGCGCCCCTGGGGTCAGTAGGAGACCGCGGCGTTGCCCGCGCGCCTGCCGAGCGAGCGGATCTGGAACCCGAACACGACGAGCATGGCGCCCCACAGGATCGCGAAGACCGCGAGGAGCCACACGATCGACACGAGCCCGGCGCTCACGTTGAACAGCACGAGCAGGCCGAAGACGATCCCGAGGAGTCCGGCGAACACGCCCCAGCCCCAGCCGCTGCCGGCGAAACGCCGCAGCTCCAGGCTCGCGACGGTCTGGAAGAGGCCGTAGACCACGGCCCAGAGCCCGATGATCCACACGAGCACCTCGGCGGTCTTGCCCGGCCACACGAGGAGCACGACGCCGACCGCGAGGCTCAGCACGCCCATGGTCACGAGGATCGCGGTCCCGTTGCCTGTCCCCCGGCGGCGGACGCCCTCGACGATCTCGACGAGGCCGTCCACGACGGCGAAGATGCCGACCACCCAGACGATCACGGTCGCGGTGATCGTGGGCCAGGCGATCGCGACGAGGCCGAACAGGATCGCGAGCACGCCGCGGATCACGGGCCAGTACCAGACCTGCTGAGCGGTTCTCGAGAAGGCGGTGAGGATCGGGTCCTGCGTCGTCATGGTCACTCCTCGTGCCGACGTGCCGGGACGTCGCGCCGGCACCCTCGTCGGGTTCGGCAGCCTCCCGCTTCACGTCCCATCGAACACCCGGGAATCGCGCGTGTCGCGGCGAAGCGGACGTGTCGACCGTTCAGGCGCCCACGGGCCGTGGTGCGACGACCGCTGCGGGCGCGTGCCGCCGTCGTGCGCTCCAGACGACGAGCACGGCGAGCGCGAGCACGGCCGTGAACGCGAGGACCGGGCCGGCGAAGAACGGCCCGATGCGCTTCTCGGCGACGACGGAGTACGTCGTCGAGTACGCGACGTCGGACGCCGCGGGCTCGAAGACGAAGTCGGAGACGATCTGGGTGCCGGGCTCGGAGAAGGACTGGGTGTGCGTCGTGACGAAGCTCCCGGCGGCCAGGAGGGCGGCGAGCTCCTCGGACCGGACCGCGCCGGCGTCCACGCGTCCGGCGAACCGGACCGTCGGCTCGGCGAGCTCGGCGGTCGCGTCGACGCGGTCCACCCGGTGGTCCGCGAGCACGTAGGTGCGCGTGCGCTGCGTGTTCTCCGCGACCGCGGACATGCGCATGGGATAGACGAGCGACCCGCTCGGGAACGTCACGCGCAGCGGCTGGAGCGTCCCGCTGAACGTGGCCTCCTCCTCGGGTGCGAGGCGCGCGACGACGAACGACCATCCCTCCGCGACGTAGGGCGCGAGCGCGGTGGACGTCGAGCCCTGGAGCTGGAACCCGCGCTCCGTGAGCCACGCCTCGAGCGCGGCGGCGTCCGTCGCGGCGAGCGTCGTGACGTCGAGCGGGCCGAGGCGCACCTGGTCGAGCACCGCGACGGCCGGGTCGGCACCGCCGGCCGTGTCCTGGGGGCCGTAGAACCCGAGCTCGGGCCACCAGCGGTAGCCGGAGACGACGGCGCGCGGTCGGGTGATCTCGTCCAGCTCGCGGAAGACGGCGGGGTCGGCGAGCGCGACCTCCGCTGGCGCCGGGGTCGGCAGGACGAGCCCCACCTCCGGCGCGGTGGACAGCGCGGAGAGCTCGAGGAGGACCGTCTCCGTCGTGCCGTCCCACTGGAGGACGGCGGTCTCGGACTCGATGGTCGTGTCGTAGGCCGGGGCGTCGACGACGCCCCCGCACGCGCACGCGCCGGCGGGCGGTGCGACGACGACCAGACCTGCCGCGAGCGCGACCGCAGCGAGCACCGCCCGTACCCCCCGCCGCGACGTCGCGGACCGCCGTGTCCCCATGCTCGGAGGGTAGGACGGGACGCCCCGGGACGCCGCCCGGGAGCGGGATCGTGACGCGCTCGTGACCCGGCCTCCGAGCTCACCGGCCCGGCTCAGCCGATCGTCGCCTGCACGCCGAAGTACGCGACCGTCCCGAACAGGGCCGCCCACATCGCGACCGCGGCCACGCCCCAGACGAAGACCCGCACGCGCGGTGCCCCGAACCCGACCATCGCGGCCGCCGTGACGTGGCTGGGCAGCAGGAGCGGGCCGAGCAGGCTGACGCCCGGGACGCCGTAGCGGTCGAACACGCGGCGCATGCGCAGGTGCTTCGGGTTCGTCTCCGCGGCCCGGCCACGGGTCAGGCCCGTGCGTGCGGCGGCGATCAGCCAGACGATGGCGGCGAGGGCGATCGCGTTGCCCACGACGGCGGCGAAGATCGCGACGGCCGGGTTCATCCCGGCGACGATCCCGAGGATCGCCCCGCCCTCGGCCTCCACGAAGGGGATCGCCGCGGCGATCAGCACTCCGACCCAGCGCAGCAGGGGCGGAAGCCCCTGGGTCAGCTCCTGCAGACCTGTGACGATGTCAGTCATGGCGTTCTCCCTTGTCGTGGTTCCCCTGCGGTGTGCCTCCAGACTGTGGCCGGACGGGAGGATCCGGCAGTGCGCGCCGTCACCGGTCCGTGGGCTGCGCCTCACGCCCGAGGCGTGACACGTGTCATGACCAGGACGGGCGGGCGGGTGGGTGCCGCCCGGTTGAGGCGCGATACCCGACCGGGGTATCCTCGTCGTACCCTGGCGGGGTATGTCGACGGCGGTCCGCCGTCACGACACGCCGCGCCGTCCGGGACGAGGAGGAGAGCATGACCGACACGACCGAGGCCCCCGCCGTCGACGACGCCGCGCACACCGGCCCGCACGGCTACGCGTCCGACAAGGAGGCGTACCTCAAGCGCATGCGGCGCATCGAGGGGCAGGTCCGGGGCATCGCCCGCATGATCGACGAGGACGTCTACTGCATCGACATCCTCACGCAGGTCTCCGCCGTCACCAAGGCGCTCCAGGCCGTGAGCATCGGCCTCGTCGAGGACCACCTGGGCCACTGCGTCGTGGACGCGGCCCGCCAGTCCGAGCAGGAGGGCGCGGCCAAGGTCAAGGAGGCCGCCGACGCCATCGCCCGCCTCGTCCGCAGCTGACCGAACCACCACCGAGGAGCACCATGAGCACCGTCACCACGCTGGGCGTCACCGGGATGACCTGCGCCAACTGCGTCGCCCACGTCACCAAGGACCTCGAGGCCGTTCCCGGCGTCGAGAACGTGAGCGTCGAGCTGCGCGTCGGCGAGGCGTCCGAGGTGACCGTCTTCTCCGACGACCCGCTCGACGAGGCGGCGCTGCGCGAGGCGGTCGACGAGGCCGGCTACGAGGTCGCGTCCCTCGAGGTCCAGCAGGACGCGCTCGCCGCCCAGTACGCCGAGCAGGCCGCCGGGAAGCAGGAGGCCCACAGCTGCGGGTGCGGGTGCGGGACCGAGCCCGCGGCCGACGCCGCCCCGGCCGTCAAGACCTACAGCCTCCAGGTCCCGCCGCGCGCCTGACCACCGCCGACGGCGGAGGCCGCCTCGCCGCACGCGGCTCGCCTCCGCCGTCGGACACCCCCGCGGACCGCCCGCCGACCGTCGCCACCGCGACCCGGGCCCTCCGCGCCGCGCCCGTCCCACCGACCGGGCGCCCCGCCGCGTCGTCCGCCACCCCGGACCGCCGCCGGTGACCCTTACCCGAGAACCCGTCGAGGAGTCACCCTGATGACCGCCCAGCCCACGCCCACCCCGACGCCCGCCGTCGCCCCCGACGACCCGGTCGACGGCCGACCGTTCGCCCAGGTCGAGCTCGCGATCGAGGGGATGACGTGCGCGTCGTGCGTCGCACGCGTCGAGAAGCGGCTCAACCGCGTCGACGGCGTCGCGGCCACCGTCAACCTCCCCCTGGAGAGCGCCCACGTGGTCCTCGCGGCCGACGTCACCGACGCCGACCTCGTCGCCGCCGTCGAGAAGGCCGGCTACACCGCCCGCGTCACCGCCCGCCGCGACCTCGCCCCCGACCAGGGTTCTCCCTCGGCTGACCCGGGTTCTCCCTCCGCTGACCAGGGTCCTGCCTCGGCACGAGGCGGGACGACGGCAGAGGCGGTGGGGGCGGTGTCGGAAGCGAAGGGCGCAGAAGCCGCGCTCGAGAACGCACGGCCGACGGACCAGGGCGACGGCGCGGCCAGCCCGAGCACCGACGTCGCCCCCACCGCCGGACCCGACCCGAGCGCCGAACCCGCTCCCAGCACCGACCGCGGCACCGTGCTGCGACAGCGGCTGCGCGTCTCGGCGGTGCTCACGCTCCCGGTCCTCGCGGTCTCGATGATCCCCGCGCTGCAGTTCCCGGCGTGGCAGTGGGTCGTCGCGGCGCTCGCGCTGCCCGTCGTCACGTGGGCGGCGTGGCCGTTCCACACGGCGGCGTTCCGGGCGGCGCGGCACGGGGCGTCGACGATGGACACGCTCGTGTCGATCGGCGTGATCGCGGCCACGCTGTGGTCGCTGTGGGCCCTGCTGCTCGGCGGTGCTGGCGAGATCGGCATGCGCATGCAGCCGACGCTCGTCCCGTCGCGCGACACCATGGGCCCGCCGGAGCTGTACTTCGAGGTGGCGGCGGTCGTCACGACGTTCCTGCTCGCCGGCCGGTACGCGGAGCACCGGTCCAAGCGGCGTGCGGGCGACGCGCTGCGGTCGCTGCTGGAGCTGGGTGCGAAGGACGCCGAGCGCGTGGTGCTCGCCCCCGACGGCACGCCCCGCAGGACGCAGGACGGCGCACGGGTCACCGAGCGCGTGCCGGTAGCCGACCTCGTGGTCGGGGACGTGTTCGTCGTGCGGCCCGGCGAGAAGGTCGCGACGGACGGCGTCGTGCTGGAGGGCTCGAGCGCGGTCGACACGTCGCTGCTCACCGGCGAGCCGGTCCCCGTGGACGTCGGCCCCGGCGACGACGTGACGGGCGCGACGGTCAACGCGGCAGGCGCTCTGCTCGTCCGCGCGACGCGCGTGGGCGAGGAGACGACGCTCGCCCAGATCGGGCGGCTCGTGTCGCAGGCGCAGACGGGCAAGGCCCCGGTGCAGCGGCTCGCGGACCGGATCTCGGCGGTGTTCGTGCCGATCGTGCTGGTGCTCGCCGCGGTGACGCTCGTCGGCTGGCTGCTCGCGGGCGCGGGGACGCAGTTCGCGTTCACGGCCGCCGTCGCGGTGCTCATCATCGCGTGCCCGTGCGCGCTGGGCCTCGCGACGCCGACGGCGCTGCTCGTCGGGACCGGTCGCGGCGCGCAGCTCGGCGTGCTCATCAAGGGGCCGGAGATCCTCGAGTCCACGCGCCGCGTCGACACGGTGGTGCTCGACAAGACGGGCACGGTCACCCAGGGCGCGATGGCGCTCGAGGCGGTCGTGACGGTGTCGGGCACGCTCGAGCTCGGCGAGGGGTCGCACGGCACCCCGGGCGACGCCGCGGCGCTCGACGCCCTGCGCCACGCGGGTGCCGTCGAGGCGCTGAGCGAGCACCCGATCGCCCGTGCGGTCGCCGCGGCGGCCGCCCGCTCGTCGCGTCCGGCCGTCGTGCCCGACGCCACGACCCCGGACGCCGGGGCTCCCGGCGCCGGGACGCAGGTGGGGGCCGACGGCGTGGTCGTCGGCTCGCTGCAGGCGTTCGACTTCCGCAGCACGCCGGGCGGCGGGGTCGAGGCCGTGGTCCGCACGGCGCACTCCGGCCTCTCGCTCGGGACGGGCGGTCTCAACGCACGGCGTGTGCTCGTCGGGCGGCCGACGTGGCTGGCCGACCAGGGGCTCGCCCTGCCCGGCGACCTCGCCGACGCCTTCGCCGCCGCCGAGCGGACCGGGGCGAGCGCCGTCGTCGTGGGCTGGGACGGCGCGGCGCGCGCGGTGCTCGTGCTGCGCGACCCGGTGAAGCCGACGTCCGCGCAGGCGGTGCGCGAGCTCCAGGAGCTCGGCCTGCGGCCCTACCTGCTCACGGGCGACGGCGAGGGCGCGGCCCGCGAGGCGGCGCGCGCCGTCGGCATCGCGGACTCCGACGTGATCGCGCGGGTCCTGCCGGACCAGAAGGTCGACGTCGTCGCGCGGCTTCAGCGCGAGGGTCGCGTCGTCGCGATGGTCGGGGACGGCGTGAACGACGCCGCGGCGCTCGCGACCGCAGACCTCGGGCTCGCGATGGGCACGGGGACGGACGTCGCCATCGAGGCGAGCGACCTCACGCTCGTGCGGGGTGACCTGCGCACGGCGGCGACGGCGGTGCGGCTCTCGCGCCGGACGCTGCGCGTGATCCGGCAGAACCTGTTCTGGGCGTTCGCGTACAACGTGGCGGCGATCCCGCTCGCCGCGGCGGGGCTGCTCAACCCGATGATCGCGGGGGCCGCGATGGCGGCGAGCTCGGTGCTCGTCGTCGGGAACTCGCTGCGCCTGCGCCGCGCCGGCTGACGCGCAGGTCGGTCGCGCTGGGGCGCCGAGGCGGTCACGCGTCCAGCAGCGCGACGTCCACCCGGTCGAGGCGGTCGGGGTCGCCCACGACGTCGATCTCGGTGACGAGCCCGTCGACGACCGTGAGGCGCAGCGCGACCGCGAGACGACCGTCGCGCAGCATGACGAGCCCCGGCTCGCCGTCCACGAGGGCGACCTCCGTGAGGCGCGCGCGCTCGGCCGATGCCAGGGCGCCGAGCGCGACGTCGTGCGCACCACGGACCTGCACGGGCCGGCCCGACGGCAGCGCGCCCGCATCGGCGCGGAGCACGACGTCCGGCGCGAGCAGCGCGACGAGCGCCTCGAAGTCTCCCGAGCGCGTGGCCGCCAGGTACGCCTCGACGACCCGGCGGCGCCTGGTAGGGCCGGCGCCGGAGGACGGCGGCTCGCTCCCCCGGACCCGGCGGCGCGCGCGGCTCGCGAGCTGTCGCGTCGCCTCCGTCGACCGGCCGACCACGGGCGCGATCTCGTCGAACGGCAGGTCGAACATGTCGTGCAGGACGAACGCGAGCCGCTCGGCCGGGGCAAGGGTGTCGAGGACGACGAGGAGCGCCAGACCGACCGAGTCCGCGAGCACGGCCTCCCGCTCCGGGTCGACGCCCTCGCCCTGGGCGAGCAGCGGGTCGCCGCCGGCGTGCGGCGCGGCCTCGGGCGCGTCGTCGAGCGGTGCCTCGCGCCGTCGGTCGCGCGACCGCAGCATGTTGAGGCACACGCGCGCCACGACCGTCGTCAGCCAGGCCTGCAGGTTCTCGACGCCGTCGGCGCCGCTGCGGCGCAGGCGCAGCCACGCCTCCTGCACGGCGTCGTCGGCCTCGTCCGCCGAGCCGAGCATGCGGTACGCGACGCCGCGCAGGCGCGGCCGCTGCTCCTCGAACCGGTCGGTCAGCCACTTCTCGTCGTCCACGGTCACGATCCTCTCGTCGGCGGTGTCACTCCGGTAGACCCGCGGGAACCCGCGGACGTGACCGGGACCCCCCGGGAAGGAGAACGAACCACCGTGGACGAGATGAAGGAGACCCTCATGACCGCACCTGTGCTGGTGACCGGCGGCACCGGGACGCTGGGACGTCGCGTCGTCGCCCGCCTGCGTGACGCCGGGCTCCCGGTGCGCGTGCTCAGCCGTCACGTCCCGGGCGCGGCACCCGACGGCGACGCGTCCGGCCCGCCGACCGACCCGGGCGTCGAGCACGTCGCCGCGGACCTCTCGACGGGCGAGGGGGTCGACGCCGCGGTGGCGGGCGTGGCGACGGTCGTGCACTGCGCCGGCTCGACGACCGGCGACGAGGACAAGGCACGCACCCTCGTGGAGGCGGTGCACCGGGCGGGCACGCGCCCGCACGTCGTGCTCGTCTCCGTCGTGGGGGCGGACCGCGTGCCCGTCGTGAGCCGGGTCGACCGCGCGATGTTCGGGTACTTCGCGGCCAAGCTCGGCGCCGAGCGGGTGATCGAGGAGTCCGGCCTCCCGTGGACGACGCTGCGCGCGACGCAGTTCCACGACTTCGTGCTCGCGCTCGCCGAGCCGCTCGCGAAGCTGCCCGTCGTCCCCGTCTTCCGGGGCGTGCGGTTCCAGCCCGTCGCGGCCGACGACGTCGCGGACCGCCTCGTCGAGCTCGCTCTCGGCGCGCCCGCGGGCCGCGTCCCGGACCTCGGCGGACCGCGCACGTACGCGATGGTCGACCTGGTCCGCGACTACCTCCGCGCGACCGGACGCCGCCGACCCGTCGTCCAGGTCCCCGTCCCCGGCGCCGCGGGCGCCGCCTACCGGAACGGCGCCAACCTCGTGCCGGACCGCGCCGTCGGGCGCGGGACGTGGGAGCAGTTCCTCGCGCAGCGCCTCCCGGGCGCGGCCGCCGCGCCGACCCCGGCGCACGACGGCGCCGCCCGTGCCTGAGCGGCGTCCGGTCCCGTCGGGCCCGTCCTCCCTACGGGTATGGCGCGCCCGTGGTGCAGCCGCACCGCGAGCCTCCGTCGTCCCACTGAGGAGGGAACGTCATGAGCACGACCATCGAGCTCACCGGTGTCGGGGTGAGCGATCTCCAGGAGGCCGCCGTGCAGGAGGCGACCCGCATCATGCGACGCGCCCGGGGCGACCGCAGAGCCGCCACGGCGGAGCTGCTGCGCATGCTCCGCGAGTGGGAGCTGGTCACGGACGAGGAGCTGTCGCTCCTGACGAAGCTCGGCGAGCTGGGGTTCGACGCGGCGGACGGGCGGATCGAGGCGGAGGGCGCCTACCTGAAGGCCCGCACGCTCCGCAACGAGCTGGTCGTCCGGCGGTCGTCACCGGTCGCGCTCGCGATCGCCTCGTCGGACGTCGGCTCCTACACGGCCGGGGAGACGAAGGACGGCCACGTCGTCTACAAGAAGTCCTCGCCGAACTGGCAGGGCACCCTCGCGACGGCCGGGGCAGTGATCGGCGGCGCGCTCGGCGGGGCGGCGGGAGGTGCCATCGGCGGCGCGATCGGCGGCATCGCGGGGAAGATCGTCGACGAGTGCCTCGACTGACGCACGCGACCGACGGCGCCGACGAACCGGGCGCGCCAGGGCGGCGGTCGGGCTCCGGAGGGAGCCGGCCGCCGCCCTGGCGTCGAGGTGCGGACGGCGTCCTAGCGGAAGCGACGGCCCTCGTCGCGGCGGTAGGCCCCGACGGCCAGGACGGCGAACAGCACCGTCCAGCCGACGAGCACCGGCCAGGCCAGCCCGTACGCCGGCTCGCCGGTCAGCGCCTGGACGAGCAGGTCGCGGCCGGCGCGCGTCGGCGTGGCCATCGAGATCGCGTCCAGCCACGCCGGGAAGAGGAACGGCGGGAGGAACAGGCCACCGGCGAACGCGAGCGGGAAGAGGATCACCTGCACGACGGGCAGCGCGGCCTTCGCGGACAGCGAGTACCCGATCGCCATGCCGAGCAGGACGAACGGCACCGAGACGAGCAGCACCGTCCCGACCCCCGCGAGCAGCTGGCTGAACGTCACGGACGCGTCCGTGAACAGCCACGCGATGAGGACGAGCGGCACGACCCCGAACAGCGAGAAGATCCCGCCGTTGAGGACGCGCGCGACCATCCGGGGCGCGGGGCCGGCGGGCAGCGAGCGCAGGAACGGGTCGAACGGGAGCTGCCGGTCCTCCGCGACGCCGAGCCCGTAGGTGAACAGGCTCGCGGAGCAGATCGCGAAGAGCCCGAGCGACGCGACGGCCATCGTCGCGGCGACGGGGTCGCCCGCGACCTCCTTCTGCGGCACCACGAAGAAGAACATCGCCAGCGCCGGGAAGAGGAGGTTGCCGAGCACCGCGACGGGTACGCGGACCGTCTCGAGGAACTGGTACTTCAGGTGCAGCCAGGTCAGCCGTGCCGGCCCCGGCGCTGCGGACGTGCTCGCGGGGCCGGAGCCCCGGGTGGTCGTGGCGGTCATCGTGCGTCTCCCCCGGTCGTCGTGTCGCGCGCGACCATCTCCTCGAACGCCTCCTCGAGGCTCGCGCCGCGGATCTCCAGGTCGCGGAAGTCCACGCCGGAGGTGACGAGCTCGCGGACGAGCGCGTCGGCGTCGGGCGTGTAGAGCTCCTGCCGGTCGTCGCCGAGCCGGTCCGCCCGCACGACCCCGGGGCGCCCGGCGAGGTCGGCCGTCGAGGTGACGACGACGCGCCGCAGCGAGACCCGCCGCAGGATCGTGTCGAGCGAGTCGTCGGCCTTGACCACCCCCTGGTCGATGACGACGACGCGCTGCGCGAGAGCCTGCACCTCCTCGAGGTAGTGGCTGGTCAGCAGGACCGTCCCGCCGCCGGCGTGGTACGCGCGGATCGCGTCCCACAGCGCCTGGCGCGCGCCGACGTCGAGTCCGGTGGTCGGCTCGTCGAGCAGGACGACGCGCGGGCGGCCCACGAGCGACAGCGCGACCGCCAGGCGGCGCTTCTGCCCGCCGGACATCGCTCCCGTCTGACGTCCCGCGAGGTCGGTGAGCCCGAACTGCGCCAGCAGCTCGCCGGTCGGGACCGGGTCCGGGTAGTGCCCGCCGACGAAGTCGACGACCTCGCGCACCTTGAGGGTCGCGGGCAGGCCGGTCTCCTGCGGGGTGAGGCCGAGGCCGACGCGGCTGCGGGCGTCGCGCGGGTCGCCGCCGAAGAGTCGGACGACCCCGGAGTCGGGTCGGCGCTGGCCGCTGATCAGGGACAGCAGCGTCGACTTGCCCGCGCCGTTGGGGCCGAGCAGCCCCACGAGCTCGCCCGCGCCGACGGACAGGCTCACGTCGTCCAGCGCGACGACGTCGCCGAAGCGGCGCGTCACGTGGTCGGCGACGAGGACGGGACGTCCGTCGCGGGCGCCAGAGCCCACGGGTGCGCCGGCGGTGCGGCCCGACGGCGTCCCGCGGGTTCCGGCGGCCGGGGTCGTGTCGGGGGCCGTGTCGGGGGCCGTGTCGGGGCTGGTGGCGGGCCGGACGTCCGGCCCGGTGTGCTGCGTCGTCATGCTCCGGCTCCTCTCAGGAGGGTGGTCAGCGCGGCGGTGTAGTCCTCGAACGCGGCGCGGCCGCGGGGCGTCAGCGCGAGGTAGGTGGCCGGGGTGCGGCCCTCGTGGGTCTTGACGACACGGACGTAGCCCGCGTCCTCGAGCTTGCGCAGGTGCGTGGACAGGTTCCCCGCGGTCATGTCGAGGAGCTTGCGGAGCTTCGGGAAGGACAGCTCGTCCCCCTCGCCGAGCGCTGCGAGCGTCGCGACGACGCGCAGCCGAGCAGGGGCGTGGATGATCGCGTCGAGGTCCGCGTCAGTCATCGGTCACCTCGCTCCCCACCGCTCGGGGACCGGCGGCGCCGGGTACGTCCACGAGGGCGTGCCTGCGCCGTCGTGCACCCAGGAGGTGCTCGACGCCTGCCATCACGAGGAACCCGCCCCCGCCGAGCAGCGCCATGACGAGATAGGTGAGCGGCAGGCCCGCGTACGTCGCGACGGCCGCCACGAGCAGGATCCACAGGCCGAGGAGGAACAGGCCGCGGTCGCCGAACGCCGCGGCCCCGCCGAGGTAGAGCAGACCGACCACGAGGCATGCGAGCGCGTTGCTCGCCAGCGCCATGACCTCGGCGGAGGCGCCCGCGCGGGCGAGGCCGCCGAGGATGAACCCGTAGGTGACGAAGCCGAGCATCCACGCCCAGCCGTACATCGCGCCGGTGCGGGCGCTCACTCCGCGCGTGCCGGCGGTGCGCGACACGCTGTGCACGATGGTCAGCACGACCGCCGACGCGATGAGCCCGGAGAACACCCAGAACGCCCAGGGCTCGGGCTGGGCTCCCACGACCCATCCCGCCCCGGCCGTGAAGCGCACGGCGTCAGGGTCCGACGCGGTGCGCAGCGCGCTGGTCCACAGGACCAGGTAGCCGACGAGCCAGGCGACCCCCCACGCGAGGCAGAGCAGGCGTGTGTCCGGCTCGGTCGCCGACCGGGCACGCTCCTGCTGGTCGCGGATGAGGCGCAGCGACTCGGCCGGGTCGAGAGCGGGCTCGGCCTCGGGGTGCGGCGCCCGCTCGTCGTCGCGGTCGTCGTGCTCGTTCGCCATGGGGAGATCCTCGCAGAGTAGTTTGTGTCGCAAACCTGTTTGTAGAGTCGCACGGCTGGGGTGCCGACCACAACCCTTTTCGCCGGTCGACCTGGGTGGGGGTGACCCTCGGCGAGGACTCGGTCCCGAGGTGGGACGTCGAGCCACTCCTCACCGGGGCCGACACGAGCGCCGCTCGGCGCGCTGCGCGATAATGTGATATCACTTTGCTATACATCGACGCTCGCGGCTCCCGGGCCGCAGGAGAGGACGGCCCCGTGTCCGAGACCGCAGCACCCCCGCAGGAGTCCGTCGGGGGCGAGCCGACCGGTCGACCCGTCGGTCACGACGGCACACGCGTCGACGTCACCGAGCAGCCCGCCTGGTCGCTCGGCGCGGGCGGCGCAGCCGGCGTCATCGCCCTGAGCGTCGTGCTGCTCCTCGGCGGCACCGGGCTGATCGTGGCCGCCGCGGCGGAGGCCGGCAGCCCCGGCCTGCTCATCACCCTCGGGGTCGTGCTGTTCGTCGTCGGCGTGCTCGTCCCCACCGGCGTCGCCGTGATCAACCCCGGCGAGACGGTCGTCGTCCAGTTCTTCGGCCGCTACCTCGGCACCGTGCGCCGCACGGGCCTCGTGGCGACCGTGCCGCTCTCGACGCGCCGCCGCGTGTCGGTGCGCGTGCGCAACTTCGAGACGAGCGAGCTCAAGGTCAACGACGCGGACGGCAACCCGATCAACATCGCGGCGATCGTCGTGTGGCAGGTCGCGGACACGGCCAAGGCGAGCTTCGCGGTCGAGGACTACACCGACTTCGTCGTCGTCCAGGCGGAGTCCGCGCTGCGCCACGTCGCGATGTCGCACCCGTACGACGACGCGGAGGCGGGCGAGGAGTCGCTGCGCGGGGCGACCGAGGTCGTCTCGGCCGAGATCGCCGCGGAGGTCGCGGCACGCGTCGTCGTGGCGGGGGTCGAGGTCATCGAGGCCCGCATCTCCAACCTCGCCTACGCCCCCGAGATCGCCCAGGCCATGCTGCAGCGCCAGCAGGCGGGCGCGATCATCGCGGCGCGCTCGCGCATCGTCGAGGGCGCGGTGTCCATGGTCGAGGACGCGCTGTCCCGCCTCGAGTCCGAGGACATCGTCACGCTCGACGACGAGCGCCGCGCCACCATGGTGTCGAACCTGCTCGTCGTGCTGTGCGGGGACAGCCGCGTGACGCCCGTCGTCAACACGGGGTCCCTGTACCAGTGACGCCCGCCGGGCCCACGCCGCCCGACAAGCGCGCCGCGCCCGGCGACGGCCGGCAGCCGCCGTCGGGCAGCGGCGTGCCCGGGGAGGCAGGGTCCGACGCCGGCCTCCCCAGAGGTCCGGCCACCGCGTCGGGCCGGGCGGGCCGACCCCAGCGCAAGTCCGTGCTGCTGCGCCTCGACCCCGCCGTGCACGACGCCCTCGCCCGCTGGGCCGGCGACGACCTGCGCAGCGTCAACGCCCAGATCGAGATGCTGCTGCGCCGGGCGCTCGACGACGCGGGCCGCCTCCCCCGCGACGTCCGCCCGCCCCGCCGCCCGGGCCGCCCGCCCCGCAGCTCCTGACCACACCCCGCCGAACACGGGCTTGGCGACCGGATCATCCCGCGAACGGTCGCCGGTCCCGTGTTCGGCGGTCGACGGTCCCGTGCTCGGCGGACAGCCCACGTCCAGGTGGCGTCGAGGTGGCTTCCGGGGACGGGTGCTATAACCGCAGGGTGCCCGACCTGACCGCCTCCGGCTCCCCGACCGCGCCCGGCCCCACGACGGCCGCGCCCGCCGGCGTCGCGCCCGCGCGCCCTGACCGCGCCGCCCGACGCCGGATCGGCGCCGAGATCTGGATCGTCCTCGGCCTGAGCCTGGGCAAGTCGGCGGTCTACGCGATCATCAACATCGTCGCGCGCCTCACGGCCGGGACGCCGCTGCGCGACCAGTCGGCGAGCCTCAACGTCAGCCAGTCCGCGCGCCCCTACCTCGACCTCACGTACCAGCTCGTGGGGATCTTCTTCGCGGTGCTGCCCGTCGCGCTCGCGCTCTACCTGCTCAGCGCGCGCGGACGGTCCGCGGTCCGGGCGATCGGGCTCGACGGGTCGCGGCCGCTCAAGGACGTCGGCTGGGGGTTCGCGCTGGCAGCGGCCATCGGCGTCCCGGGCCTGGGGTTCTACGCTCTCGGCCGGGTCCTCGGCATCACGGTCGAGGTGCAGGCATCGGCGCTCAACGCCGCGTGGTGGACCGTTCCCGTGCTGATCCTCGCCGCCCTGCAGAACGGGCTCCTCGAGGAGGTCATCGCGGTCGGCTACCTGTTCGAGCGCACGCGCGACCTCGGCTGGGGCCGCGTGAAGTTCGTCGTGTGGAGCTCTCTGCTGCGCGGGTCGTACCACCTGTACCAGGGCTTCGGCCCGTTCCTCGGCAACGTCGTCATGGGAGTCGTCTTCTCGTGGTTCTACACGAGCCGCTGGGGCAGGCACCGCGTCATGCCGCTCGTGATCGCGCACACCCTGCTCGACATCGTCGCCTTCGTCGGGTACGCCCTCCTCCCCCTGGAGTGGAAGCAGTCGCTCGGTCTCGCCTGACCGCGTTCGCCGCCGCCGCTCGTCGGTCCCCGAGCCCTGGTCGCGAGGCAGGACCCTGGCCGGCCAGGGTCCTCCCTCGCGACCAGGGTTCTCCCTCGGCCCACCAGGGTTCCCTCGGCGCGTCGGGGTCTGGGCGCCGAGGTCGGGGGCGGGTCAGGCGCCGCGCAGGGCCCGCAGCTCCTCACGCCGCTCGGCCTGGG
>Ga0233383_1000351_pt1 | contig 18457 bp, 12 predicted proteins | sample ElkDunMinimDraft_14_FD_191542 | JGI IMG/M metagenome (GOLD analysis project Ga0233383, IMG submission 191542) | Fecal eukaryotic communites from dung pellets of Tule Elk in California, USA - Elk Dung G16 | ecosystem: Host-associated > Mammals > Digestive system > Large intestine > Fecal | place...
AGGATCGCCGGCTCGATGCGGGAATGCCCACCTGGGCCTTCCTGGGATCCGCGCTGGACGAGATGGATCCTGCGCAGGCCCGCATGGTGCCGGCGATCCTGGAGGGTGGCGGGATCGTCTACTCGGAGCTGCCGCCGGGCGTGCGCGCCAGCCGGCAGACCTTCCCTCGCCGCAATCGCCTGATCGCCGGGAGTGCGGACGCGGTGCTGGTGCTGCGGGCCGGGTTCCGGTCCGGGAGCCTGTACACCGCCGTCGCGGCGCTCGGGTTCGGTCGGCCGGTGCTGGCCTGGCCCGGGGAGTGGGATGCGCCCCTGGCCGAGGGCTGCAACCGGCTGCTGCGCAGCGGGCACGCGAGCGTGTGCCTGGAGCCCTCGGACGTCTGGCGCGCCATGGGGCTCCCAGGAGCCCTGGAAGGGCGCCCACGGCCTCCCGCCAGCTGGGCGGACGAGGTGTCGGCGTCAGCAAGGCGGACGTATGCGGTGTTGGAGAGAGCGCCACATGGCTACGAGGAGCTGCTGGCCAAGGCCGGGCTCTCCTCGGCCGCGCTCAGCGCCACGCTGTGTGAGCTCGAGCTGCAGGGACTGGTGATCCAGCACCCCGGGCGGCGCTACCAGAAGGTTTGAAGCAGCAGGAAGGAAGATCCATGGCGACGCGCGCAACGACGAAGACCGGAGTGGACCAGACGGGCCCCGAGGCGGGGACCGTGACCCCTGCCGCGTCCGACAAGAAGACGGCCGCAAAGGCGGGCACGGGGAAGGCCACGTCCAAGACGGTGGCCAAGAAGACCGCGCCCAAGGCGGCCAAGGCCTCGAAGTCCAAGGCCGGGACGTCCGACGCGGAGGAGACCGACGCGCCCCAGGCGAAGGCGACCAAGGCGAAGGCCGCGACCAAGGCGAAGGCGACCAAGGCGAAGGCGAGCAAGAAGGCCCCGTCCAAGGCGAAGGCGACCAAGGCGAAGGCCGCGCCCAAGGGCAAGACCGCCAAGGGCAAGGCCGCCAAGCTCGAGGCGCCCGACGACGACGAGACGCTGGACGAGGCCGAGGACACCGACGGCGTCGGCACCAGGAAGAAGCCCCGCGGCGCCCTGGTGGTGGTGGAGTCGCCGGCCAAGGCCAAGACGATCAAGAAGTACCTGGGCAGCGGCTACACCGTGAAGGCCAGCGTGGGTCACGTGAAGGACCTGCCCAAGAGCAAGCTGGGCGTGGATCCCGAGAACGACTTCGAGACCGAGTACGTGGTCATCGACGGGAAGACCAAGGCCCTCAACGATCTGAAGAAGGCCGCCCGCGGCGCCGAGACCGTGTACCTGGCCACCGACCCCGACCGCGAGGGTGAGGCGATCGCCTGGCACATCGCCGAGGAGCTGCATCACCCCAATGCGCACCGGGTGATGTTCAACGAGATCACCAAGAAGGCGGTGCAGGAGGCGATCTCGCATCCGCTGGAGCTCGACCGGGCCAAGTACGACTCGCAGCAGACGCGCCGGATCCTCGACCGCATCGTGGGCTACCAGATCTCGCCGCTGCTCTGGAAGAAGGTCCGCCGCGGCCTCTCCGCGGGGCGCGTGCAGAGCGTGGCGGTGCGCCTGATCGTGGAGCGGGACCAGGAGATCCAGGCCTTCGTGCCGGTCGAGTACTGGTCGCTGGACGCGAAGGTCGAGGGCCCCACGCCGCCTCCGTTCGCCGCGCGGCTGCACCGCATCGGCGGCGAGAAGGCCGAGGTCCACGACGGTGAGACCGCGCGCGCGCTGGAGGCCGAGGCCCGCGCGGCGAGCTGGACGGTCACCAAGGTCGACCGTCACGAGCGCCGTCGCAATGCGCCGGCGCCCTTCATCACCTCCAAGCTGCAGCAGGAGGCCTCCAACCGCCTCGGGTTCAGCCCCAAGAAGACGATGACCCTCGCGCAGCGCCTCTACGAAGGCGTGGCGCTGGGAGAGGAGGGGCAGGTCGCGCTGATCACCTACATGCGTACCGACTCCACCCGCCTGTCGGATCAGGCCGTGGCGGACGTGCGCGCGTACATCTCGGCGACCTACGGCCAGGACAGCATCCCGTCCGAGCCCAACGTCTTCCGCGGCAAGAAGAACGCCCAGGACGCGCACGAGGCCATCCGCCCCACCTCGCTCGAGTACCCGCCCGAGCGCGTGCGCTCGCACTTCGATCAGATCGGCGAGTCGGACATGTACCGGCTCTACGAGCTCATCTGGCGCCGCTTCGTGGCGTGTCAGATGAAGCCGGCGGTCTACGACCAGACCCGCGCGGACATCGGCGTGGGGCGCCTGACCTACCGCGCGAGCGGCAGCACGCTGAAGTTCGCCGGTTGGCTCGCGGTGTACGGCCAGGGCCTCACTCCCGAGGAGGAGTCGGAGAAGGAGAAGGCGCGCGCCTCGGGAGAGGAGGTCGCGGAGGAGACCGGCGACCTGCCGCCCCTGGAGGAGGGTCAGACCCTCGTCCTCAAGGCCCTGCTGCCCGAGCAGCACTTCACCCAGCCGCCCCCGCGCTTCACCGAAGCCAGCCTGGTGAAGGAGATGGAAGAGCGCGGCATCGGTCGCCCGTCGACCTACGCGGCCATCCTCTCCACCATCCAGGACAAGAAGTACGTGGAGAAGCAGGAGGGGCGCCTGTGGCCCACGGACCTGGGGACGCTGACCAACGAGATGCTGGTCAAGCACTTCCCCTCCGAGCTGGACGTCGCCTTCACCGCGGGGATGGAGGAGAAGCTCGACCTCATCTCCGAGGGAAATGCCGACTGGAAGGGGGTGCTGCGCGAGTTCTACACGCCCTTCAAGCAGACCCTCGCGGCGGCCGAGACCGAGATGCGCGACGTGAAGCGCGAGGAGATCCCCACCGACGTCGCCTGCGACAAGTGCGGCGCGATGATGATGATCAAGTTCGGGAAGATGGGGCACTTCCTCGCGTGCTCCGCCTATCCGGATTGCAAGAACACCCGTGAGTTCAAGCGCGTCGAGGGGAAGATCGTCCCCATCGAAGAGGAGACCTCCGACGAGGTCTGCGAGAAGTGCGGCAAGCAGATGCTGGTCAAGCGCGGGCGCTTCGGGAAGTTCCTGGCGTGCTCGGGTTATCCGGACTGCAAGAACAGCAAGCCCATCTCGATCGGCGTGGCCTGTCCGACCTGCAAGACCGGCTACCTCCACGAGCGGAAGAGCCGGTTCAACCGCGTCTTCTACGGCTGCAGCCGCTACCCGGACTGCAACTTCGTCTCGTGGGATCGCCCGGTGAACGAGCCGTGCCCGAGCTGCGGCGGCACGCACCTGGTCCACAAGTTCTCCAAGCGGACCGGGCCCTACCTCAAGTGCCCGAACAAGGAGTGCGACTACCGCCGGGACATCACCGAGGCCGAGGCCATCCCCGCGTCCACGGAGAGCTGAAAAGCCCAGTGATTCCGATGTGTTGGGCTGGCGGTCCACCTTGACTGCCCAGCGCCGGCGCGGCTGGAACCGCGCCGGCGCCACGCCGCACCCTGCGGAGCCCGTGGACGGGAGGCCCCCTCCCGAGGCAAGGTTGCGTCCGGTCCACCGCCGTCCCTCAGATGCGCCGGACCCCGGAACCCCGAAAGGATCCCCGAGCAGATGATCCCGATGATGAGCGAGCTGGCCGACGTGGTGATGAGCGCGGCGCCTGCGGCCGAGCAGCTGGGGCTGATGGATCAGGGCATCAAGTTCTTCAAGGACGGCGGCCCGTTCATGTTCGTGAACCTGTTCTGGCTGGCGGTGGCCCTCGGGGTCGCGGCCGAGCGGGTCTACACGCTCATGTTCAAGTTCAACATGAACCCCAAGCCGTACATGGATCAGATCACCCAGCTGGTCATGACCGGGCACCTGGACCGCGCGGCGAAGGTGGCCGCCAGCGCGTCGCAGAAGCCTCTGGGCAAGGTGGTCAGCGCGGGGCTCAAGCGCGCCAACCGGGGGGAGATCGAGGTCGCCAAGGCGGTGGAGGAGGCGCTGGTCGAGGCCAGTCCCGCCATCACGGTGCGGATCCCCTGGCTGTGGAGCTTCGCGAACGTCGCCACGCTGGTGGGCCTGGTCGGCACCATCTTCGGACTCATCGGCACGTTCCAGGCGCTCGGAAACGTGCCCGCCGAGCAGAAGCAGGCGCTGCTCTCGGACGGCATCTCCAAGGCCATGAACAACACGGCCTTCGCGCTCACCATCGCGGTGATCTGCATCGTGCTCCACCTGATCCTGAGCACCTACTCCAAGAGCATGCTGGAGGCGGTGGAGCTGAACGCGCTGCGGCTCGAGAACATGCTCTCTCGCAAGGCGAGCGGCGAGGCCGACGCGCGCGGCGCGGTCGGCTGAGTCCGTCAGGCTTCCGATCCCGCGAGGCGCGCCATGGCGTTCTATTTCTCCAAGCGCAGGCTGAAGCCGCGTGAGCCCGAGGAGATGGGCGAGCTCAACCTCGTCCCGTACCTCGACATCCTGATGAACCTCATCATCTTCATGCTGATGAGCATCACGGGGCTGGCCGCGTTCGGCGTGCTCAACGTGACGGCGCCGGCCTACGGCGGTGCCACGGCCGGCTCGGCGGGAGGCCCGACCGAGGAGCCCTTCCACCTGTCGGTGCAGATCGGCAGGCAGGGCCTCTACATCTCGAGCAACAAGGCGATCCTCGGCCAGGCGGCCGCCGATTCGAGCGCAGCGGCGCCGGATGCGCAGCGAGCACCGACCATCCCGCTCAAGGCAGACGGGACCCACGACTTCGCCGCGCTCAATCAGCAGATGCTGGCGGTCAAGCAGGCCTTTCCCACCGAGACCGCGGTGATCCTGGTCGCCGAGCCGGACGTGCCCTACGACACGCTGGTCAAGGTCATGGACGCGGTCCGTGAGACGCCGTCTCCGAACCGCCGCATCCTGTTCCCGGACGTGAACCTCGGAGAGATCCTCGATGGCTGAGTCCGCCCGGGCCGTCCCTGCACCGACCGCGGAGCAGCTTCAGCGGCTGGCCTTCCGTCGCGGGCTCGCGCGCAAGAAGCGCAAGGAGCGCGAGCGGGCGGGAGAGATCTCCGAGCTCAACCTCACCGCCATGATGGACATGATGACCATCATCCTGGTCTTCCTGCTCAAGAGCTTCTCCTCGAGCAGCGTGGCCATGGTGAGCGGTCAGGACATCCGCCCGCCGGTCTCCAGCACCCGGCTGACGCCGACCGATGCGGTCCCGGTCACCATCACCGCCAAGAGCATCCTGGTGAAGGATCGCGAAGTCGTCCGACTGCAGGACGGCAAGATCCCGCCCGACCAAGTCCAGGGAAAGATCATTCCCGCGCTGCAGGTGCAGCTGGCCAAGGAAGTGGAGCGGCTGCGCACCATCGCCAAGCTCCGCGAGGACGCGCCCTTCAGCGGTGAGATGTCGGTGATTGCCGACAAGGCCGTGCCCTACCAGCTGCTGACCACGGTGCTCTACACCGCCGGCCAGAGCGAGCTGGACAAGTACCGCTTCGTCGTCCTCCAGAAGGAGGAGGGCGTGGCACAGCTCGAGCCTTGAAACGCCCTCCTGGAGGGGCCACGGCGCGTGAGCGCCCGCGCCGACTCCAGGATGCGGCATTGCGGCTCGATCTTCCCTGCACTCGGAGAAGGCGCTCCCATCAAGGGCGCGGCGCCGGTCCGGGGCGGCGCAGCCGAACCCGATCGTCGCGCGGGTCCCGAGAGCGCGTCGCACAGCGCGGCCTGGAAGTGGGTGGTGGTCTCGCAGCCGCTGCGGACCCGCCGCTCACAAGCTCGGTGAGGCGCCCGGGCCGCGGTGCGCGAGCTCGAAGAGGTGTGCGTCCTCGCCGCAGCGGATGGCGTAGGGCATGACCCGCAGCCGCTCCTTCGAGATGGTCTGGCCGCAGTCGATGCACTCCCCGAACGTCCCCTGATCCATGCGTTGGAAGGCCGCGTCGATGCGCTCGAGCTCCCGGCGCTGCTGGTCCAGCAGCAGGCTCAGCGTGTAGTCCGCGGTCTCGACCTGGGCCGTCTCCTCGAACTCGAAGGACGGATCCTGGTTCTTGAGCTCCGCGAGCTCCCGCAGGGTGGCGCGGTTGCTGGCCTGGACCTCGAGGCGGCGGCGCTGAAGGCGCAGGCGCATGGGCTCCAGCTCCTTGTCGTCATAGGCGACCATGGTGAAGGCTCCTCGGGCACCTGCTCCAAGCCTGCGCTGGAGGGGTGCGGTGGCGGGGGTGATGGGAGGGACGCGATGTTCCGGTCCTCGCTCGGGTCCCGGGGGCTTGCCCCGGGCCGGGAGGAAAGCTTCGTCCGTCGGATCCCACTGGCCACCACGCCCTCCACGCCCGCCCGCTCTCCGACCGGGCACCGGCGGGGCCGGACGGGGCGGGCCCGGCGGGCGAAGGGTCCCGGCGCGGGTTCCGGAGAGGGGGGCCAAGAGGGGAAGGCGGCGCGTGCCGGACGGGCCTGCTCCTGCTAGGTGTCCTCCGGTGGCCCGGAAGGGCAGACGGGCCGCGGCCAAGCGCGAGCGACGCGGCGCAGCTGCCGCCGGTCGTGCAGCACCAAGGAGAGACAGTGACGGACGTGAAGGCGGTGACGGTGATCGGGGCGGGGCTCGCGGGGAGCGAGTGCGCATGGCAGCTGGCGCGACGGGGCATCCCGGTCGTCCTGCGTGAGATGAAGCCGCACAAGCGCTCGCCCGCTCACAAGAGCGACTCCTTCGCCGAGCTGGTGTGCTCGAACTCGCTGCGCTCGGACAGCCCCGACACCGCGGTGGGCGTGCTGCACCGCGAGCTGCGCAGCTTCGGCTCGCTGGTGCTGCAGAGCGCGGATCTGCACCGCGTTCCGGCGGGCGAGGCGCTGGCGGTGGATCGGGAGCGCTTCAGCGCGGAGATCCAGGCGCGGCTGCTCGCGCTTCCGAACGTGACGGTGATCCCCGGCGAGGTCACCGAGCTGCCCGAGGGCGAGGTGGTGATCGCCACCGGACCGCTGACCTCCGAGGCGCTCACCGCCGCGCTCGAGAAGCACGTGGGCGAGAAGCTCTATTTCTACGACTCCATCGCGCCGATCGTGAGCGCGGACTCCATCGACATGTCGATCGCCTTCAAGGCGAGCCGCTGGGGCAAGGGGGAGGGCGACGACTACCTCAACCTGCCGATGGATCAGGAGACGTACGAGGCCTTCGTGCGCGAGCTGATCGCGGGCGACAAGGTGGTCCCCCACGCCTTCGAGGAGCCGCGCTATTTCGAGGGGTGTCTGCCCATCGAGGTCATGGCCGAGCGGGGCATCCAGACGCTGGCGCACGGTCCGCTCAAGCCGGTGGGCCTGACCGACCCGCACACCGGCAAGCGCCCCCATGCCGTCGCGCAGCTGCGCATGGAGGACGTGCACGGCAGCTCCTACAACCTGGTGGGCTTCCAGACGCGCCTCACCTGGCCGGAGCAGCGGCGGATCTTCAAGATGCTGCCGGGCCTCGCCGACGCGGAGTTCCTGCGGATGGGGCAGATCCACCGCAACACCTTCATCGATGGGCCGCGCCTGCTCGCGCCCGATCTGAGCCTGGCCAGCGAGCCCCGGATCCACTTCGCGGGGCAGATCACCGGCGTGGAGGGCTACGTGGAGAGCACCGCGTGCGGGCTCATGGTGGCCCTCTCGATCCTCGCCCGCCGCGCGGGTCGGACCTGGGAGCCGCCCCCGGAGGCCACCTCGCTGGGCGCGCTCTATCGCCACATCACCGGAGCGGCCTACCCCGAGGGCCACGTCTACCAGCCCAGCAACGTGATCTACGGGCTCTACCCGCCCCTCGAGGGCCGGGTGAAGAAGGCCGACAAGCGCGCGGCCCACGCCCGCCGTGCGGAGCAGCAGTTCGCGCCGTGGCTCGCCCGCTCACAGGCGGAAAGTCCGGAGCTTCCGGAGCGTGCGGCCGGCTGAAACCGGTGCACACTCCTTGAGCCGTCCATCCTGGCCGTCGCGGGCACGCGGCGGCCGGTCATGTCCCGTGCAGCCGGCGCGCGTCGAACGGCCGCCCTGCCTGCGCCCCTGAAGACTCCCGCAAAGGAGAGGAACGCCGTCATGCCGATGCGCCGAATCGTCGTCACGCTGTGCGCGCTGCTGTCGCTTGCCGCCTGCAAGGAGAGCGGGGATCGCCCCCGCGGGGTCTCCGGTCAGAGCGCCCGGGCCACCGGCGGGGAGGGCGTCCTGATCGAGGAGGGGGCCTCGGACGATCTGCGCCTGGCCCCCGGCGGCAAGCACGTCACCTGGTTGAAGAACGGTGAGAAGCCGAAGCGGGATGGGATCTCCCCCCAGCTGCGGATCGGCGCGCTGTACGCCGCCGCGGTCGACGGGAGCGGCGCGCGCAAGCTGGGCGAGGGCGTCACGAACACGGCCGGAGGGTGGCTGGTGAGCCCCGACGGGCGCTGGGTGATGTTCCTCTCGGGCTACACGCTCGCCTCGCGCTCCGGGGCGCTGCACGTGGCCGCGCTCGGATCGGAGGAGGCGCCGGTGAGGCTCGGCGAGGGCGTCTCGTACATGGTCGCCAGCCGCGACGGATCACGGATCGCCTTCGTGGAGGGCGGGACGCTGAAGGTCGGACCGCTCCCGCAGGGGCCCTTCCACGCGGTGGGCGGCGAGGTCGCCACGGCCGACTTCACCCCGGACGGCTCGCACGTGATCTACCGCCGACGCCTCGCGGCAGCCGGCGGACTGATGGTCGCCGCGACGCGCGAGGGCAGCGAGCCGAAGAAGCTCGGCGAGCAGGTCGGCCGGTTCAAGATCTCGCCGGATGGCACGCACGTGGCGTTCACCATGCGCAGCCCGGCCACCCGCGACATCTATGACCTGCACGTGGCCAGCTTCCCCGCACTCACGCCGCGTCAGGTCGCGGCCGGGACCACCGAGTTCGAGTTCAGTCCGGACTCGCGGTGGCTCGCGCGACTCGAGGGCTTCGAGCCCGGGGTGAAGCCCGACCTGGTGGTGGGGCCCTCGGTGGGCGGAGAGGGGCGCAAGCTGGGCGTCGAGGTGGAGCAGTTCACCTTCGCCCCCAAGAGCGACGCCATCGCGATGCTGGTGAAGTACAGCGACGCGGCGCGCGCCGGCACGTTGGCGTACGCGCGCCTGCCGGATGGTGAGCCGAAGCTGCTGGGCGCCCGGATCCCGAACTTCGAGTGGTCCGGAGACGGCCGCACGCTGGCCTACATCCAGCGCTACCTCGATCCGATCTACTCGGTGGACCTCATGGTCCACGCCCTCGACGCCGAGGCCCCGGTCAAGGTCGGCAAGGGCGTGTTCGGCTACGGCTTCACCCCGGATCACGAGCAGGTGCTCTTCCGCACCGGCTGCATCCGGGAGGGACGCTCGTGCAACCTGATGAAGGTGTCCGCGCGCGCGCCGGACGGGCAGCCCAAGCTCATCGCGGAGGGCATCTACAGCTACCGGGTGAGTGACGATGCCCAGCGCCTGATGGTGACCTTCGCGCGGACCGAGTCGGAGACCTACGACGTGGCCGTCCGCAACCTCGACGGCACCGGCCACCGCACGCTCCACACCGGCGCGCGGCTCCCCGCCTTCCTGGTCGGAGAGGACGGCGGCCGCGCGGTGTTCGCGGTCGGCCGCGGCAAGCAGGGCGTCTACACCGCGACGACCGGCCCGGTGCAGGCCAGGCAGTAGTCGGCCGCGCCTTCAGGTCGCGCGCTCGCGAGACCGTGGAGGCAGGCGGCGAGGGGCAGGTCGGGCTCGCCGGTTGACGCGCGTCGCGCCGCTGTCCGGCGCGCGCCATCCGGTCGAAACGTTGACCGCATCCCGAGCGGGGGGCGATCCTGTGGCCCATCCATGACCGCGCGCCTCGAAGTCGTCCGTGACGACGCCCCCGCCGAGCCCCTCTCCCCGCTGATCGAGCGCTTTCGCCAGCATCTCGAGGTGAGCCAGGGCGTCTCGCACCACACCCTGCGCGCGTACCTCTCGGACCTGCGCCACTTCGAGTGCTACGTCGTCGGGACGCTTCAGAGCTCGCTCTTGGCCGTCGCGCACGCGGGCATCCGCGGCTACCTGGGGACCCTGTCGGTCGAGGCCTCGGCGCGCACGCGGGCGCGGCGCCTGGCGAGCATCCGCGCGTTCTACCGCTGGCTGGTGCGCCAGAAGCTGCTGCCGGCAAGTCCGGCCAAGAGCGTGAAGAGCCCCAAGCTCCCCCGGACGTTGCCCAAGGTCCTTCCGATCGAGGAGGTGCTCGCGATCCTCGAGATGCCCGACGTCGAGCGGGTGCTGGGCCTGCGCGACCGCGCCATCCTCGAGGTGCTCTACGGCGGGGGGCTGCGCATCAGCGAGCTGTGCGATCTGGACCTGCGGGCCATCGACGCGGGCAGCCGCCTCATCCGCGTCTTCGGAAAGGGCAGCAAGGAGCGGCTGGTCCCCATCCACCCGCGCGCGCTCGCTGCGGTGGGCGCCTGGCTCGAGCGCCGCGGCGAGCTGTTGGCCCGGCCCAGCCCCGCGCAGGATCCGCAGGCGCTCTTCCTCAACTACCGGGGGGGGCGACTGACCCCGCGGAGCATCGCCCGCCACCTGGACACCTACGTGGTGAAGTGCGCGCTGCTGCGCAAGGTCTCGCCTCACGCGATGCGCCACAGCTTCGCGACGCACCTGCTCGGTGGCGGAGCGGACGTCCGGAGCATCCAGGAGCTGCTGGGCCACGCCAGCCTCTCCACGACCCAGCGCTATACCCACGTCAGCTGGGACCAGCTCCAGGCGGTCTACGACAAGGCCCACCCGCGCGCCTGACGCCCCTCCCTGAGGTGCCGGCCCCTCCCCGGCGGAGCGGACATCCCGCCCGCCGGCGACCGCGTCAGCGTGGAAGCGGCAGGGGGATGCTGTTAGACCCCGACGCATGTTCCACGGCACCACCATCCTGTGCGTCCGGCGCGGCGGGAAGACCGTCATCGCGGGCGACGGTCAGGTCTCGCTCGACAAGACCATCATGAAGGGCAGCGCCCGCAAGGTGCGCAAGCTCTCCGACGGCAGCGTGATCGCGGGCTTCGCCGGCAGCACGGCGGACGCCTTCACGCTCTACGAACTCTTCGAGGCCAAGCTCAAGGCGCACAGCAAGAACCTCGCGCGCGCGTGCGTGGAGCTCGGCAAGGAGTGGCGCGGCGATCGCTACCTGCGCAAGCTCGAGGCGCTGCTGATCGTCGCCGATCACGAGCGGACCTTCATCCTCTCGGGCGTCGGTGACGTGATCGAACCCGATCACGGGATCGCCGCGGTCGGCAGCGGCGGAACGTATGCGCTGGCAGCCGCGCGCGCGCTGCAGGAGCACACCGAGCTCTCCGCCCGCGAGATCGTCACCGCGGCGATGGGCATCGCCTCCGACATCTGCGTCTACACCAACGACCAGCTCTCCTTCGAGGAGCTCTCCGCGCCATGAACCCTGCACGCAAGGTCGTCTCGTTCACCCCCCGCGAAGTCGTCGCGGAGCTGGATCGCTACATCGTCGGGCAGAAGGCGGCGAAGCGCGCGGTGGCCATCGCGCTGCGCAACCGCTGGCGTCGACAGCAGGTCGAGGGCGATCTGCGCGATGAGATCACGCCGAAGAACATCCTGATGATCGGTCCCACCGGCGTGGGCAAGACGGAGATCGCGAGGCGACTGGCCAAGCTGGCGCAGGCGCCCTTCGTCAAGGTCGAGGCCAGCAAGTTCACCGAGGTCGGCTACGTCGGCCGCGACGTGGAGTCGATGGTGCGCGATCTGGCCGAGGCCGCGATCGCCCTGGTGCGCGAGGAGGCCCGGATCGCCGTGCGCGCCCGCGCCGACGAGCTCGCCGAGGATCGCCTGGTCGAGCTGCTCCACGCCGGCCCTCGGCCGCCGCCGTCGAGCCCCGGACCGCTGGGGTTCGCCGCACCGCCTCCTCCGCAGCCGCCGAGCCTCTCGCAGTCCGAGCGCGAGAAGCTGCGCGCGCAGCTGCGGGCCGGCACCCTCGACGATCAGGACGTGGAGCTCGACCTGCCCGAAGGGCAGACGACCTTCCTCCGCAACTTCTCCGGGCAGGGCATGGAGGAGATGGGCGTCAACCTGCAGGACCTCTTCAAGAACCTGCCGGGGATGAACCGCACCCGTCGTCGGAAGGTGCGCGTCCCGGAGGCGCTGCGGCTTCTGGCCCAGCAGGAGTCGGAGCGGCTGGTCGACGAGGACACCGTCACGCGCGAGGCGGTCCAGCGGGCGGAGAGCTCGGGAATCATCTTCATCGACGAGATCGACAAGATCGCGAGCGGGCAGGGGCACAAGGGCGGGCCGGACGTCTCGCGCGAGGGGGTGCAGCGCGACATCCTGCCCATCGTCGAGGGCTCGACCGTCAACACCAAGTACGGTCAGATCAAGACCGACCACGTGCTCTTCATCGCCGCGGGCGCGTTCCACGTCTCCAAGCCCTCGGACCTGATCCCCGAGCTGCAGGGACGCTTCCCGATCCGCGTCGAGCTCGAGTCGCTGTCCGGGGCGGATCTCGAGCGCATCCTGCGCGAGCCGCAGAACTCGCTGCTGCGCCAGTACGCCGCGCTCCTGGCCACCGAGGGGGTGCGCCTCTCGTTCGCCGAAGACGCCATCGTGGAGCTCGCGCGGATCGCCCAGACCGTCAACGACCGCTCCGAGAACATCGGCGCCAGGCGGCTGCACACCATCATGGAACGCCTGCTCGACGAGGTCTCGTTCAGCGCGTCCGATCTGGGCGCCCACGTGCTCACGATCGACGCGGCCTACGTGCGCGAGAAGCTGTCGGCCGTGGTCCAGGACGAGGATCTCTCGCGCTTCATCCTCTAGCCGCCCGGGCCCGCCCTTACGATGGCGCGGGCGGCCCGACCCCGCCAGGTCTCCTCTGCGCCCGCGTGATGCGGCCCCGCTGTCCCCCGTCGGTTTCCCTCTCAACCAGGTCCGAACCCATGAGCCAGACGTCCCCCAGCGCAGTCGATCCCGCGCCCTCCCAGGGTGCCCAGACGCAGGCCGACCTCATCTCCAGCGGCGCTGCCCACTTCGTCCAGAACTACCGCCAGCAGCCGATGGTCCTCGATCATGGCCAGGGCTGTGAGGTGTGGGATCTCGAGGGTCGGCGCTACCTCGACCTGCTCGGCGGGATCGCGACCAGCGTGCTGGGCCATCGCCATCCCGAGCTCTTGGCTGCCGCCCACCTGCAGCTCGACAAGCTGTGGCACACCTCGAACATCTACTGGAACCAGCCCTCCATCGAGCTGGCCGCGCAGCTCACGGCCGCCTCGGGGCTGGATCGGGTCTTCTTCTGCAACTCGGGAGGAGAGGCCAACGAGGCGATGCTCAAGCTCTCCCGCAAGGTCTTCAAGGACCGCGGCCAGCCCGACCGCTACGAGATCATCGCCTTCGAGCAGTCCTTCCACGGCCGCACGCTCGCGACCACGGCCGCGACGGGCCAGCCGAAGTACCAGCAGGGCTTCGAGCCCCTGCTTCCCGGGTTCGTCCACGTGCCCTACGGCGACCTCGAGGCAGTCCGTGCGGCGTTCGGTCCCCGTACCGCGGCGGTCCTGGTGGAGCCCATCCAGGGGGAGGGTGGCGTGCGGCCCGCACCCGGGGGATTCCTGAAGGGTCTGCGAGAGCTGTGTGACGCTCACGGCGCGCTGCTGCTGGTCGATGAGGTGCAGACCGGCATCGGACGGACGGGCCGGCCATTCGCGTTCCAGCACGCTGGCATCCTCCCGGACGCGATCAGCACGGCGAAGGCCCTGGGCGGCGGACTCCCGGTCGGCGCGATGGTGTGTCGCGAGGAACTCAGCCGCTCCCTGGTCCCGGGAACCCACGGCTCGACGTTCGGTGGCAACCCGGTCTCGTGCGCCTCGGCGAACGTGGTGATGCGACATGTCCGGGATCCAGAGGTGCTCTCGACCGTCGCGGCTCGCGGGGAGTACCTGATGTCCGGTGCACGCGCGCTCCAGGCGAGGCATCCCGACGTCATCGCGCAGGTGCGCGGCATGGGGCTGCTGGTCGGCATCGAGCTCACGCGGGAAGCGGGTCCGGTCGTCACGCGGTGCCGCGAGCTCGGCCTGCTGTGCAACCTGGCCGGCCCCAACACCGTGCGTTTCGCGCCCGCCTTCGTGGTGACCGAGGCGCAGCTCGATGAGGGCCTCGCCATCCTCGAGCGGGCGCTCGCTGATTGACGCAGCCGCGAGTCAGCACTTTTGACCTCCTCCTGAGGGACTCCTAGAGTCGAGCCGGTCTGTAGTTTTCCCGGTTGAGCCGACGAGGGGTTCCTGACAGTGAGCGCAGGGGAGCGAACCGTGGGCTTGGGGGAGCCTACGGATCTGGTGATCATCACCCCGGCGCTGCAGTCGGCTTCGGCTGCGATCTCGGCCGACGAGTGGATGGTGCTCGCACAGATGGGCCGCGAGTCCGTCCTGGGCGAGCTGCTCGCGCGCTCGAGCCTTCCCCACGCGCAGACCCTGATGTGCCTGACGCGGCTTCAGGAGCTGGGCGTGGTGCAGCTGCGAGACGCGGCACGCACGTCCGACGAGCGCGCCGCTCCCACGCGGCGGGAGGTGGTCCCCGCGTCGCTGCTGGATCGCACGCCGACGGTGCGCCGTGTCGTGCGTGACGACGCGGATGAGGCGACCGGGACCGGAGCGGCCGCACCCTGGGAGCTTCCACCTCCGGTCGGAGATCGCGCCGAGTCGCACGCTGGCGCGAGCGCGACGGTCGCGCGCACCGGATCCGCGTCGAGCCAGACGCCTGCGGAGGCCGCGCCCGCCTCCGGCGAGGGCAGCACGCTGCACTTCGGAGCGCTGGCGCCCGGGGAACTCGAGCTGCTGCGCGGCGCGGCGTCCGGCGCGCCCGTCACCGCGCCCGCGTCGCCCTCCGGCGAGGGCAGCACGTTGCACTTCGGAGCGCTGGCGACCGGGGACCTCGAGGTGCTGCGCGGCACGGCGTCCGTCGCGACGCCCGTCACCGCGCCCGCGTCGCCCTCCGGCGAGGGCAGCACGCTGCACTTCGGAGCGCTGGCGACCGGGGACCTCGAGGTGCTGCGCGGCACGGCATCCGGCGCGTCCGCCGCCATTGCGCCGTCGTCCTCCGGAGAGAGCAGCACGCTGCACTTCGGGGCGCTGGCGCCCGGGGACCTCGAGGTGCTGCGCGGCGCGGCGTCCGGCGCGCCCGTCACCATTCCCCTGTCGGCTCCCAGCGAGAGCAGCACGCTGCACTTCGGAGCGATGGCGACCGGGGATCTCGAGGTGCTGCGCGGCGCGGCGTCCGTTCCCACCTCGCCCACCGGCGAGAGCAGCACGCCGCACTTCGGAGCGATGGCGACCGGGGATCTCGAGGTGCTGCGCGGCGCGGCGTCCGTTCCCAACTCGCCCACCGACGAGAGCAGCACGCTGCACTTCGGAGCGCTGGCTCCGGACACGTCGATGGACGATGCCCTGGCCTCCGATCCGTCCTCTTGGGACTGGGATGCCATCGAGGCGCCAGCGCAGGGAACGGAGACGGGGTCGACCTCGCCGCTGGAGCTGCTCGGTGACGTCGTGCAGGGCTCGGGCGCCACGCTCCACTTCGCAGGGGCGACTGGTCCCGCGGTCACGACGCTGGCGGCAGCGACGCACCCGAACACGCTCCACTTCGCGGGGAACTCCACGCCGATTCCCGCCTTGGGCGCCGCAGGCTCCATCGCGACGAGGGGTCCAGGCGCCGTCCTCGCCGGATGGGCGGGAGTCGACGCCGACGATCAGGCGCCGTTCGCCGACACGCTGGTGCCCGGTGCCGCCGTCCGGCCGCTGCTCACGCGGGTCGACCTCGACGTGCGGGGCGCGGCCACCTCCGACGCAATGAGCGCGGGAGAGCTGGGCATGGAGGCGTTCGCGTCCATCGCCACGCCCACGGGCGTCACCCCGGCGCCGCCCCCCCTCGGAGCGGACGCCTCGGGCGACATGCCTCCGCGCACCCCGTTCGCAGATGCGGTGCTGCGCGACAGACTGTCGGAGCTCGACCGGGAGCTGGCGGAGGAGAGGGGAATGACCCCGCCACCCTTCGTCAGCGAACGAGCGCAGCGCGCGCCGCCCCCGGTGGCGTCCGGGGAGACCTCCCCGGGCGTGGCCCATCTCCTCGAGTCCGAGGTGCTCTCCGAGGCGCTGCGCCAGGAGCTCCAGGAGCGCGAGTCGCACGCGAAGCGCCAGGATCACTTCGCCCTGTTGTCGATCCCCCGAGACGCGGACGCGGCGGCGCTCAAGCGTGCCTTCCACGCGCTCAGCCGCCGCCTGCATCCGGACCGGTTCGTCCACCTCGGCCGGTGCGAGGAGCGCGGGCGACTCGAACGCCTGTATCGACGGATCTGCGACGCATACGCGACCCTCTCCGATCCCGACCGGCGCCGCGCATGGTCCGAGGCGCACCCCTCGCTGGCCCGACCGATGGGCATGGCGCGTCCCACGCCACCACCGCGCGCTCCGGACGCAGAGCAGCGGGACGGCGAGCGCCGCTCCCGCCTGGCCCAGCACCCCTACCTGCGGCGACAGGTCGGCGTTCGCGATCTCATCGATCGCGCCCGGTCCCGCTTGGAGGCCGGAGACTCGAGCGAGGCGATCGAGCTCCTGTCGCGCGCGCGGCTCGAGGCGCCCGACGAGCCCGAGATCTCCGCGCTGATGGCGCGCGCTCGCGAGGCACAGGCAGACCAGCTCTCGCGCGATCATGAGGCACAGGGCGAGGCAGCCGAGTCACGCGGCCTGCTGACCCAGGCGCTGGACGCCTATCGCAGGGCGGCCACGCTGAACGCCCGCAACGGCTCCGTGGCACTGCGCGCGGCGCGGCTGCTGATGCGGCAGGGTGGAGAGCTGCGCGAGGCCCGTCTGTTCGCGCAGCGCGCGGCGGAGCTGTTGCCGGATCAGGTCGAGGCCCAGCTGCTGCTCGCGCAGGTCCTGATCCGTACGGGCGCCAGGAAGCTCGCGCGCAAGCAGCTCGAAGAGGTGTTGAAGCTCGATCCCAAGCACGCCACGGCGCGCAGCCAGCTGCTGCAGCTGCGCTTCGGGCTGTAGACGTCATCGTCACCAGCAGCAGGAGCCGACCTTGTCCAAGCGCCCGCCCGTCATCGGCATCGATCTCGGAACCACCAACAGTGTTTCCGGGGTGGTCCAGTCGGGACAGGTGACCATCATCCCGAACCGCGCCGGAGGCCGACTGACGCCGTCGGTCGTGGCGCTCTCGCGTGACGGGAAGCGGCTCGTGGGCGCGACGGCGCGGCGCCAGGCGATCACCAATCCCGAGGGGACGATCCACGCGGCCAAGCGCCTCATCGGACGCCGCTTCAGCTCCCCCGAGGTCCAGGCCACGCTGCCCCGCCTCAGCTACGCGGTCCGCGAGGGGGCGCATGACGACGTCCGCATCCGCTTCGGCGGCGTGGACTGCGCGGTGCCGGAGCTCTCCGCGCTGGTGCTCTCGTCGTTGCGCGAGGATGCCGAGGCCTTCCTCGGACAGCCGGTCAGCCAGGCCGTGATCACCGTGCCCGCGCACTTCAGCGATGCGCAGCGGCAGGCCACCAAGGATGCCGGCCGCATCGCGGGGCTCGAGGTGCTGCGGATCCTGAACGAGCCGACCGCTGCCGCGGTGGCCTACGCCTTCGGGCGCCGACTCAGCGGCCGGGTGCTGGTGTTCGACCTCGGAGGCGGGACGTTCGACGTGTCGTTGCTCGACGTCGGTGACGGCGTGTACGAGGTGCTCTCGACCGGCGGTGACACGTTCCTGGGCGGAGAGGACTTCGATCAGCGGATCATCGACTGGCTCGCGGGCTCCTTCGCCAACGAGCACGGCATCGATCTCCGGGGCGACCCCATGGCCCTCCAGCGCCTGCGAGACGCGGCGGAGCGGGCGAAGATCGAGCTGTCGACCTCGCAGCAGGCACAGGTGAACCTCCCGTTCCTCTACACCCCGAAGGGTGGGGGCACCGCGCTCCACCTGCAGGCGACACTGACGCGCGAGCAGTTCGAGTCGCTCACCCGGGACCTCGCCGAGCGCACCATCGAGGTCGTCGGCGAGGTGCTCCTCGATGCGGGGCTTCGCCCGACGGCGGTCCAGGAGGTCCTGTTGGTGGGCGGCCAGACGCGCATGCCGATGCTGCAGACGATGGTGCATCGCCACTTCGGACGTGAGCCGTCGAAGGGGGTGCATCCCGAGGAGGTCGTGGCGGTGGGCGCCGCGCTACACGCCCACACGCTGGGCTCGGGCGAGGGAGACGTCACGCTGCTGGACGTCACGTCCCTGAGCCTCGGGGTCGCCATCGCGGGCGGCTTCGTGCGCCGCCTCATCCCCCGCAACACCACCGTGCCCACCGCGATCACCGAGACCTTCGCGACCTCGCGAGATGGTCAGGAGACGGTGAAGATCATGGTGTTGCAGGGCGAGGCCGAGCACGCCGCGAAGAACGAGCTGCTGGGGGCCTTCTCGCTCAGCGCGCTCCGCCCCGCGCCCCGTGGAGAGGTGAAGATCGACGTCACCTTCGAGATCGACTCGGAGGGCATCGTCAGCGTTTCGGCGCTC
>Ga0233383_1000361_pt1 | contig 18096 bp, 18 predicted proteins | sample ElkDunMinimDraft_14_FD_191542 | JGI IMG/M metagenome (GOLD analysis project Ga0233383, IMG submission 191542) | Fecal eukaryotic communites from dung pellets of Tule Elk in California, USA - Elk Dung G16 | ecosystem: Host-associated > Mammals > Digestive system > Large intestine > Fecal | place...
TGTTATATCAGATGCCTGCATATTTTGGCGGATAAGACTTAACTCATCTTCTAGAGCTTCTTTATTAGCAAATCCTTTATTTAAAGATTCCTGTGCCTTATTAAGGGCTGCTTTAGTTTGATCTACTTGTTTATTTGCTTCTTTTAGTGCAGTTATATTTTTCTTCCATTGATTTTGATATTGTTGTAATCCTTTGCGTCCGGTTTTTATTGTTTTAGCAAATTCTGCAAACTTCTTAACGCTTTTCCCTAAAGCGGTAGTTAAATTAAGTATTGCTTTCTGATTTTTTGCTAATATAAAAGATAATGCTCCTAATACAAGACTTACCGAACCTCCTCGTTGACTAATAGTTTGTAATACATTAGACAACATATTTAATACTCCTATAAATAACTCACTGTTAGTTAAAGTTGTTAAGAAATTTTGCCAACTATTTGTCAATGTATTTATAGCTGCATCTAAACCTTCCATTGCTTTAGCATGCATCAGTGCTTGTTGTCCTGCACTATTTTCAGATATAGAAGTTAATTCTAACGCTCTATCCCAGTTTTGCATTAATGCAATGAAACGAGATTGTTGACGAGTACCGGCAATTACTGTTCCTAAATATGCTTGAGTATTTCTGTCTAAAGTATTCCATTTAGGACCTAACTCACTTAAAACATCATCTAGATCTCTTAATTGATTTTGAGAATCTCTTAATGCTATACCAACTGATTTTAATGCTGTCTCAACTTGGTTTACATCAGTTTCTCCGTCTTCTGATGTTCCACCCATCTTAACTTGTTGGAAACGAGCCATAATTGTTTTTAATGATGTACCAATGTTTTCTGGTGCTTCACGAGTAACTTCTTCCATGGTTGCAATATAAGCAAGATATCTATCCATGCTAACACCAGCTTGATTAGCTTGTGCTGCAGATTTTTCCATGGCTGTAGAAATTTCTTCAATTGACGCTGCAGATTTTGCTGCTACGGCATTTAGTTTATCGGCTACATCAATAGCATGTTCTACTCCAATTTGGAAACCATTGATAGCTGCTGTTAACTGGTCAGCCGCAGTAGTAACGTCTTCTCCAGCTACTTTAGCAAATTGAGCTGTTACTTCTGTCATGGTTAACACTGATTCGGTGTCTAGACCTTGTTGGAAGAAAATAACTGATGCTTGAGCTATGTCATCGATCGCCATTCCGGTCTTTTTAGATAAATTAATAAAATCATTTGTTAAAGACTGAACTTGTTCTCGACCAAAATTACTAACTATACTAATTTCGGTTAAAGCAGCATCTAAAGATTTATAGAATTCCCAAGAAGCGCTAATTAATTGTTTAAAGTAATGTGCTAAACCTGCGGCACTTAATGAAATACCAAATTCATTTAATACGCTCTTAACACTATTTAAAGCCTGTTCTTCTTCTAAAGCGAACTGTACAACCTTAGCGCTTGATTCTTCAGCCGCACTACCCATAGCCTTGTTTGCGTCTCTTACATCATTACTACTTTTTTCTATTACTTTTAACTCTTCACTAACTTGACGATATTGTTCTGGTGTAATTGTAATATTTTGTTGTTCTTTAATATCTGTTTTAGTGCTAGCTATTTTATTTGTTAAATCACCACTATCAATAACATCTGACATGCCAAGTTTTTCAAAAACTTTATTAACCGCTTCTTGGCTTGCTACTAAATCTTTATTGGCCTCAATAATTTGAGGAATCATATCCTTATACTCAGATAAGAAATTTAATTCTTTCCTAGTTAAGTTTTTCCCCTTCTTTTGATTTATTCCTTCTGCCGTAGCGGCTTTTTTGCTTATTTCAGCAGGAGTCATACCTAAGCTTTGTTTATAACTAGCTTTTTTACTTTTTAATGTCCCACTCGCAGATTCATAAGCCGTTTTCGCTGCCAATAATTTTTCATATTGTTTTTCTAATTGTTGTAATTTTGTTAAATTGGCTTGATTGCCTTTGCTATTAAAACTACGATTTAAATATTCTTGTGAACGAGCTAAGTTTGCATTAATGCTTCTAATTATTTCTTGGGCATTTGATAAACTCTTTAAAAATTGTGTACGATTTAGTCCCGGCTTAGTTAAAGATTGAGTCATATCACTAAACGCATTTCTTAAATCAGCACTTCTACCCTTTACTCCATCAAACCAGGCATTTAAAGGATTGTTTTTTCCTACTACAGTTTTTAAATTATTTACTTCTGCGTCTAACTGTTTCGTTAATTTCCCAACATTGGCAGTAAAATCTATAGTAAACTGTAATGTTTGGTTACTTTTTTGTCGTCCCATTTACTCTCACCTCCATCCATAAAAAAAGACAACTATTTAGTTGTCTCTACATTCTTAAATTTATTAATTAATTCTTCCATTTTTGTATTTTGTATATCAATCTGTTTTTCTGCTTTAGGTTTATTAACTATTGTATTAGCCACATCTTTCCCTCTTTGAAATAAAACATTAAACTCTTGATCGTTTAGATTAGCTAATAACTCTAATATTTGTGCAACTATGCCAAGGAAGCTGTGTTCATCCTCTTTTTTATCGTATATATAAGTATCTAAGATTTCTACAATATCATTAAAAGATTGTTTCGCTTTTTCATCTTTTAAGATTTCCATAAAAACTGGTTCTACATTTTCTACCATTAAAGTTAATAAATCTTGATTGGTAGAATTGTTTAAAAATTCTATAACATCTTCTTCACAACTTTCTTGAACAAATGCTAATTGAGCGTATAATAAAACTTCACTATATAAAGCAATATCTTTATCCTCAATCATATTCATAGTTTGTAAAGCTACTTTGTGTTTAAAAGTAATTAATTCATAATTGTTATTCTCTCTTATTGTAAATTTCATATCTTTTTCCTCCCTATTTATACTGACCTTTACGACCATACCATAAAGAACCTTTTATAGTAGTTTTATTTAAATGTTTCATAACTACTTCATTAAGACCCTGGTTAGCCAAGTTCTTCATTCCTTCGCTGTATTGGGTGCGATCAATCAGTTCCATTTTATAATTTTCATACAACTTTTCAGCTGTCTCTTCTATATATGTTTGTGATAATAATGGTGGTTCTGTTAAATAAAAATTCTGAGGGTCTTGTAATATCTCACTACTAAAAACTACTTGTCCTGAATTTTGTAATGATATAAAGGTTGGATATAAACCCTCAAGCTTATTTTTCAATAATAACACACATATAATATCATATAAATTAGTAGTAACATCATCACCATCTATATTTAACTGTTTATCAGCTATGTGAATATTGTTTAAATCGGTTTTATAATCAAATTTCCAATCCGTTGCAGGCTTACTTAGTTGATACTCTCTCCCACCATACTTAATAGTAGTGTCACGATAAGTATTCGATGGAAATTTCATAACAAAGTCATACTTCCAGTCATCAGATTCTTCCACTCGAACTTCGGTTTTACCATATTCTTGAGTAATATAATCTTGTAAGATTTTTTCTCCTACTTCTTCCCATACAACAGGTAATAATCGATCATTTACCCAACCTTGCATATAATCATATAATCCATGGATTTGTTCAATGCGAGCTTTTGAAATTGGATGAGAAGGTTTTTTTAAATCTTCTCCGGCCAAATAAGTGCCATCTGGCTTTTTGATAACATATTTACCATAAACTTTGAAAGGCACGTCGTATTTTTGCGAGTTTAAATTTTTAGAACGTTTTAAAGATACTCTGCTATCATAACCGGCACCAAATTCTTCAATTATGCGGCGTAAGAATAACCAGTCATTACTTATAGACAGTAAATCACTATATTTTCCATCCTCATTATTTTTATTTAGTTGAGCCCTCCAGTCAGCTGCTATGTCACGTTCATGATTAACTGCTTTTTCATACAGCGCCCTTGCTACTTTTTCAAATTCGGGACGAGCGGGTGTAAAAGTTTTAAATTGCATTATGACACCCCATAAAACTTACGCAATATTTTAGTTATCATTTCAATATACCAGTCTTCCCAATCTTTTTCAGACATTTTGTTTAATTGATAGTAATTAAAATATCGTTTATCTCCAACTGGTTGATAAGTCCCTGGGCGATAAATTTTACCAAAATTCTTTTTACTCTTCGATCTGCGTCTGTTGTTCCCCTTAACTGATTTAACATTAAGAGCCTCTTCGTAATACCTAGATGGATTTGCTCCATATGGTAATTCAAATTCATACATAATTCCATTGCGTCCCAATACTCTTTGGGTTAAACTTCTGTCTACCCTTGCATTATAAATACTAATATTACTAGCCATATTAAACCACCGTAATTGTAGCTATATTTCTATTAACACTTTCTTTAGCATCTACAGGAATAGAACATATTTTAATCGGTGTAAATGAAGCCTTTTGACTATCATTAATACTAATTGCTAAATCCATAAATATTTGAACTTTATCACAATGAACACATACTGTATGAATTTCTTCTGTTTCAATATCCACTGCTTTAAAATAAATATCTAGAGCACCAAAAATATTATTGTGTATTTGTTTTACCTCGGTTGTTTTAACATTATCTAACACATATGAATAAACAGCAAAAAAAGAATTCTTGCTTGGTTGATTTAAGCGAACTACATATTTGTCTTGGTCAACATATATTTCATAATCTTGTCCTCTTTTTTTCTTGTTTAATACATCATCTATACTTTCGTATAAAGAGATGTTATGAGGTTCACTTTCCGTTGCTAAATAAAAGTCTGTGCCGTTGATTTTGTCTGGTGTTATCCATTCGGTTCCTCTTAAAGTTGATGAGCCTTGAATATTATTAACTCCATGAATGTAACTCCAAACACTATATAAAATAGAGCCTTCATTTATTGTGAAGTCAAGTTTAGAAGTTAAACCAGAAGCACTTAAAAAGCCTTTTGCATCATTGTTTGCATGCGCCGTAGTCTTAAATTCTAAAACCGATAGGCTTGGATCTTTAATAATCATAATAGGCTCGCCTACTGTTAAATCAGTTCCTGCTATAATAGCTCCTTCTGGAACGGTTAGAACTATTTCACTTACTTCTTGCATTCTAAGTCTTTCTAACATATATATCAACCTCCTCTAACTTTATAGTAGTTTAAGAAGCAACTTTCTTAAATCTATGAGTATTATACCATAAAGTATAAAATTTGTCAAGTATTTTAGGTAAAAAAAATAAGAGAAGCTTACGCTTCTCAATTGTTTATAAATTATTTAACTTCTGTTAAAGATCCGTCTTCAACGTTAACTGTTACTTCTTTAGCTGGTAATGTAGAGTATGAACCATCGTATTGAGCGTTAGCGTCATCTCCTGCTTTACCTTCTTGTGTTAAGTTACGGAAAATAATCATTTGACCAAAGTCATCTCTTAAAGCTTTTCCTTTGAATGAGAATACTACAGCTTCTGTAGCAGCACTTAAGCTGAATGAGAATGCTCCGTCTAATTTTAATCTAGGAATTTCGATTTGGAAAATGTCATTTAAACCAGTAAATTGGTTGAATAACATAGTGTCACCGATGAATCTGTAAGTTCCAGCGAATTTGTCAGCTAATACTGTTAATTCACTTAAATCTCTACCATTGCTATCAGTTAATCCTAATTCGTATTCATAGAATACACGGTATTTTCCAGCGATGTCTTCACCTTCATTAGCGAAGTTGTAGAAATCTGCAACAGCAACTACATTAGAACCACCTTCAACTTTATCAGTTGTTCTAGTAACTGTGCTAACTACACCGTTGATGATTTTACCAATGTATACATAAGAACCTGCTTTAACAGCTTCTGTTAACATGATATTTTCAGCGCCAGTAGCTAAATCGATAATTTCAGTTTGAGTCATAGTAATTTTAGCTTCGTCACTAGCGTTGTTTAATTCTCCACCAGTTAAGATAGCTAAACTTGACATAGTCATAATAGCGTCGTCGAATTGTACGTCGATATTTTTACTATGAGAAATAGAAGCTAAGATAGGGTTACCTTTACCACCTTGGATTTCAGTAACTTCAGTAGTTCCATCGATTGAAGTAACTTGTAAAGTGTCGAAGTACATTACTGGATATTTAGTAATTAAGTCATATAATGTAACGTCACAAACTGTAACGGCAGCATATTTTCTTCCTTGAATATCTAACATAATGTTTTACCTCCTAAAAATAAATTAACTAAGCCAATGCTTATTGTCTTGACTTTTAGCATCTTTAGAACTAATATATGGGCTTAACATAGTGTGTAATTCATAACGCTCTATATCCACATATTTCATTAAAAGATTTGAAAATTGTAACATTGTCATATTATATACTTCGTCAAAAGTATATCGACCGATAGCAACTAATGCAACAATTTGTTTACCAAACATATCGTCTTTACCAGACTCACCATTCTTGATACGATTTAATTTAGCCTCAGCGGCCTTCATCTTTTCAAGCATAGCTTTTTCTCTAGCAGTCATATTTTTGGTCTCTTTGTATTGTTGTTCCTGATCATCTCTTTTTTGAGTTAATTTGGAAAACAAAGATTTTATGGTGAGGAACAAGCCCAAGTCAAGCAACTCGCCTGTTTCACCTTCCCCTATACTTATAGTGTGAGATAAAGGCAAAAACTCAATTTTTTTGCGGAAAAATATTAGGCAAGATTCTACCAGTGCCTCTCTCATTCGAGGAACTGATAATATATACTCAAACCATATAGTATAATCATCTTTATCTCGTGTATATTCATTCTCTTCTGGAATTAGCTCATCTCTCGTAATGGTCCATATCCTTAACAATAAATTATAGTTTTCTTCTCCCATTGTAACAACATCTCGTACGGTTGGTTGATAAAATTTAAGGCGAGATGTTATTTTAATAGGAGTGCCACTTAAAAGCAAACCTAAACTGTTATTATTCATCTATAACTGTTTCGTAAATCATACGGTATCCAATAAGGATATCGCTAAGTTGCGAATTGATAATAGAAGTTAAACGATATTTAACCCCATCAGTTTGTTTCATATCGTCTTTCATAAGATTGTTAATAGCATGGGCCAATTGTAATGGTCTAATACCTTCATTAATGATCCATTGATTACCTGGAGTAAATACGTCTATTGCTAAAACTGCGTTCAAGGTTGTAGAATCCATATCCATATCTCCGCTAATTAATGACACTACAATAATACTGCCCTCTTCTTCATCATATGGTAATAAAGGTGTTCTGCCTATTTGCTTATCGCGCAAATCTTTGGTAACAGCTTTCCCTTGTAAAGGTTTGTCATCTGTATGAACTAATAATTTTTTTAATTCCTGGTTGTTGTTAAAGACAGTAATGATACGATAAATGTCATTATTAACACTTAAAAAACTGTCTGTTTCTTTTCTATCTTTTAATAATATCATATACTATCCTCCTACACAGTTTGAATTAAGATTTCTTTCTTAATTTCTTCGCCATTTACAATAGCAGTAATTACTATTGTTCCTGCATATTTATCTTTAATATAAATGCTTATTGACTTGCCGTCTTCAGCATAAGTAATTGTATGTTTAACCTTACTAAATACTTCAACTTCCCATTCACCTGCCATATCATCAGATAATATATAGTCAGCCGCAGTATTCCATTCAATAAAGTCACTACCTTCAATATAATATTGTGGAGTATCTTCTACGTGTTCTGGAGATACTAATACTTGGAAAGTTTTTGTAACTAGCGGATTACGTTTTAAAGCACATATAACTTTTGCTTCTCCTAAACCACGTCCAATTAACATTGTGCCATTAACCTCAACAACTTCTGGATGTAATGATGTTAAAGTAAAATGTTCCTCAACCTTAGAACCATCCTTAGTAATTGTTACAGGTATATTTTTAATATCGCCTGCATATAGTTGTAAAGGTTCTTCAATATCCAATCTAATATTATAATCCAATTTAGCAGCAACTCCTGTTCCATCTTCAAATACCATATCACTATCTAATAATTTGTCATCTACCATTGATAAGATAGAAACGTTATCAATAGACACGTTATCGATATTTGTAACTCTATACGCCTTTCCTTTTACGATAAAACGCATTTCATTATGAATTGTTAAGTCTTGTTGAATTGCAGCTATCATACTCCAGTCTGTATCATGTAAAACGATATTATCAAACTTATAATTAACATCTGGAGTATATGTTAATGAGTTTGTAGTTCTACCAGAACTAATATATCCTGGTCTTGTTTGTAATGTTCCGTTATCATCAACCCACTTAAGTTCTCCAGTGCATCGATATGCATAACCATTGAATCCTGGTTGTTCTGGACGGAACATTTTTTGTAGAACGATCCATTTAGAATTGTCCCAAGCTATTAGGCTTCCTCTATCTAAGCCAACTTCGTTATAAGTAATGATATTTGCCCTCTCATAATCTTGCGTAGATTTAGTAGATAGAATAGCTGCTTGAGCCGGAGTTTTTATTTCTTTATGTTCCCCGGTAACATCGTCGATATCATAAGTTAATACTTCAATAGAAAAACCATATTGACTATCCTCAATTAAGGAATCAATACTTTCGCGAACCTTGGTATTTACATATTCGCGTTTGTTTTTCCCTTTGAAGTGAACTCTATTCTTGTATTCTTGAAAAGTTGTCGACATAATCTATCACCTCAAATATTGTTTGGCGGAATATACCGAATTCATAGTATTTTAAAGGAACTACTTTTAATAATACAGCAGCCTTGAAATCATCTTCAAACATACCTAAACTGACTTCTCCTAAAAATTCATCATATATTGTTTGCCATCTTTTGTTTTCTTCTCTCCAACAAAGCATTTTATATAAACTAGATATTAAATGCTTATAAATGCGTTCATTACTCATATTCTCTCTCCTTTCTATCTATTTGGATTATAGATAGTTTCTTTTTTAATTGGTTTTTCTGGCTCTGTTCCAACACCTTGGAAATTGCCAACAATACTTACTCTTTTGTAAGTATATTCTGTTTTTGCTTTACGAGCATCAACTAAATATTGTTGATACATATTTGTTAAGTTTCGTAAATTTTCATTTGGTGAATATGTTTTAATTCCTGCGTCAAAATATTGTTGTTCTATTTTTCTACTGTTATTTAAATAACGCTCTAACCATACTGGCTTCATTAAAACAGCTAGCACTTCTATTTCATCTTCTGTCAATGCTTCATAGAAAACACGACCTCTTTCGTCGCGTTGTCTTAAATTATGTTCAGAGATTCTAGCAAAATCATTAATAGCACTTAATAATAATGGATAAAGCGCTGTGTTTAATTGCTCCTCATCTAAAGAAGCCAAGTATTCGTCTTCTATCTTAGATAGGAAACGATCGTAGATTTCTCTATACTCTGTTATTTTCATAATTATTTACCTTTTTTGTTAATAGTTTTTTTTGTTGATTTTTTAGCAGTTTTTTTAACAACTGGTTTTTCAACGATTACAGGTTCTTCAATAACAACTTCTTCTTCAACAGCTTCTTCTACTTCTTCTTCAGTAGTTTCTTCTACTTCTTCAGCAACTTCTTCTTTAGCTACTTCAACTACTGCAGGTTTAATTTCATCTATTAAATATAAATCAATTTCACTTTCATTTAAACCCATATTATATAATTCTTCTCTAGTAATATTACCAATTTTAATATTTCCCTTGTCAAAAATACGTTTGCTTCCTAGTGAGTCTAAAATGTCTTGTAAACTTGATGCACTAATACGCATTTTTGCTCCGGCTTTTAATAAGTAAGTTCTTTTTTGTGTATCTCTTAAACTTACGTAAGCGTCTCCTATATTTTCTATAACAACTGTTCTTTCTGTATTCATTTTCTAATTCCTCCTTAAAAAAGTTAAAAAAATATGAGAGAAGGTCCGTTAAGACCTTATCTCTTTTTGTATATCTATGTTAGTTAAACTATTAGTTTAATTCTGTATTTTCAACAATTCCCCAATAGTTATTAGCAACTACTGCTACGTCAAACATATGTTGAGCTTGAACTTCAACTGAACCATCTTGTAATCTGAATTCGTCGATTAAAGTTCCACCTTCAATACCGATTTTAACTGGTTTTTCTTTTCCAGCTGGCATAATGAAAGCATATTTATCTTCAACTGTTTTAACTGTGTTACTTTCGTCTTCAAAAGATTGTTCTAATAATACGATATTAGCTCCTTTGTAACGTCCTACGTAACCCATTTCTCTAACGTCATCTAAATCTTTCATAGATGATGTTGGAGTAGCAGCCCATCCTGGTTGGTTGAATAATTCAGATGCGAATGCTCTAGTACAATAAATTGTAACTGAATCTCCATAAGCAGCAACTGTATTTAATACGCTATCAAATACTGTAGCATCGAATCCAGCCATTTCTGCTTTGTTAGCAGCTGGTCTGTCTTCAGCGTCGATTGCAGCAACTAAAGCACCTTGAACTTCTTTATAAATACTGTCTGCAAGACCTTCTAGGATGATGTCCATTAATTCAGCCATGTCAACACGACCACATAAGAAATCTCCTAATTCTAAAATAGCAGCTCCAGCGTAAACTCTAGGACTCATAGTGATATCTCTAGTATCTACGTTGAATGTTCTGTAAGTACCATATTCTCCAGCAACAGTAACGAATCTTTTACCACGTGCTACACCTGTTCTTTGTTTGAAAACAATTTTTTCTCCTGGATTAACTGATTGAACTTCAGCAAATGCACCAAATTGAGCGATAACTTTTTTAGGTACTACTACATTAGCGATTTCTTCGATTAATTGGAATAATACGTTTTTATTAGCTCTGTAGTAAGAATAATTGTTGAATGCTTTTAATTCTTCTCTTAATGTTTCATTAACATCAGCAGCAGAATATTCAGCTGGGATTTTACCAGTTGCAGCAGCAATTCCTAATTCGATTAATTTATTTAATTCCATATTCTAGTACCTCCTTAATTATTTAATTACTCTGTAAGACTTAGCGTTTTTAGAACCGTTTGGAAGAGTACCATAAGGCATAACTCCACCAGCGATTTCTACGATACCTTCAACACCTGATAAATCAAAATCAGTTGTGAAAATATCTCCTGCTGTTAATTTGTAAAGTCTTGGTAAGTATTTTTCGCTTCTAGTGTAAATAAAGTTTTCCATTCCAGTTTTTCCATCTTCGTATCTACGAGGATTTGAGAAGTGTAAGTATTTAGCGTCAACACATGATTCTGTTTTTTCTAAAACGATTGTGTCAGTAGCAGCATCGATATAAACGATTTGTCCGTTTTGTAAGCTGTCGATACCTTCAGCTAATTTGCATTGAGCTTCGATTTCTCCAGTTTTACGGCTAGCTACTTTGTTTAATTCAACGATTGAATATGCCATAATTTCTTTACCTCCTAATTACTTGTTAGCTTTGTAACGTTTAACTAAATCCCAAGCTGTGTTTCCTATTTCATTATCAACATTAATATTTAATGAAAAGTTACTTGGAGTTTCTTCAGTTTCTTCTACAACTTCTTCAGCTTCGATTTGTTCTACTAAAGCACTTCCTAGTTCAGCTTTGATTTCTTCTTTAGTTAATTCATCAACTTTTTCAGTTAATGATGCGATTAATTCTTCGCCGTTCTCTAATTTAGTAGAGAACTTAGATATAATCTCTAATTTTTCTTGTCTTGTATATTTATTTAATGCTTCACGAGCAGCATTAAGCTCTTGTGTAAGTGATTCGTTTTGAGCTTCTAACTCAGCTATTTTTAAAGTGTATTCTTTTTCTTTGTCGCAACTATTTTTGCAAACACAAGGATTTTCTCCGCATTCAGGACATTCTTTTTCATCTTCTTTATCATCTTCTTCAGATGCATCATCAGATTCATCTTCTTTGTCTTCGTCTGCAGCGAATTCTGTTTCTTCAGCAGGAGCTTCTTCAGATGAAATTTCTTCAGCAGGTTGTTCTTCAGTTTCAACAGTTGTTTCTTCAACTACTTCAACTTCAGCAGCAAATTCTTCTGCTTCAACTTCTGCTTTAACTTCAGCTTCAGTTTCAACTTCAGCTTTAACTTCATCAACTACTACTTCAGTTTCAGTTTCTTCAGTATTTACTTCTGGTTCTACAACTTCTTCAACTTTTACTTCATCAATGTTTTCCATTTGACTTATACCTCCTTCTTCATTTTCTTGCATGTTATTCATATATTTAGCGTATTCGCTTACCATATGACTATAAGCATTTAAGAATCCGGCATCCTTGAAACAAGGCTCAACGTCTTCTCCTAATACTGTAATTCCAGCGAATTCAGCATTAGTAATGTTATAATACATATGTTCTCCGCGCTTAACCATAGTACCTTTTAATGTAGCAGGATTCAATTCCATAGAAAGTGATTTATTATCACTTAAAATGTTTTTTGCTTCCTCAAAACGTCCGTCCCAAACAACTACATCAACTTCAAGATACTCACGTTCTTTACCGTTTTCGTCTATTTTAACCCATGTTGGATTAGGTTCTAGTGGAACAAATCCAAAAGCAGATTGTCCATCACCATGTCCTTCAAAATCTTCTGTGTCGTAATTATACAACCCGATAATTGGAGTACCTGGTATTGAAGCCGCTAATTTGTAAGCTGCTTCGCCCTCAATAATAGAACGATTTGGGTTGGAACCCATATAAAAGATACGTGCTCTTCCGAATGAAAACATACTATTAACTTTAATTGGTTGTCCAACAAAGTCAACTGAAAAGGTAGCATACTTGCGTAATTCGTTCATTGTAGCTCCCTCCTATTTACTCGCGTCTTTCGCTATCGTTGAGTCTTCTTTTTCATCTTGAGTGACAGCAGGTCTTCCATTTTGATTAGTTTCTACATCACTGTCTTTTTTAGTAGGACTAATACCCTCGGTAGTATTGCTATCTTTACCACTTTGAGTATGCGAACTTTGTAGGGGAACAAGTTTCGTATCAAGGTCTAAGACATCATTCTCAAAATAAACTAGAGATTCAATGTAACGTTGTTTAACTCCCATAGCTATTTGTGGTGCTAATTTAGAAAAACCGAATTGAGCGCCTTTAAGATAGCTATCTATCATTTTCTCTCTATTCTTATAGGATGTCTGTAAATAAGAAAATACAAAATTGGTGTTTTTTATAATTTTTTTTCTACAAATTGTGTTCAAGAAATAGTTAAACCAAATTTCAAGTTGTCGTCTTAAATCTGCCATAAAGGCTTCATCTTTAATTTCACTATATTCCATTGAACCAGATGTTGTTGAGTTAAACATTTCAGCAGATAGACCAGCATCATCAAAGAATTGGTCATAATATGTTTGTAAGAACTCATAGTTTTTAGAAGCATCTCCAGTTTCGCCTAAAGTTAATACGTTTACTTCTTTTGCTAAAGTAGTTAAAGCGTCAACATTAGATTTTTTACCTGCTATATCTCTTAAATTCTTATGGAATTCAGCAGCCATTTCTAAATCTACTTCTGGATTTCCTTCTTTATCAATATCAATGATTTGAACTAATAATTTAGTAAGATTAGTAGCAATATAATCATCTCTTAGTCCTTCAAACTTATCAATACGAGCTAAAGTTTTAACTAAATATGCGAATGGTGGTCTTCCATCTTCTGTTGCAAATGCCATACTATTTTCAGCTGGCACTACATACCATTGATTTCCTTTTTTGTTTTTAAAGTTTAAATAAGCGTTTCTTAATTCTCTTGGATATTGTTTTAATATCTCTTCACGAGTAAGAATATTTTTAGATATTAACTCACTCATTACAGTGTCAATGAATGTTAAATCAATAGCAAATATATTAATAGATGGTGTTCCTGCTGTTCCAATTATTCTACAATAATCTGCAGGTAGTTTAATTGGTTTGTAATATACTGATGCCCCCTTCTTATATTCTTCTAAGAAATAGAAAGTTTCACCTTCAATTAATAAATCTAATAATATCTTAGAACTTAGAGTTTCAACTGTTAGGTCTTCATCTAATGCTCTTAGCGCAGCATTATAATCATTCATTAATTTCTTTTTAGGAATCTTCTTTTCTCCAGATAAAGGAGTAATCATATAATGGTTAAATAATAATGTAGATAAATATTTTAACATTCTGCGATATAATGGATCACCATAGAATATTCTTGAATATGTTCTCCAAGCTTGCTTGTCGTTATGTGGAGTCTTTAATATATCTTCTACTGAAATACGAGGTTCTCTACGTGTTTTTCCTGTATCATAAATAACTGTTCCATTTTTAACTGTGGTTCCCATAGCGGATATAGATTTTCTGAACTCACTCATATTTTCTTTTGAATATTTTGTTATTTGTTCATTTTCCACTTGTTTTTCACCTCCTTTTTCATTAATTTAAAAAACTAAATTGAGCTTTCGAGAAATCTCTATTACGATTTTTCTTATCTTGCTCTTCAACTTCACTGATATAGTAAAGCCCATAAACGAACGCTGATACCAAGTCCTTTCGCGTGCTGTTCTTAATTTTAGTTAATACAATTGTGCTATTAGTATCTAAGCCAGCTTTTAGATTGGATAATTGGTCTTGTAATTTTGTGGTTTGTGCATAAGGAATTAACTTATTAGCCTGTTTAACAGGGTCCATTTTGTTCCAAGACTTATATTTTCCAAAATATCTGCGTGCTTGTCGTTCATTTATTAGTAATGAAACACGTTTTAAACTCAAAATGAGGTGTGCATTTGTAAAACATTCGCTATTAAATTGACGATTTGCTTCAATTCCGTATAATTTTCGCACAGAATTGCGTTTTTCTGTGTTAGAATACTTATTTTTGTTTAAAAAACCATATGGTTGATAATAACCGTCAACTGATTGTTGTTCATCAATTAAATAATCTGCTAAACCAGCACCGGTTCCGTTGATGTCGAGAACAATTGCTTTAAAATTAAATAGATTATCCATTTGCTTTATATATATCGCTTGATCTCGATAATGGGTGCTATTCATCAATTTAACATTAACTAAATGTATTTTATATCTTTCACCAGTAGTATAAACTTTAAATATCAATGCTACGGTTTGGTCGCCTTCAAATCTCGCAACGTCGACTGCCATTATATAAAAGCCATCTTTAAATCCTGCTTCTGGTTTAAACTCTGGACGAACTAGTTTACGACATTGAGATATTAATTCATACGAATAATAACTATCTTCACTTCCCCCAGACCATACTGACATATATTCACGTAAGAACGATTCAAGTTTATAAGACGAGTTCTTTAATTTTTCCTGAACCTTATCAGGAGATAATAAACTATGCATTACTGGAATACGGAAATCTCCACCAAAACAAAATGCTTTGTGTGGATCTATGGCCATATCTACTAATGTTTCTAGCGTTCTATCGTGAGCATAAGTTCCACGATATCCCGCAGTAGTAATCATAGTTTGTTGTGCGTGCGGTTCTGTTGGATTAACAATTCCCGCAACAGTTCTACGGTCTACGTTCATCAATGGAATAATAATTTCGTTTACTTCGTCCCCGTCCATTAACGCAAACTCTTCTAATGTTCCCCAGTGTCTACGTCCACCACGGGCTGCATTACTTGTGGCAACGATGTCCATATGACTGCCATTCTTTAATTCAAGTTCGGCATAATCGGAACCAAAGTTACCATATTTCTTTTTAGCTCTATCCACATCACTTATATTAAGTTCGTTAACGAAGAATGGGAATAGCCTAAAGATTTCATTTGTTTTTTCTTCAATGATTTGTGCCGCTTGCTTCTTTGTATCCGCACAGGTAAAACCTTTACTTGCAGGAAGCATTATACTACGAATCATATTAGATATAAAGTTTAAGAATGATTTAGAATACGCACGAGGGAATGTTCCAGATACTTCTTGAAATCTCATACATACTCTTAAAAACACTCTTTGATAGAAGAATAATTTGAAGAATGAATCCTTTGGAGTGATTACATCAATCAAATAGTCTGGATATAAAGTAAATAATGTTACTATATCTTCCATTTCTTGACGATGTGAATCAACATAAGACGGAGTAATTACAATGTTATCTTCATCATTACGTTCAAGGATAACATCATAATACTCGTCCAATAAAAGTTCTAACTCATTATCTGAATTCATTTTCTACCTGTCTAAACATTTGTTCTAATTCTTCTTCATTTAAGGTTTCTTCTATTTCTATATTTTCTTCACCATTACTAGCATATAAAGCCTCTAAATCATCGTCATCTATAATTGTTCCAGCTTCATCTGCTAGTGATTTTTGATTATACATTTCTGTAGCTGTTTCCTGGCTATCATTAAATAAGCGACGAACATATTGTTGCATATTCTCAATAGTCTTATCAACAACATCTCTATTTTCGTTAATACGGTAGTTTAATACAAAACCTTTCTTTTCTAAGTAAGAAACAAGTTCACTTAACGTATTAATACTATCTTCATTGTTTGCAATCTCATTACCAATACCTAGCTCTTTCATTAATGTATTATATGCTTGTAGGTAAGATACTGCGTCTTTAGTATTACCAGCAGTAATTGACTTATCCGATAAAACGGATAACTTGGCCAGTTTACGAATAACGTCTTTACGAGCTTCGTCTTTAAAAGGATAATGACTTAGCGTATGACGTTCATATTCTTCCATACGCATATAATCATCTAATACTAAATCACTACTAGCTCCCCACTTTTTGCGAAGATATAATAATAAGTCTGAGTGGATAACAGTTATCTTATCAATCAATCCATTGTATTCTCTAGCCTTTTTCCAACAATTGTTTACTTGTTGCCAATCACTGTCTTGATATTCCCCATTACGCATATCATAGCAGTAATCTAATAATAGTGGGCCAAGCTTTTCGTAACTTTTCTCCATTTCAATCCATTTGTTAGTATCAAATGGTAAATCTAAATATTGACATAACTTATCAATAGTTTCTAATTTATATCTATCAACGTGTTGCCCCATACACATAACGCATATAACAGATAAGCCGTTTATTGAATATGGACAAGAATTTGAAGTTGGTAAATATAATTCTAAAGGTTGTTGTTCGCCACATATAGGGCAAACTCTATATTTTCCATCCATAATTATTCACCTCTATTTAATAAAGTAAGTAATTTGTCGGTAATCTTCAAAGTTAAATAATCCTCCAATAACATTGTTTCTATGCCATCTTCTGTTTCCTTTATAAAAACTTGTATATTATCTATTTGTTCTGCTGTAATAACAATTGGTTTATTCAGCATTTTTTTTAGCATCTCTTCTAGCACGTTTTTCCTCCCTACGCTTTTCTCGTTCAACTTTATCTTGATAAGCGCAACCTTTACATATATCTTTCCAACTTCCGTCCATATTTTGACTAAAATTCAATTCATCTACAAATAATTGCTCACCACATTTATCACAAATTTTCCATTTAGTCATTGTTAATAAAGTGCCGTCTGGTTTGTATTTATGTTCATTCCACCATAGATATGCATATTTTACTACTTGCTTAGAAATATGTTGTTTCCAAATGGTGCTAATATAATTAACACTATATGATTTCCCGTTGATTTCAAATAACTCTTGTGCTATTTGTTCATTTGGAATTTTATCTATCTTACGAATTAAGATGTGTTCGTGTTCAGGAGACCATCTTACTCGACCTAATAATTCATCTAAAAAGTCATATATGCCCCACCAAGGATGATAAGGATTATCAATTAATTTAGCCTTCATCCCAGAATAATATTTAAGCATATTATATATATGTTGCCAATTTCCAAAATCAACCATCATAGAACCAGAGCATAATATATGAGGTCCTATGCACATTCCAAATTCGTCGTGTGGTTCAGAATATCCTTGGAAACTCATTCCTGCACCAATGATAGGTCTAAATATATCCTTTAATAAGAATTGCTCTCTACGAAGATCTACCATCCATTCACGTAAAAAATATTTAGTTTGGTATGTTGGGATTAAGCGTCTATTGAAATCTATGTCACGTTTTCCCTCTAACACGTCCTTACAATATTGATATTGCTCTGTGATATTATCAATAGCTTCCCATAAATCCTTCATACCAGGAATATCGGCATCTTGCTCTC
>Ga0233383_1000363_pt1 | contig 18055 bp, 12 predicted proteins | sample ElkDunMinimDraft_14_FD_191542 | JGI IMG/M metagenome (GOLD analysis project Ga0233383, IMG submission 191542) | Fecal eukaryotic communites from dung pellets of Tule Elk in California, USA - Elk Dung G16 | ecosystem: Host-associated > Mammals > Digestive system > Large intestine > Fecal | place...
GCCTTCCACTTGAAGTGCCGATCCCGATTGCGGAAGTCCTCGGCCACCTCGCGAAGCACCGAGGCGGTGTTGAGCACCACGTCGAGCGAGCCCTCCCGCAACCGGTCCTTGAGCGGTCCCCGCACCGGATCCGGCGGCAGGGGCTGGCCCCGCGTGGCGCTGCGGACCGCCGGCATCGAGCCCTGGCTGTTGTGGCGGGGGGCGGAGGACTCGTTCGAGGCGGGATCCATGGGGCGTCGCGCAGTCTAGCGGATCGCAGGGCGGGCGGAAGTGGACGCTGCCGGGACGCCGCGAGGGAGCCGCCGGGGACGGGCCCCCGAGAACACGGGGACGCCAAGGCCCCCCCTGGCGCCCCAGGCGCGCCCATCGCGGTCCCGGGGAGCCCTTGGGCCGTCACCTTGCCGTCAGCTGCTCCAGGGCCTTGGAGGCAGCGAGGTTGTCGGGCTGGAGGGTGAGGACCTTCTGCAGCAGCGTGCGGGCGCGCTCGGCCACCGGGGCGCGCGCCTCGCCCCGCAGCGTCGCGGCGCGCTCGACCAGCAACAGGCCCATGGAGAGGTTGATGTCCGCGCTGTCCGGCGCGAGCGCCAGGGCCCGATCCAGTGCGCGCTCGGCCTCGGCCGTGCGCCCCGCGAGATGGTGCGCTGCCGCCAGACGCCCGAAGACCATGGGGTTCTTCTGATCCAGGGCCGCCGCGATCCGGAAGGCCTCCGCCGCCTCGTCCAGCGCGCCGTTCTCCATGGCGGCGCTGCCGATGCCGATCCAGGCCTCGTCCAGCAACGGATGGAGCGCGACCGCGCGTCGCCACTCCTCCACCGCCTGCGCCTTGCGCTGGCGGGCCGCGTAGACGTTGCCCAGGTAGAAGCGGTTGTGGCCGTCCCAGGGGGCCAGCTCCGCCGCCCGGGTCAATCGCTCGATGGCGCGCCCCGCGTCGTCCAGGCGCAGCCAGGCCAGGCCCACCAGCGCGTGCACCACCGCGAGATCCGGGAAGTCCCGCAGCACCTCCTCGAAGGCGACGATCGCCGGCTGCGGCTGATCGCGCTCCTGCAGCGAGGAGAGGGCCTCTTCGATCTTCGGACGCACCGAGGCGGGCAGGGTGCCGTAGGGATCGGCCACCAGATCCATCAACTTGCGGGCGGTCTCCACGTCGCGGGCGCTCGGGGGCGGCTCGGCGCGCACCAGGGCGTTCAGCTGGGCGATGGCCTCCTCGCGCGCGCCGGCCTGCGCCAGGGCCTTGGCCAGCGGGAGGCGGAACCGCGCGGTCTGCGGCTCGAGCGTCACGGCCTGCTTGAGCGGCTCGAGCGCCTCGCTGACCTGCTCGGACTCGAGGAGCGCCACGCCCAGGCGGTGATGGAGCTCGGCGCGTCCGGGGGCCCCCTCGGCGGCTGCGCGGAAGGCATCGATCGCCGGGCCCGCGGCGTCGGCCGCCCGGGTGAAGAGGGCGAGGCCACGCATGTACTGCACCACCGGCGTGGAGGGACGGCGCGAGAGCTCGTCGAGGAAGGTCGAGGTGCGGCCGGCGCGGACCTGGGCCTCGGTGAGCGCGCGCGCGAGGTCCAGGTCGTCCGGTGCCGCTGCGTGCGCCCGGCCCAGGTGGACCAGGGACGCCTCGGCTTGGCCGTCGCGAAGCAGGGCGATCCCGCGCTCCGCGTCGCTCGCGCCCCCGGCGGCGTTGCCCTGGGTGGTCGCACAGGCGCCCAGCAGGAGACAGGAGGTGAGGGCCGAGGCCCAGAAGACTGGACGCGATGGGGGACGGTGGGAGTTCGACACGGGAGGCATCCTCTCCCAAATCGCGACCGCGCGCGTCCCTTCCTGTCGGGGGGCGCCTGCCCGGCCCGCCCCCTTGCCGACCGGCCCGATGGGTTCGCGGAGGGCGGGGTGTAGCCGTCGGGTGCGCCGGGCCGACAAGAGGGTTGGAATGCGCGGGGCCCAGCGCTAGAAGCCCCGCCGTGACCGCGGCCCGAAGCAAGTTCATCGCAATCGCCGGGAACATCGGGGCGGGGAAGACCGAGCTGACGACCTTCCTGACCCGTCGCTACGGGCTCGAGCCGTTCTTCGAGCCCAACGACGCGAATCCCTATCTCGAAGACTTCTACGGCGACATGAAGACCTGGGCCTTCCGCTCCCAGCTCTTCTTCCTCACCGCGAAGTTCAAGCTGCATCGCCAGCTCGAGGCCTGTCAGGGGACGGCGCTGCAGGATCGGACGATCTACGAGGACGCGGAGATCTTCGCGCGCAACCTCTACCTGCAGCGCTACATCGACAAGCGCGACTTTGCGACCTACTGGGAGCTGTACTCCACCATTCGCGAGACCCTGATCCCACCCGACCTGATGATCTATCTGCGGGCGCCGGTCCGGACGCTGCGCAAGCGGATCAAGCTGCGCGGACGCGCGATGGAATCGGACATCCCCACGACGTACCTGCGTCGCCTCAACACCCTCTACGAGGACTGGTTCTCGAACTACCGGATGTCGCCGGTGCTGGTGCTCGAGACCTCGACCCTCGACTACGTGACCAACCTGGTGGACCGCGTGGACCTCTTGCGCGAGATCGAGAAGCACCTGTGAAGGAGATCTACATCGTTGCCACGCTGGACGAAGCGCCGGTCGACTACGCCGCCCTCGAGGAGGAGCTCGAGTCGGACGCGGTGGTCTTCACCGGCGGTGAGGACGGCTGGTCGTTCCGGATGATGTCGTCGGAGGGGCCCATCGAGGTCCGCTTCGAGGCGCGCGGAGAGGCCCTGGGCGAGACGCCCGACCTGCTCACCGGCAGCCCGGCCGCGCTGGGGCTCCTGCGCCGCGCGCGCGGCTTCTACCGGATCGGCTTCGAGACGGAGAAGGCCCAGCCTCCGCTGATCATCGTCGAGGCGCTGGTGATCGCCCGCCTCCTGCTCGAGCGAGCCGAGGGCGCGCTGCTCGACGTGTCGGCCTTCAAGGTCCACGGAGGGCAGGACGTCGAGGAGATCGTCGACCTCGACTTCGACATCCGCGACCACCTCAACATCCACGTCCAACAGCTCGACGACGGCGCCACGCCGCTGTGGGTCCACACCCACGGGATGGAGAAGTTCGGCGCCCGCGACGTGGAGTTCTTCCACCTCGCCGAGGAGGATCTCCAGGCGGCGGAGAGCTTCCTGTACGAGCTGTGCGCGGACATGGCGATGGGCCAGGGGCCCACGCCGGGCGACGTGGTGGGGACCTCCGAGGGCAACGCCTTCCGGCTCGAGCCCTCCGAGACCGCGCGCACGCGGCTCTTGGGCGTGCCGCTGTCCGCCTTCGACGGCCACGAGGGCCCGTTTCTCAGCATCGTCTCGCCCGACGGACGCCACACCGCCGGCGAGGTGCTGCGGCCCTACCGCGACCGCTTCGAGGACGAGCCCGCGGCGCGGAGCGAGGCGCTCCAGGCGCTGGCCACGCGGCTGCTCCCGTCCTTCAAGGCCCGCTTCCTGCGCCGCGGGCTGATGGAGCCGCTCACCTTCCTGGTGCGCGCGTCGTTCGAGACCCACCCGGAGGACGCGCCGGTCGGCGAGGACCTCTGGGCGGAGATCCTCTCCTGGGACGAGAGCCCCTCCCTGGTGGCGCGCCTCATCGACGGCTCGAGCCGCACGACCGAATGGCGCAAGGGGGCCATCGTCGAGATCGCCGAGGATCAGATCAACGCGCTCATCGTCACCCGCGACGGGACCCCCATGGACGAGGCCGAGCTGCGCCACCTGCTCGAGGGTGAGCGCCCGAGCTGATCCTGTTTGCCGGCCGGTGACCTCGCTCCCTCCGTCCCCCCTCCCGAGCGGGCCTTCCGGTCCGCGGGTCGCCGAGGGGTGCCCCGGACGTGCCCTCCCGGCAGCCCTCGCCCGGAGCCTTGACGCAGGGGCCGGGTGCATCCGGCGGGCGCCGATCCGTCGTCGCGGGTGTTGGCTCTGCCTGTAAACCTGCGTTACAAGCCTGACATGCATGTCCTGATGATGCTGACCGGTCCGCGCGAGGGCCAGCGCGTGGAGCTGACGGCCGAGGTCGTCCTGGGGCGCAGCCCGTCGGTGTCCCTGCCCATCGAGGACGGGCGGCTGTCGCGCCGTCACGCCCGGGTGTGGCTCGAGGGGGGGCGCGCCCATGTGGAAGACCTCGGCAGCAGCAACGGCACCTGCGTGAACGGTGCGACGCTGTCGGGCCCGGTGGTCCTGTTGCCCGGCGACCGCGTACAGGCCGGCGAGACCAGCTTCCTCTACGTGGCCACCGCCCCCGCGGCGGTCTCCGACGTCGCGGCAAGCGGTGCGCTGCGCTCCCGCCGCCTGGAGGAGGTGCTTCCCCGGGAGGGGCTCGCAGGCGCGGTGTTCGAGGCCGCGCTGGCGCTGCAGGGAGCCACCAGCGAGTCGATGGTGCTGGGCCGCGCGGCCGACGAGCTGCTCCGCTCCCTGAAGGTCGGGGTCGGCGCGGCGCTCTTGGGCGGCGCGAGCGGCTGGGTGACCGCGGTGGTGCGTGGGGAGGGCCAGGTCGAGGTCCCGCGCGCGCTGCTCAAGGCGGCGCTCGATGATCGCGAGGTGGCCTCGGCCGGCGCGGAGGCCTGCGGTCCGCTGGTGGCCAGCGGCGGGCTCCCGTTCGGCATCCTGTACGTCGCCAAGGGCAGCGGTGAGTTCACCTGCGAGGAGCTGGGGCTCCTGGGGGCCATGGGGAGGCTGGCGGGCGACGCCTACGTCGCGCAGCGCAGCCGCACCGCCGCGCCCCTCCTGGAGGTCGAGCTCATCGGCGCGAGCGAGCCCTTCCGGGCCTGCGTCGAGCAGGCTCGCCACGCCGCCGGTGAGGCCGGCCCGGTGCTCTTCGAGGGCGAGACCGGGAGTGGCCGCGCGCATCTGGCCCGGTGGGTCCACTCGCGCAGCGCGCGGTCGCACGGGCCCTTCGTGACGGTGGATTGCCGGGGCAGCGCCGAGGTGGTGGAGGAGACGCTCTTCGGGCGCGCGAGCGAGCCGGGACTGCCGCCGCTCATCTCGGCCTTCCTGCTCGCGGATGGCGGGACGCTCCTGCTCGCGGGCGTGGAGGCGTTGTCGGCCCAGGCGGCCCAGCGGGTGGCGCGGCTGATCGAGCGGGGCACCGCGCCGGCACCGGGTGGCGGGGAGGAACCGGTGGACGTGCGGGTGATGGCGACCGCGCTGTCGGGGGATGCGGGGGGGGGGCTCGAAGGATCGCTGGCTCGCGCTCTCTGTGGGCTGGCGGTGGTGGTGCCGCCACTGCGCTCCCGGTCCGAGGATCTCCCGGCCCTCTTCGAGCGCTTCGCGCTGCCCCTGGCGCGCGCGCGCGGCGCCGCGGTGCCCCGCCTCTCACCCGAGGCGCTTCGGCTGCTGTCGGCCTACCGCTGGCCCCACAACGTGAGTGAGCTGCGGCTGACCGCCGAGCGGCTGGCCCTGCTGCATTCGGGCGCGGAGATCCCGGCCCTGCTGCTGCCCCCCGAGGTCCAGGAGGGCGTGAGCGGCGAGGAGGTGCCGCGCACGCTCGCCGAGCGCGTACAGCAGCTCGAGCGCAGCGCCATCGCCGAGGCCCTGCGGGAGGCCGGCGGCAAGAAGATCCGGGCCGCGGAGCTGCTGGGCATCTCGCGACCCACGCTCGACAAGAAGATCGACGACTACGAACTGGTCGTCCACAAGGTCCGGGGGGCACGCTGAGCCATGGAACTCCACTTCTCCGAAGAGGTCCTCGAGGCGCGTGAGCGCGGCGGCGCCCTGGTGGCGCTCGAGACGAGCGTCGTGGCCCAGGGGCTTCCCTACCCGAAGAACCTCGAGGCCGCGCGCGCCTGCGAAGAGGCGGTGCGGCGGGCAGGGGCCACGCCCGCGGCCACGGCGGTCATCGGTGGGCAGATCCACGTGGGGCTCTCTGCCGAGTCCCTGCGCCGGCTCGCCGAACCGGATCGCCCCAAGCTGAAGGTCGGCTCGCGGGACCTGGCGGTGGCGGTCGCGCGCGGTGCGGACGGGGGCACCACGGTGAGCGCGACCTGCGAGATCGCGGCGGCCGCGGGCATCCAGGTGTTCGCGACCGGTGGACTGGGCGGGGTGCACCGCGGCTACGAGGAGCACCTGGACGTCTCGCAGGATCTGGGTGCCATCGCGCGTTTTCCGGTGGCGGTGGTGTGCGCGGGCGCCAAGTCGGTGCTGGATCTGCCCCGGACGCTGGAGCTGCTCGAGACGCTCGGGGTGCCGGTCCTCGGTCTGGGCACGCACGACTTCCCGGCGTTCTACGCGCGAAGCTCGGGGCTCGAGCTGGAGCACGCGCTGGCCGACGTCGACGAGGCGGCCCGGGTGGTCCACGCCCGCCTCAAGACGCTGGGGCAGGGGGGCCTGGTGCTGGCGCTGCCGCCTCCCGCGGCGGAGGCGATGGGCGCAGACGAGGTCGAGCGGCTCATCGTCCTGGCGCTCGACGGCGCGCGGCGGGAGGGCATCCACGGCAAGGCGGTGACGCCCTATCTGCTCTCCCGGCTCGCCGAGCTCTCGGGAGGGCGGACCCTGGCGGCGAACGTCGGCCTCCTGGTCCACAACGCCCGCTACGCCGGCGCCCTGGCGGTGCGGCTGCAGGGGCAGGGCTAGCACCGGAGGACGCAGGCGGCGGGCTGCGGCCCGGGCGCTGACTGCGCGCGCATCTGCCGGAGCCCCGGCGGTGCGGCTGCAGGGCAGGGCTGGCGCCCGGGGACGAAGGCGGCAGGCGCGGCCAGGGGTGCCCAGGGCGCGGTCGGCGTTGCGCTTCGGCCGGAGCCTTGCCCGACGCGGCGGCCTATTCGCGCGGCGGGCTTTGCGCGGAGGCCAACCAGCCCCCCGCGCGAGAGCGCCTTCTCCCGAGGCCTCAGTTCAGCGGCTTGGCATCCCTGCACAGCTGCGAGACCAGGTTGGTCAGGCGCTCGGCCTCGTAGGGCTTGCGGACCACGATGGCCCCCTCGGGCGACTTGCCGGGCTCCGCGGTGGCGACCACCACCGGCAGTCTGGAGAAGCGCGGGTCCGCCTGGAGCCGGGCGTAGACCTCGGCCCCGGACATGTCGGGCAGCCCCAGGTCCAGGACGACCGCGTCCGGGCGCTGTGGCTCCTCGGCGATCGTGGCGAGCGCCTCCGTCCCGCTGCTCGCCGAGGACACGTCCCAGCCCTCGTCGATGAAGGTCTCCCGCAGCGTCTCGAGGATCTCCTCGACGTCCTCGACGATGAGGACCTTGCGCTTGCGCGCCGGCTCGGGGGTCGCGATCCAGTGGCGGGGAGCGGCATCCTGCTGGAGCAGGCCGCGGGGGAGGCGGACCACGAAGCGGGTCCCCTCCGTGCTGCAGGAGCTGACCTCGATGATGCCTCCGTGGGCGCGCGCGATCTGCTGGGAGATGAAGAGCCCAAGCCCGAGGCCTCGCGAGGTGTGCGTCGAGTTTCGATTGCCGCGGAAGGGATCGAAGAGCACCGGGAGCAGGTCCGGCGGGATCTGCCCCGCGTTGTGGACGTCGATGCGGACGTCGTCTCCCCCGACGACCCGCACCGTCACGGGGCTGCCCTCCGTCCCGTGTGCCAGGGCATTGCCGATGAGGTTGGAGAGCACCTGCAGGAGGCGATCGGCGTCGCCCACCAACGTGGCGTCGCCATCCACCTCGGCGCTCGTGATCCGTCCCGGGTTCGCGTCACGCAGCTCGTCGATCACGCGGTGGACCAGCTCGTCCACGCGCAATCGCTCACGCTTGAGCTCGATGCCGCCACCTGCGCGCGCGCGCGTCAGGTCCAGCAGCTGATCGATCATCCGGACCATGCGCGCGGCCGCCGCGCTCATGCGCCCGAGGTTGCGCAGCTGCCGCTCTTCCTGAAGTTGCTGGCGCAGCGCATACGCTCCGGAGACGATCGTCCCGAGGGGGTTGCGCAGATCGTGGCCGAGGATCCCCACGAACATCTCGTTGAGCCGAAGGGCCTGTCGCAGCTGTTGCTCGCGCCGATGAAGCTGGAAGAAGACGTCGGCCTTTCCCTGGAGGACCACCGGCTCGACCGGCTTGAAGAGGAAGTCCACCGCCCCGGTCTCGTAGCCCGCGAACACCCGGCGGTCCTCACGGGTCCCTGCCGTCAGGAAGATGATCGGCAGGTGCCGGGAGCGCTCGGCGCCGCGGATGAACTCGGCGAGCTCGAAGCCGTTCATCTCGGGCATCTGCACGTCGATGAAGGCCAGGGCGAAGTCGTGCTCGAGGACCAGCTCGAGCGCTTCGACACCCGAGCGCGCGGTGTACAGCTCGAGTCCGTCACGCGCGAGCAGCGCCTTGAGCGCGACGAGGTTCTCCTTGATGTCATCGACCAACAGGAACTTGACCGGTTCAAGCATCGGCATCGCTCCCTCCTTGTCCGCCCTCGGCGGCCGTGCGTGATGGAGGGGTCAGGTCCCTCAGGAAGTCCGCCAATGCGTAGAGCGACAGGACGTGATCGGGCTGGCAGGCCTCGATGGCGGCGTTGGGCATGGTGGGGGCCTCGGCGGAGGCGGGGTCCTGGACCACGCTCACCCCCCCTGCCTCGTGGATGCACTTGAGTCCCTGGGCACCATCTGGACTCGCGCCCGTCAGCAGGATTCCCAGGATCCGCTCGCCGAACGCCGACGCCGCGGTCTCGAAGAGCACGTCAATCGAGGGGCGCGAGAAGCAGACGGTCTCGTCGACCGACAGCGCCAGGCAGCGGTCGGTCTCGATGAGCAGGTGGTATCCCGGCGGCGCGAAGTAGATGCACCCCGGCTCGGGTCGCTCCTTGTCCTCGGCCTCGCGGGTCGTCCTGCCGGTGGCCGCGCCGAGCACCTCCGCGAGCGAGCTGGGGCGGTTGGCCGGCACGTGCACCACCACGAAGGTCGGCACCTCCGCGGGCAGGGCGGGCATGAGCACCGACAGCGCGTTGACGGATCCCGCCGAGCCACCGATCACGATGGCGTCCAGCGCGTCCGCGGTGAGGCGTCGGTTCTCCGGCAGTCGAGCAGGCATCATGCGTTCTTCTGATAGAGGCGCGCCTCCCGATCGACCTCGGTGAAGGCGGGCGCGTGGCGCGAGAAGTGGAGGGATTCCTTCGAGCCCAGTCCGAGGAAGCCCTTGTGGCTGAGCGCGTCCTTGAAGAGCCCCACGGCGCGCTCCTGCAGCTCCTTGTTGAAGTAGATGAGGACGTTCCGGCACGAGACGAGCTGCACCTCGGCGAAGACGCTGTCGGTCGCGAGGCTGTGATCCGAGAAGACGACGTTGCGGCGCAGGGCCTTGTCGAAGAGCGCGGCGCCGTGCGCTGCCGTGTAGTGCGCCGAGAGCGAGCCCAGGCCCCCTGCGCGACGGTGGTTCTCGGTGAACTGGCGGATGCGATCGAGCTCGAACACGCCTGCCTTCGCCTTGCGCAGGCTCTCCGCGTTGATGTCGGTCGCGTAGATCAGGGTGCGGTCGAGCAGCCCCTCCTCCTGGAGCAGGATGGCGAAGGAGTAGACCTCCTCGCCGGTGCTGCAGCCGGCGATCCAGATCTTGAGCGACGGATAGGTGCGCAGCCGCGGGATCACCTGCTGGCGGAGGGCCAGATAGAAGGTGGGATCGCGGAACATCTCGCTCACCGGCACGGTGAGGTACTGCAGCAGGACCGGGAAGGCCGACGGATCGTGGAGGATGCGCTCCTGCATCCCGGAGATCGTCCGACACCCGAGCCGTCCGAGCGCCTGCCCCAGCCTGCGCTTGAGCGACGCGGGCGCGTACGACCGGAAGTCGTAGTGGTAGGCCTCGTAGACCGCCTCCAGCAGCAGGCGGATCTCCAGGCTGTCATCCCGAGCGGGCTCCGCTTCTCTCACGAGGGCATCCAGACCCGGATGAGCGACAGCAGCTTCTCGACGTCGATGGGCTTGGCGACGTAGTCGTTCGCGCCGGCCTCCAGGCTGCGTTGCTGGTCGTCCCGCATCGCCTTGGCCGTCAGCGCGATGATGGGGAGGTCCTTGAACTCGGGGCGCTTGCGGATCTCGCGCATGGCCTCGTAGCCGTCCATCTCCGGCATCATGATGTCCATCAGCACCACGTCGACGGCGCCGTCCCGGGCCAGCAGCTCCAGGGCCTCGCGCCCGTTGCGCGCGATCCGCAGCTTGGCGCCCTTGTGCTCGAGCAGCCGGCTGAGCGCGAAGATGTTCCGCACGTCGTCCTCGACCACCAGGATGTTGCGCCCCTCGAACGTCGACTCGCGGTTGCGCGCGATCTGCAGCATCCGCTGGCGGTCCAACGGGAGCTTGGCCTCCACCTGGTGGAGGAAGAGGGTGACCTCGTCGAGGAGGCGCTCGGGAGACTTGGCGCCCTTGATGATGATGGAGCGCGAGTAACGCCGCAGCCGCTGCTCCTCGTCCGCGGAGAGGGAGCGGCCCGTGTAGACGATCACCGGGGGGAAGGAGTACGCGTCGTCCTTCGCCATGCGCTCGAGCAGCTCGTAGCCGCTGGCATCCGGCAGCGAGAGATCGAGCACCATGCAGTCGAAGGTCGAGCGCTCCAGCGCCTCGAGCGCGGCCGAGGCCGTGGCCACCGGCACCGTCCGCACGCTGTCACTGCCGAGCAGCGCCTCGAGGCTCTCGCGCTGGATGGGATCGTCCTCCACCACCAGGACGGTCTGGATGTCGCGGGAGAAGCGGGCCTCGAGCTTGCGCAGCGCATTGGCCACCTCCTCGCGGCGCACCGGCTTCATGATGTAGCCGGCCGCTCCCATCTCGCGAGCGGTCTGTCCGTGGTCGGCCGCCGAGACGATCTGCACCGGGATGTGGCGCGTGGAGGGGTTGCGCTTGAGCCGGTCGAGCACGGTGAGCCCCGAGTGATCCGGGAGGGCCAGGTCCAGCACGATCGCCGAGGGGTGGTGCTCGAGGGCCAGCGCCACGCCTTCGTCGGCCTCGTGTGCGACCAGGCACTGGAACTTCAGGTCGTGGGCGAGGTCGAAGAGGATCCGGGCGAAGGCCGGATCGTCCTCGACCACCAGCAGGACTCGTGCGTCGGGGTCCAGGTGCTCGCGGTCGTCCGGGAAGGCCGGCGTCGCGGAGGACCTGGGTGGAGTCTGGCGCTTGTCGTCCTCCCGGGGCGGGGGGACCAGGCTGGCCATGGCCTGCGCCCGCGAGGTGGGCGGCGCAGCAGGGGCCTCCATGCGCTGCGGGATCACCAGGGTGAAGGTGCTGCCGGCGCCCTCCGCGCTGACCAGCTCGATGTCGCCTCCGAGCAGGCGGGCCAGGTCGCGCGAGATGGAGAGCCCGAGTCCGGTTCCGCCGTACTTGCGGTTGGTGGTGCCATCCGCCTGGCGGAAGGCCTCGAAGATCACCTCCTGCTGCTCCGGGGCGATGCCGATCCCCGTGTCCTGGACCTCGAAGGCGATCCGGCCGTCGTCGCGCTGCCGGATGCGAAGGCTGACGTGGCCCTGCGCGGTGAACTTGAAGGCGTTGGAGAGCAGGTTGTTGAGCACCTGCTGCAGCCGCTGCGAATCGTTCTCGATCGTCGCGGGCAGCCCCTCCTCGAGCGTGACCCGGAGGGGAACGTTCTTCTCCTCGGATATCGGGTTGAAGGTCTGGGTGAGCGTGTTCGCCATCCGCGAGAGGTCGACCGGCTCGACCTGGATGTCGATCTTGCCCGCCTCGATCTTCGAGAGGTCCAGGATGTCGTTGATGAGCAGCAGCAGGTCGTTGCCGGCCGAGTAGATGTTGCTCGCGAACTTGACCTGCTCGGCGGTGAGGTTGCCGTCGCGGTTGTCGGCCAGGATCTTGGCGAGGATGAGCGAGCTGTTGAGCGGGGTCCGCAGCTCGTGGCTCATGTTGGCCAGGAACTCGGACTTGTACCGGTTGGTGCGCATCAGCTCCTCGGCCTTGGCGGTGAGCTGCTCCTGCGCGATGGTGAGCTCGGCCTTCTGTCGCTCCAGCAGCTGCGTCTGCTCCTCGAGGCTGACGTTGGTCTGCTCGAGCTCGGCCTGCTGGGTCTCCAGCCGGGCCTGCGAGGCGCGCAGCGTGTGTCCCTGCTCCTCGAGCTCCTCGTTGGCGACCCGCAGCTCCTCCTGCTGGGTCTGCAGCTCCTCCGACTGCCGCTGCGTCTCCTCGAGCAGCTCTTCGAGCCGGCTGCGATCCTTGGCCGAGCGCACCGAGACCGCGACCGTGGTGGAGACCTCCTCCAGCAGCTCGAGGTCGGCGGGGTGCACCGGGTGGAAGAAGCCCAGCTCGATCACGCTCTGGACCTGACCGTCGGAGAGCGAGGGGGTGAGGACGAGCTGGCGCGTCCGGGCGCGGCCGAGGCCCGAGGTGACCTGCAGGTAGTTCTCGGGGAGGTCGGTGACCAGCATGGGCGTCTGGTCCCGGGCCACCTGACCCACCAGTCCCTCGCCCGGACGAATCACCTCGGGGGCGTCGCCCTGGCCGGGCTCCGAGGGGCCGGATGAGGCGAAGCCCGCGAAGCGGCGCAGCCGACCGTCGGCCTCGGTGAGGTAGATGGCTCCGACCTGCGCGTCGAGGTAGCGGGCCAGGAACGAGATGACGCGCTGGCCGATCACCTCCAGGTGCTGCACGCCCTGCAGCTCGCGGCTGATCCCCATCTGCCCTGCGCGCAGCCAGATCTGGCGCTCCCGGGCGCGGTGGTCGCGCGAGAAGAGCACCGCGGCGGCCGCCAGGAGCACCAGCAGGAGCGCCGATCCGGTGACCACCACCACCACCGAGATGTTGGCGGCCAGCTCCCAGGCCCCCTGGCTGTCGTTCAGCGACTGCTGGTTGCGGGTGGTGAGCTCGGCGACCAGCTGGCGGATCCGATCCATGATCGGCTTGGCGCGCGCGATGCGACGCTCACTCAGCTCCGCTCCGGACTGCCCGGCCCGCACCGCCTCGATCGTCTCGCGGGCGACCTCGACGCGCTCGAGGGCCAACTGCTCGATCTGTCCGACCTGTTCGGGCCAGCGGTCCTCCTGCGCTCGAAGCTGCTCGAGCCGGGTCGCAAGGCTGCTGCGGGCGGCCTCGTAGGGGGCCAGCTGGACCTCGTCGCGCGTCAGCTGGAAGCCGCGCTCCCCGGTCTCGATGTCCTTGAGCGCGGAGAGGATCCGCTCCAGCTCGAGGATGCTCTGGTGGGTGACGTTGACCTGGGCGGCGATGTCGGTGCGCACCTGCAGCGAGCGCAACGAGATGATGCAGATCAGCACGATCGCGATGAGCGCGGTCAAGAAGCCCAGGAAGGTCCAGGTGGGCAGGGGCGCTGCGGCCTTGGCGCCGCGGCTGGCGGAGTTCGAGGTGTGTTTCTGGGGCACACCCCTGGCCTAGCCGGATCCGGCCCGGATGGGGAGCCCGGATGCGCGTGCCTTCCCGAATGGGCGGAAGGTGGTCACTTTCCTCCCCACGGCTTGCGGCCTTGTGTTCACCGGGCAACCCATTTGAGGGCGGCCCGCGGCCCTCCAGCGCGGTCAGGACGTCGGGGACCGGCCACTTGGGATCGGGGGGACTGGTCGGCGCAGGGCCTAGAAGTCCACGCCCTTGCCGGTCGGCGCCGGCAGCTCGAGCGAGAGCGGAGGGGCCTCGCGGCGCCCGTCACCGTAGAAGGCGCGATACAGGTGCGCGTCGGAGAGGACCTTCTTCACGTAGCGCCGGGTCTCCTTGTACGGGATCTTCTCCACGAACAGATCGAGGGGCTGGGTGCCCGACTGCTTCACCCAGCGTGCGACGGCGTTGGGCCCGCCGTTGTAGGCCGCGGCGGCCAGCGCGGGATGACCGAAGCGCTCGAGCAGCTGCCCCAGGTACCAGGACGCGTAGCGGACGTTCACCCCGGGGGAGAAGAGATCCGCCGGCGCGGGCTCCTTCTCCCCGAGCGTCTTGGCGATCTGCTGCGCGGTGGGCGGGATGAGCTGCATCAGGCCGCGCGCGTCGGCGTGGCTGAGGGCCGAAGGCCGGAACGCGCTCTCGCGCCGCATGATGGCCCAGACGAAGGAGGGCTCCACCGACGCGCGGCTGGAGGCCTGCTCCACGCTGTCGGGGTAGGCGCGGGGGTAGAGCAGGGCGAGCGCCTCGGGATCCTTGCGGGTGTAGGCCTGTCCCCACAGGTGCCGGGTGGCCAGCGCATAGGCCTCGCCGTGCAGCTCGATCCCCGCGAGCGCGTGGCCCAGCTCCAGGGCGGGCTTGGCGCCCTTCACGGAGCGGATGCGGTAGGCGACCTCCTCGGAGGCCTCCGGGAAGAGGGCCGCGGCGCTCAGCTCCCGCGCGAGCACCAGCGACGGGAGGCTCGCGGCGTCGACGGCCTTGCGCGCGCGCGGGACCTCGGGGAAGCCGGAGGGGGCCTTCGTCCCCAGCTCGTGCAGCCGGGTGCTCGCCAGCAGCGCATACCAGGTCTCCGGAGCGTCCTTGATCAGCGCCGCGTACGCCTGCGCGACGTCCGCCTTGGGATCGGCCAGCTGCTGCACCCGGATCGCCCAGTAGCGCGCCTGGGGCACCAGCTGCGAGCGCGGGACGTCCTTCACGAAGGCCTCGAGGCGCCGCTGGGCGTCCTTGAAGTCCCCCTGTTCGATCCGGGCCAGGGCCTGGAACCAGGCCGCGTCGTCCCGCAGGGGCGAGTTGCGGTGCTTCTCGAAGAGCTCGTCGAAGGTCTTCACCGCCGCGTCGTGCTGCCCGTCCTGCAGGTGCAGCCACCCGAGGAAGTAGAGGGCGTCATCCGCCTGGCGATCCTTGGGGTGGCGGGTGTGGAAGGCCCGCATGGCCTTGCGCGCCGCCTCTCGGTCGCTGCCGCGCATCGCCAGGCGCGCGCGATCCCAGGCTGCTGCCGAGGCGATGGGCTCGGGGCCGGCCAGGGCTGCCTTCCAGGCGGGCTCGGCGGCCGTGGCCTTGCCCAGCCCGGTCTGCGCGCGCGCCTCGAGCAGCGACAGGCGCGGATGCTCCGCCTTGGGCAGCAGCGGGCGCAGGGCGCGCACCTCCACCAGCGCATCCTGGTGGCGCCCGGCGGAGGACAGGCGCTCGGCGCGGCCGAGGCGCTCGGCGGGGGTGGGCTGCCAGGGCTTGCCTCCGGTGCGCAGCGCCAGCTCGGCCTCCTGCGCCAGGACATGCGTGGGGTGCTGCAGCGCGATCCGGGTGAAGTCCGCGCGCGCCTCGCCGTGCTTTCCGGTGGCCGAAAGCGCGTGGGCGCGCTGGATCAGCAGCTCGGGCGCGGCCTCGGCCCGCACCGCCGCGTCCAGCAGGGGCAGCGCCTCCTGGGGCCTGTTGGCGGCCAGCAGGGCCTCGCCCAGCCGCGTCCTGGCGCGGGCGGCAAGAGGGGGGGAGCCGTCCTTGGCGGCGGCCGCGAAGTGCGTGGCCGCCTTGCCCGGCTCACGCAGGTAGAAGTGCGCCTGGCCCAGGGCGAAGGCGCGATGCGAGGCCAGGGGCCCCGTCGCCGGCGTGGTCTCGAGGATTCGCCGCGCCTCCTCGAGCTCGCCGCGGGAGAGCAACAGGGTCGCGGTGAGCAGCCCCAGGCGGACCTCGGCCTCGCAGGGCTTCTTGGCGCCGCGACAGGCCGCCAGCTCGCCCAAGGCCATGGCCGCGGCCCCGTCATGCTGCAGCCGGACCTCCTCCCGGAGCGCCTCGGATTGGGCCAGTGCCGGGGTCGCGGCTCCCAGCCACGCCGCCACACCCACCTGCCACCACGCCCGTCTCGCCATGTTCAAGCTCCCGATTCTCCGAATACGCCCCCCGCAGCATGAGGCGCTTCGCAACCCCCGACAAACTTCCCTGATTCCGCCGGGGGGGGCCGGTTTGACTTCGGGGGACGACGGACCGTACAAGCCTCCCACTCGCTGCTTCCAGAGGGTCTGAAGTTCAGCTGATGACGCTCAGCTGAAGATCACCGGGAAGACACTTGCGTGTCGGGGGTTGTCCGGTTGCGTCACGACCGGATGTCCCGTTACAAGGCGGGTCCGAAGGTCGGACCCCGTCAAAGGTGACCACCCGGGTCTGTCCGGGAGGCGGCGGCGATTCCTGGGGGGACGCAGTCCAACGGGGTGCACTGAGCACTGGAGGGTTCCTCGATGAAGCCGTGTCCAAGCGATCTGCAGCAGACCATCAACCCCGAGGCCGGGCCGAAGCGGGCCGGCGTCGAGGCGCACCGCAATCTCAACTGCAACCACTACGACGGATGCCTCGATGAGGCCGTGCGTCGGGGGTGGCAGAGCTTCAGTTGTGCCAAGTGCCCGCTCAGCGTGGTGATGGCGCCCCCGCAGGTGGGGCTCGAGTCCTACGCCACGCAGCGCCGCCCGATCTGATCGGGTCGCCCCGGGCCGGGTCCGCGCGCACGTCGCGGGCTCGCCACGGAGAGCGTCGTCCCGATGGGGCGCGCGAGGTCCCAAGCTCCGGGACCCGCCGCGCGCCCCGCGTCAGGACCCTGACGCGTACACCACCACCACCCAGGCCAGCTCACGCCCGAACCGGCGGGAGTCCCCTCGCACCATGCCGATCCCGACCTGCTTCCAGGTCCGATCGGAGAGGTTCGCGGACGCGGGGAGCTGGCGCTCGTCGTCGGCCAGGTAGATGTCGATGGCGACCTTTCCCGCGCCGGGGAGGGCCTCGAAGACCCGCTGGTGGAGCTCCGAACCGTCCAGCTCGCTGCTGGGCGACTGCTGGGCGAGGGCGCGCGCCGCGTGGTCCTGCGCCAGCTGCTCCAACACCCGGTTGCGCCGCAGGGCCGGGACCTTGGCGGCGCGCCTGCGCGCGTTGACCTGGGCATAGGGATCCCCGCTGTCGAGGGGAGCGGGTTCGGGGCCGGTGCTGTAGCGACCCGGTCCGCTCGCCGCAGACGGCCCGTCCAGGCGCGCCTGCGGCCCGACCGAGGCGAAGAGCTCGGTCAGCACCACCTCGCGGCCCCCGCCGGGGCGCTCCCGGACCGCCATCCCGATGCCCACGCGGTTGAAGTCCTGGCGCAGCAGGTTGTGGCGGTGGGCAGGGGAGTCCTCGATGGAGCGGTGCGCGGCCAGCGGGCCCTCCGCCGCGCCCAGGTTCTCTCCGGCCTTGCTGAAGGTGTAGCCGTCCTCGCGCAGGCGCGCTCGGAGCGTCTTTCCGTCCGGGGAGACGTGGGCGAAGAAGTTCTCGCGCACCATGCGCTCGCTGTAGGCCTGCGCGAGCCGCTCGAGGTGCGGATCCACGGTGAGCGGGGGGGCCTTCTGGGCCGCGCGCAGCGCGTTGATGCGCGTCACGATCTGCTCGCGCGCGCTCGCGTCGTCCGCGGGCTCGGGCGCGTGGGCGGCCGGGCCCTCCAGGGACACCGAGCGGGCGCCGACCTCGACGTCGAAGAGGGCGGCGACCAGGGGGCCGCGCTCTCCGCGCGCCATCACCTCGACGCTATGGGTGCCAGGCACCCCGAAGTGGAGGTTGGCGCAGAAGTCGCGCGGGCTCGGGCGCGTGGTGGGGATCCGGTCCACGTTGCCGGCAGGGCGGGTGACGACCACCTCGGAATGGCCGAGCCCGTCCTCGAGTCGGCCGCACAGCTTCTGGTTCCCGAAGCCGGCCAGGTGGCGCGCAAAGGGCTCCAGCGCGGCGCGGCGGACCGACAGCAGCGCGACCAGTGCGGTCGAGGGGCCCTCCTGCGCGGTGGCCAGCCCGAGGTGGGTCGCGGCCTCACCGGTCAGCCCGGGGTGCCGCAGGAGCTCCGCCAGGGCGGACTCCGGGCTCCCGGCGCGCACCAGCAGGGCGCGCGGGTGGGGATCGGCGGCGCCGGCGCGGGACACCTCGGCGCTCACCCGCCGCGGATCGCCCACGGCCTGGGCGCCGTGCTGGAGCACCGCACCGGCCAGGGCTCTCGCGGCAGACTCCAGCGCAGGGTCGGGCTGGGGGGGCTTGCGACCGGCGCGCTCGAAGGCGGTGGAGAGCTGGCGCTGGGCGCTCGAGCGGAAGGTCTCCTTGGCCTGGGCGTCGAAGGCGACCAGGGAGAGTGCCGACAGGAGCAGCAACGCCCGCGTCATGACACCCGCACGTCGAGATTGCGAACGCCCAGCCCGGGATGAGCGGCCTGGATCCGCGCGACGATGTCCCTGGCGTTGACCTCCAGCACCCCCGCCCAGAGGGCGTCGTCGGCGGTGACCTCCAGCCGGTCGCCGCGCAGGCCCGTGGGGCGCGAGTGTTCGGCAAGCCCCGCC
>Ga0233383_1000367_pt1 | contig 17956 bp, 12 predicted proteins | sample ElkDunMinimDraft_14_FD_191542 | JGI IMG/M metagenome (GOLD analysis project Ga0233383, IMG submission 191542) | Fecal eukaryotic communites from dung pellets of Tule Elk in California, USA - Elk Dung G16 | ecosystem: Host-associated > Mammals > Digestive system > Large intestine > Fecal | place...
GACGCCGCTTGGCGCAACGCTGGCTTGCCATCGGCGACGAGCGCCTGGGGGCGGGCAATGTCGCCGGCGCGGAAGCCGCCCTGGGTTTCGCGCGCGACATCGATCCGGGCGTGCCCGGGCTCGCCGAATTCGGCCGCCGCGTGCGGGCGGCATCGCGCGGCAACTAACCGGTCGGCTCGAGAAACACCTGGCGCACCGTTCCGCGCGCAGCGTCGAGCGAAAAATGCGCCTGCACATTGGCCAGCCCGTTCGCCGACAGCCGCGACCACAGTGCGGGATCCCGGTAAAGCGCCACCACCGCATCCGCGAACGCGTCGGCGTCATCGGCCAGCAGCACGTCCTCGCCGGCCCGCAGATGCATGCCCTCGGCCGCGCAGGACGTAGCGACCACCGGTTGGCCATGCGCCATGCTCAGGTTGACCTTGCCCTTGACCCCGGCGCCGAAGCGCAGTGGCGCGACCGCGATCCGGCAGCCGTCCATGTAGGCGGTGATGTCGGGCACGTGGCCGTGGATGTGCACGCCCGGCGCTTCGGCAAAGGCCGCGATCGCGTCGGGCACGTAGCCGCCGATGCAGTGGAAGGACACGTCCGGAATCGCCGCGCGGATGCGCGGGAATATGTCGGTCAGGAACCAGCGCACGCCATCGACATTGGGCGGATGGCGGAAGCCGCCGACAAATACCAGGTCCCGACGGTCCGCGAACGCGGCGCCCGTGTCGGCGATCTCGTGCAGGTTGGACAGCACGGTCACCCGTGCATCCGGGGCATCCGCGGCCAGCACCTCGGCCTCCGCCGCGCTGACCACCAGGGTGATGTCGCTGCGGGCGATGACGTCGAGTTCCAGCGCGCGGGTGCGGGCCGCCGCGCGTGCCAGCGACGCATCGCCGGCCACCTCCGCGCCGCGTTGTTCGCGCACGTAATGCAGGTCGATGCTGTCGAACACCACGCGCGCCTGGGGAGCATGCGCGCGCACCAGCGGCAGGAATTCGCGTGCGACGTAGTGCCGGCACAGCAGGACGCGCTGGAACCGGTGGCCGTGGTTGCGCATCCAGCGCGCCACACCGCCCGCATGCGGGTCGTGCCACACCTCGATGCCCAGTGCCTGCAGCGCGCGGGTCGCCGCGCCGGCATGGCGAAGGTCGGCGGGCAGGAACACCACGTGCATGCCTGCTTCGCGCAACAGGCGCATCAGATTGACCAGGCGCAGCGAGGCGGAGTCCCGATCGGGCATTGGGGTCAGGTTGTCGACGATCAGCACCTGCGGCGTGCCGGCAGCCGGCAACCGGCCGGCATCGACCGGCTCGGGCGGACGCTGGGCGAGTGCATCGCGCCAGCGGGCAGCGAAGACCGGGAGGTTGCGCGCCTGCGCGGCCTTCATGCCGCTGGCCGGATCGGTGCCGGCGGTGGCGCCTTCCAGGTGCACGACGCATGCCACCGGCTGCACCAGCACCCGCAAGCCTGCGGCGCGCACGCGCATGGCAAGGTCGGTGTCCTCGTAGTAGGCGGGCGCGTAACGCGGATCGAAGCCGCCGAGTTGCGCGAACAGGGCGCGCTCGATCATCAGTGCAGCGCCCGACACATAGTCGACGTCGGCGCACCACGCGAACTCGGGATGCGTGGGATCGGCGAAGCGTCCACGGCTCTCCCCGCGTCCGTCGCAGGCGAGCATCGCCCCCGCCTCCTGCAGGCGGCCGTCCGGATACACCAGCTGCGCGCCGACGATGCCCACCTCGTGCTGGGTGTCGAATGTCGCGCGCAGCGCATCCAGCCAGCCCGGCTGGGGCACGGTGTCGTTGTTGAGGAACAAGAGGAAGCGGCCGTGCGCGATGGCGGCTCCGGCGTTGCAGGCACCGATGAAGCCGAGGTTCGCCTTGAGTGCATGCAGCCGCAGCCCGTCGATCCGCCCCAGCAGCGCCAGGCTGTCGTCCGGGCTTGCGTCGTCGACGACGATCACTTCGATCGAACTGGCCGGCGGATGAGCGGCGATGGCCCGCAGACAGGCGATCGTCTGCGCGGCATGGCCGTACACCGGAATGATGATGCTGACCTCAGGTTCGCGCGCCGCGGGAACCGAAAACGGCGTGAAGGGCGACATGTCGGCGGTGAGCAGCGATTGCGCGGTTGCCGGCGCAAACAGGCCAAGTTGCGCAGTGACGCGCTGCCAGGTGGCGACCGGACCGCGGGTGCGCAGGCTCGCGAGACCCCGCCGGTACAGCCCGAGCGCGCGCTCGAACTGGAATCGCGCGCCGGCCAGGGATAACGACATGCGTTTGGAACTCCAGCTGACTGTTCAAGGAGCGCCCACGGCCTGCGCCGAAGCGCTGGGATAGACTGCCCGGTCCTCATTGTCGCATCCACATCGACCCGCCGTGGCGGGTGCAGGAACTCCATGGCCCGGATCGATTACGAAGACGACGACACCGATCACCCGACCGAGGATGCGCCGCCTGCCTGGCGCCGCCGCGTGGTCACCGCGGTGCTGGCGCTGCTGGCCCTGGGGCTGGGCTTTCTGATTCCCTACACGATCTATCTCAATCACCAGGTGAGCGAGAAGTTCGATGCGCTGACCTGGCAGGTGCCCACGCGCGTGTATGCGCGACCGCTGCAGGTCACGCCGGGCATGGCCATGAACGCCGCCACGCTGAAGACCGAGCTCGATGCCGCCGGGTATCGAGAGGGCGATGGCGTCAAGCCCGGCACCTATGCCACCGAGGGTGGGCGCTGGACGATTTCCAGCCGCGGCTATCGCGACGTGGACCGCGTCGTGGCGCCGGGCCGGGTGCAGCTCACCCTGTCCGGCGGACGCGTCTCGCGCCTGCGCGACGGCGGCGGCGAGCGCGGGCTCGAGGTCGCGCGCATGGACCCGGCGCGTATCGCCACGCTCTACGGCCAGCGCCAGGAAGAGCGCCGGCTGGTGCGCATCGACGAAGTGCCGCCCCTGCTGACCGATACCTTGCAGGCGGTCGAAGACAAGGATTTCGCCCACCACCACGGCATCGACCTCAGCGGCATGGTGCGCGCCGCGATGGTGAACCTGCGCGCAGGCGAGACCCGGCAGGGCGCCAGCACGCTGACCCAGCAGCTCGCGCGCAGCGGCCTGCTCGGGATCGGGCGCGAGCAGACCTATACGCGCAAGTTCAACGAGATCCTGTACGCGATGCTGATCGAGGCGCGCTACGGCAAGGGGCAGATCCTCGAGGCCTATCTCAACCAGGTGTACCTGGGCCAGCGCGGCGCGCAGGCGATCCACGGCGTGGCCGCGGGCGCGGAATTCTGGTTCGGGCGTCGGCTCGACGATCTCGAAATCGAGCAGGTCGCGCTGCTGGTCGGCATCATCCGCGGGCCCTCGTACTACGACCCGCGGCGCCATCCCGAGCGTGCACTCGAGCGCCGGAACTTCGTGCTCGACAAGATGCTCGAGTCCGGCCTGATCGACCAGGCCGCGCACGACCACGCGATCAAGCGGCCGCTCGGCGTCACCGAAACGCCCGGCAGCATCGCGGCCAACCGGTTTCCGGCCTATGTCGATCTGGTGCGCCGGCAGCTCGCGCGCGACTATCCGGCCGGCGACCTGCAGGGCGCGGGACTGTCGGTGATGAGCGCGATGGCACCCTCGGCGCAGGCCTACGCCGAAGGCGCGACCGTGCGCACGCTCAAGGATCTGTCCACCGGCAAGCGGCCGCCACTGCAGGCCGGCCTGCTGGTGACCGACGTGCATTCGGGCGAGGTCGTGGCCGCGGTCGGCAGCCGCGATCCGGTCGAACACGGCTTCAACCGCGCAGTCGAGGCGCAACGCCCGGTCGGCTCGTTGCTCAAGCCGTTCGTCTATCTGCTGGCCCTGGGCAATCCCACGCAGTATTCGCTGGCCAGTTGGGTCGACGATTCGCCGATCACGATCACGCTGGAGAACGGCCGCAAATGGTCACCCGGCAATTCGGATCGCCGCAGCCACGGCACGGTGCGACTGATCGATGCGCTCGCCCGCTCCTACAACCAGGCGACGGTGCGGATCGGCGAGGCGGTCGGCACGCGGGCGCTGGCGGATCTGGTGCACGTACTGGCCGGCGTACGCGCCACGCCCAATCCGTCGCTGACGCTCGGCTCGATGGACCAGAGCCCGTATGCGATGGCGCAGCTCTACCAGTTCCTCGCATCCGGCGGCGAGATCCAGCCGCTGCGCAGCGTGCGCGGCGTCATCGACGAGCAGGGCCGCGTGCTCAGCCGCTACGACAACGCTCCGCGGCCGGCGCAGGAGGGCGATGCGATCGCCGCGCGTCTGGTCACGATCGGCCTGCAGCATGCGGTGACGTCGGGCACCGCCCGCCAGCTGGTCAACGACGGCCTCGGTCGGCTCAATGCCGCCGGCAAGACCGGCACCAGCAACGACGGCCGCGACAGCTGGTTCGCCGGCTGGACCGGCGACCATCTGGCCGTGGTCTGGGTGGGCAACGACCAGAACGAGCAGACCGGCCTCTACGGGGCGACCGGCGCGATGCGCATCTGGTCGGGCATGTTCGCCCGTCTGCCCAGCGCGCCGCTGGAGGTCAGCAACGACGGCCTGGAGTGGCAGTGGATCGTGCAGTCCAACAGCACCGACGCCGACTGCCCGGGGGCGCGCCGGTTCGCCTTCGTCAGCGGCTATGCGCCGGCCTACCAGCCGTGCCGGGTCTATGATCCCGAGCAGACCTTCATCGACGAGGACGGCAACCTGGTCGATGCCACCGGCGCACCGGTGCAGCAGGAACGCCGCGGCTGGCGCGAGTGGTTCGGCTTCGGTCGCGACGAGCCCGAGGCCCCGCCCGCCGAGACCGCGCCGAGCCAGCCTGCGCCGGTCCCGTCTCCCGAGGAGTCACCCTGATGAGTCCAGCCCGTTTCCTGCCGCGTTTCGCCGCGCTCGCCGGCGCCTTCGTGCTTGCTGCCTGCGCCAGCCAGTCGCCGACGGCGGCGGACGCCGCGCCGGTTGCCACGATCCCGCCGCAGACCATGGTGCAGGCGATCCGCGCCGCAGCCGGCGACGGCGACGGCGAACTCGCGGTGCAGCCACTGCGTGACCCGATGGTCGAAGACCTGCGCGAGCGTGCGGTCGCGCTCGAAGGGCAGGGCGATCTCGACGGGGCCGCTGCGGCGCTCGATCAGGCGCTGGAGATCGTCGATGGCGATCCGGCATTGCTGCAGGAACGCGCCGAGGTCGCGATCCTGCAGAACGACTTCACGCGCGCCACCGCGCTGGCCGAACGCGCTTATGCGCTCGGCGCGCAGGTCGGCCCGCTGTGCCGGCGTCACTGGATCACGCTCGAGCAGGTCCGCCTGTCCACCGGCGATGCCGCCGGCGCGGTGCAGGCGCGCGGCCAGGCCGACGGCTGCCGCGTCGCCGGGCCCGCACGCTACTGAGTCCGATGACCGGCCCGTTCCGTGCTCGACGCGCCTGACGCCGGGCTTGCCGCGCGCAGCCTCGCGGCCCTCGTCGAGGGTGGCGCACTGGCCGAGCGGATTCCCGCGTTTCGGCCACGCGCCGCGCAGCAGGCGCTGGCGGGCTCGGTCGCCGACGCGATCGACCGACGCAGCACGTTGCTGGCCGAGGCCGGTACCGGCACCGGCAAGACGTTCGCCTATCTGGTGCCGGCGCTGCTGTCGGGCCTCAAGACCATCGTCTCCACCGGCACCCGCGCCCTGCAGGACCAGCTGTTCCATCGCGACCTGCCGCGGGTACGCGATGCGCTCGGCAGCGGCCTGCGCAGTGCGCTGCTCAAGGGCCGCGCGAACTATCTGTGCCTGTACCGGCTCGAACAGGCGCGCGGCGAACCGCGACTGACCTCGCGCGAGCAGATCAATCCTGATCAGAGCCGCCAGTTCCAGCGCATCGTCGCCTGGGCCGGGCGCACGCGCATGGGCGACATGGCCGAACTCGACGGCCTGCCCGAAGACACGCCGCTGCTGCCACTGGTCACCTCGACGGTCGACAACTGCCTCGGCAACGAATGCCCGTTCTGGAGCGAGTGCTTCCTGGTCCAGGCGCGGCAGCGCGCGCAGGCAGCCGATGTGGTCGTGGTCAACCACCATCTGCTGCTGGCCGATCTGGCGCTCAAGCAGGAGGGCTTCGGCGAGATCCTGCCCGGCGCCCAGGTCTTCATCGTCGACGAGGCGCACCAGCTGCCCGAGCTCGCCGCGCAGTTCTTCGGCGAAGGCATGAGCGCGCGGCCCCTGGTCGAGCTGGCGCGCGACGCGATCGCCGAATGCAAGGACGTGCCCGGCGCTCTGCCGGTGCTGCAGGCACCGGCGCATCTGCTGGATGTGGCGACGCGCGGCCTGCGCAGCGCGATGGAAGGCCTTCCGGCCCGCGGTACCCGCTACCGCGCGCTGTACGAGCCTGCGGTCGAGGACGCCCTGCATGCGCTCGATGATGCGCTGGTGCATCTGCGCGACGCGCTCGCGCCCCTGCGCGAGGCCTCACCCGGACTCGACAGCTGCCATGCCCGCGCCCAGCTCTTCGTCGCCCGGCTGCGGCGCTGGAACGACGGCAGCGCCGCAGCCGGTTCGATGTTCGACGATGACGACCACGATACCGATGCCGAAGCGGCACCCTCGGCCGTGGACGCGCCTGCGGCCGACGACGGCGTGCTGTGGTACGAACTCACACCGCGCGGCTTCCGCCTGCAGCGCACGCCACTCGACGTCTCCGCGCCGTTGCGGGCGCATCGCGAGGCCTCGCACGCGGCCTGGGTGTTCACCTCGGCGACGCTGGCGGTCGACGGCAGCTTCGATCACGTCGCCGAACGCCTCGGCATCGAGGCCCCGCAGACGCTGCTGACGCCGAGCCCGTTCGACTGGCCGCACCAGGCGCTGTGTTATCTGCCGCCGAAGCTGCCGCAGCCCGCGTCGCAGGACTACACGCGCGCGGTGGTCGATGCGGTGCTGCCGGTGCTCGAGGCCTCGGGCGGTCGCGCCTTCCTGCTGTTCGCCTCGCACCGCGCCCTGCGCGAGACCGCGGCCCTGCTGCGCGACGGCAGTCGCGACTGCCCATGGCCGCTGTTCGTCCAGGGCGAAGCCCCGCGCCACGTGCTGCTGCAGCGCTTCCGCGAATCCGGCAACGGTGTGCTGCTGGGCGCGGCGAGTTTCCGTGAGGGGGTCGACGTGGCCGGCGGCGCGCTGAGTGTCGTGGTCATCGACAAGTTGCCGTTCGCCGCGCCCGACGACCCGGTGTTCGAAGCTCGGCTGGATGCGATCCGCCGCAGTGGCGGCAATCCCTTCCGCGACGAACAGTTGCCGCAGGCGGTGATCGCCCTCAAGCAGGGCGTCGGCCGCTTGATCCGCACCGAACACGATCGCGGCGTACTGGTGCTGTGCGATCCGCGCCTGCTCGGTCGCAGCTATGGCGGTGTCTTCCTCGACTCGCTGCCGCCGCTGCCGCGCACGCGCGACATTGCAACCGTGGCCGCGTTCTTCGCCCCGCCTGCGACAATGCCGGCGGGCGCGCCCGCGCCTGTCCCGCTTCCGGAAACCCTGCCGTCATGAAACTGCTCGCATTCGAAACCGCCACCGAGGCCTGCTCCGTCGCCGTGTACGACGACGGCCGGGTACTGGAACGGTTCGAGATCGCGCCGCGCAGGCACGCCGAGCTCGCGCTGCCCTGGGCCGAGGCGCTGCTGGTCGAGGCCGGTATCGCCCGTGGACAGCTCGATGCGGTCGCCGTCGGCCGGGGGCCGGGCGCCTTCACCGGCGTGCGTCTGGCGATCGCGCTGGCGCAGGGGATCGCGCTGGCACTTGACCGGCCGGTCGTCGCGCTCTCGTCGCTGGAGGTGCTGGCGATGCGTGCCGACGCCGCCCCGGGCACGCCGGTACTCGCGGCGATCGATGCCCGGATGGGCGAGGTCTACAGCCAGGCCTTCGTGCGCGAGGCGGGCGATCTGCGGCCGCTGGCGCCTGCGCGCGTCGGTGCGCCCGGCGCCATCGAGCTGCCGGGTGACGCGACGGGCTGGGCGGGGGTCGGGACCGGATTCTCCGCGGTGGACGCCGCGCTGCAGGCGCGACTCGCCCCGCGGTTCACGACCATCGACGCGCTGGCGCTGCCGCGTGCCGGCGATCTGGCGCGGCTCGCCGCGGCAGCGTATGCGCGTGGCGAGGCGGTCGCCCCGGAGCGGGTCGAGCCGGCCTATCTGCGCGACAACGTCGCGTTGACCCTCGTCGAGCAGGTGGCCCTGCGCGCGGCCCGGCGCGCCGCGGAACCGAGCGCGCCGGACGCGCCCTGACCCTTTCCCTGACCGCCCAGGAGCGCTGCATGACACCTACGCCCGCCCCGTCCCCCTGGCGCGCCGGACACCGCGGCGCCCGCCTGCGCCGCTGGTTGCACCGCGAAGCGCTGCCGATGATCTGCCTGCTCGCCCTGCTGCTGGTCGCGCGCTCCTCGCTCGCCAACCACTACTACGTGCCCAGCGGGTCCATGGAACCGGCGCTGGCACCCGGCGACCGGGTGGTCGTCGACATGCGTGCCTATGGCCTGCGCGTTCCGTTCAGCCAGTTGACCCTGTGGCCGGGCGATCCGCTCGCGCCGGGCGACGTGGTCGTGTTCCGCTCGCCGTCCGACAACGTGCGCCTGATCAAGCGCGTGGTCGCGGTCGCCGGCGACCGCGTCGACCTCGTCGATGGCCGCCTCGCGATCAATGGCAGGCCGCTGGCCGCGCAGCCCGGCGGACCGGAAGACTTCGGTGACGTCCAGGTCGTGCTCAACCTGGACGATGGCGGCGGTCCCGATCTGCGCGACCTGGTGGTTCCCGACGGCCAGGTACTCGTGCTCGGCGATCATCGCGGCGCCAGCATCGATGGGCGGTACTTCGGTTTCGTGCCCGCGGCATCGATCTACGGCCAGGCCCGCGGCGTGTTCTGGCGCAGTGGCGAAGGCTTCGGCTGGCACCGGCTCTAGCCCTGGACGAGTGCGCTGGCGCGCGATGCGGCGTGGCTCGCCACCGTCGCGCGCGCTCCGCAGGGCGCCGCGCCGCACGCGCGCAGCCTCAACGATCGTCGATCAGCTCGCCGCCGGGCAGGAAGTTCCAGGTGCGGGTGACATGCAGCACGTCCACCTCCTCGCCGGTGGCCGGTAGAGGCGGGTAGGGTTCGGCAAGGCGTGCGATCGACAGCGCGGCGTCGTCGAGCAGCGGGATCCCGCTGCTGCGGATGATGTCCGAACGCTCGACCGAACCGTCGCGGCGGATCGCCACGCTGATCACCAGTTCGCCGGCCAGCTGGCGGCGTCGGGCCTCGTCGGGATAGTTGAGGTTGCCGACGCGCTCGACCCGGTCGACCCACTGCCGCAGATACGCAGCGTAGACGTACTCCTGCGTGCTCGCCGAGACGAACTTGCGCTTGGGCCTGCGCGCATAGCGCTCGGAACGCAGGTGGATCTCGGCCGCCAGCCGGGCCATTTCGAGATCGCGCTCGATCTTCTCGGGCCCGCGCGGCAGTGTCGATGGATCGGCCTGCCGGGTCGGGTCCTCGGTCGGCAGGGCGGTGTCGCCGCGGGTGCTGGCAACCACGCGGTCGCGGGGCGGTGGCTGCGCGTCGGGCGATTGCGCGCGCATCTCCATCGGCGCGACGCCGGTGCTGTCCTGTGGCACCTGGCCCAGCTGGGCCTCGCGCGGGCGGTTGCTGCGTTCGTGCTCGCCGCCGCCCTGGTTGCTGGCCTGGGCGAGAAAATCGGCCTGGGCCTGGGTCAGCGGGCTGGTGGTTTCGGTGAGGATCACATCCAGCGTCGGCATCACCGGCGCCGCATCCTCGCTGGCGAAACCGATGCCGAGCACCAGCAGGCCGTGTACCAGCAGCGACAGGACCAGCGTCGCACCCAGGCGCGCGCGGTCGTCGATCTGCGGCGGCGCTGCGGTAGACACGTCGCGAACCGCTGTCAGCGCGCGGGCGATGCGACCGGGCCGCGCTCGATCGCATCGAACAGCAGACCGGCGATATTGGTGCCGTAGGCGGCGTCGATCTCGCGGATGCAGGTGGGGCTGGTGACGTTGACCTCGGTCAGCCAGTCGCCGATCACGTCGAGACCGACGAAGCGCATGCCGCGCGCGGCCAGCGCCGGGCCGACCTGCGCCGCGATCCAGCGGTCGCGTTCGCTCAACGGCCGCGCCTCGCCGCGGCCGCCAGCGGCCAGGTTGCCGCGGAACTCGTCGCCTTGCGGAATCCGCGCAAGGCAATAGTCGACCGGAACGCCGTCGATGAGCAGGATGCGCTTGTCGCCGTCGACGATCTCCGGCAGGTAGCGCTGCGCCATCGCCAGCCGGCGTCCACCGTCGGTCAGCGTCTCGAGGATCACGTTGAGGTTCGCGTCGCCGGCGACGGCGCGGAAGATCGAGCGTCCGCCCATGCCGTCGAGCGGCTTGAGCACCGCGTCCCGGTGCTCGGCAACGAAGGCTTTGAGCGAGGCCGCGTCACGGCTGACCAGCGTCGGCGGACAGCACTGCGGGAAGGCCAGCGCGCCGAGCTTCTCGTTCATGTCGCGCAGGCCCTGGGGATCGTTGACGATCCAGGCCCCCTGGCGCTGCGCGACGCTCAGGATCTGGGTGTCGCCCACGAACTCGGGATCGACCGGCGGATCCTTGCGCATCAGCACCACGTCGCCCTCGCCGAAACGGCGCAGGCTCGGGGTCCCAAGCGTGTACCAGTCGGCGGGATCCTCGCGGACATCCAGTGGCGCCACGCGCGCCACCGCGTCGCCCCCGACCATGGCCAGGCCGCCGGGGATGACGTAATGCAGGCGGTGGCCGCGTCGCCGGGCCTCGAGCAGCATTGCGAACGTGGAGTCCTTGGCGATCGTGATCGACGCGATCGGATCCATCACCACGACGACATCCAGGGGCATGCGCATGACCTGCGGCTTGGGAGGCGCACGATCTTATCAGGGGCGCACGCATGCGCTGCGGCGGCTATTTCGAGGCGATGTGCACAAACCGCATCGAAACCTTGACAGCTGCATGTCGAGCCGGGGTATAACTCCGTCCTGCTCTGGCGCGCGAAGACTCCGCGCCACGCATCAGGGGAGAAAGCATGACCAGTGACGACAAGCCGTCCTCCGGCAGCCTCGACGGGCTCCGGGTGATGGTGATCGATGACTCGCGCACCATCCGCCGCACGGCCGAGACGCTGCTGCGCCGCGAGGGCGCCGAGGTGGTCACGGCTGTCGACGGGTTCGAGGCGCTGGCGAAGATCGCCGAGCACAAGCCGCAGATCATCTTCGTCGACATCATGATGCCGCGCCTGGACGGCTATCAGACCTGTGCGTTGATCAAGAACAACCAGGTATTCCGCAATACGCCGGTGATCATGCTGTCGTCCAAGGATGGCCTGTTCGACAAGGCGCGCGGCCGCATCGTCGGCTCCGAGCAGTACGTCACCAAGCCGTTCACGCGCGAGGAACTCCTCGACGCGATCCGCACACACGTCACCGCCTGAGGGGGCAGGACATGGCTCGCATCCTGTTGATCGAGGATTCTCCGACCGACACCGCCGTGCTGACCCAGTGGCTCGAACGCCACGGGCACCAGGTCACGGCATTGGACAACGCCGAGGACGGCATCGCGACCTGCAAGCGCGATCGCCCCGACCTCGTGCTGATGGACGTGGTGCTGCCGGGCATGAGCGGGTTCCATGCCACGCGTGCGCTGGCCAAGGATGCCGACACCGCCAGCATCCCGGTCATCATCATCAGCACCAAGGGCATGGAAACCGACCGCATGTGGGGCATGCGCCAGGGGGCCAAGGGTTACATCGTCAAGCCGCCGACCGAGGATGCGCTGATCGAGCAGGTCAACGCGGTTCTGGCCGGCTGATGTCGGCCTCGCCATCCGATGCCGCTGTGGCCGGCGTGTTCGCGCTGCTGGCCGAGTACGAGCGTCGCAGCCTCGCCCACAGCGTCGGGCTGCCCGAGGAGCTCGATGCGCCCGGCCTGTGGCGCGGCGTGGGCTATCGCGTCGGCCGCCGCATGCTCGCCTCCTCGTTCGACGAGGTCGTCGAGATCATGCCGATACCGCCGGTCACGCCGGTGCCCGGGGCGCAGCCGTGGATGCTCGGCGTCGCCAACGTCCGCGGCAGCCTGCTGCCGATCGTCGACCTCAAGCAGTTCCTCGAAGGCGAACGCACGGTGCTGCATGAAAGCCAGCGCGTGCTGATCGTGCGCCAGCCCGGCGGCGACGTCGCGCTGACGATCGACGAACTCTTCGGCCAGCGCAGCTTCCTCGAGGAAGACGAGGTCTCCGCCGACCGGGTCGCCGAAGGCCGCTACGGCCACTTCGTCGATCGCGCCTACGCGCACGCCAATGCGACATGGGGGGTCTTCAGTCTCGACCGCCTCACGCGCACCCCCGAATTCAGACACGCCGCGGCCTGATGGCCGCGCTCGCACTCAAGATCAGGAACGGAACGCCAGCATGAGCACAGCCGCCGACACTCTCGTCGCACCGCGCCGCACCTTCGGCACGAATTTCTGGGTCGTGATGCTTGTTGTCGCCGGCACGATCCTGGTCCTCAACACCGGTTACAGCACGTGGAAGGCCTCACGGCTGGGCGGCGCCAGTACGGCGGCCTCCAACCTGCGCGTGGACAGCCAGCGGCTGGCCAACCAGGGCACCGAGGCGGTGCGCGGCAACGCCGCGGCGTTCGCCGCGTTCAACGAGACGCGCGCGCAGATCGAGGGCGACATCCGCCAGCTCAACAACAGCTTTGGCGATACGACCGGCGTCGCCGGCCCCATCGCCACGGTGACCGGCACATGGGAGCCGCTTGGTGCCAGCGCCCAGCGCCTCGCCGACAGCGAGGAGGCGGTGACCGCGTTCGCCGGCCAGGCGGAGCGCTTCAGCCAGGGCGTCCCGCAGCTGCAGGCGTTGCTCGACGAACTCGTGCGCGCGATGTCGAGCAGCGGCTCGCCGTCGTCGCAGGTCTACATGGCATTGCGCCAGGTGGTGATCGCCGGCGACATGGCCCGCCGCGTGACCGAGGTGCAGGCCGGCGGCCCCGGCGCCGCGATCGCCGGCCAGGGCCTGCGCCGCAACGCCGAGGATTTCCAGCAGGTGATGACCGGCCTGCGCGAAGGGGATCCGGCGCGCGAGCTGCAGGCACTGACCAATGGCAATGCGCTTGCCGCGCTGACCCGCGCCGACGAGACATGGGCGCGGATGCGCGCCGAACTCGAGGCGATCCTCGGCAGCAGCGAGCAGCTGTTCCAGGCCCAGGCCGCTGCCGGTGCGCTGGTGGCCGGCTCCGACCAGCTGCTCAGCGACAGCGAGGCGCTGTTCAACGCGTTCACCGCATTCGGTTCGCTCACCGACCGCAGCCTGCTCGGCAACATCTGGATCAGCATCCTTGCCGGTGTGCTCGCCCTGGTTGCGATCGCCGGCCTGTTGATCTCGCTCAACCGCGCCCAGCGTGAGCGCTACGAAACCACGATGGAGCTCAACAACCGCAACCAGGAGGCGATCATGCGCCTGCTGGACGAAATGGGTTCGCTCGCGGAAGGCGACCTGACCGTCAAGGCGACGGTCACCGAGGACATGACCGGCGCGATCGCCGACTCGATCAACTTCGCCATCGAGCAGCTTCGCAGCCTCGTGCAGACGATCAACGACACCTCGGTGCAGGTGGCCTCCAGCGCCCAGGAAACCCAGGCCACCGCGATGCATCTGGCCGAAGCGGCCGAGCATCAGGAGCAGCAGATCAATTCCGCGTCCGACCGCATCAACGAGATCGCGGTCAGCATCGACCAGGTGTCGAAGAACTCGGCCGAATCGGCAGACGTGGCGCAGCGCTCGGTCCGCATCGCGACCAAGGGTGCAGGCGTGGTGCGCGAGACGATTGCCGGCATGGACTCGATCCGCGACCAGATCCAGGAAACCTCCAAGCGCATCAAGCGCCTGGGCGAAAGCTCGCAGGAGATCGGCTCGATCGTCGAACTGATCAACGACATCTCCGAACAGACCAACATCCTCGCGCTCAATGCCGCGATCCAGGCGGCCTCGGCGGGTGAGGCGGGCCGTGGCTTCGCGGTCGTGGCCGACGAAGTGCAGCGCCTCGCGGAACGCGCGACCAATGCGACGCGCCGCATCGAAACGCTGGTCCAGACCATCCAGTCCGATACCAACGAGGCGGTGACCTCGATGGAACAGACGACCTCCGAAGTGGTTGCCGGTGCGCGCCTGGCCGAGGATGCCGGTACCGCGCTGGGCGAGATCGAGAGCGTGTCGACCAACCTCGCCGACCTCATCCAGGGCATCTCGTCGGCCGCGCAGCAGCAGTCTTCGGCTGCGACCAACATCACCACGACGATGCATACCATTCAGTCGATCACCAAGCAGACCTCGCAGGGCGCCAACCAGACCGCCGAGTCGATCGGCAACCTGGCTCAGCTGGCGGCCGACCTGCGACGCTCGGTCGCCGACTTCAAGCTGCCGGCTTGAGCCACGGAAAGGACTCCATGATCGCCAGTCTTATTCGCGCACGCGCGCGTGGCCTCCGCCATGGAGTCGCCGCATGAGCGCCCTGCGCGATGCCATCGATCACACCATGCTCGGCTGGATCAAGCCGGAGCTGGACGAAGTGCTGCGTCAGGCGCGGATCGAACTCGAGGCTTTCGCCGAGGATCCGGTCGACAGCAGCCGCATGCGCCTGTGTGCCGGATACCTGCACCAGGCGCAGGGCACGCTGCACATGGTCGAGCTGTACGCGCCGGAGATGGTGGCCGAGGAGATGGCGCGCCTCGCCGAAGCGCTTCGTGACGGCGTGATCGCGGACCGCGATGCGGCTTGTTCGGCCTTGTTGCGCGGCATGCTGCTGCTGCCGGATTATCTTGAGCGGCTGCAGGGCGGCCATCGTGACATTCCGATCGTGCTGCTTCCGCTGCTCAACGAGCTGCGCGCGGCGCGCGGTGAGGGCGGGCTGAGCGAGAGCATCCTGTTCGCGCCGGATCTGGCGCGCGTGGTGCCCGACACCCTGCCGGCTGCAGAAATCTCCAGCGATCCCGAGGCCGCGCTGCGGCAGCTGCGGGTCGCGTTGCAGGCATGGCCCGAGACGGGCAGTCCGGGCGATACCGGCGCGCTGGTCGGCGGCCTGTCCGCGCTGGCCGCCCGTGCGGATTCCGAATCACAGCGGCGCATGCTCTGGGTCGCGTCTCGCGTGGCCGAGGCGCTGGCGGACGGGGCGTTGCCGCCCGCTAGCCACGCGCCGCTGCGCCAGGTGTTCGCGAGCGTCGAGCGTGAAATCCGCAACCACGCGCAGGCGCCACTCGACGCGCTGTTGTCGGACGCCGCGCAGGAGCCGACCCGGCAACTGCTGTATCACGTCGCCCACAGCGACGCTGCGCATCCGGCGCTCGACGCGTTGCGCGAGACCTTCGACCTGCAGTCCCAGTTGCCCAGCGAAGCCGAGCTCGAACATGCGCGCGGCAGTCTCGGCGGCCGCAACCGCGCGCTGCTCGACACCGTGTCCGCGGCAGTCAAGGAAGACCTCCTGCGGGTCAAGGACGCCCTGGACCTGCATCTGCGCATGGGCTCGCGCGATGCCGCCGGCCTGCAGCCGCAGGTCGAGGTGCTGACCGGCGTCGCCGATACGCTCGGCATGCTCGGTCTGGCCGCGGCGCGCAGCGTCGTCCAGCAGCAGCGCGACACCATGCGTGCCATCGTGGACGGGTCCGCGCCGGCGAGCGAGGACACCCTGCTCGATGTGGCCGGTGCGCTGCTGTATGTCGATGCGACGCTCGACGAGCAGGTCGCGCAGCTCGGTGGCGCTGGCCCCGAGATCTCCGACGACACGCTCGCGATGGAAGCGCAGCTGTCGATGACGGTGCTGATGCGCGAGGCGATCGCCAACTTCTCCGACGCGCGCCAGGCGCTCGTTGCGTTCGTCGAGACCGGCTGGGACCACACCGAGCTGCAGGAAGTGCCGCGGCTGCTGGGAGAGGTCCGCGGGGCGCTGACGATTCTCGAGCTGCCCCAGGCCGCCAGCTATCTGGACGGCGTGCGGCTGTATGCCGAGCACGAGCTGATCGCGCGTCGGCGCGTGCCCAACGGTCGCCAGCTCGATACCTTCGCCGACGCACTGGCGAGCCTGGAGTACTACCTCGAGGCCCTGCGCGAACAGCGACCCAACCGCGCGGACATCCTCGACATCGCACGCAGCAGCCTCGAAGCGCTGGGCTACTGGCCGTTGCCGACGGCATTTGAAACGTCCGGCGCCGCTGCGACGGATGCATCCGACGGGCGGGACGCCCCCGACGCCACGAGCGTCGATGTCGAACAGCTCGCGCGCGGCATCGAGGCGTGGACGCCTCCGGTCGATGCCATGACCGTGCCCGCGTCGGCACCAGCACCGGCACCGCCACCGCCACCGCCAGCGGAGGCGGGGGCGGCGACAGAGGTCGCTGCATCTGTGCGCAGTGTCCCGACGGCGATGGGTGCTGGCGGCTTCGAGGAGGTCGGCGACGAGATCGACGACGAGATCCGCGAGGTCTTCCTCGAGGAGTTCGCGAGCGAGATCGAGAATCTCGACGCACTGCTGCCGCGCTGGCGCGCGCAGCCCGACAATATCGAGCTCGTGCGCCCGATCCGGCGGGTCTTCCATACCCTCAAGGGCAGCGGCCGTCTGGTCGGTGCCAAGGCGCTGGGCGAGTTCAGCTGGTCGATCGAGAGCCTGCTCAACCGCGTGATCGAAGGGCGGCCAGCCACCCCGGCGGTGGTCGAGATGATCGACCAGGCCTTCTACACCCTGCCGGAGCTGCAGTCGGTGCTGCGCGGCGAGACCGTGCTGCGCACCGATCTGGAGACGATGCAGGCCAATGCCGCGCGCATCGCCGCAGGTGACGATGCGATGCCGATGCGCCCGGCGCCGCTGCAGATCGAAGACACGCACGAGGCCGAGCCCGAATTGGCCGGCGTCGATGCGGATACGGTCGATGCACCCGTTCCGACCGCTGCGGACGATGCACCGGCTGACGCGGATGACGGTGGCACGGTCGAAACGGTCGAGACCGTGCCCGCCTCGGTCGACGCGTTGCTTCTGGAAATTCTCGACACTGAAGTCCAGGGTCATCTGCGGACGGTCGGCGACTGGCTCGCCGCCATCCGGACCGGTGAGGCTGCCGACGGCGAGCGCCTGCTGCGCGCGCTGCACACCATGCATGGCGCGTTCGCGATGGCCGAAGTGCCCGCGATCGGGCTGCTGCTGGGACCGGCGGAGGAGTACGCCCGCCGCCTGGTCGCGGCCGATGGCGCGCCGGACACGGATGTCGTCCCGGTGCTGGAAGCCGTCTGCAGCGCTGCGCGCGACGCGCTGCAGCAGCTGCACGGGCCTGAGCCACGGATCGCCGTGCTGACCGCGCTCTCGGCGCAGGTCGGTGCACTGCGTGACCGACTGCCCGAGGCCCCTGTCGAGCGGTTCGCGTTCGACATGGGCGAGGACATCGACGCCATCGCCAGCAATGACGATGACGGTGAATATGATCGCGAGCCGACCGACGCCGACGTTGGTGCCGGTGCCGACGCCGGCGCTTGGACTGAAGGCTGGGAAGCGCCCGACTCGGGATCCGCGACGGGGACGTCGCAGCGGGACGACGGCGGACATCCGATCGAGCACGCGCCGACTGGCCAGGAATTGGACCTTCGCACGCAGGACGATGCCGCTCGCGCCGAGCAGGCCCGTCTCGAGGCCGAGCGCCTCGACGCCGAGCGCCTGGAGCTGGAACGCATCGAGGCCGAGCGGCTCGCCCGCGACGAGGCCGAACGCGCCGAGCAGGCGCGTCTCGAAGCCGAGCGCCTCGAAGCCGAGCGCCTGGAGCTGGAACGCGTCGAAGCCGAGCGGCTCGCCCGCGAAGAGGCCGAACGCGCCGAGCAGGCGCGACTCGAAGCCGAGCGTCTCGAGGCCGAGCGCCTGGAACTGGGACGCATCGAGGCCGAGCGGCTCGCCCGCGAAGAGGCCGAAC
>Ga0233383_1000368_pt1 | contig 17946 bp, 18 predicted proteins | sample ElkDunMinimDraft_14_FD_191542 | JGI IMG/M metagenome (GOLD analysis project Ga0233383, IMG submission 191542) | Fecal eukaryotic communites from dung pellets of Tule Elk in California, USA - Elk Dung G16 | ecosystem: Host-associated > Mammals > Digestive system > Large intestine > Fecal | place...
AAATCCGTGGCTTCGGCAGTTTTTCCCTCCATTATCGGGCCCCCCGAGTCGGCCGAAACCCCAAAACCGGCCAGTCCGTCCCGCTGGATGGCAAGTTCGTTCCCCATTTCAAGCCGGGGAAGGAGCTAAGGGATAGGGTAAACGACGAGGAATGATCGTTTTCTTGACTGCAATCGCTTTCATTTATCCCTGTGGTTGTATCTTTCGGGGCGTGGTTAGCGAGCTAGAACCGCCCAGCCTACGTGTGAGAGAATTCCACGCTTTTAGATGACACAGAGATAGAAATGACAAGCAACCAAATTTCTGCAGCGAGCGATGAAATAGATCTTATTGAACTCACTGAGTCGCTCTTGCGCCAAAGGTTGCTCATTTCTTTATTTGTGGGGGCTTCTATTCGTAGCTTTTGGTTATTCCTATCCCATTACACGTTTATACTCATCCCAGGCAGTAATCGCGCCGGCCCCCAAATCAATATTTTTGGCTCGCTCGGGCGCTTTAGATGGTCAGCGAACCATTCAAGAATAATTCGGTTTCACAAAGGTGATAGCTTGGCAAACGAAACCTCCTAAGTACTGAGGGGAGGGCTCTATGCCGTTATAGCAGCCGGCGGTGGTTCCGGTTTTTCCTGTAAAACCAAGGCGCGCGCAGATCGTTGCGCTAGCATCAGCGCTAGACATTATAGCCGGTGTTTTCATTGCGTTGATTTTGTTTAGTCCTGATTCAAGAATTTGAAACTAGTAGTTGAGAGATCATGTGGCTGCGATGCGGTTGAATGTTAAGTGCGATGCACTATTGTTCTTGAGTTTATCGTGGCCCAAGGCGCTCAGAAATTAGACTTAGTGCTTAGCATCAATGGTTAGACAAGAGTCTGTTTGGTCCGACGATAATGAAGGAGGTTCGTGGTTTGTAAGTCGATAAATAATAAGTATTAAATTTACAATCTGGGTGGAATGGATTTGAGTGTTAGACTTTTAAATATATTTATACGAGGGCTGGTTCTGGTAGGCCGGTTTGTGTTTTTGTTTGCGCTGGTAAAGTTTCTGGAGCCGACTGAAGTTGGGTTATATGGCTTGCTGATAGCAACTGTAGGCTATGCAATTTATTTCGTTGGTCTTGATTTTTATACTTATGTTAATAGGCTGGTGTCCGGTGGTGACAAGGCGCTTTGGGGGCGCTATATTAAGTCTCAGGTGTTTCTTTCTTTTGTATTATATGCTGCCTTTTTCCCATTCCTGTTGTCTGTGTTTGTATTGGAGTGGCTGCCTTGGGGGCTCGCTAATTGGTTTTTTGTTATATTAATATTGGAGTATTTTTGTTTGGAGTCGATTAGGTTTTTTATAGCGGCATCTGAACAGCTGTCAGCAAGTATTGTATTGTTTCTGAGTCAGGCGATTTGGGCAGTGGCTGTCGTTCTATTTATGATTACGGATGATGCTTACAAAAGCTTGAATTACGTATTGGTTTTTTGGGGTGTTGGGTTAGTTTCAGCGTTGGTATATTCGTTTTCTAAAATAAAGATCATGCAGCTGGGTGGGTGGAATGATAGGATTGATATTAAATGGATTTTGGTGGGTGTAAAAATTGCTATACCAATGCTACTTGCAACACTGGCATTTAGAGGTATTTTTACATTTGATCGTTATCTTATAGGTTGGTTGTTAGATGTTGGGGTGGTCGCTTCATATGTACTGTTTATAGGGGTTGCGGGTACGCTTTTGGCCTTTCTTGATGCTGCGGTGTTTTCGTTTTCTTATCCAAGGTTGATTGGCGCTTATAAAAACAATGAGGGGTGTATATTTAAAAGCAATATGCGAATAATGCTTTTTTCTGTCATTATTTTTTCCGTGATTTTCGTGCTCGGTAGCTTGTTTGTTTTTCCATATCTGCTCGTGTGGATTGATAAAGATGTTTACCTCGATAATTATTTTATTTTTTATTGGGTTTTACTTGCGGTTGTTATTAATGCGTTATGGTTGATATTTCACTACGCTTTATATGCCCAGCAGCTTGACAAGCAGATAGTGTATTCTCATTTGGTGGCGTTGGTTGTATTTTTTACGGCTACATTTGTCTTTTATTTTTCTTTTCCCAATGAGTCTGTTTTGATTGCTTTGTGTGTTTCCCAAGCGGTTATCTTGATTTGGAAAATTTGTGCTTACTGCTTTCTCACGCCGGCAGCCTTTATAGGCTTTGATGTGAATTTAAAGCTTAAATTCTAGGAGGTTAAATGATTCCTTACGGGCGGCAGGAAATTACTGAAGCTGACATTGACGCAGTGTTGGAAGTGCTTGGTTCGCCACATCTAACCCAAGGGCCAGCTGTGCCTAAATTTGAGCAAGATGTAATACGCCACTGTAATGTAAGGTATGCAGTTGCCGTAAACAGTGCTACGTCCGCTCTGCATATAGCGTGTGTTTCATTAGGGCTAGGTCCAGGGGATTGGTTGTGGACTACGCCCAATACATTTGTTGCTTCAGCAAATTGCGCAATTTATTGTGGCGCAAAGGTTGATTTCGTTGATATTGATGCTCGTACATACAATCTTTGTCCCGCTGCGCTGGAGGCTAAGTTGGTCGCCGCCGAACAACAAGGCGTACTGCCAAAGATAGTTATTCCTGTTCACTTTGGCGGTCAGCCCTGTGATATGAAGGCTATTCATGCTCTGTCGCGACGGTATGGATTCAAAGTAATAGAAGACGCTTCTCATGCTATAGGGGGGCTCTATTCGAATGAGCCAGTTGGGAATTGCCGATATAGTGATATTACGGTATTCAGCTTTCATCCTGTAAAGATAATAACTTCAGCAGAAGGCGGGATGGCAGTCACAAACAGCGAAAAGCTCGCAGAGAAAATGGCTTTATTGAGGAGTCATGGTATTACCCGCACGTCCAGTTTGATGACAAAGCCAATGGAAGGGTCTTGGTATTACCAGCAGGTTGATCTTGGTTTCAATTATCGAATGACGGATCTTCAGGCGGCGTTAGGAAGTAGCCAAATGAGCCGGCTTCTGCATTACGTTGCTCGTAGGCATGAACTGGCTGAGCGCTATGATAAACTGCTTGCAGATCTGCCTGTTATTACGCCATGGCAAAGAAAAGATGGCCGATCGGCTTTCCATCTTTATGTTATTCGTTTAAAGCTTAATGAGATAAAGCTGTCTCATGTGGAAGTGTTTGAGGCGCTTCGAGCAAAAGAGATTATGGTTAACCTTCATTATATACCTGTTCACACCCAGCCTTATTATCAGGCTATGGGGTTTTGTGTGGGTGACTTTCCTGAGGCGGAAAGATATTATTCGGAAGCTATTAGTATCCCACTTTTTCCAACGCTCAAAGAGTCGGAGCAGGATTATGTGGTCGAATCACTCAGGGACCTATTGCGGTCATGAAGCTAGCCGTCATCCCTGCCCGTGGCGGCAGCAAGCGCATCCCACGCAAGAACATCAAGCCATTTTGCGGCAAGCCGATGATTGCCTGGTCTATCGAAGCAGCGCTGAAAAGCGCGTGCTTCGATCAAATCATAGTTTCCACTGATGATGCCGAGATTGCCGTGGTGGCGCGTCAATGGGGTGCCACTGTTCCTTTCATTCGTCCGGCTGAACTGTCTGATGACCATACCGGCACCATCCCGGTCATCCAGCATGTCCTTGAGCGCCTCAACCTCCAAGGACAAAGCGTCGATCAGGTCTGCTGCTTATATGCTACCGCGCCCTTCGTTAGTACCGAAGACTTGCGCCGTGGTCTGGACATTCTACAAGGCAAGGACTGTAGCTACGCTTTCTCGGTGACCAGTTACGCCTTCCCCATCCAGCGCGCCATCCGCATCAACGGAGACGGCTATGTGGAGATGTTCAATCCCCAGCACTTCAACATCCGCTCCCAAGACCTGGAAGAAGCCTTTCATGATGCCGGACAGTTCTACTGGGGCACGGCCGAAGCCTGGCAGCGGGGCGAGATGATCTTTGGGCCCGACTCGCTACCGGTATTACTGCCTCGTCATCGCGTACAGGACATAGACACCCCGGAAGACTGGGCCCGCGCCGAGTGGTTGTTCAAGGCGATGCAGGTTCAGGAAGGCTGAGTGATGCTCAAGAAAGTCGTCTTCCGTGCCGATGCTTCCTGGCAGATTGGTACCGGCCATGTGATGCGATGCCTGACTTTGGCCGATGCCCTTACCGCGCAAGGCGCTGACTGTGAGTTCATCTGCCGTGAGCATACGGGCAATCTGATTGAGCAGATCCACAATAAGGGTTATATCGTCCATGCATTGCCAGCCCACGCCGAACCTGTAGGAGCGAACTCGCTCGCGATTAACGCTGCAAGCGATGAGCAAGCCCCGGTCCACAGCCATTGGCTTGGCGCAACACAGGCACAGGATGCCGCAGCCTGCGTTCCGATTCTCGCTGCACTCCAGCCCGATTGGTTGATCGTCGATCACTATGCGCTTGATGCTTGCTGGGAGCAGGCTCTCAAGCCGCACTATCGCAAATTGATGGTGATCGACGACCTGGCGGACAGGCCGCATGCATGCGATCTGCTTCTCGACCAGACCTTTAGGCGCCAGTCAGAGGATTACCGAGCCTGGGTGCCAGCTGGATGTCAGCTTTTGTGTGGCTCTCACTACGCATTGTTACGCCCGGAATTCGCCACCCTGCGTCCCTACAGTCTGGCGCGCCGCGCCACGCCGCAGTTGCGTCAGGTGTTGATCGCAATGGGCGGTGTTGACAAGGGCAACGCTACCGGACGGGTGCTGGCCGCTTTGCGCGCTACTCAATTGCCGAAAGAGTGCGAGATATCAGTAGTCATGGGCTCGACTGCGCCATGGCTGGCAGAAGTAATGCGCCTGGCACAAGGCATGCCATGGCCAACCAAGGTATTGGTCGGAGTCAGCGATATGGCGCAACTGATGACTGACAGCGATCTTGCTATAGGAGCAGCGGGTGCTACTTCATGGGAGCGCTGCTGTCTTGGGTTACCGACCATCATGCTGGTGCTTGCAGACAATCAGCAACAGGTAGCTCATGGACTGGAAGAGGCTGGCGCAGCACGGGTGATCGCGCAGACGCAGAGCGTTGCTGAATGCCTACCTAAACTTCTGGAGCCGGTACTCGCCGACCCTGCATCCCTTCTGGACATGAGTCAGTCTGCCATGCGTATCGTTGTTGGCCGTGGCGCTATTGCTGTTGTCAAGTTGCTGGGGGCAACCGTATGAATCTTCCTTTTCGGTTGCGCTCGATGACCGCTGCTGATCTTGAGACGGTCTTAGCCTGGCGCAATCACCCGGAGGTACGCCGCTACATGTACACCCAGCATGAGATCTCGCTGGATGAGCATACCCATTGGTTCGAGAAAGCTTCCAAGAACCCGGAGCGACATCTGCTTCTGTTTGAGAGCGCATCAGCCCCGCACGGCTTCATTAGCATTGACCAGATAGCGCCTGGCGGAATAGCTGACTGGGGCTTCTATGCCGCTCCCGATGCCCCGAAGGGAACAGGGCGCCATCTCGGGCAAGCTGCGATGCGGTACGCCTTCACCGAGGCTGGATTGCACAAGCTCTGTGGCCAGGCACTTGCATATAACGAGCGCTCCATCCGCTTCCATCAGAGTCTGGGCTTCCAGCAGGAGGGTCTCCTGCGCCAGCAGCATTTTGATGGCCAGCGCTACCACGACGTGGTGTGCTTTGGCCTGCTTGCCACCGAATGGCAACCGAACACTTGAGAAAACACATGTCAAATATCCCAAGCATCGAGATCGCCGGCCGCAGAATTGCCGCCGATACACCGCCTTACATCATCGCCGAACTTTCTGCGAACCATAACGGCAAGCTGGACACTGCGCTGAAGATCATCGGAGAAGCCAAGAAGGCGGGCGCCGACGCCATCAAGCTGCAGACCTATACTGCCGATACCATCACACTTAATTGTGACTCCGAGGAATTTCAGATTCACGGCGGGCTGTGGGATGGCAAGACTTTATATCAGCTATACCAAGAGGCTCACATGCCGTGGGAGTGGCACAAGCCGCTGTTCGAGCATGCACGTAAGCTTGACATCACCATATTCAGCTCGCCGTTCGACAATACCGCCGTTGACCTGCTGGAAGACCTCAACGCTCCGGCTTACAAGATCGCCTCCTTCGAAGCCGTCGATCTAGCACTGATTAAATACGTGGCCAGCACCGGCAAGCCGATGATCATATCCACCGGCATGGCCGACGCCGAAGAAATTGCCGAGGCCATCGAGGCTGCACGGGACGGCGGTTGCAAAAAACTGGCCATATTACATTGCGTCAGTGGTTATCCGGCACCCGCTGAAGACTATAACTTGCGTACAATCTCAGACATGATTTCGCGTCATGGCTTAGTGACCGGCCTTTCCGATCATACCTTAGACAACACCACTGCTATTACTAGCGTGGCGCTGGGGGCTTCGATCATTGAGAAGCACTTCACCCTCGATCGCAAAGGTGGCGGCCCTGATGACAGTTTCTCGCTAGAGCCACCCGAACTAGCGGCGCTATGCAAAGATAGCAAAATGGCTTGGGCGGCTCTTGGACGTGTGGAATATGGACGAAAGTCTAGTGAGCAGGCGAATGTTAAATTCCGGCGGTCGCTCTATTTTGTTAAAGACATGAAAGCTGGTGAGATTATTACACAAGACTGTATCCGCAGTGTACGGCCGGGATTTGGCGTTCCTCCGAAAGACTTCAACCAGATTATAGGAAGGCACACAAAGTGTGATGTTTGTGCAAATACACCCGTAGCAAGAGAATACCTAAAATGAGGTTGGATATTCGAAGACTGTCTGAAGGTTTCAAATCTTCGGCTAAAAATCAGGCTGCTTTTGATTTGTTCTACTATGACTTTTTTGGAAAGAGGGCGTGCGATTATGGATTCTTACCGAGGCCTGCGCTTTGGTTGAATAGAAATCCATTTTTTTTGGCGATTGTGCGCGCAAGTTCGGTTTTTGCTTATTTTTTTTGGCGTTATTTTGCTTGTATATATTTATTTGCGCGCTTGATGCGCTTGATGCGCTTCATGGCTAAAAGCAGTAAGTCCTCCCGCTCTAAAGTCTATAGGGGGGAAGTTGTACTTTCAGTGTGTAGAAGGTCAGTTGACGTTGTGGTTCAGGTAACGCCGCCTGATGAAAATTTAATTTGGATGGCGATTCCTGGATACTCTGATTTTGATAAGCTAGACAGTGCTATAAGCGCATTATCGGTTTTGTCTGTGAAAGACTTGATGGCCTCGTTCGTTATTGCTTGCAGGTTACATTTTTACCTTGCAGGTGAAAGAGAGCCATCAATCGTATTTCAGAGCTACACAGCTTTAGACTGGGTGGTCACTTATAGGGCTTTAACTATAATTTCTCCGAGAAAAATTTTTACTGCTGAGCACCATGACCGTTGGGCGGTACTCCTTGATAGCTATTGCGAAAATGTTAACGCATCTGGCGGAGATCGCATCGAATTTGTTTTGGTTCAGCATGGTTTAGAGTTTGGCGCTACTTATAAAAAAATGATTGAGCTGGGTTTGTTGAGAGGCTTGCCTTATAAGCTAAGGAATTTAACGCTCATGTATGTTTATGATGATTCTCAGCTCAATGTCTTCAAGCGATTCATAGTGTGCGAGCAATCTTTCTATTCAGGGTTGCTATGTAATTTCTACAGTTACAAGTTGCCGTTAGCGGAAATTTGCGCGACTAACACAATTCTTATTATTGGAAATGTTGCGTGCGAAGAATTCCATTTTCAGTTATATGTTAAGCTGAATGAGCTATTTAGCTTCACCTGTTTTTATAAGCCGCATCCAGTCCTTGGGTCAAGTTCGAATGTAATGCACGCGGGCTGGGTATATATTGACGATAAAGATTATTTTCCGCTGGTTGATTTGGTGATCTCATATCCATCTACTTTGGCTAGTGAATATAAGGCTGCCGAGGTGAAGGTTGTTGAGCATGCTTTTAATGCGGATTGTACAGATATTGAAAAAATAATAACCGTAATGGCTGATGAGTTAACATGGCCAAGGAAAGGAGCTTAATGGGTTGGTTGATTTGGGTTGTGTGAAAGAAAAATTAGGAAGGTTGCGTGTTGCAATGTTGCTTCCGCTCTGGTTTTTTTTGTCGGCTTTTTATTACTTAGGAAATTTCTTGACAGGGAGAGTTTTGGTTGAGTTGAATGATGATCTTGCGCACAGGTTGTTAAAATATGTTATCGCATTTTTTGTTTGCTCATTTTTTGTAGTAAGTAAAAGATTGTGGGGTGTACTGTTTATTTATGCTTTCTTATCTTTATGTATGGTGGTTTTTGTTTTTTTTGGTATCTATGGTTTGGATGTTTTGTATCCTATCGCTTTGCTTTTGGTGGTTTTTTCATTTATTGGGTTTACCTATATCTCTGCAACTATTTCTGAGAACGATTTGAGCGGTGTTCTTGATGTTATTGTAATCTCTGCTTTTTTGGTTTCGATAATATCATTCTACGAGTATTTCTTTATGTGGTCTATTTTGGGGGAGTACTGGAAAGAAAATGGTGGCTATCGCTCTATATCTACTCTTCTTAATCCAAATAATCTAGGTGTTTATCTTGGGGCTGCGCTAATAATATTGATTTTGCGGCCAAGGTTTTCGTCGTGTTTAAGGATTTTGTTTATTTTTACAGTTCTCGCTGCGTTGTTAATGAGTGGCTCCAGGACAGCGATTGTATCTTTGTTTATCCCTGTTTTTATTGGTTTTTTTTTCAATGGTTCACCTAGGGTAAGCTCGAGGATTTATCTGCTCTTGTTTTTTTCTTTCTTGGTGTTCTTGGTTGCTTTGATTGTACATTTTGGCGGTGGTGGTCTTGGTGGAAGGCTGTCGGATATGCAGTCAGCCTCTATCAGGTTGAATAAGTACATCTATTTTATGTCCTCCTTTGACTATACTTACCTTTTTCCTGATTTCTCATCGTCTCGTTTTTATTATGTAAGCGAGAGTTCGTATTTTCATTTCATTAATGCGTTTGGATTGCTTATGTCTTCTTTGCTAGCTATTGTGTTGCTCTTTTTTTTAAGAGTGGACGTTAGTCGAGTTGGCGATTCGCTCTCTAGGAGGGTGCTTCTTTTTGTATTTATTTATTATTTAACTGTTTTTTTGTTTGAAAATGCAATTGTGTCTTTCCCGAATAATCAGCTTTTCTTTTTCGCCGCTGGTGCTTTGTTGAGACCGGTTATTGTTTCAATAAATTTTAAGGGGTTTAAAATTGTATAATAGATGCGTCGCCGGGGTTGTGCTATGAGCTGTATCTGTGCTGAATGTATAATGGATTCTTCGGATCCTAATATAGTTTTCGATGCTCAAGGTGTTTGTGATTATTGTAATAATTTCAGATCCGGAATATCGCCTAACTGGCATCCCGATCAGCGTGGCGCTGCTGAACTTGAAGCGCTCGCTACCAAGATCAGAAAGCAGGGTGAAGGGAAGGATTTCGATTGCATTATCGGCCTGAGCGGCGGCCTTGATAGTTCCTATGCCGCTTATGTAGCTAAAGAAAAGATGGGGCTGCGGCCATTACTTTTCCATGTCGATGCCGGCTGGAACACCGATCAGGCTGTGGGCAATATCGAGAAGCTGGTGGATGGCCTTGGCCTTGATCTCTATACTGAGGTTATCAACTGGGAAGAGATGAAAGATCTGCAGGTGGCATTTTTGCGCTCACAGATCGCCGATCAGGATCTGCCTCAGGATGCCGCGTTTTTCTCGGCTCTCTATAAATTTGCCCGACTGCATAACATCAAGTATGTGCTGACGGGTGCCAACTACTCGACCGAATGCTGCCGTGAGCCGGAGGAGTGGGGGGGGTACCCTGGTATCGACAAAACGTTGTTTACCGACATCCACAGGCGGTTTGGCAAGCGCCCGCTGAAGACCTTTCCGTTGGTGGATATCATTACTTACAAGATCCTATACCAGCGCGTGCTAGGCATGGAGATCGTCAAGCCACTCAATCTGGTGCCTTACATCAAAAAAGAGGCTGAAGCTGAGCTTGAGCGCCGGTTCGGTTGGCAGAAATTCAAGCACAAGCATCACGAGTCGCGTTTCACTCGTTTCTACGAAGATTACTGGATGCCCCGAAAATTCGGCTACGAAAAGCGCCGAGCGCATTTCTCGAGCTTGATCATGACCGGGCAGATGACTCGGGACGAAGCGCTTGAGCGCATCGCCCGGCCGGAGATGGACGAGCCGTTTTTAGAAACGGAATTTGAATTTGTAGCCAACAAGCTGGGTTTGTCAGTCGATGAGCTGCAAGCGATCTTTGAGGGTGAGAACAAAACGTATAACGACTACAAGAACAAGCGCTTTCTTATTGGCATGGGTTCGCGTTTAATGAGGGCCCTCGGACTGGAGAGAAGGCTTTTCAGATGATCGTCATCATCGACTATGGTCTGGGCAACATCCAAGCGTTCGTCAACGTCTATAAGCGGTTGCATATTCCCGTCAAGGTAGCAACGAACGCCGAGCAGTTGTCCAGCGCGGGTAAGCTGATTCTGCCGGGCGTAGGTGCCTTCGACCATGCTATGCAGCGGCTCAACGCATCAGGCATGCGGCAGATGCTTGATGAGATGATTCTTGGGCAGGGCATACCTGTGCTGGGTATCTGTGTGGGTATGCAGATGCTTGCCGAATCTAGTGATGAGGGTGTATTGCCTGGCTTGGGCTGGATACCAGGTCGGGTGCGAAGCTTCCAATCGACCCCACAGTCGATGAGCCTAGCGCTGCCCCACATGGGCTGGAATGACGTTAAGGCAGTCGCCGGCAATCCGCTGTTCGCTGGGCAGAAGGAAAGCTGGGTGTTTTATTTTTTACATTCTTATTTTTTTGAGTGCGATGAGCTGGCCCATGTGGCTGCGACTGCTAACTATGGCGCCACCTTTAGCTGTGCTGTTGCCTTGGGAAATGTATATGGGGTGCAGTTTCACCCAGAGAAGAGTCACCACTGTGGCGTTGCTCTGCTGAAGAATTTCGCGGAAATGTGAAATGTTGAGACCACGCATTATTCCCTGCCTGTTGATCCAGGACCGGGGCCTTGTGAAGACAACCCGTTTTAAGGATGCCAAATACGTTGGCGATCCAATCAATGCGGTGAAGATCTTTAACGAGAAGGAAGCGGATGAATTAATCGTCATCGATATCGACGCCGCCGTTCAGAATTATGAGCCCGATTATCAGCAGATAGCTCATCTCGCTTCGGAATGCCGGATGCCGCTTTGCTATGGGGGAGGGGTGCGTACTGCCGAGCAGGCCAAGCGCATCATTGCGCTGGGTGTCGAGAAGGTCGCCATCAGTTCGGCGGCGCTCGCCAACCCGGCCCTGGTCAGCCAAATTGCAGCAGAAATCGGCCGCCAAAGCGTGGTCGTCGTGCTTGACCACAAGCGCCGGTTGCTGGGCAAGACTCAGGACGTGTGGGCGCACAACGGCACGCGCAATACCAAGCGCAACGTCGTCGATGTCGCGCTGGAAATGGAAAAGCTCGGGGCCGGCGAGATTGTCCTTAACTCCATCGATAACGATGGGGCGATGAAAGGCTATGACGTGGAGTTGGCCGCTCAGTTGCGCGAACTACTGACCGTCCCGCTAACAGTGCTTGGCGGCGCTGGGAGCCTTGATGACATGCATAAGGTGGTCGCCGCATGTGGCGTGGTGGGAGTCGCCGCCGGGAGTTTTTTTGTGTTCAAAGGCCCGTATCGCGCCGTTTTGATTAGCTATCCAACAGCGCAGCAGAAGCGCGACTCTATCTATTCAGCTTTGCAAGGCCGCCCCTAGGCTGCCAGCATAACGATTTAGGAATGTTTATGTTCAATGGGAAGAAGCTGCTTATTTCCGGTGGCACAGGTTCGTTCGGCAACGCAGTACTCAAACGCTTTCTCGACACCGATATCGCTGAAATACGCATTTTCAGCCGCGACGAGAAGAAGCAGGACGATATGCGCAAGCGCTATGCCAGCCCTAAGTTGAAGTTCTATATCGGTGATGTGCGCGATTACCAAGGCGTGTTGAACGCGACCCGTGGTGTTGACTATATCTTCCATGCTGCAGCGCTCAAGCAAGTGCCGTCTTGTGAATTCCATCCAATGGAAGCGGTTAAGACCAACGTGCTTGGTACAGAGAACTTACTAGAAGCCGCTATCCAGAACGAAGTACAGAGAGTGGTTTGCCTGAGCACCGACAAGGCTGTATATCCAATCAACGCGATGGGCATTTCCAAGGCGATGATGGAAAAAGTCATGGTGGCTAAGTCGCGCAATGTTGATGAACGCAAGACCGTGATCTGCGGCACCCGCTACGGTAACGTCATGGCTTCACGTGGCTCGGTGATTCCACTGTTTGTCGAGCAGATCCGTGCGGGCAAGGCGTTGACACTGACCGACCCGAATATGACGCGCTTTATGATGACGTTGGCCGATGCCGTAGATCTGGTGTTGTATGCCTTTGAGCAAGGTAACAGTGGCGACATCTTCGTGCAAAAGGCTCCCGCCGCTACGGTAGAGACGCTGGCCCGTGCATTAACGGACCTGGTAGGTAAACCAGACCATCCCATCGACGTGATCGGAACGCGGCATGGTGAGAAGCTCTACGAGGCTCTGCTGAGCCGGGAAGAAATGGCCTGTGCCGAAGACATGGGTCATTACTTTCGTGTACCGCCGGATCTTCGGGATCTCAACTATGCGAAGTATGTTGAACAAGGTGAAACCAGAATCTCTCGCAGCGAGGATTACAACTCGCATAATACCGAGCGCCTGGATGTAGAGGGGATGCAGCAGCTGCTTCTGAAACTGGACTTTATGCGCGCGATTCAGCGTGGCGAACACGCAACGCCTGAGGAATGAAGCGTGAAGGTTCTGATTACCGGGGCTAACGGCTTTGTCGGCCAGAATCTCGTCGCACATTTGAACGAGCGTGCCGATGTTGAAGTGCTGCGTTTTACCCGGGGCGATTCGCTGGCGAGCTTGCGCGATCTGGTTGAACAGGTGGAGTGCATTTTTCATCTGGCCGGCGTTAACCGCCCGCAGGACCCGCAGGAGTTTCAGGCCGGAAATGCCGATTTGACTCGCGCACTGTGCGAAGCCATCAAGGCCGGCGGCCGGCAGGTACCAGTCATTTACACGTCATCCAGCCAGGCCGAGCTGAAAAATCCTTATGGCAGTAGCAAGCGTGGTGCTGAAAAAGCGTTGCTGGAGTTGCAGTCTACTCAAGGCTCGCCCGTTCACTTGTTCCGTTTGCCTAATGTGTTCGGTAAGTGGGCACGACCGAATTACAACTCGGCGGTGGCTACCTTCTGCCATAATATTGCCCGCGATCTCCCGATCCAGATAAACGATTCTGGGGCGCGCATCAACCTCGTTTACATCGACGATGTGGTCCGTCATTTCATTGCGATTATGGACGGCAAGCTGGCCGGTGGGCCTTTTGTCAGTGTCGAACCGCAGTACAGCATTACGGTTGGCGAACTGGCTGATCAGGTTCACGCTTTCCGCGATAGCCGCACGTCGATGATTACCGAGCCTGTGGGCACAGGCTTGGTCAGGGCGTTATATTCCACTTACCTGAGTTATCTCCCGCCCGAGCGCTTCACCTACGAGGTGCCGAAATACGGTGACCTGCGTGGTGTATTTGTGGAAATGCTCAAAACCAAGGATTCGGGACAGTTTTCTTTCTTCACGGCGCATCCTGGTATTACCCGTGGCGGGCACTATCACCACTCCAAGACGGAAAAATTCCTGGTCATCAAGGGACTGGCCTGCTTCCGGTTCCGGCACATCGTGACTGGCGAGTTCTACGAGCTATCTACCACCGGCGATCAGCCGGAGATTGTCGAAACCGTACCAGGCTGGACCCATGACATCACGAACGTGGGCGACGAGGAAATGATCGTGATGCTGTGGGCCAACGAGATCTTCGACCGCGAACATCCGGATACCTACGCTCGCCCGGTCGGTACCGAAGCCTGAGCTGAAGGCAGGAATGCAATGAAAAAAATGAAAGTTGCAACAGTAGTGGGTACTCGACCGGAAATCATTCGCTTGTCGCGAGTGATGGCCAAGCTGGATGAGCACTGTGAGCATGTGCTAGTGCATACCGGCCAGAACTACGATTATGAACTGAACGAAATCTTTTTTCAGGATCTCGGCATTCGCAAGCCGGATTATTTTCTCAATGCTGCAGGTGCCAGCGGCGCGGAAACCATCGGTAATGTGATCATCGCTGTGGACCACCTGCTGGCTGAGGTACAACCCGATGCGCTTCTTGTCCTGGGTGATACGAACAGTTGTATGGCTGTGATTCCGGCCAAGCGTCGCAAGATTCCCACCTTCCATATGGAAGCGGGTAACCGTTGCTTCGACATGCGCGTGCCGGAAGAAATCAATCGCCGTATCGTTGATCACACAGCCGATATCAATCTGACCTACAGCACCATTGCTCGCGATTATTTGCTACGCGAGGGGTTGTCGCCGGACATGGTGATCAAGACCGGCAGCCCGATGTTCGAGGTGCTGAACCACTACCGTGACGGTATTGACCAGTCAGATGTGCTTGAGCGCCTAGGGCTGAAAGCAGACCAATTCTTTGTTGTCAGTGCCCACCGGGAAGAGAATATCGACTCTGAAAAGAACTTCTTCAAACTAGTTGATTGTCTGAATGTGGTGGCGGAGCAGTATGGTTTGCCAGTGATCGTTTCCACTCACCCCCGAACGCAAAAGCGGGTAGATGTGCTGGGGGCGCAGTTCCATGAGAATGTGAAACTACTTAAACCGCTGGGCTTCAAGGATTACAACAAGCTGCAACTCTCTGCCAAAGCTGTGATGTCTGATAGCGGCACCATCAACGAAGAGTCTTCCATCCTGAACTTCCCAGCGTTGAATATACGGGAAGCACATGAACGACCGGAAGGCATGGAGGAAGCCGCCGCCATGATGGTTGGCCTTGAGAAGGAGCGTGTGCTGCAAGGGCTCCATATTCTCGAAAGCCAAGGACGTAATGAAGAGCGCAGCTTGCGCTTGGTGGCGGATTATAGTATGCCGAATGTGTCGGACAAGGTGGTGCGCATTATCCATAGCTATCGGGATTATGTGATGCGGACGGTTTGGAAGCGGTATTGATGTTTAGAAGACTGGACCTGGTTATTATCAATCGAAGCTTTTGGCCAATTTATCCTGTGATAGGTGAGGCTCTAATGCGTTTCGCCGAGCGGAAAGCAGAGATGCAGTCTGTTGGCGTAATTCTTCAGGATCATGCCGATATCAAGAAACACCTTGCGTGTGAGCAGCGCGGTAAAAAGGTTGGCTTTTATCCCTGCCGTGCTTTTTCTATGTCTGGCAGTAGTATTGTGCGACGTGCCGCCGACGCGGTGTTTTTTATGTTGTGGGTTTTCGTGGTTCTGCTGATAAAGCGTCCCCAAAAGGTGTACGTGTCGACTGACCCGCCGGTTCTGGTGCCCTTCATCGTGATGGTGTACAGCAAGGTTTTTCGGGCGCGATATGTGTATCACCTGCAGGACATTCATCCCGAAGCGGCTAATGTTGTATTTCTTGTGCGGCCAGTAATTTACCGTTTTTTACGCTGGCTAGATTCAATTACGATGAGACACGCCAGTCTTCTGATCACGATTACTGAGGAGATGGCCACGGAAATTAAAAAGAGATCCGGCACGACGTCTCCTGTGCAGATTTTGTCGAATCCATCCGTATCCTTTAGCGAGATAGTACTGCCTGAAAGCAAACGACTCGGATTCGCTTTCTGTGGAAATGCTGGGCGGTTGCAGCGGATGCCCTTACTGATTCAGGCCATTGATCAATATTGCGCGGACGGTGGAACATTACCCTTTGTTTTTGCCGGTGGCGGCGTGTTCTCTGAGGGTTTAAAGGAGCTTGCAGCCAAACATGGGAATGTCACTTATCTCGGGTTCGTTTCGGCACTGGAAGCAGCTCAGTTGAATGCTGACTATCAATGGGCTCTTCTGCCGATTGAAGACGAGGTAACTCGTTTTGCCTTCCCCAGCAAGTCATCTTCCTATGTCTTTTCGGGGGCTTCGGTCGCCGCTATCTGTGGTGTGGAAACCAGTGTTGCCGAGTGGGTTTTAGGAAATAATTTAGGAGTAGTTCTCGAGCCAACTGTCGATGAACTTTGCCGATTTTTCCGTTCTGTTGAAAGTGGAAGCTTGTCGTGTGAGTCTTTCGACGCTGATCGGGGCAAGCTCAAGGAACATCTTGGGTTTGATGTTTTTGTTGAGCGCTTGAGCCGACTGGTGATAAGCGAGCGGAGTGCTCAAGGATGACGAAAATAATGTTGACCGGAGCCAGCGGGTTTGTCGGCTCTAGGTTAAAGGGTGCGCTTGTATCCGCCGCCAGCATTCAGGTGGTAGCAGCGGTACGTAAGGGACAGGCAGATGATTGCTTTGCTATCGGGGATATAGGGGGGAGTACCAACTTCTCTGAAGCCCTCGTAGGCGTAGATGCTGTCATCCACGCTGCCGCTCGCGCTCATATCATGCGAGATGAGACGGATAACCCGTTGGCCGAATACCGCAAGGTCAACGTTGATGGCACAGTGAATTTGGCGCGGCAGGCCGTTGCGGCTGGGGTGAAGCGTTTTATTTTTATCAGCTCGATCAAGGTCAACGGTGAGACCACCGTAAACGGCAGGGCGTTTGGCGCCGATGATAAGCCTGCTCCTGAAGATGCCTATGGCCTGTCCAAGCTGGAAGCAGAACGGGGGCTGACGGATATTGCTGCCGAAACCGGAATGGAGGTGGTGATCCTTCGGCCGCCTCTGGTGTATGGACCGGGTGTTAAAGGTAACTTCGCCAGCATGATCAAGCTGGTCGAGAAGGGGCTGCCGTTGCCTCTTGGCGCCATCCATAACAAGCGCTCGCTGATTGGTATCGACAATCTGGTTGATCTGATCATTCGCTGCATTGATCATCCCGCCGCCGCCAATCAGGTCTTCTTGGCTGGAGAGGGTGAAGACTTATCCACTACTGAGCTTTTGCGGGGCGTCGGTCAAGCCATGGGCAAGCCAGCCCGGCTAATCCCTGTCCCGGCTGGCCTGCTTCAGTTCGGAGCTATGCTGCTGGGTAAAGAGGCTATGGCTCAGCGGTTGCTCGGGTCACTACAGTTGGATATCAGCAAGACGTGTGAGCTTCTGGACTGGAAGCCGCCTTATACGGTGGAAGAGGGGCTGAAGCGTTGCTTCGAGCGTTCCAACTGATTGGATGGTGAGTTGTGATTCGAGTGTTTGATTTTGTTTTCTCGCTGTTGGGGCTGGTGGTTGGTTTACCGGTGCTGTTGGTGCTTACGGTTATTGGTTTGTTCGACACTGGCTCTCCGATTTTTCGACAGGTGCGTGTCGGCCGTCATCAGCAACCTTTTACATTGGTCAAGTTCCGTACCATGAGGCTGGATACCGCTTCGGTTGCCACCCATTTGGCGAGTAGTGCCTCCATTACCCCTTTCGGTCATTTTTTGCGTAAGACCAAGCTGGATGAATTGCCTCAGTTGTGGAACGTGCTCAAGGGTGAGATGAGCCTCGTCGGGCCGAGGCCGGGACTGTTCAATCAGGAAGAGTTAACCGAAGAGCGCGCCAAACGCGGGGTGTTCGACGTCCGCCCTGGAATTACCGGATTGGCACAGGTGAGTGAAATCGATATGTCTACTCCAGCATTGCTGGCAGAGACGGATCAGAAGATGATCCAGAGCCTGACCGTATCGGACTATTTTAAGTACATATTCATGACGGTTGCCGGAAAAGGGGCTGGTGATCGGGTCAAATTATAGGTGCCGCGTTCACGGGTTTGGGCCGGGGCTTTATGTTGACCATAGAGGTGCGGATTTGAGCGCTGCTCCTTTTCGAGTATGGTCCGCTCCATCCTGCTATCGGTTGGCGGAGCGGTACTCTGGGGGAGGGAGGCGAGC
>Ga0233383_1000374_pt1 | contig 17813 bp, 18 predicted proteins | sample ElkDunMinimDraft_14_FD_191542 | JGI IMG/M metagenome (GOLD analysis project Ga0233383, IMG submission 191542) | Fecal eukaryotic communites from dung pellets of Tule Elk in California, USA - Elk Dung G16 | ecosystem: Host-associated > Mammals > Digestive system > Large intestine > Fecal | place...
AGTAACATTTCCATTTTTAGGTCTTGTTTGAATAGTTATAACACTCCATAATTCCTCAATCAATTCAAAAATTTGGTCTAAATAATTAATATTATCTACTAATACATCTGGGATTGAATTACCAAATTTAGCGGCAAAATTTGCTAACCATTTTTTAATTTCATCTAATGTTGTATTTGTATTTTGTAATGTCCATTTTCTAGCTTCAACTATAAACTTATATACTGGAAAATCTAATCGATTTTTTTGTCTATTATATTCAATTAAAATAAATTTCCTAATTCTATCGAGTTTTGTATAATTTATTCTATTTTGTTTTTTATCAACACAATATTCAAAAATATCTTTAATAGTTTCACAATCATAAAATTTATATAGACCAACTACTATGGGAATATTCCTTTCGATAATTTCAATATCACGACAATATAAATTATTATTTATTCTATCTTCAACATATTTGTTTTCATTACTCTTAAATATATCATAAGAACCACCTCTCATCAAATCTTTATAAACATCGATATTACCGTCATTAAGATGTTCGAGGAATGCAAATGTTTCATTTTTAATATAATTGTATCTTAAATGACGACAAGCTTTCAATTCTTCTTCAATAATTTCAAGTTCACTATCTGGTATAACATTTGGATGGTCTATAATTTCAACTTTATATCCATAGTAACGTATACCATTTAACATTACTTGTAATTGTTTTGAATATTCAGAATATCGTTCTTCAAATACTTTAAGTTTATATGTTGTTTCATCTATATAATACTTTACATCATTTTCATCATATTTCAAACATTTATTAGATGCCAATATTGAAGCAATAAATGGTGAATATTTTGATTCCTCTTGGTTACGTTCCAACATATCATTACAAGTTTTAATCATATCTCGACATAACAAAAGGTCTTTTTTATCAAAATCAAGATTTAAGTTTTCAGTATACAAATAATTTATTGGAAACCCAGTAGAATCCTTTTTAGGTAAAAACATTTTAATATACAAATCATTGTTTCTTAATCGATTTGCAAACTGTTCAATATCTTGTGGAATCCATCTTTCATTAAAATATACCGAAAATACATATCTATCACAAATATCTACACCCACTGATAAATAAGTTGTACAAAATATAATATCATTTGTACCAATTGATTTATCAATATTAATATTATCCATTGACTCTTCACCACTATTTGACTTCTTATAATAGAATGCTTTCAATTGATGATTTTTATCTGGATGTTTTTGGTCAAGATATTTTTGGATTAATCCAGTTACTTGTTCAAAATATAAATTACCTTTATTAGTAGGATATAAAATCTTCTTACCACTAATAATATCTTCACCCATTGATTCCGCCATATTTATAAGTTGTTCATATTTACTTTCACACATGTGACATTCAAAGATTTTTTCTCTAAAATCCTCCTTAACAACTTTAATATGTTTAATATTTGGGAAGAACAATAATTCACCAGTTGGAGTACCTGTCATCATAATGATTTTAGCTTTACAATTAGCCAAACGTTGAATACAAGGACTCATAACTTCTCGGTAAGATGAAGTAAACAATAAATGTGATTCATCAATTACAATATATTCAAACTTTGCTTGGTCTAATTCCATAACATTAAGTTTTGAAAATTTGTCAATTGTCATTGACATATTCTTACCCGAAAACAAATCATCAATTGAGGGACGTTTATTACCATAATAATATAACCAATCTTTTGTTACTTCTGATGCCTCAACTTTAGCTTTAATAGTTGATGTAAATGGAAGAATAAGCAATGTTCTTGCTTTTAATGATTTAATCATTTCAGTCTTACCATATCCTGCACCCGCTTCAAGCAAAGTTATTTTACCAAGATTTTTTAATATATCATCTTTAATATCAGACAAATATTGTTTATGAGTCATATTTAATCTAATATGATTTGTCTTGTCATTCAATATCCTTATTGGGTCTACAACATCTGATTCTTTTTCTTTAATTTCTTCTTCAACTTTTTTAAGCTCATCTGTGTAAATACTTGATTCCTTTACTTCTAATTTGAAACCATGATATTTATTCAATTCTTTAACAGCCCATAATGAAATTGGTTTATTATGTATAGATGCAGTTTTAACGTCACCTGCAAGCTCTCTATATGAAGTACCCAAACAAATTTCATTCATCAATGATAATGCTTTGTCATAACCATATAATGAACATAATGTGTTTGCTAACTGCCAACGTTGAGCGTGTTTATAGTGACGACGACCTAATGATTTTGATATATCTCGTTCATTGATATTAGTAATATTTGTCATATCAACATTAATATCTTGAACAAACATATCATTATTAAACCAATCCAATTTGGCAAAAATTTGTTTCAAATCAACATGTGAAATCCAATCAATAGACTCTATACCATTATTAAAAGCAGATTCAAAACCAACATCCAATCGTAGGTCAATAAAATTTGTATTTAATAATGCTTTATTATCTGAAGATATGAATGAACCCTGTTGAGGTTTACTCATTGCCATATCAAGATAAGACATAATATCATCCTTTGTATAATTAAGTTCCTTACAATATTTATTAAGGACCACATATACGTAAGAATATTTATGTCTAAAATTACAAAGATATTCAATCTTTTTATTTTTTAATTCTTCTGATATAGGATTGATTTTTGTCCAAATATGAAGACCCTTACCAGATGCAGATTTACAAACACCTAAAAACCAATTAAATTGTTTTAATTCATCAAAAATTCTTGGTTTTAATTTATCTGCAATATTTTCATCTTTAATATCAAGGTCAATTGTTTGAAACCCATTCCATCCGTTATAAGAATTTTCACCAACAGGTCGATTATTATTAAATGTCGAATATAATACTTTACGATTTATCTTATCAATGTTTTGATATGAATCTTGATGCATCAATTCATAAATATCACCAAAATTCCAAATCATACCAACATGTTCATAAATTGAATTGATTACCAAACATTTAATATTTTCAAGTTGGTCAATATAAAAATCAATACGTTCATCTTCAGAACACTCATCATAAATATATGATGAATATTCACGACGATTTATTTGTGTATTGTTAAATTCATTATAATCTTCTGAAATTTGTCTAAAAGAGTTAAGAATTTCACTTATTGATTTTTTATTTTCATTACCATAGATACTATTTATTGATTCAAGCAACTTCGGTAATGTATTCATAATTTTCTCACTCATCTAATTCCTCTCATACTATATATTTTATATAAAAATAGAACATGGTTTTATAATATTTCAACCTATGTTAAAATAAAATCCATTAAAATTTTATTTTTATTTATAAATGAATATAGTAATAATTATGTCTTGTATACAACAAAATAACAATCAAAATTTAAGTACAGAAGAATACTTAAAATTACAAGGACAAATTGAAGATCAAATAGATTATCAATTTATCCAACGTATAATTCAAGAAGTAACACAATCTTGTGCAATGCCATTACCAATACCCGCTAGTGCTATTCCACCACTTATTTATCAGGCTGCATCTTATTTTTGGGAAAACTATGATTTCGCAGTAGAAGAAAGATATTATTGTTTGAAAAATACAGATTTTCAAAAATGTGGCCCTAATAGAACTGTTAAATTACCAGAAAGAATAATGGGTGTATTCGGTGTATATAAAACTACAGACTCATTCAATTATGGAGTAATGGGTGACTTTTCTCTTGAACGTATGATACTTAATAATTCTGCGTTAGCTTCTGGAGCAGGTGGTTCTTTATCGGATGTATTCGGTTCTGGTACTGGTTATAATTTAACTGATGTAACTGGTGCTTTATATGAAGTATCTACTTATAAAGCAATGTTTGATACACCAATAACATTTAACTATAATCCATATTCAAAGATATTAGTTATATTAGGTAACTTAGGTTACTCTGATTTAGTATTACAATGTCATTTACGTTGTAAAGTACAAGATTTATATAAATTACATTATTTCTTTAGATATTGTGTTTGTTTAACATTACGTTCATTAGCACAAATACTTGGTACATTTGAATATAAATTACCTGGTGGAATAACATTAAATTATCAAACGTTTAGAGATACAGCGAATGAAGAAATGCAACAAATTGATGAATGGATTAATAAACAACATTCAGCCGATTATTTCTTTAATACAAATACTATTTAATATATTATGAAGTCAATAAACCAATATATACAAGAAAAACTTATAATAAAGAAAACTTCCGAAAACAATAAAGAAATTGAACATAAATATCTTGATTTACCTAAAGGTGTTTTAGATGATTATTATAAATATGAGTCTGAAAATAGGTCTACTAAAAAAGAAAGAAATATGATTAATGATTCATTAACAAAATGGGTAGAAAATTCAAGTGTATTTCCTAAAGAAAATCAAATATATGAAATAGTTATTGATGAAGAATGGTCATTCTGTTTATATAATACAACAGATATAATTGGTATTACTTATATTAAACATATTAAAGATAAACAACAACCATTATATACTTCTTCAACAACTTGTTCATTAAAGAAATCTAATAAGAATAAGGCATATATACCATCTATTGTACATAAATATGTATCATCAAAACATGATATATATTATTGTTCATTTGTATATGATTACGATGATTCTTCTACCGCATTTGGAAAATTTAATTTATATAATGATTACGAAGTATATAAATGGGATATAAAAGAAATGATACAATAATAAGTAAATAATTATATAATTATGGGTGGTAAATCCACCCATTTTTTATTTTTATATATAATAAAAATTAAATTGTAAGATAATGGATATTAAGAATAGTGTAGAATATAGATTTGACGAATATAAGAAATATGATTTTTTAGGTGACAATAAATATGACTATGCGAAGGAAGGAATATTAAATAAATGTTTACCTAAAATTTTATTCAAGGGTAATTCTATATTCGTAACATATTTACAACTTATTGATTTAAGATTGATTACAATGTTTAAGTACATTGATAAAATTAAACAGTTCAAATATATATCTTGGTATTAAATGAATTTTATAGATAATTACGGACACGTTTTCAGTTTGCCTTCATATGATAAAAAACCAATTGGTTATCAATATGAAGAAAATCGTTATATATTTTGGATAAATGATAAAGAAGAAAATAAATTATCTATAAATAACTACTATGTTAAAATAGTTAATTTATTACTTGATTATGAAGAATTATCAAAAATTGAAATAACTTGTGAATCAGAAAGATTTAAACTCATGAAATATTCACAAGTAAAAAATAGTATAGATGGAAAGCCAATAGAAGATAATTTTTCTTACAATTTAATAGGAGATTTTAATAACGATGATAATGAAGATATTTTGTGTATAAAATTAGAAGGTGGTAAATGTATTGTACCAATATATATTATCGGAACTTCTAATGAAGAAGGTTCTTGGTATACAAATATTTTAATAAATGTATTATATAAAAATCAAAAAGAAGAATATTCGTATATAACTGTTGGTGGTATATTCGTTGATGAATGTGAACAATTAATAATTAACGGTCGTAATATGGGTATTGATTTACCTAAAGATATTATTAAAGCCGTATACCAAGGTTCATATTATAACGAAGAGTTTAATACAAATCTATATAATGAAAAATTAAAGGAATATTTAATGAATTATATGGGTATTAAAGGTGAAATAGGTAACTTTAATTCTATTGAAAATTCATTAAAATGGTTTGGGTGGGGAAATCATATATCAATATCAAAACTATTACAAACGGATAACCAATTCAAAAATCAATTTATACGTGATTATTTTGATATCAAATCTGATATATTAAAGTCATTTAATACATTTAGAAATTCAACATATATATCATTAAAATTAGAATTAAATAAAGAATTGGATGAAGAAAATTTATTCGATTTCGAAAAAGATTTTTGGGGTGAAGGTAAACCTAAATTTGAATCATTAATTGATAAAGATGTAATTGTGGAAAGTGAAATAAAGAATTCATTAAAGTATATTAAAAAATACTATGATTATTCATTTAATGAATTAGGTTTGAAACTATGTTGTCTAAAACAATTTTTAGAAAAATATTTTTTACCTATACACTTATCGATTTATTCATTATCAATGAATGAAAACTGTTTTGCAAATGATATTAAATTTGTAAATACTTCAAAAGTATCTGTAATAGAAAAATTAGTTTATACACCTGATAATAAAATAGATGTTAAGTTTCCAATAAACAATACATTTTATTTTAACAAACAAATTCATTTTGTTGACGAAAACTTAAATGAATTTAATATCACCGATTTAGCAAAAATATCAGACGAAGAAAATAAAGATAATTACTTTTATATTAATGATACATGTGTAAATATACCAATATCATTTAAAGGTAATAATAGTGAAAATTATTTTAATTGTAATTTAATTTTAGAAAAGAAAAATAAATCATTACAACCTATACAAACGATTGAATTTAATGATATTAAATTTAATTATAATTCTGATTTATTGTTCTTAAAAAATAATAATATAATATCTGATGGTATAGAATATGCATTCAGATATAATAACAGTGAAGCTTATTCAAGTTATTATAAAGATTTTAATGACTTGAAAAAAATTGTTGTATATAATTCTAAATTAACTGATCATATACAATTAAAAGTCGAAAAAAATAATGATGACAAATATTTATTTGATTATATAGATATAGATGGTAATGAAAAACAATATGAAATACCAGAAGATAAAGAAAAAATTGAATATATAGAAATTAATGGAATATTAAATAATTATATTATTCCTAAACAAGAATATATTTATCATAATAATTCTGAGTATTTTATAAATATTTATCCAATATTAGATTTTTATTTACAAATTAAAACTAATGAAAGTAATATAGATACAATATTTGATAATGATATTGAATATACAGTATTTAAAGATTTTAATATTTATCAAACAAGAAATTATGTTAAATGTTTTGAATCATCGTTTTCATTTATACAGGATAATGATAGTCCCGATTCAATATATAAGAATTTTATAATTTATCCTAAAGTAATGGGTAAAAACAAAGATCCATATAACATGATGGGTGAAATTTCTTATTGGGTAAACGAAGATTTTAAATTAAGTTTATTAGTAAATAATAAATGGTATTTCTATGATTTTACTTGTAAAATATCTAATCCTAATATAAAACTCGGTAAATTGAAATATCAATATTGGGATAATGATTTGAAATATACATCAAGATTTAACCAGATAGATGATATAACAGAAGATGGTATACAATTCAATTCATTTATGTATAACCCAAATAGTGTAATTGTTAACAATATAAACTTTAATTACGATTATATTAAATATTCAATATTACATAATCTAAAGTATATTGATGGTTCACAAATAAATGATGATGATTTTTATCAAATCATTACATTAAATGGGCAAAAGATTTGTATAAATCGAGATTATTATGGTAAAAATTTCATTGTAAATTATAATCAATTAAGTGATACTAATAAAGAATTATTGTATATATATATTTATGATGGTATAACATATCTTATTTATGAAAATGAAGGAATTGATGGTAATCCAATTTTTATAATTAGTGAAAATAATTCACGTCAATATAATATTATTGCTGAAAATAGTAGTGCAGATATTTATAATGAATATGACGCTAATTTATTATTTAAGTATGATCAAATAAAAAATGTATATAATATATTTTATTCTTTTGGAAATGAAGAGAAACCATTTGAAGTAGAATCAGATGGAAAAACTCCAAAAGATTTTAAAATTTTAGATGTACTTCATAGTTCAAAAAATACATTGATGGATAAATATATTCAAAAATTAAATATACCAACAAACAATAAATCGTTTTTGAACAATATACATTTATTTAATATATATAGAAAATATCAAACATATGAATACTTAAGTTTTGATGATCCAAAAATATTAGTTAACCAACGAATAAAAGATGAAAATGTATTATATGATGTTAATTTATCATTTTTAAGTGTGTTATATAGAAATAAAATAGAAACAGAAGTACGTATTTTAGGTGTAAATAAAGTTGATAATACTAATAAAGAATCTGAATATGAAATAAATGATTATTCATTTGTATATTTTACAGATGAAAATGGAGATTTACCAACAAATACAATGTTTTATGTAGAAGAACAATATAATAATGAAAGTGATATTTATCCAGTTTTGTATTGTGATTTTTATATAAACAGTTTAAAAGAATTAGAAGTAAACAGTACACCTTCACCAACTGATATAATTGTTAAAAAATATAAATTAGAAAATGATGAATTTATTTCATATGATGAAACATATCAACTTTTAAATAAAGATAATTTTGTATATATCAATAAATCTAATAACAGATTATATATTGTTAAACCATCAAATATATGTGGATTAGATAATTCTGTAAATTATGAAATACATTCTTTAAAATTTGAAACTGATTTTTATATAAAACAAAATAATGGTTATATTAAAACTGATTTAAATACAGATAATTTCCAAGATTTTTATCGTGATATAACAAATGATGAAGATGTTGATGATAAATATAAAATAAAAATAATTTGTAAACATCCTGTATATACAAAAAAATATTCATTGATAAATAAATACACTGAAAATCAATATGTAAAAAAGGATATTAATAATGAATATTATGGTGGATTAAAATATGATAATAAAAATCATACATATATCAATGATGAATGTAATGAAAATAAAACAAATTATATAAAGTTATATAAAAGATTAAATACTATTGGAGAAAATGAAATAGAAATAATAGATGGTGTTAAATATAATAAGATATATAAACGTAAATTAAATAAGGAATTTATAAAATCTAATAAAATTATTGAGTATTATGAAATTATTGTAAAATCATCCGATACTGATAATTCAATATTTAAGTATTTTATCAAACAAAATGATGAAAATAATATGGTTGATATAAATTCTTTAAGTAATGGTTATAAAATATATAATCCTGATAACTCTGATATTTATTTAGAAGTTTATATGGATATTAATAAAGATAATGGATGTTATGAAGATTTATCGTTATCATATAGTATAAAACTTGTATATAATAATGATTATGAGTTATTCAAATATGATCCATCATCATTAGAAGATAATGATACTTTATCTGTTATTGTTGATAATACTGAATATAAATATGGACAAAACAAATCTAAAAATGTTATAGATTTATATAAAACATTTTTCACCAAGAACACGATTTACGGTGAACCAATATTAAAAGATGATGGTGAAATTATTTATAAAAATGAAATATATTTATGGGATTGCGTTGATAAATTAGTATTAAATACTTATTTAGAATATGACTTCTATTTAATGCACGATAATAATTATTGGTATGGTTTATATATATCAAAAGATACAATAGATAAATGTATTGTTGAAAAAGATTTGATTTTATCTGAAAGTGATAAGGTGAAAACAATAGATGTTAATGGTAATAAGGATTATTATAAATTAGAATACGTAAAAAGTGATAATAGATTTTTGATAAACCGTATGCAATATATTGATAGTGAAGGTATCAATCATTTTAATAACAATGATTTAATTGTTGCACAATTAGAAAATAATGACAAATTACCTGTAAATATATTTAACGGTTCTAAATGGTTAATTAACCCAATATCAATAGGAGTACCAGATGCTACTCCAATAGAATCTAATTCTGAAATGTGTATATTATCATTACCAAAAAACAATAATGAATATTATAAAGGATATTATGATGTTACTGTAAGGTATTCTTTAGATAGATTTTCAAATCAACAATTCTTAAAAACAACAAAATTATTGATTAAATAAACATATTAAAGAGCAACTTAAGTTGCTCTTTTTTATTTTTATATATATATTAAAAAATCATTATGAAAACTTTAACGCAATTTATTTTAGAATCTAATATAGAATTAAATGGTTTTTGTATATTAAAACCTGAGTTTCTTGACCATGAAGAAGATTTCTTAGCTTTATTAAAAAATAATGATTGGAAAATAGTTCAAAAGAAAAAATTATTATTAACTAAAGAACAAGCATCAAACTTATATAGTCCTCATAAAGATAAAGACTTCTACAAAGACTTATGTGATTATATGTCTTCAAGTGAATGTTTATGTTGTTCTTGTCATAAAGATTGTGAAGACCCAATTAAAGATATGAAAAAACTTAAAGATAAAGTTCGTGAAAATTGGGGTAAAGATGAAATGAAAAACGGTATGCATTCATCTGATTCATTAGAAAATGTGAATAGAGAATCAAAAATAATATTTTAATATAAAATGAAAGAATTATTAAATTATATATTTGAAGCAAAAATTAAGAAACCTTCAGATGTTAAAAAACTTAAAAAATCTTCAAGAACTGAAAAGGTAACTTTTAGAGATGGAGATGTATATGATATGCATGATGATGGATATGAAGCAGATTTTACATATTATAGTTCAGATGGTGATGGTTATATAGTTTCAAAAGAAACAAATAAAGTTTATGACGTAATTATAAAAACATGGTCTGATGATTGTGGTCGTATTGCTGGTGGTACATATCACGAATCGGTAACTATTAAAAATGTTGATGGTAAAGGCGATATTCACTTATCCGGTTATTCAGCTGTATTTAGTAAAGCTCACGGAGAAAATATTGTTAGTGATATAATGGCCGGTAATTATCTTGAAGATTATATTGCTAAAAACTGGGATGCAATATCTTATGATAGTAAAGATAAATGGAAATATCTTAAAGATAATGGTGATGAAAATGCTAAATCATATTTATCTCAAAAGGAAGAATCGGATGAACAAAAAACACAAAAATTTAATGAAAGATATTTACAAATTTCAAGAAGCTATACTGGTGCGGTTTTAGATTTTAAAATAACAAAAGATGGCATTATATTTCCATCATGGGTACCAGTTGGTTATAGTAATTCTAAAGAATTAGATAAATTAGGTAAAAAACGAAGTGAAACAAAATATGGTTCTGATGAATATAAATTAGCAGATAAAGAAATTAAAGAATTATCTGATAAATTAAATAAAGTTATATATGATATTATCAAACCATATTTATTACCAATATTAGAAAAAGTATTTAAAACAAAAAATTTATCTAAGTTTGTTGGTCTTTATGGTTCATTTACAATGCCACACGAACATACTATGATTAGTAAAAGAAAATGGGGTGATGTTGTATATGCGATAGATACTAAAGATAAAAAACTTGTAAAGGTTTCATTTGAAAATAAAAAAGTTATAGATACTGAATTAAAAATTGAATTAAATGATGATATAACTATAGCTAAAAATGAAGTTTTACCAGAAATGAAACAATTATTCATCGAATGTTCTAAAGCTTGGAAAAAACAATATATGAAACAAACTGAATATGTTAATCAAAATTATTTAAATATTTGGAAAAATTCAAGAACATGGGCATACGGTGATCCAACAATAACAAAAGGTGAAGCAAAAGAACAGGCAGCTAGTGACTATAAACGTTATGTTTTAAAACACGACTTTGAAAAGGGTGATGGTAAAATTAGTTATTCATTAACTTTATTAGCTGGTTTTATAAAAGGAGATGTTGATCCTAATTTAGAACCAATTGAACAACCATTAGAAAATCCTGTACCCGTTGAAAAGAAAGAACGTGGAAAAGATACTAAATTAAGTGCATCTGCTATGAAAGATGCCGGTCCTAAAATGGATGCTTGGCATGAAGGTACACGTAAACAAAATGTAGGTGCTATGTCTGATGCCAAATTAAAAATGAACTATAAAGTTTGTCAAGCAAAAGGTTATGATAAAGAAATGGGTATTTTGAAAGCCGAAGCCGATAAACGTGGTATAGTTATTGAATCTTTTACTTATGAAGATTTTACAAATATCTTAAATGAATAATGTAATATTTTAATTATTTATGAAATCAATAAACCAATATATATCAGAAAAAACTTAAAATTACAAAAAACTATAAATGGGATCCAGAATATGAATTAAAGATTCCTGAAGGTCAATTAGCATATATTGATTCTTTAATATTAGTAGCTAATAATAAAGAGATTGATAAATCAACCGTAAAAATAATTTATGATGCATTTACTAATGAAGATACTGTAAAAAAGTATAAATATATGGAAAATTTTGGAGATAATTTACTTAAGTATTTGAATAATCATCCAGATTTACCTGAAATGTTAGGAGATACATTTGATGATATATATAGTGCATTACAATCATTACCAGAAGATGAATTAATACAATACCGTGACAAACCCAAAAATTCAAAATAAATAAATTATAAAATGAAATTATGTTAAATTTAATCATAGGTTTTCTTTTAGGCTATTGGGTAGCTTGTAACCAAGAAGAAGTAAAATCTTATTATAATAAATTTGTTGAATGGATAAAACAACAAAAAAATAAAAAGACTGAAGAATAATTATGAAATCATTAAACCAATTTTTAAATGAAAAATTAATGATTACCTCAAAAGTTGATAAAAAAGAAATGCGTTTAATTCAAAAAGCAATATATAAAGAACTTCAAAAGAATAATACAACAGGTAAATTTTATAGAGATACAAATTGGGCCGGTGTAGGTAAAGTAAAAGAAGATATAATGAACGCATTACATAGTTTATATAGTAAAACAAAACATGATTATGATTGTTCTATAGCTCCTATAAATGGTGGATATCGTAAAAATGACGATGGAACACAATGGAAAGAATATGAAATTTTATTATATTTAGGTAAAAAAGAAGAACCATTTATGAAAGGTCATTTAAATTGTCATGCCGCAGGTTCAATGGAAGATCCATTCGATATGTATGATATGACAGTAATGATATATGTATAATATATATGAAAGAATTAAAGGATTTTATAATTGAAAAATTACTTATAAGTAAATCTAATAAATTAAATGATGAAATAAACCAAGATTTAAAATATTATAAGTTAATGAAAAAATTACTATGGTATGCTAGAAATATTGGACATATGGCATCAATATGTAATTCATTTGATGAGTTCTTTAGAGATAATAAAGGATTAAAACAATTTTGTATTGATTATATAAATAATCATCCTGACCACCCAGAAATGTTAGATGAAACAACTCGAGACATTGTAGGTTATTTCAGAGATTTCAAACCAGATGAATTTGATAAATATATAAAAGAATAATTATGAAATTATTATCACAATTAGACAATATATTAAATGTTATTAAAACTGCTGAAATGGGAGATGATGTTAATGAACAATATCAAACATTATTGTTATCTGCATTATCAGAAGAATTTAATGCCTGGTATTTCTATCTTATAACAAAAGAATTTGTTGTTGGAGATGGTTATAAAGATGTTAGAGAATTATTTACCGAAACCGCTAAAGATGAATTAGAAGATCATGCTTATTGGTTAATTGATAGAATTAAACAATTAGGTTATTCAGTTGAACAAATATCACATCCATCATCTTGGGCAAGTGTTGCAGAACATCCTTATGTTAAACCTTCGTTTGAAGAAACAAATACTATTTGTCCTAAACGTATTTTAGAAATTGCTATTGAAAGCGAATTAGATGCAATTGCAACATATACAAATTTAGTTGAATTTACTAATGCAATTAAAGATTCTACATCTAATCTTAAATTAAGAGAAATTCTTACTGACGAAGAAGAACACTTAAATAAATTAAGAGATTTATATAACAGTATAAAATAAATATATAAAATTAAAATATGAAAGGTATAATTGAATTTATAAATGAAGCTGAACTTTGTAAACCAGATGATATTTGTTACGTTGTTGTTGATGTAAAAACAGGTGAAAGAAAATGTAATTATTTACCATATACAGGTTTTGGTGAAGGTGAAGCATTAAAAAAGGTTGCATTAAAAATGGCTGAAGCAATTGGCAATTGTGATGTAAAGGAAGTAAAATATAAAGATTTAAAAAAATAAATATTTAATAATATATGAAAACATTAGTACAAACAATTAATGAATCAAGTGATGCTGTTATGAATAAACAATTAGATATGATTGTTAAAACAGTTAATAATATGTTATCAAAAGAAGATGTAGATGTTGTTGTATACGAACTATTAGATGCAATTTCTGAAAATGGTTCAGACGATCTTATTGTTGAACATATTAAATCTTGGGCAGAACAATATTAATGAAAATAAAAAATTATCTTAATCCATAGTGATGAAGTCTATAAAGGATTATATTATCGAAAATTTGGTTTTAGAATCTAAACTTGAAAGATTTTCTAAAGCAACTGTAAAAGAAATAGGAAATAATATATTAGATGCTTATGTTGAATTTAATATAAAAGATACTCAAATTACAGATTGTGAGTTTTATCTAAAATCAAATTATATTCATTTTAAGTATAAATGTAAAACACCAAGAAATAATTTTTATTCTGATGACTTAATACATATTCGAGCAAATTCAATACAAATTGGAGATATAAAATTATCAAATATCAAAACTTATGAAAGCCGTTGTGAATTAGTTGCTTATAATTATAATAGTAAAACAAACAAAACTTGTTTAGAATATAAAGTTGATGGATTAAAAGTAAATAATGGATTTGATTATTTGTATGGTGATATTAAATTATATATTCCAAATGATATAATGAATGCTTCTGAAATTTATGATTTAGATTGTAAGTCTTATGATGAATTTATGGAAGATTATTTATTAAAAAAAGTAGAATATCATAATACAAAAATAAATCGTGAAGACATAATAGGCTGGGAATCTGAAATTAAAGATAATGAATTAAATATATATTTACAATTAGAAACTGGTAAAGGATATAGTACAAATAGTCGTAAAATGACATATAATTTTATATGGAATAAATCTTATTATAATTGTGATAAAAAATTAAATGATAGAGATTATGAAGCACAAATTGTACGTAAGTTTATAAGTGGATTACAAGAATTTGTGAAAACTAAATCAGAATTACCAGAAAAGGTACATATAGTTGTATCACAATATTTAGAATAAAAAATAAACAATAATTATAATTATGAAAAGTATTAAAGATTTATGTAATATTTTAGAATCAAATGGTAAAATAATTAATGTATATGTACAAGTAAGTGGTTCAATGGTAAATTCAGATACTTATGAAATATTAGAACATTTCATTGGATATCACTCAAATTTCAAATTAAATATTTGGGCGGTTTCAGCTGATGGTATATCAAAGGTTAAATCATTAGATGAAATTGAATTTGTAGGACCTCATCCAAAATTTGATGAAATGAACAAACACATGCAAGCTCATGTTGGAGAAACTTGTGTATTTTTTGGTAACTAATTTTATACAAAATATTTGAAATTTTAAAGGTTTATACTATATTATTAGTGTAAACCTTTTAATTTTTTAAATATATGGATAATAAAAAGTTATACAACAGATTCTTTGAAATTTTCACTATTATTATATTTATATTATATTTGGTATTACCAAATGTATCTAATACAAGTAGTGACAATAATTTATCTGAAAATAAATCAGATACACTTGTAATTATAAATTATGATGATGAAATAATTGTTGAAGAAAATGTAATTACATTTGCAACTTATCCTTATACTGTATCTGATAATGGTAAAGAGTTTATTAAAGAACATGAAAGTTTGAAGTTGGTTGCTTATGATGACCCAACCCCTCAAAAACGTTCTATTGGTTGGGGTCACCAAATTCAACCTGGTGAAAATTATACAAAAATTACCGAAACACAAGCAAATGAAATATTTGAATCAGATATAAAGAAAATTGAGGCATCCGTTAATCGATTGTTAAAAAAGACAAATCCTAAATTCAAATATACACAAAGTTTTATTGATGGAATGGCTTCTTTGGTTTATAATTGTGGAGAATATGGAGTATCTCAAACACCATTTTACCAAAGATTATTGAAATGTCGTGTGGATAATTCTGATGATTGTATAAATGAAGGTGATTTGAATTTTACATTAGCAGCTGTTAAAACTTCTAAAGTATTTTGTGAAGGTCATAAAGTAAGACGTTTTAATGAATATAAATTGATGATATCTGATAAATTATGAAAATATTAGTTATAAATGGACCTAATATAAATATGTTAGGTATACGAGAACCACACATATATGGATATGAAACATATAGTGATTTAGAAAATTATATACGTGATATATGTAAAGAAAATAATATATTAGTTAATTGTATACAATCAAATGTTGAAGGTGATATAGTTACTATCATACAAAATGCATATAATAATTACGATGGTATTATTATCAATCCCGCGGCTTATACACATACAAGTATAGCAATTTTAGATGCATTAAAAAGCGTCGGTATACCAACTGTTGAGGTACATTTATCAGATATTAACAGTAGAGAAGATTTTAGAAAATTTTCATATATATCTTTATATACCGAAAAAACAATATGTGGTAAAAAATTTGAAGGGTATAAAGAAGCTATTTTGTACTTAAAAGAAAAATATAATAAATAAAATATTATGGAAAAACAAACTGAAGTAAAATCATACGAAGTTCACCAATATTGTGATAAATGTGGTGAAGAATTAACATTTACTGGAGAAATACTTTTATCTAATCCTGAAAAATATGTACATATATGTGAGAAATGTAAAAATTATGAATGGCTTTCTAAAAAATATCCTTGTATAGAATATAAGGAGGTTAAAAAGAATCCAATAACTGTTGTTGATTTATCAGATGATTTTAAGGAAACATTAAAACGTGTTTCTAAAAGACATAATAAAAATCAAGAAGAAAGTAAATCTGAGGAAATGATTTTTACTTTAACACCGAATGAAGTTGATGAATATAATAAATTTATTGAGGAACATAAAACTTGTAAATGTTCGGCAACAATAGGTGGTAAGATATCTGTCATATTTACACCAACTGGATTAGGTGATGCTAAATCGGTTAAATGTAATGCTTGTGGTCAAGAAAAAGAAATTACCGATGTAAGTAATTGGTAAAGAATAAATTTTTTTATAGATTATTTGTTTATTTTTATATATAATATTTAGTTATTAAATAATCAAAAATAAATAATCTATAAAATTTTATGGAAAAATTATCTGTATTCGTACTTGAAGCTGGTCGAGGAAGACCTAGAAAAAATCCAATAAATGCTGATGGTCGTGAAGTTATTAAAGATAATCCAGATTTGAAAAAAGAATTTGGTGAAATCGAATTGATCGACCCAGATAAAGATTTAAGTAAAAAAGAGCAAGACATAATTAATAAAAAGGCACAAAATGCTAAACGTGCTAAAGGTAAAGAAGAAAAGGAATGGACACCAAATGGTGCAACTTGGGCTATTGAACCTCCTTATGATGATGGTGCAGTAGAAGATATTCCTGATGAAGATTATAATGATAATCTATTAGACCTTCAAGCTAAGTTCGATGCTGATGAACCATTCTTTATTCAAGGTCGTGCTGGTTGGGGTAAAACATCAATTATTGAAGATATGGCTAAACGTGCCGGTCGTCATATTATTACTGTTTACCTTGATAAAGCACAAGCAACAGACTTAGGTGGTATACCTGTTCCTGTTGAA